>ERZ772882.4113-NODE-4113-length-10738-cov-3.836001_pt1 | contig 10738 bp, 6 predicted proteins | sample MGYA00580576_ERZ772882 | MGnify/ENA primary metagenome ERZ772882 (study PRJEB29015, sample SAMEA2737658) | human gut metagenome | biome: human gut; feature: human-associated habitat; material: faeces | place: China | collected 2012 ... | reverse complement strand
TGACCTGAAAATCCGCAAAGACGCGCACGCGCTCGTCCTTGGGCATCTCGTTTTCATACAGCCCGTACCAGACGTCGGTGTAGATAAAGTCCGCGCCGCGCACGGCGTCGCGCTCGTCCGTGACCGCCCATGTGCCGCCGGAGAGCTTGCAGTTGGCCTCCAGAATTTTCTTGTGCTCGGCATTCAGCTGATGCCCCTCCGGACCGTAGTGCACGAAGTGCATACCGAGCTTCGTCGTGATGAAGCCGAGCGACGCGCACACCTGCGTACCGTCGCCGACAAAGACGACCTTGCAGTCTTCGAGCCGCTTGCCCGCCGGCAGGTGCTCGCAGATCGTGCACAGGTCGCCGATCTCCTGCGTGGGGTGGTTATAGTCGCTCATGCCGTTGATGACCGGGATCGTGCACGCCTCGGCAAGCTCCACGACCGTGCGGTGCTCGATGACGCGCGCCATGACCACATCGACCAGCCGCGAGAGCACCCTGCCCGTGTCGCCGATGGTCTCGTGGCCGCCGAGCTGGATCATGCCCGGGCCGAGATACTGCGCGTGACCGCCGAGCTGGCTCATGGCCGTCTCGAACGACACGCGCGTGCGGGTGCTCGACTGCTGGAAGATCATGCCGAGGTTTTGGTTTTTCATCAGCGGGGGATAATACCCCTGCGCGATGGCGCGCTTGATGGCCAGCGACAGCTCGATGATGTCCAGCAGCTCCTGCCGGGAGAAGTCGTTGGTGTCGATAAAGTCCTTTTTGTACATATCCATTCCTCCAAAGGCGCAAGTTCGGGATTTGCTTCCCGGTTATTGTCGGCGAAACCGCGCGCGGATATGCGCTGCGGTGCGAAAATTTTTGCGCCGCAAAGCGCGCAGCCGCTGGACTTCTGCCGGCAGATCCTCTTCTGCTCCTTTTGGCAGCTGCTTTGGCGGCCGGCCCTTGCTGCCTTGCCGTCTCACTGTAGCTCAGCTTTTCCTTCTACATGGTTTCCACGACCATCTTTTTGAATTCCGGCGCGTATCGTTTATTTGATACGCCCTTTGGCATGGAAAAGCACCCCATTTTTTAGCGCTAAGTATCTTACCATACTTGTCTAACAAATGGGGTGCAGTTCAGCCCTGTCCGGAGGGCGTTGGCGTATCATACGACCGCCCCGAGGGCCATTGGCCCTCGGGGCGGTGTTTGTCTGTGCCATTCCAGCTGACAACATTTCAATCCCCGTTTTCATTTGCATGAACGAAAACGACGGCTATAAAATACCACACGAACGGCGCTCTGTCTATTAGAAAAATTCGTAAAAAGTCCATTACATCTTACAACGAAATGTTTTTGTTGACAAGCTGGTAATTCCATGATACTGTAATGGCAAAGAATGCAAGCGACATCAGCTTTTTACTGCGCATGCACTGTTTTTTCAGGTTTGCGACCGGTTTCGGTCAAACGCATCTGATTGTCCTGCTTATTGGACACCTCGTTTGCTATTCTGTTACTAATCGGAGGAAATACATGACATACCTTGCACACATTGACGGAGGGCGTGGGCAGACCGCGCAGGCGCACTGCAGGAAAGCGGCGGAATATGCAGCCGCGGCACTGCGGCCGGTACAGCTGACGTGCCTCGCCGTGCTGGCCGGCCTGCTGCACGATATGGGGAAATTCAAGGAGGCCTTCCGGCTATATCTGCAGCTGGCCGCCGCAGGAAACCCGACGGCCGTGCGCGGCTCGGTCAACCATACGTTTGCGGCTGTGCGCTTTCTCCTTCAGCGCTACCACAAGCAGAACGGCGACCCGATCCGCAATCTGACCGCCGAACTGCTGGCCTGCGCCGTCGGTGCGCACCACGGCCTGTTCGACTGCATCGACGACCGGCGCCGCTGCGGTTTCCTGCACCGGCTGGAGCAGACGGATATCGATTACGAGGAATCTCTGGCCAATTATCTGGCACAGTGTGCGCCGCTCGAGGAGCTGGACGCGCTGTTTGCGCAGGCAGTGACCGAAGTCGGGCGCTGCATGGAAAAGCTGCAGCCGCTGGTGCGGGACGAATACGGCGTAGAGGGCGATTTTTATCTGGGCCTGCTGATGCGGCTGCTGCTCTCCGCCGTCATCGAGGGGGATCGCCGGGACACGGCGGAATTTATGGGGCACATGACCTATCCCGCCTTCCCGGACGGTGAGGCGCGCGCCGCCATGTGGGACACCTTACTTGCGCGCGTGGAACAAAAATTAGGCGAGTTCCCATGCGATACGGACATCGCGCGCGCCCGGCGGCGAATCTCGGAGCAATGCCGGACATTCGCCGCACAGCCGGGCGGCGTCTATCGTTTGAACGTGCCGACCGGCGCCGGAAAAACACTCAGTTCCCTGCGCTATGCACTAGCGCACGCAAAGATCTGGAACAAATCCCGCATCATTTTTACATCGCCCCTGCTGAGTATTCTGGAGCAGAACGCACAGGTCATCCGCAAATATGTCGGTGATGACCGGCTCATCCTCGAGCACCACTCCAACGTCATTCGCACAACGGAAACCGCCGAGCGGCTCGATGAGCTGGAGCTGCTTGCGGAAAACTGGAACTGCCCTATCATCCTCACAACGCTGGTGCAGCTGCTCAACACGCTCTTTTCCGGCAAGACGGCCTGCATCCGCCGCTTTCAGGCGCTGTGCAACAGCGTGGTCGTGATCGATGAGGTGCAGACGGTTCCAAACAATCTGCTGACGCTGTTTGATCTCGCCGTCAATTTTCTGGTCACGGTCTGCGGGGCGACCGTCGTCCTCTGTTCGGCGACGCAGCCCTGCCTCGAAGCGGCGGCACATCCGCTGCAAAACGCAGATCGGCAGATCGTCCCGTATGACACGGCCCTTTGGTCGGCCTTCCGCCGCACACAAATCATCGACAGTGCCGGCCGGCGGCTGGACGAGATCCCGGAATTTGCCCTGCAGGTGCTGGAGGATGCGGTGCTCTATATACGGCTCTATTTTGGCGGCGTGCTGTTCAGCGTGGTGTATAACATGACCGCCGGCATCCTGAACGCCGCCGGCAACTCCCGGCGCTCGCTGGTGTATCTGGCATGGGCGTCGGTGACCAACATCGTGCTGGACTTTGTGTTCATCGTAGGGCTGCGGATGGGGGTGGCAGGCGCTGCCATCGCCACAGACCTGAGCCAGCTGGTGTCCTGCGTGCTGAGCCTGCGTTTTCTGATGAAAAGCGAAGACGCCTGCCGGGTGGAGCTTTCTGCCATCCGGCTGCACAGCAAAATGGCAGGCCGCATCATCCGGGTGGGTCTGCCCACCGGCATCCAGAATATGGTCATCTCCTTTTCCAACGTGCTGGTGCAGGCCAGCGTGAACAGCTACGGCGCCGCCGCCATGGCGGGCTTTGCAGCCTACATGAAGATCGATGGCTTCAACATTCTGCCCGTCAGCAGCATCAGCATGGCTGCCACTACCTTTGTGGGGCAGAACTACGGTGCGGGGCGTCTGGACCGGGTAAAGCGCTCGGTGTGGGTCACCCTTGCCATCGGGGTCCTCTACACCCTTTGCACTGGCGCTGCCCTGCTGGCCGGGCAGGATGCCATCCTGCACCTGTTCACCGCCGACGAGGCCGTGGTCACCTACGGCAAGCTGGCCATGCGGTGGTTCTGCCCGTTCTACTTCCTGCTCAGCATCCTGCACGGCCTTGCCGGTGCCGTGCGCGGCACGGGTGCCAGCATCCCGCCCATGGTGGTACTGCTGGTCTCGCTGTGCCTGTTCCGTGTGGTGTGGATCCAGTTTCTGCTGCCCTTCTTCTCCGGCATCGAGGGCGTGTTCATCCTCTACCCCGTCAGCTGGGGTCTGGGCGCATTGCTCATGATCCTGTATGCGTGGAAGGGCAAGTGGATGGAGTATCATACATAACGATTCAAAATGCGCTCCGCTGGGGCAGAAGTTGTTGCCGATGGATGTTCTCTTTTGACACCAAAAGAGAACCAGAAAAGTGCCAGCGATTTCGACGCGCTGGAGCCACGAAAAAGGGGCTGCTCGCCCCTTTTAACCCCAAAGAAGTGGGCTACACCGGAAAAAACTGAAGATTCACGCCTGTTCGGCGTGAAGATCTTTTAACCGTTTTTTCCGGCTCCGCCGATTTGAAGCCCCTCAGTCGCTATGCGACAGCTCCCCCCTGGGGAGCGTTCTCTCCCGCAAGCTTTGCACTTTAGCCGAAAACTGTACCACCATGCCAAAGGCTCCCTCCCAGAGGGAGCTGACAAAACCGTCAGGTTTTGACTGAGGGAGTTCGTTCCAAACCTCTCCTGTGAAAATAGTGTTTGGAGCAGCGCACATTTAAAATCGTCCCAGTATACAAAAAGGACTGCCGTACATCTGCACGGCAGTCCTTTTTTGTATTATTACAGCTTTTCAAACACCAGAAAGCGGAAGGCGATGGTTGTGGTGAGCTGCGGCAGAGCCGCAAGGCGGGCAGCCCCGTCGCGGGGCGTTTTCCAGTAGTAGGGGGTCATGGCGAACAGGGCTTCCAGCTGGGCGGCGGGCACGGTGATGGTGTCCTGCACCTCCCGCTCGTCGATGGCACGGAAGCCCGGGTACTCCACCTGCTGCACCGGGTTCTTATAGGGCTTTTCATAGAGCACGGCCTTCATCTGGTACAGATGCTCTGCCCCCGGCACAACGTAGATCATGCGCCCGCCCGGGCGCAACACCCGGCTGAACTCCTCCTGCGCAAAGGGCGAAAAGCAGTTCAGCAGCACATCTGCCCAGCCGGTGCGTACCGGCTGGCTGAAGCTGGACGCCACTGCATACTGCGCGGCAGGCAGCGCCTTTGCAGCCAAGCGCACGGCGGGCTTTGCGATATCGAACCCCGCCAGCTGCAGCGGTTTTTCCGCCGCCGCGAACTGCTGCGCGATGCAGCGGTCGTACCAGCCCTCGCCGCAGCCTGCGTCCAGCAGATGCAGCGGAGCATCCGGGGCGGCGGGCACACCGTGGGCAAGGCACAGCTCCCCCAGCGCCTGCCCGAAAATGCCGTAATATCCGGCGTTCAGGAAGGCGCGGCGGGCAGCTACCATCTCCTTGCTGTCCCCGGGGGCTTTGGTGCGCATACTCTGCACCGGCAAAAGATGCCAGTAGCCCTCCCGGGCGCGGTCAAAGCAGTGGCCTTTTTCACATTTCAGGTCGGTTTCCCCTTGCAGTACGCCGCCGCACAGGGGGCACTGCCACGGGGCAAAGGCTTCGTTCCGGCTCATACTTCTTCGCTGTGGTCCTCAATGGGTGCGGTGGCACCGCCGTGGGCGTCCATATACTCCTCAAAGCTGGTGTACTTCTGCTGGGGCGGGCGGCGGCTGATGAGCATCAGCCCCGGGTCCTCGTCCCGGGCGGCAGCATTGCGGCCACGGCGGGCAGGCTCGGCCTTGGGAGCACGGGGTGCGCTGCCGGTGCGGTTCTGATTGCCTGCGCTGCCGCGTTCGTTACGGGCAGGGCGGGCGTTGTTGCTCTGGGCAGCGCGCTGCTCGCTGCGGTCATTGCGGCGGCTGCCGCTGCGGCTTGCGTTCTGATTATTCTGGGGCTCCTGTGCACTGCGGATCGCAGGTGCTGCCGGAGCAGCAGGAGTCTTGCGTGCCGGGCGCAGCGGAGTAGCCTCCGGGGCGCTGACAAAATGGGGGTCAAACTTGGGCTGGGCGTTGCTGCCCCGGGCGGGGGCGGCATTCTCGCGGCGGGCGCGGGGCGCTGCCGCCTCCTTGGGGGCGTTTGCGCCCCGGTTGTTGGCGCGGCGGTCGTTGCGGACCCCGCGCTTTGCGTTGCTGTCTTGCATCAATATTTCCTCTTTTTTCGGTTTTGCAGGCACCGCGTTCTTTGCGGCCTTCGGCTCCTGCTTCGGCGCGGGCGCAGCTGTCTTTGCAGCTTTTGCGGGCGCAGTTTCGGCCTGTTTTTTCGGCGCTTCGGCCGGTTTTTCTGCTTCGGGGCGGGGCTTTTTGCCACGCACGGGCAGCACGGGGCGCACCGGGGCGGGCACGCCGTCCCACGGGTGACCGGATACCACCGGGATCTTGCGGCGGTTCAGCTTTTCGATGCCTGCCAGATACTCCTGCTCCTCCGGGGCGCAGAAGCTGACGGCGGTGCCGTCCGCACCGGCGCGGGCAGTGCGCCCGATGCGGTGCACATAGGTCTCCGGCACCTCGGGCAGGTCGTAGTTGAACACATGGGAAAGCTCGCTGATATCAATGCCGCGTGCGGCGATATCGGTCGCCACCAGCACCCGGGTCTTGCCGGACTTGAAATCCTCCAGCGCGGTCACGCGGGCAGTCTGGCTCTTGTTGCCGTGGATGGCGGCGGCGGGGATGCCCTGCTTTGTCAGATCTTTTGCGATCTTATCCGCGCCGTGTTTGGTGCGGCTGAACACCAGCGCGTTGACCACCGGCGGCTGCAAATTTTTGATGAGCCACGGCAGCAAGAGCTTTTTGTTGCCCTTTTCCACATAGTACAGGCTCTGCTGGATGCGGTCCACGGTGCTGGACACCGGGTCCACCTTGACAAAGGCGGGGTCGTGCAGGATGCCGGCAGCCAGCTGCTCGATCTCGGCGGGCATGGTGGCGCTGAACATCAGGTTCTGGCGCTGGGCGGGCAGCTTTGCAATGACCTTTTTCACGTCATGGACAAAGCCCATGTCCAGCATCCGGTCGGCCTCGTCCAGCACAAAAATTTCCAGTGCGGACAGGTCGATAAAGCCCTGCCCGATCAGGTCGTTCAGCCGTCCCGGGCAGGCGATGAGGATGTCCACGCCCTTTTTCAGCGCTTCCACCTGCGGTGCCTGTCCCACACCGCCAAAGATGACGGTGCTGCGCAGTTTCAGGTACTTGCCGTAGGCTTCAAAGCTTTCGCCGATCTGCAAAGCCAGCTCCCGGGTAGGGGTCAAAATCAACGCGCGGACAGCACCCTTGCGGCGGGGCGCATTGGCGGTGAGCCGGTCCAGCATGGGCAGCGCAAAAGCCGCCGTCTTGCCGGTGCCGGTCTGGGCGCAGCCCATCAGATCCCGGCCTGCCAGCACCGGCGGGATGGCCGCTGCCTGAATGGGCGAGGGGGTCTCGTAGCCCGCTTCCTGCACAGCGCGCAGCAGCGGGGCGGACAGATTCAGTTCTTTAAATGTCATGGTTCTCCTATTATTCTGTGATCTTCCGGCACTCGATGTAGTAGCGCTTTTCCTCCGCGTGTCCCATGCTGAAGGTCTTGCGGGGCAGCACGCCGCCCATCACAACGCCGCGGAACAGGTCGCTCTTGGCGAAGGGCGGCATCAAAAACGCCACCGCACCCTGCTTGCACAAAGCGCGCACAGCCGGCTCGTCATGCACATAGTCCACCTTTGCTTCCGGGTGGCGCTCGATATAATCCGAAATAAAATCGTCGATGGTGCCCACGGTCAGCGGCTCGGTGGGGTCCTCAAAGCTGAGCACATTGGCCATGTGGGGGCCTGCCAGCGTAAAGGGCTGCTTTTTGCTGCCGCCAAAGCAGCAGCCTGCCATGTTGGAATCGCTCCATGTGATGAGGCTCAGCAGCACGGTGGCGCAGTCCACGTTGAACAGTACCCGGTGGATGGGCTCGATCTCAATAGCCGGGGAGTGCACGTTGCACACCTCTGCCAAGCACCAGCGGGCGGGGTGGTTCTCTGCCTGCTCCGGGGTCAGAGTCTTTTTCAGCTCCTCCCAGCAGGCCTTTGCGGTAGCCAGCGAGTGGTTGCCGTCGCCCACGGCCAGCGTCAGCGGGTCGCGGCGGGTGGCATCGGGGTATTTCTTGTCAAACTCCTCCTGACTGCCCAGCACGGTCAGCGCATTTTCGATCTGTGCAATGAGAGCGGGGTCCTCCACCGCCCAGCCTGCCACATGGCCGCCGCCCAGCATCAGCTCACCCTCGTACACCTTGGGCAGGCTGTCCTTGTGGGCAGCAATGGGCTCGATGAGGGTGCAGTCCGGGTCGTCCGCCAGCATCATGATGTGGGGCGTTTCCAGCGCAGCGCCGGTGCGCACCTTCATGCGGGGCGGGATGCGGCTTTCCACGGTGCACTCGCTGGGGCGCACGGCACATTTTTCGCCCCGGCGGTAGCTGTAAGCCTCCAAGTCCACACGCCCTACAAGACCCTGCCGCACCCGGCCGCTCTGCTCGGTGCGCTCTACATAGATAAAGCCATCCACCGCCCGGGTGAGCACGTTTTGGGCATAATCCTGCATGGTGGCGTGGATCTTTTCTACCCGCGCGTCGGCGTCTCCGTCCTCCAGATACACCTCCGGCAGGATCAGGTTCAAGGTGCTGGGCGCACCCGCAGCGGTCTTTTCTGCCCGCTGCCAGTAGCTGCGGTCACTGGTAAACTGGTCACAGGCAATGCAGCCCCACTGCTCCAGCGGCACCTGCTCCGAAGGCAGCAGGATGTGTGCGGGTGCAAAACAGGTAGTCGGTTTCATAGTCGTTTCCTCCCCTCTTTATTGCAATTCAACTTTTTTAATGCAACAGCAACAACGTTGAATTGCATATCGCAAATATGCTGTTTGAATGTTGCGCTAATTTTTGACTTGCGATAAAAGCCGCTTCTCAGCGGAACGCTGCGGTGTCGTGCACCACAAGATGCTGCACACCGGCGTCGGCAGCGGCCTGCTCCAGCGCAGCGCGGCTGTCCGCATCCAGTGCGGTGCTGCTGGTGACCAGCAGATTTTCCATGCCAAGGGACGTGCCGGTGGTGCCAAGGGCATCGGTGGCAGCGGTGCACAGTGCGTCAGGGTAGCTGACCCACAGGGTCACGCTGCCTGCAAAGCGGGTCTGCCATGCGGCGATATCAGCGGTCAGCTGGGCTGCGCGTCCTTCCCGGCTCTTGCCGCCGGAAGCGCCGAAGTCCTGCTTGCGGGTGATGATGTTGGGGAACTGCACCCCGGTAAGCACCACCTGCTCGTAGCCCATGCCCTGCACCTCCTCAATGAGGTCGCCGATATACTGCACCGCACTTGCGGCAAAGGGGTTCATCCACGCCTTGCCGCCCTTGGCTGCGCTGACGTTGTCCAGCCAGAGGCTGTTGCCGTCGTAGTGCACGCCCATGCTGCGGTCGGTGTACACCGACACCGGGTCGGTAAAGGCGGCAAGCTGCGCCGCCGGGATGATGCCCTCCTCCCGCAGGATGGCGGCGATATTGGCCGCATCCACCGGGTTTTCCGTGATGCTTTGCGCAGCAGCTGCCACGCCGGAAGCATAATACACCGTGCCAGCGGCGTCCTTCAGGGTGACAAGGGCGTAGTCTGCGCCCTGCTGCTTCAGCTGCCGGGCGGCGGCGCGGATGGCGGCATCATCGGTCAGGGCGGTCACATCCAGCTCTGCCCAGCTGCCGCCGGTAATGGCCTTGCCGTCCAGCGGCTTTTCCTCTTCCGGCTCCGGTTCAGACGCTGCCTGCGAGGCGGCAGCGCTGCTTGCCGCCGCAGAGGAGGCTGCTGCCTCGGCGCGGGAAGCGCTTTCGGCCTCGAGGTCCCGGTCCTTGACCACGGTATACCATGTGTGGGTGGCCCAATCCAGCACATGGGGTGCGGCAAACCATGCTGCTGCCAGCACTGCCACTACCAGCACCGCAATGCCGATGCCGCGCTTGACGCGCATTTCCCGGCTGTAAAAGCTGCGGTGATAATGCTTGACCTTCTGACGTTTATACTTAGCCATGGTATTCTTTCCTCCCTGTCTGCATTACAGGATGACGGAATGTCCGGTAAAGCCATAGATTGCCAGCGCCAGCACGCCGATATACACCAGCGTGATGGGCAGGCCGCGGAATGCCTTGGGGATCGCTTTGCTGCGCAGGCGGTGGCGTGCCTCGGTGACCAGCAGCACCGCCAGCACATAGCCAAGGCCGCTGCCAAGGCCAAAGCCAAGGCTTTCGCCAAGGGTAAAGCTCTGGGTGCGCTCCACCAGCACCGTGCCCAGCACGCCGCTGTTCAGCGCGGCCAGCGGCACGATGCGCAGCAGCTGGGCGCGGCGGGGCAGGCTGCGCAGCAGCCACAGCACCAGATGCTCCGCCAGACACACCACGGCAATGCTGGCGATATACACCAGCGGGCGCAGCTGGGCGCGGTTATCCAGCGGGGCGATGAAACGCCCGGCAAGGAAAGCCACGGGTGCTACCAGCACCTGCGTGATGCACAGCATCATGCCGAACAACGCGCTGCTGGTGCGGTCGTCCCCCACCAGCTGCACCATGCGGGACACGCCCAGTGCACGGGTAAAGACAGCGTTCTGTGCAAAAATAGCCAGCAGTGCATAGCTGAAAAACACTGCCGAGGTGCTTACAACTTCCTTCACGGTTCGCGGTCCGCCTCCTTCTGGTAGTGCACGGTCAGGGTATCCCGTGCTTCCCTTTTCAGATATTCCTTGCGCTTTGCAGCGGCAGCGCGCCAGATGGCGCACAGGATGCCCAGCACGATAAAGCCGCCCGCCGGCATCTTAGCCAGCGGCAGCAGCGCCCAGCGCCCCACCGGGGCACCGAACACGGTGCCAAGGCTGAGCCACTCGCGCACGATGCCCACCACCACCAGCAGCAGCGCATAGCCCACGGTGATGCGCACGCCCTTGGAAACGGCCTTATGCACCGTCTCCTGCACGCGGCCGAAGCGGTAGGTCAAAAGCGGCTCCACCACCAGCATGGGCAGATAGATGCCAAGGTTCAAAAGACCGGTGCCGAACACAAAGTTCAAAATGGGATACGCCGCCAGATACACCACAGCGGCGCTGGCTGCGTACAA
>ERZ772882.4105-NODE-4105-length-10770-cov-3.498367_pt1 | contig 10770 bp, 9 predicted proteins | sample MGYA00580576_ERZ772882 | MGnify/ENA primary metagenome ERZ772882 (study PRJEB29015, sample SAMEA2737658) | human gut metagenome | biome: human gut; feature: human-associated habitat; material: faeces | place: China | collected 2012 ... | reverse complement strand
GCTGGATTACTGTGTGGTCAAGTTCCCGAAATGGCCGTTCGACAAATTCGTATACGCCAAGAAATCCCTGGGCACGCAGATGATGGCCACGGGCGAGGTGATGGCCATTGCCAACAGCTTCGAACACGCCTTCATGAAAGCGGTGCAGAGCATCGAGCTGGGGCTGGAAACGCCCACGCTGGAAACGCTGTCTGCGCTGACGGACGAAGAAGTGGTGGAAAAACTGCATGTGTGCGATTCCGACCGCTCTTTTGTTGTGTACGAGGCCATCAAGCGCGGCGTGTCGTTTGAGACGATTTACAATATCACTAAAATTGACCCGTGGTTTTTGGCAAAGCTGCAAGGGTTGGCCGAAACAGAGCTTGCGCTGGCCGGGCTGCGAGGCGGCATACTGACGGAAGAGCTGTACCGCACCGCAAAAATGCAGGGCTTCCTGGACAAGACCGTGCTGCGTCTGACGGGACTGGATGCGCTGCCCTGTGAAAAGCTGCGCGCGTCCTATAAGATGGTGGACACCTGCGCGGCCGAGTTCAGTGCGAAAACGCCGTATTTCTATTCCACTTTTGACGAGGAGAACGAAGCGGCGCAGTTTATCGCGGAACACCCCTCCGACAGGAAAAAGGTGCTGGTGTTCGGCAGCGGCCCCATCCGCATCGGGCAGGGCATCGAGTTCGATTATTGCAGCGTGCACTGCACATGGGTGCTGAAAAGCCACGGCTGCGAGGCTGTCATCGTCAACAACAACCCCGAGACCGTCTCCACGGACTTCGATACCGGCGACCGTTTGTATTTCGACCCGCTCACGGAAGAAAGCGTGGAGCATATCATCGCCACGGAAAAGCCATGGGCCTGTGTGGTGCAGTTCGGCGGCCAGACGGCCATCAAGCTGACAAAACACCTGACAAAGCTGGGTGTGAAGATTCTGGGCACCAGTGCGGACGCCATCGACGAGGCGGAGGACCGGGAGCGTTTCGACGCGCTGCTGGAAAAGTGCGGCATTCCGCGCCCGCAGGGCCACACGGTGTTCACCTGTGAGGAGGCACTGGCCGCCGGCGCACAGCTGGGCTACCCGGTGCTGCTGCGTCCGTCCTACGTGCTGGGCGGACAGAATATGATCATCGCCTACAATGAGAACGATGTGAGGGAATACATGGCCATCATCACCAGCCATGTGGATATGTCGAACCCGGTGCTGGTGGACAAATACCTGATGGGCACCGAGTGCGAGGTGGACGCCATCTGCGACGGCGAGGACTTCCTCATTCCGGGTATGATGGAACACATCGAGCGTGCGGGCATCCATTCGGGCGACTCCATCTCGGTGTATCCGCCGCAGAACCTCAAGCAGAAGATCAAGGGCACCATTGTGGATTATACGGGCCGTCTGGCCCGCGCGCTGAACGTGGTGGGCCTGATGAATATCCAGTTCGTGGTATACAACAACGAGGTGTTCATCATTGAGGTGAACCCCCGTTCCAGCCGCACGGTGCCGTACATCAGCAAGGTGACGGGCGTGCCCATGGTGGAGCTGGCCGTGCGCTGTATGCTGGGCGAAAAGCTGCGGGACATGGGCTATGGCACGGGCCTGTATCCCACGGGCGATTACTGCGCCGTAAAGGTACCGGTGTTCAGCTTCGAAAAGCTGCACGATGTGGACACCCAGCTGGGGCCGGAAATGAAATCCACCGGCGAGGTGCTGGGCATCGACAAAACCTTTGAGGACGCGCTGCTCAAGGGCCTTGTGGGCGCGGGCTACAGCCTGCGGCAGCCCACGCCGGGCAAATGCGTTATCCTGACGGTAAAGGACGCGGACAAGCGCGAGCTGGTGGACATCGCCTGGCAGCTCAAGGACATGGGGTACAAGCTGTACGGCACGTCCGGCACGGCGTACTATCTGGGCCAGAACATGGTGGCCTGCAACGAGGTGCGCAAGCTCAGCGAGGCGCGGCCCAATATCATGGACCTGTTTGAAAGCGGGCTGGTGGACTATGTGATCTCCACGTCCTCAAAGGGCCGCATTCCCTCCCACGACAGTGTAAAGATGCGCCGCAAGGCCGTGGAGCTTTCCATTCCGTGCCTGACGGCCATCGACACGGCGCGGGTGCTGGTGAAATGCCTGCGCAGCGGCAAAACGCTGGCGGATGTGGACCTGGTGGATATTTCGACCATTTGAAAAAGAAAAAGGACCCGCGTCAGCGGGTCCTTTTTCTGTGTTTTATAAAACTGCACCGAAAACAGGCTGCTCAAAATGGGCAAGTATTTCATTGACATCGTGCAGGTCATAAATCTGATGTTCAATACAGAACAAAATGATAATATCTCGAACCATGCTCTGGGAAAGGGCGTGCCCGGCGGAAGCAAGCATTTCTTCAGTTTGCTCTTTGGATAAATGAAGCGCCAATGATAATGCCAGCGCTGTTTGCTTGGAAGGATGATAATTCGGGTTGGAACGGATTTTGGAGAACAGACGGCGGTCGATACCGGCGCGGCGGTAAACATCCGTATCGGCAAGTTCCATATTGTCGATATACCCGAACAGAAGGGTGTGGAAACTGGGTTTCAGCGCGTTGGCGACAAACTGTTCCAGTTTCCGCCCCTCGTCCGCTTCGCGATTGTTAAGAAGACCGAGGATGTCGTCAAAATATGAAGTGTTATCATCTTCTTCGCAGTTTGGACAGGCCAGAGGCATTGATGGGGCTGCACCTCTAAAGACAGGGGCCTTTGGAACAATTTCGGACTGCGGGTCATTTTCCAGCAGCCCTTTTTGCCTCAACAGTTCTTCTAGCTCGGATAGGAGCTGGGGGTGCAGCATATGGATTCCTCCAATTTGTCGCCGTAGCAGCGACCAAATTTTTTTATGGGAAGCTAAAATAAAAACAGAAAGCTGTTTGGGGGAGATACATGGCAATGAGTAGAGAAATTATTTTTTTGCTTGACAGGAGCAGCAACATGGCAGGAAAAGAAGCAGAAGTTATCGCGGAATATAATGCATTTCTTTTACAGAATGGGCGGGGAGATTACAATGTTACGACAGTATTGTTTGACGACCAATATGTACTGTTGTATTATTGCCTTCCCATCGGTTATGCACAGCTTTATCCCGAGCAGTATTACGTGCGGGGTGCTTGTGCGTTGTACGATGCGATTGGCCGCACTATAACAACCGTCAATGCCTGCCATGCGCAGCTTACAGAGAGCAAGCGCCCCAAGACCTATCTGTTCATCAGGACGAATGGAGGGGACAATGCCAGCCTGACCTATACGAAAAAAACGATTTGGGAGATGCTGGAGCGGCAGCAGCAGAAGTGTGGATGGGAGATATTTTTCGTTGGCTGCGATGTACAGACGGCGTTGGCGGCGGCACCCACACACAAAGGCATCAACGGTGCGGAGGACAGCCAGGATGATGATTACTTTGATATACTGCGAAGGCTGCTGGAAAGAAGAAATTTTTCGAAGGAGGAATAATTTCAGTATACAAGAAATATAAAAAATTTCAATATGAGACCCGTCGCGTTGATACGCGCGGGTTTCTTTTTTCAACAGGATATGATATACTGAATTTTGTATGAAAAAGAACGGAATTGAAAATATGTGTTGCAGGAGCGAAGCATGAATTACAGCGAACTGAACGTGCCCGAGCAGATCCACAAGGCTGTGGAGCGCATGGGCTTTACCGAAATGACCGAAGTACAGGAAAAGGCGATCCCCCCCATGATGGAGGGCAAGGACATCATCGCCAAAGCGCCCACGGGCACGGGTAAAACCTGCGCTTTCGGCATCCCGCTCATTCTCGGGCTGGACCAAAGCCGGAATTACCCGCAGGCCGTCGTCATGGCGCCCACGCGGGAGCTGGCGCAGCAGATCACCGAAGACCTGCAGGACCTGGCGCATTTTTATCCGGACATCCGCGTCGTCACCGTCTATGGCGGCGCGAATATTCAAAAGCAGATCGAAAAGCTGAAAAAGGGCGCGCAGATCGTCGTGGCCACACCCGGTCGCCTGCAGGACCACATGAACCGCCGCACCGTGGACCTTTCCCACGTTACCACCGTGGTGCTGGACGAGGCCGACGAGATGCTCAACATGGGCTTTTACAAGGATGTGCGCAAAATTCTGGACCAAATCAAATCCCGCCAGCGTTTGGCAATGTTCAGCGCCACCATCAGCCGCGAGGTGATGGACATCGGCTGGCTGTATCAGCGGGACGCCGAAGAAATCACCGTGCAGCCTGTGGAGGATTCCGCGCCCAGGATCGACCAGTACCTGGTACTGACGACAGGCCGCAACAAGCTGGCGGACATGGCGGAGATCATCGTACAGAAGGGTTACAAGCGCGTGATGGTGTTCTGCAACCAGAAATACACCACCGCTATGCTGGCGAACCAGATGGCCCGGCTGAATTTTGTGGTGGACTGCCTGCACGGAGACCTTTCCCAGGCGGAACGCAACAAAATTATGGGCGAATTCAAAGCGGGCAATATCGCTGTGCTGGTGGCGACAGACGTGGCCGCCCGCGGCATCGACGTGTCCGAGGTGGACGCCGTGTTCAACTACGATGTGCCGGACTCCAACGAATATTACACGCACCGCATCGGCCGCACAGGGCGCGCGAAGCATACGGGCGAGGCCTATGTGCTGTACACGAAGGAAGAGCACAAGCGCGTGCGCGACATGCTGCGCTACACCCGCAACACCGCCACACCCATTGCTTTCGATGAGAGCCGCAGCATCATCCCGGGCACGTTTTAAGCCCGGAAAACAGATTATAAAAGCCGCCCCATATCTCATGGGACGGCTTTTATTTTACTGAAAACAATGCGCTGATCTCTACTTCAAGACTTCGGGCGAGCGCATAAACCTCTTTGTCAGAAACCGAACGGGTCTGGCCCTCCAACTTTGATAAACTGGAATAGCTGATATCAGCACCAAAGGTCTGCATTTTAGCCATCAACGCTTTTTGTGTAATACCCTGTTCAAGGCGGAGCCGGGTGACGGTCGCGCCGACAATATTTTTATCACCCAGTGGTGCCACACGTTCCCGCATCTGCCGCTCTCCTCTTTTTGATTCTTTAACAGAATTATAAGGAGAAAACAACTTGATATAATTCCCAAAAAGAATGATGCTGAAATAAAAAGAAACGGAGTGAAAACGATGGAGCGACAGATGGATGCGTTGGGGAGGATCGTACTGCCTGCAGGTTATCGCAAACAAAAAAATCTTCAAGCGGGAGATGTTCTCTGCGTGGATGAGCAAGAGGGAAAACGGATGATTTATCCCAGAAAAGCGCGGTGCGCACTATGTGGTGGAAAAAAGAGCTTCTTTCCCATGGGAGACATACTTTATGTGAAGCCTGTTGGAAAGAACTGCATACATAATTGTATATCTGCCCCAAAATTGACAAAAGGCGCTGCCGCTTGCGCGGCAACGCCCTTTGCCAGTATAGGAGAATAAGGAAAAGGTTCCGTGCCCCGTACCGGACGGAACCGGTACGGGTTCAGTTTACGCCGAACAGAAGATCTGCGTAAGTGGGGAAGGGCCAGTAGTCTTTCCCCGTGGCAAGCTCCAGCGCATCAGCCACCGCGCGCAGCTCGGCCATCTTCGGCAGCACCCTGTCTTTGTAGCAGGCGGCCTCCTGCAGGCTGTCGCCGCGGGAAGCGCCGTCCACGACGGCCTGCAGCTCGTCGATTTTTTCCACCAGCATGTCGGCCCCGGCTGAGAGCTTGGCCAGCAGCGTTTCCTCAGCGCGGGTGGAAAGGGCAGAGGACAGTGCCTTTTTGCTGCAGGCGGTATCGGCAAGGTCGCCCATGTAGGCGGCTACCGCCGGGACGATCTGTTTTTTGGCCATATCCAGCATGGTCAGCGCTTCAATGTGCAGCGCTTTGGTGTAGTTTTCCAGGCTCACTTCATAACGGGCGCGCACCTCAGCCTCGCTGAAAATGCCGAATTCCTCAAACAGTTCGATATTTTTTCGTTCCAACACACAGGGCAGCGCGTCTACGGTGGATTTCAGGTTGCACAGGCCGCGCTTTTCCGCCTCTTGTTCCCATTCATGGCTGTAACCGTTGCCGTTGAAGATGATGCGCTTGTGGTCGCGGATGGTGCGCTTCACCAGTTTGATAACGGCGGTGTCGAAATCCTCCGCATTCTCCAGCTCGTCGGCATAGCCTTTCAGCTCTTTGGCAACTGCGGTGTTCAGCACGATGTTTGCGTCAGCGATGCTCATGGCGCTTCCCGGCATGCGGAATTCGAATTTATTGCCGGTGAACGCGAGGTGCGGTTGCGGTCGGTCGTATCCTTGGAGAACGTGGGCAGGATATCCACACCCAGCTCCATGCGCGTTTTGGCCGGGGCAATGTAGTCCGCGCCGGAGGCGATGGATTCAATGATGGCTTCCAGCTCCTCGCCCACAAAAATAGAGATGATGGCCGGCGGCGCTTCATTGGCGCCCAGACGATGGTCGTTGCCCGCGGAGGCGACGGTCACACGGAGCAGGTCCTGATACTGGTCCACAGCCTTGATTACGGCCGCGAGGAACAGCAGGAACTGCAGGTTTTCCATGGGCGTTTTGCCTGGGTCCAGCAGATTTTCCGTGGGTGTGGAGATGCTCCAGTTGTTGTGCTTGCCGCTGCCGTTCACGCCGTCGAAGGGCTTTTCATGCAATAAGCAGGCCATGCCGTGGCGTGTGGCAACGCGCTTCATCATCTCCATAGTGAGCTGATTGTGATCCACGGCGATATTGGTGGTCGAGAAAATGGGCGCCAGCTCATGCTGGGCGGGGGCCACCTCATTGTGCTTCGTTTTGGCTGCGACGCCCAGCTTCCACAGTTCGTCGTCCAGCTCCTTCATATAGCCTGAAACACGGGGCTTGATGACACCGAAGTAGTGGTCGTCCAGCTCCTGCCCCTTGGGGGGCATCGCGCCGAACAGTGTGCGGCCGCACAGGCGCAGATCCTCGCGCTGGAGGTACTGCTCCCTGTCCACAAGGAAATACTCCTGCTCCGGCCCTACGGTGGTGGAGACCTGAGGCACCGTTTTGCCGAACAGCTTTAAGATGCGGCAGGCCTGCGTGCTGATGGCGGACATGCTGCGCAGCAGCGGCGTCTTTTCGTCCAGCACCTCGCCGGAATAGCTGCAGAACGCGGTGGGGATGCACAGCACCTCGTCCTTGACAAAGGCGTAGGAGGTGGGGTCCCAGGCGGTGTAGCCGCGGGCCTCGGCCGTAGCGCGCAGGCCGCCGGAAGGGAAGCTGGACGCGTCCGGCTCGCCCTTCACAAGCTCCTTGCCGGAAAACTCCATAATAACGCGGCCGTCTTTGGTGGGGCTGATGAAGCTGTCGTGCTTTTCACTGGTCACGCCCGTCAGCGGCTGGAACCAGTGGGTATAGTGCGTGGCGCCGTGCTCAATGGCCCAGTCCTTCATGGCGTTGGCCACCACGTTGGCTACTTCCACGTCCAGCGGCGCACCGCGCCGGATCGTCTCATGCAAAGATTTATAAGTCGCGCTCGGCAGGCGCTCTTTCATCACGTGGTCGTTGAATACCATGCTGCCGAAAATTTCCGTAGTCGTCGCTGCCATACTCCCTTACTCCTTTTCTCCGGTGTATTTTGTATACTTTCCCTGCGGACAGCCTCTGCCTGCCTGAATGCAGACAAAAAAGGCGCTGTGGACAAAACCGTCCACAGCGCCTTTGCTGTTCTATGGCCCAAATCATACACCTCCGGGCGGCGGCTGTCAACGCTTTTTTCGAAATTTCTGTCCGCACCGGACATTTCTGTTGCTTTTTACCATCGCGTCCGCCGTTCAAAAACAGCTTTTGTGAAAACAGACAAAGTCGTACGCGGCACGTTGACATTCTGCATAAAGTTTAATATGATAAAAATGAACAAAGACGTTCGCCAAGGGGCTGGTGCCCCCTGGCGGGCGTTTTTTGTTTTTCCGGCGGCTGCGCCGCGCGGAAAAGCACTGAGGGGTGCTTTGAATAGGAGAACCGCGGGGCGGTACGGACCGCCCCGCGGGGAAACGGGAAAGGGAATGGTGTTTATGCTGAAAGAAGGAGAGGTACGCATCCCGTCGGGCTGCGCCATATCGGGCGTGTTCCACAAGGACGGCCGCCGCGAAAACGGCAGCGGCATCGTGGCCGGCATCGCGGCCATGCACGAGCGCTCCAACGGCCTGGGCGGCGGGTTTGCCGGGTACGGCATCTACCCGGAATACCGGGAGCTGTATGCATTCCATGTGTTCTACGACACCGTAGACGCCCAGCACGCGGCCGAGGCGAGGTTGCTGCAGGACTTCGATGTGGAAAGCAGCGGCACGCTGCCCACGCGCCCCATTGCGGCCATCCGGGACGCGCCCAGCCTTATGCGCTATTTTGCCGCGCCCAAGCCTCAGACGCTGCTGGACTCCAAGCTGGACGAACGGGAGTTCGTGGTGCGGTTCGTCACGCGGGTAAACCGGGAGATCGGCGGCGCATATGTGTTTTCCTGCGGCAAAAATATGGGCGTATTCAAGGCCGTGGGTTACCCGGAGGACGTGGGGGAATTTTACCGTCTGGAGGAATACGAGGGCTACGCATGGACGGCCCACGGCCGTTACCCTACCAATACGCCGGGCTGGTGGGGAGGTGCGCATCCGTTTTCCATTCTGGATTATTCCGTGGTGCACAACGGCGAGATCTCCAGCTATGACGCAAACCGCCGCTTTATCGAGATGTACGGATATAATTGCAGCTTGCTCACGGATACCGAGGTGATTACCTATATCATTGATTTCCTGGTACGGCGCAAGGGCCTGACGCTGGAAGAAGCGGCCGGCGTTATCGCCGCACCGTTCTGGAGCACCATCGAACAGATGCCCGAAGCGCAGCGGGAACGGCTGGCCTACCTGCGGGAGACCTTCGCGTCCCTGCTCATCACAGGACCATTCTCCATCCTGCTGGGCTTCACGGGCGGCATGATGGCGTTGAACGACCGCCTCAAGCTGCGCAGCATGGTGTGCGCTGAAAAGGGCGAGGCCGTGTATTTTGCCAGCGAGGAGTGCGCCATCCGCGTGATGGAGCCGGACGTTGAAACGCTTTGGGCGCCCCGGGGCGGCCAGGCCGTTGTTGTGCGCCTGAACGACGGCGTGACAGTGTAGGAAAGGGGAGAATGGGAAAATGTACGCGGATTTTATCTATCCGGAGTACGAGGTGGTGCGCAACTACCAACGCTGCATCGCATGCCGTGCATGTGAGCGCCAGTGCGCCAACGAGGTGCACCGCTATGACGCCGATGAACAAATGATGACGGCGGACGACGCGAAATGCGTCAACTGCCACAGGTGCGTGAGCCTGTGTCCCACCCGGGCGCTGAAGATCGTGCGCACCGACCACACGTTCAAGGAGAACGCAAACTGGACGAAGGACAATATCCAAAACGTATACCGCCAGGCGGCCACGGGCGGCGTGCTGCTTTCCAGCATGGGCAACCCGGAACCGCTGCCCGGCTACTGGGACCGTATCCTCATCAATGCCTCCCAGGTGACGAACCCGCCCATCGACCCGCTGCGCGAACCCATGGAGACGCGGGTTTTCCTGGGCAAAAAGGATATGGAGATCCGGCGGGATGAAAACGGTGCCATCGTACCGAAAAAAACGCCTCATATCGAGCTGGCCGTGCCGATCATGTTCAGCGCCATGAGCTATGGGTCCATCAGCTACAATGCCCATGAATCTCTGGCGCGGGCGGCTACGGAGCTGGGTGTGTGCTACAACACCGGCGAGGGCGGCCTGCATGAGGATTTTTACCGTTACGGCCCCAACACCATCGTGCAGGTGGCGTCCGGCAGGTTCGGCGTACACAGCGAATACCTGAACGCAGGCGCGGCTGTGGAGATCAAGATGGGGCAGGGGGCAAAGCCGGGCATCGGCGGGCATCTGCCCGGCGCGAAGATCGTGGGCGATGTGGCCCGCACGCGCATGGTGCCCGAGGGAGCGGACGCCATCAGCCCCGCGCCGCACCACGACATCTATTCCATCGAGGACCTGCGCCAGCTCGTCAACAGCCTGAAGGAAGCCACCCATTATGAAAAGCCCATCATTGTGAAAATAGCCGCCGTACACAATGTGGCGGCCATCGCCTCGGGCATTGCGCGCTCGGGCGCGGACATCATTGCCATCGACGGCTTCCGGGGCGGCACGGGCGCGGCGCCCACCCGCATCCGGGATAATGTGGGCATCCCCATCGAGCTTGCGCTGGCGGCTGTGGATTCCCGCCTGCGGGCGGAGGGCATCCGCGGAGATGTGAGCCTGGTGGTGGGCGGCTCCATCCGCTCATCGGCGGACGTTGTCAAAGCCGTGGCGCTGGGAGCGGATGCGGTGTATATCGCTACCAGCGCACTGCTGGCATTGGGGTGCCACCTGTGCCGGACCTGCCAGTTGGGCCGCTGCAACTGGGGCATCGCCACCCAGAGGCCGGACCTTGTCAAGCGGCTGAACCCGGACCTGGGCGCCGCGCGGCTGGTGAACCTCGTCACCGCCTGGCAGCATGAGATCAAGGAGATGATGGGCGGTATGGGGATCAACTCCATTGAGGCGCTCAAGGGCAACCGCCTGATGCTGCGGGGGGTGGGAATGACAGAAAAAGAGCTGGAGATCCTGGGGATTTCTCACGCCGGCGAATAGTATTTTCCCCTTCTGTATGGTATAATAACCCCAAAACTGCCGCTTACGCGGCTGCGCGTGTGCGCTGCACACGCCCCTGTGCTGACGCACAGGGCTTTGGGAACAT
>ERZ772882.4100-NODE-4100-length-10778-cov-12.894899_pt1 | contig 10778 bp, 9 predicted proteins | sample MGYA00580576_ERZ772882 | MGnify/ENA primary metagenome ERZ772882 (study PRJEB29015, sample SAMEA2737658) | human gut metagenome | biome: human gut; feature: human-associated habitat; material: faeces | place: China | collected 2012 ... | reverse complement strand
AGAGAAATAATAAAATGAGTACCTTTTACGTACCTCAAGGCATTAAAAAAGCTAGAATATGCTTTATATAATGCACTTCTAGCGTTTATTCTTTATTCAAACTCGATTTTGTGTACTTTTAAATCCATACAGTATATACATCATATAGCCATTTATACAATTATTTCCTGTATTATTTTATATTCCAAATCTTTTACGTATATTTTGTACTCATTTTGGAGTCACTGTGAGTACATATTGAGTACAAACCATTTCATTCTAACAATACATACAATTAAAATATTGTTTCACTCAATTTCTAACATTTGACTCATCAATTGTTTTATTATTTCTAAATTTGTAGAAAACTCAATATGACTAGCATATTTATATTTACGACAATAATTCTTCCATAAATTCTGCAACGTTGAATCTTCACTTATTGAGCATAATATTTCTTCATAATGCTCTAATAAAGAAAGTGTCTCTCTTTTTCTACATGTTTTATCAAATGCCAATGATAAATCATTATAGTTTATTGAATCGTTATAACGATCAAATAAAGTCGTTACATCATAAAAATCACGCATACGTGTATTTAACAATCCTCTAGAAAGAATTGTTTGAATTTTTTCTGCAAGTATTGTCTCTAAATTATATGACCACAGTTGTATTGATTTGTCTTCTAACAACAACGGATATTCATATCTTATTTCTCTAGGTGTAATCACATCACCTGTTGATATATCTATTTTGATTGGCACTATTAAATTTTCTAATTTTGCATCCATATGAATTCTTATTCCTGGATACTCCATATTGTCCATGATATCAGATACATCATTTAAGATAAATTCAATGTGATCATCAAGAGAAATATCTTTAATTTCATTTACAATCCTTGTGGTTTCTTCTTTAGTTAAATCAAAATTACGTATTGTTGTATCAATATCCATAGTCGATCGCATCGATATACCAATCATAGAAGTAACCAAGATTCCACCCTTAACAATGAAATCGTCTTTATATTTAGAATACGTTATTCTTTCAAGAAAACGCTCCATCATATAAATACGTAACAAAGTTATAGGATCCGATCCATTTTGTTTTGCAACATTTTTAATTCTACCTTTTATTTGTGCTGGAGTTAGATACATTACAATAAAACCTCCATATATTGTCTAATTATCTTTTCAATTCGAAATGCTTTTGCATACACCATTAAACGATTAAGATCCTTATCACTTCTTTGTAAATAAGTTTTAATCGCCATATTAAAATCCTGAATTTCGAAATTACGTCTACTTCTCACTAAATCACAAATTGTTCTTTCCAAATCATACATTGGGATTTCATGACCAAATTGATTTGTGATTGTAGTCTTTCCTAAATCTAAAAGTTCCTTTTTCACTGTATAAACCTTATAACCAGAGTTTGTTAAAGCAGAAGGATTATATCCACTATAAATTGTAATACAATGCACAAAAGGTTCTCGATCAACCAGACCATAATAATATAAGGCATCATCGTGAGAAATAACTCCTTTTGGACAACGCTGTGACAAAACATAAGCTTCATCTTCCAACACATCTTTTGAAATATAAATACCTGGGCCAACTTTTTCCATACAATTCCTTTTTATAAAATTATAAATAGACTGTCTCGATACACTCACATTCTTTAATTTTTTAACATTCAAAACCTCAATTTTTTTAGAATCCATTACTCCTTCCATACTCTCACCAACCTTTTACATTCTTGCTAATATTATACTTTATATTAGTAAGAATGTAAATTGACTTCAATTTATTTAATTATTCATATTCAATAATTTATGTGTTCATTTTGTACTCACGGCTAAAAACAGCATACAAAAAAGTCCTTATATAAAGGACTTTTGATGTTTATTGAATTATTCAAACTCGTCTATGCAATTTCTTAAATATTCGAAAAGTACCCGTTTTTTGCCGTTATTTGCAGGTACAAATGCCTAAAAAAGCCACTTTTAGAATCCAAATAAAAAGATTTTTTCATATCTGTTTTCACGAAGGCGTTATCCACATACTCTTCCAAGGCAAAATTAACCATCGTTTTTCATTCGCTCCTTTTTACATACCAGTCAAACACTGGATGTGTAGAAAGGATTTTTTATTATGATGGAATTCATGTTTGCTGATTTGTGTTTGATGTATCCGCATGCTATATTTTCTTTAAAGGAATATGCTTCCAGCATAATAATGGTGAATATATGAACAATGAAATAATTAAATTTGTAAATGGTATTTGGAATTAGATGTTAATATCTCTCCAAACAAGAATACTGTATGGTTAACTGTTGATCAATTATGTACTTTATTCAATAAGAACAAATCAACAATTTCTAGACATATAAAAAATATATTTAATGAAGGCGAATTAGATGAATTTAGCTCAGTTGCAAAAAATGCAACTCAACTAAAGCGCTATGATCCACGTACTGGAAAAGATAGAATTTCAAATGTAGAGGTTAATTATTATAACCTGGATGTAATTATCTCTGTTGGCTATCGGGTAAAATCACAAAATGGTGTTATTTTCAGAAAATGGGCAACATCTATTCTTCATGATTACATGCTCAAAGGTTATGCAGTAAATCAAAAACGCTTAGATGTGTTAAATAAAACAATTGCGATTCAATCCAGAATGCTTGCTTCGACTCTTAATATTGAAGAGAAAGAAGTTTTAAGTGTTGTTGAGACATATTCCAATGCACTTACTTTATTAGATGATTACGATCATGGAACCATTCCTAAACCAGATGGCATTGCTTCTATTTATCACTTAACCTATAAAGAATGTCATGAATTGATTGATTCTATGAAATATGGCAACTTTTCAGATGTATTTGGTGTTGAAAAAGAGGAAGGAAAACTCAACGGAATCTTGGCAGCTATCTACCAAAATGTTTTTGGAACCGAATTGTATCCAAGTATCGAAGAAAAGGCTGCAAATCTTCTTTACTTCTTAATTAAAGACCATCCATTTGTAGATGGTTGTAAACGCATAGGTGCTTCCATATTCCTTGAATTTTTAAACAAGAACAAACATTTTATTATCGATGAAAAGCAAATTATTTCAGACAGTGCACTTGTTGCCATTACTTTAATGATTGCGGAATCCAGACCTGAAGAAAAAGAAACAATGGTCAAACTGGTAATGAACTTCTTAAATTCTTAGTTTTTTCCAATACAAAATGTTATTCTCTCAAATTTGAATAGGAATTGGGAGAAGAGCAATGATGTCTCATATACATTCATACATTTCATCTTACGAATCAGATTGTGAACGCATGCGTTCATTTTTATAAAAATTGATTTTTCTACAACCCACTCCTTTTTACATACCAGTCAAACACTGGATATGTAGAAAGGAGGTTTTTTTATGCATAAATGTAAAGTGATTGCTGTCACCAATCAAAAAGGCGGCGTTGGTAAAACAACTACGACTGCAAATGTTGCGATTGGATTGGAACGATATGGATATAAAGTTCTGATTGTTGATTTTGATCCTCAGGGTGATTTAACTACTTCTCTTGGTTGGAAATCCAATGATGCTTTGGAATGCAGTGTTTCTAATCTATTGGATGCGTATATTAATGATAAGGAAATCAATTATTCTTCTTTGATTTTAAAACATAAAGAAGATGTAGATGTGATCCCTGCAAACATTGAACTTGCGGATATGGATATTCGTTTAGTCAGTGTAATCAATCGTGAACAGACATTAAGCAGTTGTATTGAACCACTACGTGATGACTATGATTTTATCTTGATTGATTGTCCACCTTCTTTAGGAATGCTTACCATTAATGCACTGTCTGCAGCGGATGAAGTACTGATTCCAGTACAGGCACAGTTTCTTCCCGCAAAAGGAATGACTCAACTTCTTCAGACTGTAAGTAAAGTGCAGCGTAAGATCAACACCAATTTAAAAGTAGCTGGTATTGTCATGACTCTTGTAGATACGAATACTACAGTAGCCAAAAGTACAATTGAAACCATTCAGGAAAGCTTTGGTAAAAACATCCGAGTCTTTGATACGATCATTCCAAAAGCTACAAAAGCCAGTGAAGCAACCATAGCTGGTGTCAGTATTTATGCCTACGCAAAGGATTCCAAAGTGGCTAAAGCCTATGACAATCTAACTAAGGAAATCATTTCAGAACAAAAAGTAAAACATAAAGACAGAGACTGTCGTTAGGAGAAGAACATGAAAAATAATTCCGTCCATTTAATTGGAGCACTGACAAGAGATATTGAACTATCTAAAAATAGTAAAGGAAATTCTTTTGTCCGATTTACACTAGCTTGTACAAGAGACAATAAGCCATTTACTGATTTTATTAACTGTATTGCCTTTAGTGAAGTTGCCAATGCACTTTGTAAACACAGAAATAAAGATACAGCCTATGAAATCAATGGGTATCTTCGTATAAGCTCTTATGAAAAAGATGGTAAAAAGACCTATTCAACGATTGTAGTTGTAGAATCTTTTACACTCTTAAATGCCTAGAATACGATTAAAACGATGTCCTCATTGTCACTCTATCGCAAGACTTCGTATTGACTGGGACAACAAGAAAATCAATGGTTGTTATGGCCAGTATGTAAGCTGTACTTTGTGTTCTGTCAGGACACAAACAAAAGTAAGTGAGGAACTTGCAATAAATGACTGGAATGATCGTAAATTAAACAATTGTATTCAACTCACCCTATTTTAAAGGAGGTGGCAACATTGCCAAAACTAGATTTGGGATTGCCAACTTATGACTCTTTGTTTTCTACAGAAGAAGAAAGACAAGATGCCAGCGCAGAAAAGGTTACCACAATCCCAATAGATAAAATTACAGATTTTAAAGGTCATCCATTCCATGTAGCGATGGATGAAGATATGGCTAAACTTATTGATTCCATCAAAGAAAATGATATGTTGATGCCTGCACTCGTACGACCGAAATCAGATGGAACTTATGAAATGATTTCTGGTCACAGGCGTAAATTTGCCCTGTCACAACTAGGAAGAAAAGAAATGAATGTTATTGTTAGAAACCTAGATGATGATCAGGCAACGATCTTAATGGTTGACAGTAACATTCAACGTGAAAACATTTATCCAAGTGAGCGTGGTTATGCCTATAAAATGAGACTGGAAGCCATGAAACATCAAGGTAAAGTTGTAGATGGCAATTTCGATAACATTTCTATCGAATACAGTAAAAATACAACTTGTGCCCGAGTTGGGCACAAGTCAGTTAATAAGAAATCAGTCGAAATATTAGCTGATCAATTAGGCGAAAGTAAAAATCAAGTCAAAAGATTTATTCGTTTAACCTATCTTGTTGAACCACTACAGAAAATGGTGGATGGCCGTCATGAAAATGAAATCAAGATCGCATTTAACCCAGCTGTTGAACTTTCGTATTTAACGGAATCCGAACAGTATGATTTAGCCAATGCGATTGTTGAAAATCAAAGAACACCATCTTTAGCACAATGTCAGGAATTCAAAAGACTGTCGCATGATGGTGAATTAACTACTGAATTCATTGATGATACTTTATCCGAAGAAAAACCAAACCAAAGAGAAAAGCTATCATTTCAAATGAAAGAGATTGATCAATATTTTCCAAAGGACTTTACACCAGGCAAGAAGAAAGATTTGATGATTCGCTTGCTGGAAAACTGGGCAAAGAAACGAGCACGAGAACAAGAACGATAACGATAATCATAAATGTGATTGTCTTTTTTGTATGTATGCTTGTAAACCAAACTGTTGGAGGGGCAGTTTGTCTTTGCGTCAGGACGTGTAACTGCAACCTCCCCTAAAACCCCTCCTACCTACCGAAGCAATCTTATTACCTACCGAAAAAGAAAAAATGATTGTTATTAGTTAGTAGTAATAGATATTTGCAGGTTTGTAATAAGAAAGATATTTACGTATGTTTAAGTTAAGAGACTATTTTAAACAGATCATTGGAGGTTAAAACGTATGAAAAAAACAGTAATAGGAATTTGTATTTCTTTGTTGTGTGTTGGAACTGGCGTTTATGTAAATCAACAAAGCAATGCTTCTAGTCCTGTTGTTTCTACTGTTGCTAAGTCAACAAAAGATTCAAAAGTGAACACAAATGAATCGAAATCCAAGGTTAGTAAACATGAAGAGACTGAAAAGACAGAAGAAGTTGGAAATGCAACGAATTCTGAAACACAAAAGAAAACAGATGCAGTTTCAAAAGAATATAGTTCAGCAAAAACAGAAGCTAAGTCTTCTGCAAAAGCAGAACCCAAATCCTCTGTTTCTTCGGAAGGTAAAAAACAAACTTCAAGCAGTCAAGCAAAAACTTCAGGTACTACAAAGAAAAATAATTCAACAGTCAGTTCTTCAAGTACAGGTACAAGTAAAGAACCTGAAACAAAACCAGTTGAAAAGCCAAGTAAACCTGTTCCAGAACATGTTGTAGAACCCACTCCAACACCAGAACCTGCAAGGCCAAGTTATGCATGTCCTGGTGGAGTCAATCAAGATGTAGCTTGTGATGTGATTCTAGATCAAAATCATTACTTTGCGACATATTCTTCTCAAGCAGAAGCTGATGCTGCTGGTGTGTATTACATGAATGAAGTCATGTACATTGGTGAAACAGAAATCACGAATTATTCTGTACAGGTGGTATATCGAAATGATCATAGTATTGCCTACTATGGATTAAATCTTTGGAGTAATGGAAGTTTGATTCAATAAAGGCGGTGATGAATGAAAAAATGAATCGTTTTAGTTAGGCGAGATCTTCTCGTCTTTTTTGTTGCAACAAAATAAATGAAAGGAAAAATGAAGATGAAAAACATTTTAAAGAAAGGCAGTAAGTTCTTTCTGACAGCATTAGTGATTCTCAATTCTATGATGAATACAATACCGGTACATGCTGAAGAACCAACTACCGATGAAAATTTAGATTCTGTTGTAGAACTAGGAAATATCAAAGATGTATTTCCAGATTTAGTACCACAGGATAATGGTGTAGCAACACTGGATATGACAGATATTGGCGGTCGATATGCCATGATTCATATCAACAATCAATTTGGATTTGATTATATTTCCTATTTGACGGTTGGTGGTAAAACTGTCTTCTGTATTGAACCGATGCAGTTATTTACAGAAGGTTTAGATTATCATGAAGATACAGCTAAATGGGATGAACTGTCTGAACCAACTCGTCAGGCCATCTGGGAAATCAGTTACTATGGCTATTCCTATCCAGGCCATCAAACAGAAAAATACTATACAGCTACACAGTGTATGATCTGGCAAGTAGTCAGTGGTACATGGTATCAGCCTTATGAACTTGATGGAACAACCATTTATGATATTTCTAGTGAAATGGCTGAAATCAATCGTTTAAGAAGTCAGCCACAAGGAAGACCTTCTTTCAACAACCAGACAGTTAAAATGGGATTAAACAGTCCTGTTACTTTAACGGATACAAAAGGAACCTTAGGCAATTATTCCATCACAAATGCCAATGGGATCAATGCTTCTGTAAATGGTAATAACTTAACAGTTTCCATTACTTCTGAAAGCTATGACAAATCCATTACATTCTCACGTAATTTTAGTGCTCGTGATGTGAATGTCATTTATGGATCTGCTGGCTATCAAAGAGTCATCTGGTTAGCATCAAGACGTGACCCTTCTCCTGATTTTAAATTAAATTTTGAATTACGTTATGCTGATATTGAAGTGGAAAAACAAGATACAGAAACAGGAAATAAAACACAGGGAGATGCCACATTTAATGGAGCAACATTTGCGATTAAAGATACAAGTGGTATTGTTCTTGAAACAATTACTACCAATGGATCGAAAGCAAAATCTAAAAAGTATCCAGTTGGTACAACACTTAATGTTTGTGAAGTTACTTCACCTGAAGGCTATTTAAAGAATGAATCTTGTAATAGTGTCACTTTAAAAGATTCTGGTGATTCCACACCTTCTACCTTTGGTACAACCATCAAAGATCAAGTCATTAAAGGACGTATTGAAATTGCGAAAAGCATTGATAAAGTCAAATACGGTTTATTCCAGTCTAATGTTCAAAAGCCTGGTAAAGGATTTAAATTTGATATTATCTTAAAATCTACAGGAAAAGTCGTATCCACGTTAGAAACTGATGAAGATGGACGTGCTATCAGTGATTACCTTCCTTATGGAACATATATCGTTAAAGAACAGTCAACTACAGGTTACGATACATTAAAGCCATTTGAAGTGAAGATTGATCAAAACAATAAAACATACTTTTATAACATCTATAACGATACAATCAAAGCCGAATTAACAATCTACAAGACTGATTCTGAAACAGGTAAACGAATTCCTGCTGCAGGTGTTGAATTCAAGATCAAAGATGCCGATGGTAACTTTGTTACACAGAAAGTAACCTATCCAAAGAAATATACAACCGATGTATTTAAAACGGATGAAGATGGTTCTGTACATTTACCTTCTCCACTTAAATTTGGTGAATACAAATTAGTAGAAATCAAAGCACCTTATGGCTATGTTTTAAAAGATACAGAAATCCCTGTCAATGTAGATGGTTCTTCTACAGAAATCTTCATGAACTTTGACAACAAAACACAAAAGGGTCAGGTTTATGTGGAAAAGTCTGGTGAAATGTTAAGTGGTGCTAAAGAAGAAAAAACAGACTATGGAACTTTATATACACCGGAATACAAAGAACAATATCTTTCAGGTGTTACGTATGAAATTACAGCTCGTGAAGATATTGTAACTCCAGAAGGAACTGTATGGTTTAACAAAGGTGATGTTGTGGATACCTTTACTACAGGTGATGGCATTACTACTTCTTCCTTATTACAATTAGGTAAATATACAATCAAGGAAACAGCTACTCAGACAGGTTATGTACTTGATTCAAATAGTTATGATTTTGATATTGAATATGCTGGTCAAATGATTGATGTTGTTGAAATCAAACAGGCTTATGTCAATGAAAGACAGAAATTAGATTTAGATATCAACAAGACTTTTGAAGAAGAGGATAAAGATGCATATAAAGATGTTGTATTTGGAGTTTATTCAAAAAATGACATTACTTTAGAAGATGAAGTATTAATTCCTGCTGATGGATTAGTTGGCATTTTAACATTGGATGAAAATGGAAAGAATAACGAACAGTTGGATCTTCCAGTTGGAGAATACTATGTTAAAGAGCTTGAAACCAGCGTTGCCTACAAGTTGGATGAAGAAAATCATGATTTTACATTCAGCTATGATGAAGATACAACAAAACCAGCTGTGACTGTATCTATGGATCTTTACAATGAAAAACGTCGTTTAGAATTGGAAGTCAATAAAGTAGATAAAGAACATCATGATCATTTCTTAAATGGTGCAATTTTTGAAGTATATGACAAAACAACGGGTGAATTTGTGACGAAGCTATGTTCTGGTAATTTGATGATTACTGGTAATGATAAAGATGAAGAATATGAAATTTCAAAAGATGAAGAATTCTCTAAAGTCATTAAAACCGTTAAAACCGATGAAAATAAACAAATTCTTTTAGACTTAGATGATGGTACTTACTATTCTAGAAAAGTTGGGGATGACATAGTTACAAAACATATCATCAAAGATGGAAAAGGCATATTAGCGGATGCCATCTATGGTCATGAATATGAATTTAAAGAAATCAAAGCACCTACTTCTTATCAGTTAGCTGATAAATCAAAAGCTTATAAAGTAGAAGCCGATAAAGAAACAGATACAGTCATTTACTATTTTGAAAATGAACGTATCGTTGTTCCAAATACAGGGGTATAAATAGTATGAAACATAAGAAAATAAAAGCTGCAGTCCTTGCGATTACAGCCATTGCAGCACTGGGTGGAATTCTCTATAGTCAGTTTGGAACAAAAAAATCTTATGATTATGCAGACTACTATGTAGAAACTAAACCAGCTAAAAACAATACAAGTGACAAGGAAGCTTCTGAAAAGGAGCTTTCTTTGTCTTTATTGAAACAAACTAATAAAGATATTGTCGGAATTCTAGTATTTGATGATCGAGTGATTTATGAACCGATTGTACAGGCACCCGACAATGATTTTTATGTACGAAGAAATATTGAAAAGCAATATGCCAATGCAGGTATTCCCTTCGTATCCGCTGATGGAAACATTGACTCACAAAATGTTGTGATTTATGGACATTCTTCTAAATGGAACAATATTATTTTTACACCATTAATGAGTTATATTGATGAGAATTACTATCTTAAACATCCAACATTCGAATTCATTACTGAAAATGGTACAAGAACTTACAAGATTTTTGATGTTATGAATATAGACTTGAATAATCTCAATGATTCATTGGAATTCACACAATCTTGTTGGGATACTTCCAATGAATTCAATGCCTTTATTTCGGATTCCATCAATCGTGGATTGTACAAAACAGGAGAAACAGCAACTTCCAATGATAAATTAATGACCTTAGTAACTTGTGATACTAGAGATAACAACAAGAGAATTGTAGTACTTGCCAAACAAATCGATACAAAACCATAAATTCATGAAAAGTTAATACAAACATGGTATTCTTTGTTTAGATAAATTGGATTTTATAAAGGAGAATATTGATGAAACTATTTTTATGTTCGCACTTTTCAAGTGTGGGAAGTCTGATAAAGGAAGAAATTGAAAATAAGAAAGTCGCATTTATTCCAACAG
>ERZ772882.4097-NODE-4097-length-10792-cov-6.986402_pt1 | contig 10792 bp, 14 predicted proteins | sample MGYA00580576_ERZ772882 | MGnify/ENA primary metagenome ERZ772882 (study PRJEB29015, sample SAMEA2737658) | human gut metagenome | biome: human gut; feature: human-associated habitat; material: faeces | place: China | collected 2012 ... | reverse complement strand
AACCCGCCGGGGGCTGTGATCGTGCCATGGTGGGGATACTGGCCCTGCAGAAGGCGCAGGAGCGTCGTCTTGCCGCGTCCGTTGCGGCCCGTCAGACCGAGCCGCCAATCGGTGTCAAACTGGAAGCTGACATGCTCAAATACATTGTCAAAGCTTCCGGGATATGCAAAGGTCAGGTCTGTAATTTGGATCAATGCCATCGATATGCCCTCCCCGGTAACCGCAGGTGATTGGATCAGCGGTTACCTAATCATAAAAAATTGGCTGCGGGAACCGCTCCCACAGCCGAAGGGCATACTGCGCCTGCCATAAATGGGCAGACGGTCTGCACGGAAGCTGAGAGACAAAGCAGATTTCCCGCGAAAAGGCACAGCGAACCAGACGGTCTTCACCGCCGGGGTGTTACGATTGTGCCAAGCTTTCAGCAGGAGATCATGCGCATGCTCTCAGGCTCCCTTCTTGTTTTTATGGTTTCAGTTTACCATACGGCGCGGAAAAACGCAAGCACCGGTAAAAATTCGCAGAAAAACGCCCCCGGCACGGTGTGTGAGATGCCGGGAGCGTATCGTGCAGCGGGCGGAAAATGCTCATTGCACAGGATGAAAAAAAGTGATATACTAAATCACAGCATATCGCTCGGACGGCGGCCCGTCGACTGCCCTCCGAACTGTCTGTATTCTAGCACCGGGTGGCGCAAAATGCACCCTACCGGCGCGGACAGGCGCGATACCCGTCGGAGAACGGCACTCTACCGGCAGTAGAATTTTCTGTAATACCAATGCTTTTCGGGAAGGGGGCGTCCTTATGCTTCAGGACGAACAGACACTGCGGCGAACCGTCGCAAAAAACATCGCCGCTTACCGCAAATCCCATAAGGACACCCAGCTGGACCTTGCGCGCAAGCTCAATTACTCCGATAAATCCGTTTCCAAGTGGGAGCGCGGAGAGGGTCTGCCGGACGTGTATATCCTCGCGCAGATCGCGCAGCTCTACGGCATCACCGTCAGCAACCTCATCGGCGAGGAGGAGCCGCCCAAGAAGGCCAACCCGCATTTTCATATTTATGTGCTGCTGCTGTCCGTGGCGCTGGTGTTCGTGATCGCGGCGATTTTGTTCACCGCCTTTACCATCGCCGCCGTGCCGTTCCCGTCGTGGCTGTTTTTCCTGTACGCTGTGCCGGTGTCGAGCATCGTGTGCATCGTCTTCACTTCCCTCTGGTGGGGCATCCTGATGCAGGGCCTGTCCATCACGGCCCTCATCTGGTCAGCCGGGGCCTGCATCTATCTGTCGATCCCCATCCCCATCCCGAACCTGAGCCTTATTTTCGTCGTCTGCGCCGCCGTGCAGGTTCTCATCACCCTCTGGGAGCTGTTCCGCTTCTCCCGGACAAGAACATGGTTCTGAGCGCATCAGTCTCCCCCGGAGCAGCCGGGGGAGGCTTTTTGTATATCCGGCCCGGCGGTCTGAACTACCGGCGCGGCAGCGGCTGCAAATCTATAAGTATATTCCGGTAAAAGGCAATGTCATCAACTTAAGACCGGTGCATTTGTTTTATGCGAAAAAACGGCAAAACAAATGCAGTTGGTAGGGGCGGGGCTCTGCTCCGCCCGGCAGGATACACCGAATTATCGAAAATCTTCGGCGAATCCGTATGCACTTACCCGCTTGGCCGTAGAGGCCGATGCCCACATCGGCCCGGCAGAATGCACCGTTTTTACGGGAATCTACGGCGAATTTGTAACTTCTCAATGGGCCGACAGAGTTGTCGGCCCCTACAACAACCCTTCGCACTCTCTGTAGGGGCGGACGACTCTGTCCGCCCGCGGGATGTACCGATTTTACGGGAATCTTCGGCGAATTCACAGCTGCCCCCTACATCCAAAGAGGTAACTGCTTGCGGATTCGCCGCAAATTCTCGAAGGAATTCACTGCATTCTGCCGGGCGGAGCAGAGCCCCGCCCCTACCAACTGCGGTTGCATTTCAACGGTTTTTGCGTAAAACAAACCGTCTATGGTCTTAAGTTGATGACATTGGGATAAAGGGTAGGGGGTGTTTTTTCAGAAAGACGAAATCAATCGAGAATAGTAATTACAAACAAAGGAGGACAACATGAAAGAATCAATCTACAAGAATTATGACGAACTGCCACTGTTCCTGAATGCGGCAACCGTGGCAAAGGTGTTGGGCATCGCGCCGTCGAGCAGCTACGAACTGATGCACGAAAGAGACTTTCCCGCGCTGCGGATTGGAAACCGAATCGTCGTTCCGAAGGAAGCATTCATCCGCTGGGTGGAACAGCATACGGGAGCGGATGAATGAAGCACAGTCTCTGGCTGTCACGCGATTCGGTCAAGGACTACTTCCCACTGCCGAAAGAAATTTTCTCGCTGAGTCTAAGCGCGGCAGAAATCGCAATCTACGCCTACCTGCTGTTCTGCGAGGACAGGCAGACGTTCCAGTGCTGGCCAAGCTATCGGAAAATCGGTGAAGCGGTTGGACTGAGTCCGAACACGATCCGCAAACACATCCGGTCGCTCGAAGAACGTGGTCTGCTCATCACAGAGCCAACGACGGTTACGACGAACGAAGGATGCAAGCGAAACGGCAACCTGCTATTCACAATCCAACCGATTCAGGCGGCACTCCAACAGAACTATGACCGGCAGATGCAGCAGCTGGACGAGGACGCAGCAAGGAGGAAATATGCCGATTTCATTGAAAACACAGGTTGACCGCACAGCCAAAACGACAGTCACAGCCCGTCGCGCCCGTGTCGGCGGTTTGTACGGCTTTCGTAACCCAGTCGAGCGCGTACCCACCGGAAGCCTGAAAATCGGACGTTGCGCCTCCGTGCGGGAGCTTTGGAGAACGTGGCAAGCACAGAGCGAACATCAGAGGGAAGCAGCCGCTTCGCCCAGAACATTCAAAAGGGCAAAATCGGGAGATTTTGAACGCTGCGGCGGAAAAGCAGGATAAACGGATGGCGTCGGAACCGACGCTTTTCCTGTTCACAACAGCCCGCAGTGCGGACTGTATCAAGGGGTTGCGCAGGCGCTGCGATTGGCGCCTGTTTGGAGGAAATTACGCGCGGCTGGCATCAAAAATCCCACAAATGCAGACGGTTCAAGGGATTCTGGCGTGCCGCGCCGCAGATTGGAGGATTATGAGCAAGGAAGAAAACAGATTGAATTTTCGGATGTCGCCGGAGACGGCGGAAAAGCTGGAGCATTGGTACCAGCAGGACGGCTGCCGGAGCAAGAATGAATTTCTGGAACGCGCCGTGAATTACTACGCGGATCATCTGGCGGCGGGTACAAGCACGATGCTTCCGCGGGCAGTCCAGTCAGCCATTGACGGAAGATTGCAGCTTTTGGAGCAGCGGCTCTCATCTCTGCTGTTCAAGCAGGCCGTGGAACTCGACATGGGGTTGAGCCTTTTGGCAGAGTGCGTGAATCTGGACGAAACGGTGCTGCGGAAGCAGCGCGCAAAAAGCGTCAATGACGTGAAGCGCACCAACGGTCAGCTCCGGCTGGAGCAGAAACTCCGCACACAGGAGTCGTTTGACGAATGGCCAGATTGATCGTCAAAAGTCCGTATTTCAAGGGCGGCAGTGCAAAACCGGCGGGCGGGTATCTGCGCTACATCGTGACACGCGAACGGGTAGAAATTCTGCCGGACGACCGACCGCCGACGAAACGGCAGACGCAGCTCATCGAAAAACTGACGAAGGATTTTCCGGATACGAAAACGCTTCTGGAATATGGAGACTACACGTCGCACCCGACAAAGTTCAACGCCTCGCAGTTTCTCACGCTGGCGATGGAGGAAAACTGGAGCAAGGTGCAGGAGATCGACGGCTACGCCAAGTATATCGCAACCCGTCCTCGCGCGGAGCGGATGGGCGAACACGGACTGTTCGGTGATGAAGATGCAGTCGATCTGAACGCAGCGATGGCGGAGGTGAACAGTTAGGCTTCTGCCTTTTGGCAAACGAGATCGGTGGCATCCTTGTGCTGACGGGCACTTTGCGTGCTGACCACACCATTCTCACGGAAGTCATCCACACGCTGGCGACTATAGACCGCATGATGATCTGTGGCCGTCAGCGTATATGCGATATCCCGCTGATACCCGATCCCGTTGCCGCCATTCTGCGGCTGCCGGTCAATGGCGTTTCCCGTGATGCAGAAGGTTTCTTCCTGTTCTACGAGCGGCACGTTGTTGCCGCCGGTTTTTCTTATCTTTTCTGTTGACACGATTACATTCTCCTTTCTGTTGTGTCCTTGCTTGTGGGACAAATTTTTTATATAATAAATAGCACGATGAAAACATTCCGGTTCACATCGTGCTATCATTACATTTGTTTAGAAAAGTTCCTCGCCCTGCGCTGCAGCCTTGTGCGTGAGGATATGTACTTTTCCACGCAGAAGTTCGACCTCGTAACGCAACTGCTCGTTTTCATGGAGAAGCCGTTGGATATAACCGTTCTTTTCCGCAATCAACCTATCCATCCTGCGTGTGCTTTCGGCACCTGCGGTTTTCTCAGGAGTTTGTGTTTGAATGATTCCGTATTCTACCAGCACTTCGCGAATATGAGGTTTGGCAAAAACGGAACGGGACAGACCGGTTACGCTTATCAGATCCTTGATTTTGATATTGTAGCCTTGGGACTCCAAGACAAGAATTGCTTGTGTTACCATTTCTACGGTGTCCTTGCGAGTTTTCTCCTGCCGCTGGACGAGGGATTTAGGTATTGTTCGCTTCATTTCTCTGCACATCCGTTTCAATTGATTTTAGTATGGATTCAAACAGTTCCGTATTTCTTTTCGCATTTTCACAAATGATTGGAAATGCCGAAAAACGTACTTGTTTTTCACGCCAAAGAGATATCTGCTCGCGATAGTATTCTATTTGCTCCGCATCGGGCACAAAGGCTTTGCATTCAAGGCAATTCCACATATCACTTTTGCAGTTGGTGATGTCGCTGCATATGCCACCACGGACACGGTGCGCTCTGAGGTTTTTCATAAGGCGCTGCTCCATTTGTTCATCCATATTGAGGATGCGACCACCAAATAGCACATACCGTTTATCTGATTCTTGCCGTTCAGCTAATACATAATTCTGCTTTTCACGGATCGTTTCTGGCATAAGATTCAAATGTGCATAGGCGTTAAAAATCATGGCATCTCCGTGATGGCCTGTCATCTCAGCTATCTGGGCAGCAGTGAAACCGGCTGCCAAACGATCTGTGATGCCGTTATGACGAAACTGGTGCGTTGTCACCACATAGACATTTCCCGTTTCATCCAAAATGTTGTAACGACGGCATATATTTCGAAAATGGTCGTTGACAGTAAATATTGATGCCACAAAGCAGAGCTTGGTAGAATATGTAGGTTTTCCTTTACGGCAATAACTCTGTCGGTATGAAAACAGCATTCCTTTTTTATCTTCTGGCAGAAACTCCTGGGTCTGACGCGCCGTTTCCTGTTGCTCTTTTATTAACCCTATGAGGTATCCGGCAATTCCCTTATCTTCCAAGTGAATACTTCTCGTGGCTGGCTGTTGCCAACCTCCGTTTTGCTTCCATGTAGGAATAAACAAAACATATTGACCGTTAAACCTTTTTAGACAGTCTATCTTCATGCCAAGGATCTCTCCAATACGTGAAGGTATAAGCCTGAGGAGCCAATATGCGCATCGAAGATAGAGCGCGATCTCATCGCTCTTGAATGCAGCATCTAACTGAACTGCAACGGGCTCAGGGATATACTTTGCATCGTACCTGCGTTGGCGGCAATAGGGGGATACACCAAATGGATTTTTACCCTTTACGCCATCAATACCATTCATTGTTTCAAAAAATGTACTCAACGATGACCAAACTCCAATACAGGTTGTCTCCGCAAGCCCGCGTTTTTCAAGGTAACGGTAGAAGTCGGTCGCAGCAAATTCATCGCAATTACTCAGCGGCAAGGTGCCTTTGCTAAGTGACCAAAAGTCAAAAAAACGAACAAGATCATCCATATATGCCTTGACGGTAGATATCTTCTTGCCGCGTATAAGGCTGATTGCCACAAAACACTTCACCGCTTCTTTGTGAAGCTTTGGAATTCTGCCAAAGTATAGCGTAAACGCACTGCTTTTTTCTGCGGGGCTGCGGCGCAAATTGCTGCACAGCCACTTATTCTCATGAAACTGCACATTGGGTCCAAGGTGCTCGACAAAGCGGATATATTCTTCCAGCTTTGCCGCATCATAGCTTTCAGCAAGGATAGCACTACTCATAATCGGCCTCCTTTCTCAATCATGCCTACAACGCTTTGGTAGGACTCCAACAAGCGGTATTCCTGCTTGTACTCAGGATACGTTGAATAATCTGTAATGCCATCCGTTTTGTACGCCTCCGTCAGCCTGCTCAAAATGTTTTCTTGTTCCTGCAGCAGCTTTTTCCAGTATGGAAGATACTGTTTTCCAGTGCATAAATTATGGCAATCCACGCAATTGTAGAGGCTGCATCGGTTCATACACGGCCCATCTGTCAACTTCCGAACACAAAACCCAAGTTCCACACGGCGTTGTCCAAGGCAGAAATCTGTGTACAGGAGCCTGCGTTCTTCTTGCGTATAATTTTCAAGCTGTTCGCCGGTCATGATAAGTTCAAACTTTTCTCTGAAAAATGCAGTATTTAATTCGGCCAGTTTTTTCTTCCGAACTTCAGCATAATATTTCGCCGCCGTGTCGCTGCATAAGTGCCCCAGCCAATAAGCTAATTCAACAGTAGTCGCTCCGTTTTCAATTAACCTAACAGCCAGGGTTTTACGGAATTGTTTAATGGTGAAGTGCCAGAGTTCTCCATTTTCGTCGCATATATCATACTTTCTGATAATCCCACGGATGCATTTGACAAATGGTTGAGAGTCAATAACTGCTCTCTCATACCCATACCTTCTGCTTCGGAAAATATACGATGTCCCCGCTATTTTTCTTTCCTCAGCATCCTCAATGATATGTTGGGAAAGCCTTCCAGCTATATCTTTGGGTATCATGATCCTGTGGTAGTCCCCAGCTCCGCGTCGATGTCTTGCACTTAGTGTTTTATGCGGAATATATTTCAGTTGGCAGACATTAGGGTATCGAGATTCTTCAATGCAGTCTTCTTCAAGAAGGTACACTTCTTTCAATCTTAGTCCTGTATTCATGAATAAATCGTATAGCAGCCTGTATTGACAGGGCATTTCTTCTCGATGCAAGTCCAATTGCTCCACCACTTCTTCCGGAATGATTTCGGTAGGTGTGTTAAACTGGCGAAGATTGTGAAATGTAACAATATCAAACGGATTGGTGCGCGGCCTTGGCGCTCTAATTTGTGTGTCCCGTTCAGTGCTCATGAGGTAACACATGATCCGTTTTAGACCGTTTACGGATTTTGCAATATAATATTGAGACAATGGTTCCCCATCATTTTTCCGCATTGCTTCAAGGGCTAAAACCAGTGCCCTGATGTGACCTTCCGTTATATCCGCAAAATATATGACCTCCGGCGCAATATCTGCAAGTGTGTTGATTGCCAGCTTACACGCATCAAAAAGAGGCACATAAACTTTCCCTTTTTGTTCAAATAGATAACAGAAATAATATTTCACCTCAGACCGCAGAGAAGGCCGTTTGATGGCTGTGAAATCAAGCCGTTTGAGCCGTAATACATTCCCATACGGCTCATATAACTTCCAAACATCACGGTAAGGTGTCACTTCTGTAGAATTACCTGCAACGAAAAGTTTCCGTTGGATAATACGTTCCTGCTCCACAGCCTTAAGAAGCATTTCCTTGAATGCTGGATCATATAGCGACAGAGAAGACATTTCGTAATGGAACATTGAAAGCAACAATGCACTATGGGATATCTGTTCTCGCTTCTGAGTAATGGCAGAGGCCATCCTCTGCAAATATGTTTCCAGTAAGCGTATGTCTTTAAGCATATGATTAGCTCCTATTAGGAAAACACACTGTCAAAGGGGTATGTAGCGGGGGTTAGCCCGCTACTGCGGGTTTTGTGGTGTTGATTTCAATGTATTCTGCTATGCGTCTAAATTCATCCGCAAACTTAAATCTCACACTAATGTTTCCATTCTCATAAACCTTGATATGGTCGATCAGCTCAACGAGAAGTTCCCGGGAAAGCTGGTCGATATTTTGATGCTTTGTAAAAGCCACCAATGCGGGATGCTCACTCTTTACGCCGTTTGCCAATTCCGCCCGTTCAGCGTTCAGCCGGGCCAGTACATCCGTAAGAGCTATGGTCTGTCGCTCATAATCGGCTTTCATATCCCGGTAGTCCTGCTGGGTAATTTCCCCGTCTTTCCAGTCTTGATAAAGGGACTGCTTGTAGCGGCTGATTTTTGCCAGTTCCCGCTCTTTCGCAGCAATCAGTTCTTCCAAGCGGATGGACTGGCTCTTTTTGACCGGGGCGGTGTTAATGCGGGCAATCATTTCCGAGTATGAAACAGCCAGATGGATTTGCTGTTGTACTGCAAAGAGGACAGCGGCCTCCAGACGGTTATGCTTGATTGAGTGCATTGTGCAGGCTGTCCGGGAGCGGTTCTTGTAAGTGGAGCAGGCATAGTACACATTATTGTTGTTGCCTACGCTCCGGGTAATTGCCCGCCCGCAGTCAGCACATTTCAGAAAACCGCTGAACAGGTGGACTTCCCGGCCTTTTGGAGAAGTACGGGTATCCCGCTGTAAAAGGGCCTGTACCTTATCAAAGGTTTCATAATCAATGATTGACTCATGCGTACCAGATACTTCCACCCATTCTTCACGGGGGACGCTTTCAACCTCGTGTACCTTGTAGCTTTTTACCCGACTGCGGCCCTGTGCCAAATCCCCGGTATAGGTGGGGTTCGTCAGAATGGAGTGGATCATGCGGGCTCCCCACATAGGATCGTCATATCCCCTTGTTGAAACGGGTATGCCCTTTTGCAGTTTATAAGCCGAGGGGCTGGGTACGCCGTGTTCATTCAGATACAAAGCGATGGCCCGTTTCGATGTCCCTTTTAGAAACAAAGAGAAAATAAGTTTGACGATTTCAGCGGCATCGGGATCGATGATCAACTGGTGCTTGTCCTTTGGGTGCTTTACATATCCATAAGGGGCAAATGCGCCGATGTACTGCCCGTTGCGCCGCTTGTAGTCAAAGACCTGGCGGATCTTCTTTGAGGTCTGGTAGCAGTATTGATCGTTCATTACATTCGTAATCGGGACGATAATACTGGAAACGCTGTCCGGGTTGAGATAGCTGTCCACATTTTCAGCAAGACTGATAAAACGGACACCCATCTGAACAAACAGGTTATCAATCAGACTTCCCGCATCACTGTAATTTCTCGCAAAACGGGAAAGGTCTTTTACTACCACGCAGTTAATTTTTCCGCTCATTACATCGGAAAGGAGCCGCTGGAAGTTCTCCCGGTTGGCGTCCGTTCCTGTGTGTCCATCGTCTACATATTCGGAAACACTTTCAAATTCTCCGATATGCTTCTGGTAAAAGTCATTGAGCAGATCACGCTGGTTGATGACGCTGTTGCTGTCGTCCTTTCCCTTTTTCAAGTCCTCCTTGGAGAGCCGGATGTATGCGCCCAGCCGCCAGCGGCGGACGGTATAAGAGGGAGAGAAACTCTGTTGCAATCCTCTGTTTTTTGTTCGTGCCATTGTTCCTCCTTCCCTATCACATTAGACAAGGACGGCAAACTCAACGGCGATGTGATCGACGGTATTCTGTCACAGGAGAAAAAGGAGGTAGACAAGGTGATCATCAATAGTGCGGAACTGGAAAAGTATTTCGGCAAGGACAAGTCCCCGAGAGAAATGAAGGACAAGATCATTTCTCTGCTGGATGACTGGAAGGCCAAGCAGCCGCCCGAGCTGGGCAAGCCCGAAAAGAAAACGGAACTTGAAAAGTGACCTTGGGACTTTTTGTCCCGAGGTCTTTCGTTTCCCCGAATGGCTCTTGTGGTTATATCCCCCGTCGCCGCCCGTATTCCAGCATGGTCGGGAGCGGGCTGTCAAGGGTGCATCGCACCGCTGTTTTCAGCGGCCAGCCCTTGACCGCCTGTCCCGGCTATGCTTTTTCTCCGACAAGCGGCGGGGGTATATCCTCCAGAGCCGCCCCCTTTCCCAAGAATGGGACAGGGCGTGGGGTTTGGGTTGAACTACTACATTACAAAACGGAGGTATTTTACAATGAAACGACCCCTCGCGTATATCACCGCCGCGTGGAGCGGCGACCCCTGCGAGGCGACGGAGCAGGCTGTCAAGTATTGTCGCGCTGTCTATGAGGCGGGCTTTTCGCCCATCTGCCCGACGCTCTATCAGCCGCTTTTCCTCAATGACGCCGTTCCCGAGGAGCATAAGAGCGGCATCGACATGGGGCGCGACCTGCTCCGCCGCTCTCATGTGCTGGTGGTGTGCGGTCATACCGTCACCGAGGCCATGAAAAATGACATCGCCGTTGCCCAGCGGCTCGGGATTACCGCCACCACCCTTGAGGGCATTTTGACCGTCAAGGGGCAGGGGCGCAGATAAGATGACGGCGCTCCGGCTGGGGAGCCTGTTTGACGGGATCGGCGTGTTTCCGCTGGCGGCGGTGCGCTGTGGCATTGAGCCAATATGGGCAAGCGAGATCGAAAAAGCCCCTATCTCCATCACCAAGCGCCACTTTCCCGATATCTCCGAAAGACAAAGTCTTTTCATCTTCCTTGATGAAGATTAAATTTTCTCCGTTTC
>ERZ772882.4087-NODE-4087-length-10810-cov-2.444909_pt1 | contig 10810 bp, 7 predicted proteins | sample MGYA00580576_ERZ772882 | MGnify/ENA primary metagenome ERZ772882 (study PRJEB29015, sample SAMEA2737658) | human gut metagenome | biome: human gut; feature: human-associated habitat; material: faeces | place: China | collected 2012 ... | reverse complement strand
GCTCTGCAGGCGCAGCCACCACCGGCTTGTAACGCCTGAGGACTGCCTTTACCCTAGCTACCAGTTCCTTGGAATCAAAGGGCTTTTCCATATAGTCGTCTGCACCAAGCTCAAGACCCAGCACCTTGTCAAAGATCTCTCCCTTGGCAGAGAGCATGATAATAGGTACCGAAGACTTGGCACGGATCTCCCGGCATACCTGATATCCGTCAATTCCCGGCAGCATCAGATCCAGAAGGATCAGATTCGGCCCAAAGGAATCCGCCAGCATCAGTGCTGTTTCTCCATCCGGTGCGATCATGGTGTCAAAGCACTCCTTTGTCAGATATAATGAAATCAGCTCTGCTATATTACTGTCATCATCAACGATGAGAATTTTCTGTTTTCCTGCCATAGCATCCTCCTTGTTTAATCCTTAAATGTAACAATTGTGACACCTGCGTCACCTTCTCCGTATTCTCCCAACCGGTAGCTCTTCACATATTTGACTCTCTTTAAATGGTTTTGTACGGCATTCCGGAGAGCACCGGTTCCCTTGCCATGCACTACCCTTACAGAGGGCAGATGTGCCAGATAGGCATCATCCAGATATTTGTCAAGCTCCGGCAGTGCCTCATCCACGGTTTTTCCAAGGAGATTGATCTCGCCGGAAACACTTAAGGACTTGGACATCTTGATACCGCTTGTACCAGTACGGGTGCGCTGCAGCACTGGCTTCTTTTCTTCTGCTTCTTTTTCCTTTGCATACACAAGATCGTTAATATTGACCTGGGAGCGGATCACACCGCACTGTACAAATACATTTCCTTTATGATCAGGTAGCGATGTAACCGTTCCTGTCATTCCCATGGACAGGATCTTTACCGTATCTCCCTTTTTGATCTTGTCAGCCGTCAGCCTGCCGGATTTTTCCTTTGGTTGGCTCTTCATGACAAGCTTGTCGTTTTTCTCATTGATCTTTCCTCGGATCTTTTCCCTGGATTTTTCAAGATCCTTTAAGGATGCACCCGGTCCTGCCTTCTGGAATACCCGGATTGTTTCATCTGCCACGTCCTTGGCATTCTGCAGAATATCCCTTGCCTCTTCGTTGGCCTCCCTGAGGATCCTGTCTCTGGCACTGTCGATCTTTTCATTCTTTTCCTGCAGACGCTTCTTCAGTGTCCCGATCTCCTCCTTGTAAGAAGCGATCTCAAGACGTTCTCTCTCTATAGTCACCCTGCTCTGCTCCAGATCTGCCAGCAGATCCTCAAAGCTTCTGTCATCACTGCTGAGCTGCTTTCCTGCTTCTTCAATGATCTCGTCGGAAAGTCCCAGCTTTCTGGAAATGGCAAAGGCATTACTCTTACCGGGAATACCGATCAGCAGCCGGTAGGTCGGTGAAAGTGTCTCCACGTTGAACTCACAGCAGGCATTTTCCACCTCCGGCGTGGTCAGGGCATAGACCTTCAGTTCGCTGTAATGGGTCGTTGCCATAGTTCTGATCTTCCGATTATGAAGTCTTTCCAGAATAGCGATCGCAAGAGCAGCACCCTCTGTCGGATCTGTTCCTGCGCAGAGCTCATCGAACAGACACAGGGAATCCTGATCGGCATGCTTCAGAATGGATACGATCCTTGTCATATGGGAGGAAAAGGTACTGAGACTCTGCTCAATACTCTGTTCATCCCCGATATCCGCAAACACATCCTGAAAAACCGAAAGCTCCGAACGATCCAGTGCCGGGATATGCAGTCCTGCCTGTCCCATCAGCGTAAACAGTCCAACAGTCTTCAGAGATACCGTTTTTCCGCCTGTATTTGGTCCTGTAATGATCAGCTGGTCAAAGTCCCTGCCAAGATAAATATCGATGGGGACCACCTTTTTCGGGTGAAGCAGGGGATGTCTGCCCTTTCTGATATGAATGGCATGCTCCCTGTTAAACACCGGTCTTGTGGCATTCTGCTCCAATGCCAGTGCCGCCTTGGCAAAGGTAAAATCAAGGAACGTCATGATCTTCTGATTTTCAAGGATCTCTTCTGTATGCTCTGCAACCTGGCTGCTTAAGTCTGCCAGGATCACTTCGATCTCTTCTTTTTCTGCTGCAGCCAGCTCCTTCAGCTTATTGTTCAGCTCTACCACTGCTGTAGGCTCAATAAAGAAGGTGGAACCCGTAGAGGACTGGTCATGCACCATACCAGGCACCTGACTCTTGTATTCCGCCTTTACGGGAATACAGTATCTGTTATCCCTCATGGTGATCACTGCATCCTGCAGATAACTGCGGCAGGAGCCATTTACCATAGACAGCAGATGGCTGTGGATCCGTTCTCCTGTCACAGCAATGTTTCTCCGGATATGCTTGAGATTTACGCTGGCATCATCCGCAATCTCTTCCTCTGACAGAATACATCTGCCGATCTCTGCTGAAAGCTGTGTCAGCGGCTCCAGTCTTTCAAAATGTCCGGCAAGGGAGCTTGCCTGATAATCCCCGCTCTCTTCTCCGTCCCGTTCTGTATTTTCTCTCTGCTTTCTTCCATAGGCCTTGATCCTGTTTACGTTTTCCAGCTGTCCTGCTACCTTCAGAAGCTCTGAGGCTGACAGCGTACTTCCTATCTCCAGTGATCTGAGTGCCATGGTCAGGTCCTTATTGCCTCCAAAGGAGGTTGATCCCTTCTGAAAAAGCATGGTAAGGGCATCTGCCGTCTGTGTCTGCGCTTCTTCGATCTGTGCGGTCTCTGTCATCGGCTCCAGCTCTGCACACAGCCTTCTTCCGGGATCGGAGGTGGCCTTTTCTGTAAGTCTTGCCCTGACCTTTGTATATTCTAATGTTTCCAGTACTTTCCTGTTTACCATATGCTTCTGTCTCCCGCTGCCCTGTTTACAACGATTTCAGTATAGCATATTTTACTGAAAAAATCCCCAAAAAAGAATGCTGCAATCCGGTTTTCCCCGCAGAAACATCTTTTTCTGAAAACGCATCTGTTATTTTCTTCTCTTATATTCTCCTACTGTCATACCAGTATATTTCTTAAACTGCCTGCAGAAATAAGATGCATACTGATATCCTACTTTTTCTGCCAGCACATTGACATTGTCAATCCCCTGATCAATCAGTACCCTGGCCTGTTCCATTCGCACCTCCGTCAGATAATCCACGAAATTCTTATGCAGCTCCTGCCTGAAAAGATGGCTCAGATAGCTGGTACTGAGTTTTGTATGTTCTGCGATATCCTCCAGGGATATATTTTCTATATAATGCTCTCCTATATATTGAACCGCTCTCTGCAGATGCAGGCTGCCGCTCGCTGCATTGCCCTGTTCCCCTGCTTTGTCAGCTCCCTGTCCCTGCAGCTGGAGCTGCCTTGGAAGTCTTTCCTCAATATCTGCGATCAGGAATCCTGCCTTCATTTCCGGAGTCATGCCGAATACTGTCCGACAGATCTGGCTCATCATCTCTTCCACATCCCCAGACAGCTTCCGGTATCCCTCTTCATCCATGGCTGATGAGGTATAGATCAGTATAGGCAGCACATTTCCTTCTGCCGGACAAATGGTAAAATCACAGAAAAGAGATAGCTTTCCTGCTGCTTCCTGTGATAATCTTTTTATTTTTCCTGTATCAGAAAGACACTGGCTGTCTTCTTTGGCAAAGCACAGGGAGAGAATAAAACCACTGGTAAATTCTCCCTTTTTTTCCCTGCCCGTATCCTGCTTTCTCTCTGCTTCGATCTTTGAAAGGACTTCATCCATCTGTTCCTTTAATTCACTTTTCCTGACAGGCTTTAACAGATAGGCATCCACATGAAGGTGCAGCGCATCCTTTGCATAGGTAAATTTACCATACGCAGTTTTGACGATCACATGTCCCTCATATCCCCATTCCCTGAGAATGGTAAGTGCCTGCAGTCCGTTCAGTCCCGGCATCTCTATATCCAGGATCAGCAGCTCCGGATTTTCCTTTGTCACGGTTTCTACTACCTGGGTGCCATCCTGTGCATCCGGCAGGAGTACTGCTTCCGGATAATTCCTTTCCAGGAAAAAATGCATTGCCTTAAGCTCCAGTTCTTCATCATCAGCAATCAATATCCGATACATAAGCTCTCCTCATACGGGATCCTTATTCTGATCTCCGTTCCCTCTTCCGGTGTGGATATAATTTCCATCGCAAACCCGTCTTTAAAAAATGCCTTCATTCTGTCGATTACATTTTTCAGACCGATACTGTCAGAATGGATCCCCGTCTGGTCTGTCCCCTCTATATAACTTTGGATCAGTCTCCGCTTTTCTTCTTCCATGCCGCTTCCGTTATCCCGGATGGTTATATCTATCTTCCCATCTTTTCTGTGGATCCGTATGAGTATTTCCCCGCCCCGGATCGCCAGTCCATGGACGATAGCATTCTCTATAACAGGCTGCAGGGTAAGTGCCGGTATCCTGCCTTCTGCCGCTGTTTCATCATACTGCAGATCAAACCGGATTCTTTTGCCAAAACGGATCTGCTGGATATAGATATAATCCCTGCAGTTTTTCACCTCATCTGCTACCGTAGCCACATGATGGATATCCTTCAGATTATACCGGAAGTAATCCGATACCGCTTCGATCATCTGCTCTGTGGAAGGTGCTTCCTCCAGATATGCCATCTGTGCAATACTGTTCAGTGTATTAAACATAAAGTGAGGGTTTATCCTCGCCTGAAGTGCCTTGATCTCGCTTTCCTGCAGCAGCTTTTCCATTTTCACCTTCTCCAGCCTCTGCTGCTCCAGCAGAAGCTGAAGCTTCATATTCAGTTCCATCTGTCCCATCTGATCCTCAATACGGGAAAGCATCTCCTCGAACAGCTCTGTCAGCTGTCCCACCTCATCCCTGTTTTGCTTCTGATAACCTTCTCTTTCTGAGCGGTAGGTTGCCGCCTTATAGGACAGTGCCGATATGGGACTGATCACATCTCTGGAAAACCAGAGGACCATTCCGAGGATTCCAAGAGAAAATACAATAACTGCCAAAATGCAGATCCCCGAAATCACCTTCATTTCCCTGTTCAGCTCATTCTGGGCTTCATTGGAATACTGTTCCATAGCCGGATATACATAATCATAATATTTCTCAATCAGCTGCACAGTATAAGCTGCCTCATCATATGCCTGCAGCCTTTCCTCTCTTGTACCGTGCACAGTGGCTGCAATCTCCGGTTCGATCTGTTCATACAGGCTGTCTGCCATATGGCAAAGATCATCTATTTCTCTGATATAGCTGTCTTCAAAAATAACATGCCTTAAAGAGGCACTGTCGGACCGTAGTCTCTCAAGTGCCTCTTTTGCTGCTTCTCTGTCATCCTTCTTCTGCGAAACAGAATAATATTTATATGCCGACAATACCTCACTGACCGTTGTTTTCAGTTCATAGACCCGGTTACTCTTATCAATCAGGTCACCCAGCCTGTCTTTGGTATAATACTGCATACCAAGCAATATCACCTCTGTTGCAAAAAAGATTGCCATAACTACAAACATACAGAATGAAAATTTTCCTTTAAGAGAAAGTTTTTTCATAATTCATCCTATACAACCATTCTGGTCGCAAGCTCCATTACCTTTTCCTGACTTGCATCTTCCTGCTGCAATTCTCCTGATACCTTGCCTCCCGAAAGAACAATGATCCTGTCTGACATTGAAATCAATTCCGGCAGCTCAGAAGATATCATGATAATTGCAATACCCTGTCTTGCCAGTTCCACCATGATCTTATAAATCTCATACTTAGTTCCCACATCGATTCCCCTGGTAGGTTCATCCATGATCAGGACTCTCGGTTTGGTCATAAGCCATTTGCTGAGAACTGCCTTCTGCTGATTTCCACCGGACAGTGTTTCCATATGGACTGTCATATCAGCCGCCTTGATCTTCAGTTCATCAAAATATTTTCTGGCAGACAGCTGCTCTTTTTTGTGATTAATGATACCATATCTGCAGATTGCTTTCAACGAAGCCAGTGTGATGTTCTCTTCTATGGACATTCCACCTACAAATCCGTCCAGCTTACGGTCTTCTGTTACAAGTGCAAGTCCTTCCCGGATCGCATCCTCCGGTTTTCTGATCTGTACCTCTCTGCCATCGATCATTACTGCTCCTGATTGTTTCCCGATAATACCAAAAACTGCATTCACCAGCTCACTTCTGCCGGCTCCTACCAGACCGCCGATTCCAAGAATTTCTCCCTTCCTGACAGTGAAACTGACGTCTTCCACAATTTTCTTTTTGGCATTCTGCGGATGTGGAACCGAGAAATCTCTGGCCTCCATGACAACTTCTCCCACAGGAACTTTGCATTTTGGATACAGATTGTCCATTTTTCTTCCCACCATTTCTGCAATGATCCTGCTCTGGTCAAATTCCTCTCTGTTATGATTGTTGATCACTTTTCCATCCCGCATGACAACGATCCTGTCTGAATAAGCGAATACCTCGTCCAGCTTATGGGAAATAAGCACACAGGTATATCCCTGCCTCTTTAAATTCAGCATGATCTGAAAAAGTGTTGCTGATTCTGTTTCTTTCAGGGATGCCGTCGGCTCGTCCAGGATCAGGATCCTTGGCTTATGGGAAAGTGCTCTTGCGATCGAAACAAGCTGCTGTTTGCTGGCATTCAGATTTCTTAAAATTTCTGTCGGCTCCACATCAAGCTGAAGCTGACCCAGATACTCTGTTGCCGCCTGATATAGCTTATTCCACTTGATCACGTTTCCAAACTGCTTCCAGCCTCCAAGGAAAATATTCTCCGCCACACTCAGGTCAAGATGCATATTCAGCTCTTGATAAATCATGGCAATCCCTGCTTCCTCAGACTGTCTGGTGTTGTGAAACTGCATCGTTTTTCCTTCTACCAGAATGTTGCCTGCATAGCTGTCGCAGGAATAGGAACCACTTAGGATTTTCATCAGTGTGCTTTTCCCGGCACCGTTCTCTCCTACAATAGAAAGGATCTCCCCTTCATATGCCTGAAGAGAAACATCATCCAGCGCCTTCACACCCGGAAAGGTCTTGGTAATATGCTGCATTTCCAATACCATTTTAGCCATACCCTCACCCTCCTTCTGCTATTTCGATGCAATTTTCTTTAGCCGGAATGTATCCATGCCGACTGCTGCTACCATAATGATCCCAATGGTGATCTTCTGCCAGTATACAGAAACATGGAGCAGTACCATGGCATTTGAAATAGTTTCCATCAGTGCGCAGCCAAGAATCGTGCCAAGCACTGATCCATAACCACCATACATACTTGTTCCACCGATAATAACAGCGGCAACAGCTGTCATTTCCCAGCCATCTCCTGCATTAGGCTGCGCAGAGCTTAATCTTGCTGCCATGATGATCCCAACAAAGCCAGCCAGCAGGGAAACCAGTACATGTGCAGAAAAGAGAACTCTTTTTACATTAATACCGGATACCCTGGAAGCCTCTCTGTTTCCACCAACTGCCATGAGACTTCTTCCATATGATGTCTTTTTGATCACGAAATGAGCGATCAGTACAATAGCAGCTGCAATAAAAACAGAATATGGGATTCCTGCCAGAGTTCCCTGTCCAAGTACCTTGAATTCATCCGGCAGCGGATAATACGGTTCTCCCTTCGTCAGTACATTCACGATTCCCCTTGCCACATACATGGTTCCCAAGGTGGCAATCAGTGCCGGGATCCTGCAATTGACGATCAATACCGCATTTACTATGCCAACCACAGCTGATGCCAGAAGTCCCATAAGAATGGAGAACCAGACAGGAAGGCTGTTTACGAGGCACAATCCGCAGATTGCGCCCCCAAGCCCCATAACAGAGCCAATCGACATATCCAGGCTGGCCCCCAGCAGTACATAAGTAACTCCAACACTGACGATCAGCAGAAAAGAAACGGATCTTGCCAGATCGATCAGATTGGATCCGGCAAAAAACACCGGGTTGATCATACCAGTTACGATACATAATATTGCCAGCGGAACGATCTTGATCAGACCGTTCATGCTTATCTTCTTTTTCATAAGCACACCACCTTATCTGATTACTGGGCATCTTTGTAAGTATCTACATTTTCAGCCGTCACAAAAGTAACACCGGAATCAATAACTGTCTCTGTCAGTTCTTCTCCATTGTTGATCCTGGTCAGGAGTTCTACTGCCTTTCTTCCCATAAAATCAGGCTTCTGCACAATGGTTCCCTTTACTACACCTGTACGGATAAAGTCAAGGCATTCATCTGTATCATCCCATCCAATCACGGTAATGGTTCCAGAAAGCCCCTGCTCCTCCAGTACCTTTCCTGCTGCCACTGCGCCGGTTCCTTCACTGCCGAAGATTGCTGTCATCTCCGGATAAGCCTTCAACATATCCTGCGCCTTCTGGGTTCCTGTCAGCATATCAGAATTGCAGGCTTCTGTTGTCAGGATCTCCATATCCGGCTCATCCTTAATTGCATCCTCAAAGCCCTTGATTCGGTCGTTGTCTGTTTCCTGTCCAATGGTGCCTCTGATGATTCCAATCTTTGCCTTACCACCGGTTGCATCGATCATTGCCTTACCAGCCTCATAGCCCGCATCATAGTTAGAGGTTCCAACATAAGCTGCCCGCTTGCTTTCCGGTGCATCAGTATCTACCAGTACAACGGGAATTCCCGCATCTACTGCACGGTCAATGGCCGGTCCGATCGCCGCCGGGGAAAGTGCCATTGTAATGATACCATCCACCTTGGATGCGATTGCCGTATCAATATATTTCACCATGGCATCCACATCAACCTTGGTATCTCCAAGCACTGCCACATCCACGCCCTGCTCCTTGGCACCTGCCTGAATTCCTTCCTCTACATCTATCCAATACTCATGACTGACAAGAGGTGAAACAAAGGTATAATGATAGGTATTTTCTCCATTTGCCGTTTCTTCTGCACCGGTATCTGCTTCTGCTGATCCCTCTGCAGCTGTTTGATCCTGTGTCTCTGCTGCCTCCTGTGTATTTGTGTTTGTATTTCCGCATCCCATCAGGGAGATTGCTGTTACAGCCGCCAAAATAAGTGCAATTATCTTTTTCTTCATAGTCTTTTTCCTCTTTTCTATATTGTTGAAATATGAATATATCTGGGTTCCGGCTTCTCCGGTTCCTGATCCCCAAGATATACGCCCTGCTTCTTCAGCTGATCCTGCAGCTTTTTCACAGAAAGCTTTCTGAAAGGAACGTCCTCTTTGATGCTCAGTGCCGCCGCTGCTCCTGCAGCTTCCCCAGTTCCATAGCAGGTGGCCATAACAGCAATTCCATCATGGGCAATGCAGCGTCCCGCTGCAATAATATTTTCTACTTCCAGTGGAAGTAATGCCCTGTAAGGAATGCTGTAAGCGTGTCCGGGAATCAGCCAGTACAGTTCACAGCCTCCTCCATTCGGATTATGGATATCCACACCATAGGCATTCATGGAAATCGCATCATCGAATATAGTATAATTCAGGATATCATCTCTGGTCACTTTATACTCTGCCACGATTCTTCTGGATACCATCATACCCATCATATTGGCAACCTTGGTCAGTCTTGCATGCTCTGTCCCTTTATAATTATGATGAAGCCAGTCAAGAACCTCCAGTATCTGCTTTCTGCATGCAATTTCACCCTTTGTGATATCCTCTGCAGAGCAGGGATTGATACCTGTCACTCTGGTCATTTCTGCCCGGAATTCATCTTCCTTCATCAGCGGGAACAGATTGACTGCTCCATAGGCAAGGGACTTATCTACCTTCCAGGTTACTGTATCCGGCGCAAGACCATCCATACAGAACATGGTAGATACCGGACTCTTTACTTCTTCTCCATCCTTTTCTCCTACGCCTGTTTCAAATGGTGCTCCTGTGTAGGCAATGACATCTCCATCTCCGGTACAGTCGATCACACGTTTTGCATATACTGCCTGTCTGCCGGATTTGTTTTCAATGATGACACCTCGGATCGTATTTCCTTCCATGATAGCTGCCGTGATGTAGGTATGGAATAATACCTTTATGCCATATTTTTCTACCAGTCTGTCAGCTGCGATCTTATACATTTCCGGATCAAACGGGCAGATCGCCGTGTCTGGCTCATGACGGTTGACCGAAAAATATGGTCTTTCTTCTGCCAGGTGTGGTGGCTTGATACAGCCTCCCATCTCCTCCAGAAGATTTGTAAATTCCTCAAACACTCCCTTGATCACCTGTCTGCCTCCGGTATAGGCTGACATGGACATAAAGGATGTGACAAGTCCTACGGTTCCCTGTCCGCCAAGGCAGTTAAACCTTTCGATCAACAGAACCTCTGCGCCATTTTTGGCAGCGCTGACTGCCGCTGCAATCCCTGAAGGTCCACCGCCGCATACCAGCACATCCACATCATAACTGACAGGCAGTTTTTTTTCAGGTTCCACATAAATTTTCTGACTCTGCATGAATAACCCTCCCTTATCGTTTTGAACTGTTTCTTTGTAAGATAATTGTAGGATTTTATCCGTTTCACAGATATAAGAGGATTTTCTGTTCCTTATAGTTTTTCTCTTTTTCGCATTATACTTTTTTGTGATTGTTATACTCTTTTGCCCTTATCCCCGAAAACAGTATCTGCTGTGTCTTTATTTTATGGTTGCATAATAAATGTATTTATGATACACTCACTTCATTCCCACCCATTTCCGGGATTCCGGGAAGATCATGTTGATTCTTTTATTTTTATCTTTTGGCATTTCGCCGGATGTTTTCTAAACTGGTCTGCATGATGTAACTATTCACTTTTGTTTTTTGATGTTGTCCTGACATCCGG
>ERZ772882.4085-NODE-4085-length-10820-cov-3.163864_pt1 | contig 10820 bp, 8 predicted proteins | sample MGYA00580576_ERZ772882 | MGnify/ENA primary metagenome ERZ772882 (study PRJEB29015, sample SAMEA2737658) | human gut metagenome | biome: human gut; feature: human-associated habitat; material: faeces | place: China | collected 2012 ... | reverse complement strand
GCTCGACCAGACGAAGGGCGCTGATGACCGACTCCTTCTGGGTGACGGAGATGCGGTGATTATCCACCACCTGCACCCTGCCGTCGTAGTCCTGCGCGAACAGAGCGGCGCTCTGACAGGAGCCGCTCAGGCCGCTGGACATGGGAATATACACGATCTCATCATAGCCCTTTGCCAGAATTCCGTCCCACAGCTCCATGAGCTGCCCCGGTGACGGCTGGGAGGTGGAGACATCCCGGTGCTGCCGCATGGCGTCATACAGCTGCTCCGACGTGATGTCGATGCCCTCGTAGTGAATGGTTTCCTCCAGATTGACGGGCATGGCCAGAACAAAAACGCCCAGCTTTTCGCCTTCCATGGCGGTAATTCCGCTGTTGGTATCCGTTGCGATTGCGATTTTCATAGTGCGATAGTGCCTTTCTTCCTGCCGAAACGATGCGGCTGTCAGCCGTTGAGGATCTTCATGAATTCCTCACCGGTGATGGTTTCCTTTTCGTACAGATAGCTTGCCAGTTTATCCAGCTTCTGCCTGTTTTCCGTGAGAATGTTCTTCGCCTTTTCGTGCTGCTTCTTCACCAGAGCGACTACCTGCCGGTCAATGCTCGCCTGCGTCTCCGCGGAGCAGGCCAGAGACGCGTCTCCGCCCAGATACTGGTTCGTGACGGTTTCCAGCGCCACCATGTCAAAGTCCTCGCTCATGCCGTAGCGGGTGATCATGGCCCGGGCCATCTTGGTGGCCTGCTCGATGTCGTTGGATGCGCCGGTGGAAATGGTGCCGAACTTGACTTCCTCCGCCGCACGACCGCCGGTGTAGGTGGCGATCTGGTCAAGAAGCTCCTCCCGGGTCATCAGATAGTGGTTTCCCTGCTCCACCTGCATGGTATAGCCCAGCGCACCGGAGGTACGGGGAATGATGGTAATCTTCTGCACCGGGGCGGAATGGGTCTGCATAGCCGCGACCAGCGCGTGGCCGATCTCATGATAGGAGACCGTCCACTTTTCCTTGTCGGTAAGGATGGCATTCTTCTTCTGATAGCCCGCGATGACCACCTCAATGGACTCTTCCATGTCCGCTTCGGTGGCGAATTTCCGTCCGTCCCGGACGGCGCGCAGCGCCGCTTCGTTGACGATGTTGGCAAGCTCCGCACCGGAAGCGCCGGAGGCCATCCGCGCGATCTGCTTGAAGTCCACATCGTCGGCAATTTTGATCTTCTTCGCGTGTACCCGCAGGATGGCTTCACGGCCCTGAAGGTCGGGCAGCTCCACCGGCACCCGGCGATCAAACCGGCCGGGACGGGTCAGGGCGGGGTCAAGGGATTCGGGGCGGTTGGTGGCGGCGAGAATGATGACGCCGGAGTTACCTTCAAAGCCGTCCATTTCCGTGAGCAGCTGGTTCAGCGTCTGCTCCCGCTCGTCATTGCCGCCCATGGTGCCGGTGTTCCGCTTCTGGCCGATGGCATCAATCTCGTCGATGAACACGATGCAGGGGGCTTTTTCCTTCGCCTGCTTGAACAGGTCGCGCACCTTGCTCGCGCCCATGCCGACGAACATCTCCACAAATTCGGAGCCGCTGATGGAGAAGAACGGGACATTCGCCTCACCGGCGACGGCCTTTGCCAGCATGGTCTTGCCGGTACCCGGAGGGCCTACCAGCAGAACGCCCTTGGGCATGGAGGCGCCGATCTCCCGGTATTTGTCCGGATTGTGGAGATAGTCCACGATCTCCTGCAGGCTTTCCTCCGCCTCGTCCACGCCCTCCACGTCGTCAAATTTGATGCCGTCGGAGGACTGGACATAAACACGGGCGTTGGAACTGCCGCCGTTGAACATCATGGAATTGGGGCCGCCGGCTCTGTCCATCAGCTTTTTGGACATGAACTGCCCCAGAGCAATGAACAGGACAATGGGCAGGATCCACGTCAGCAGGAAGCTTAAGAGCGGGGAGGTTTCCTCCACGATCTCACCGCCGAACTGTGCGCCGGAATCGTGGAGCCGGTTCACCAGATCGGGGTCGTTCATCAGGCCGGTTTTATAAATTTTGCCGTCCTTCCCTTCAAAGAGGATCTGGTTGTCCTCCACTTTCACCTGACTGATCTCCTTATTCTCCGTCATGGTGATGAAGGTGCCGTAGTCCACTTCGATGATCTGCTGCTCCGCAATCCAGGGAACCAGCAGGAAGTTGACCAGCACCAGCGCGACCATCACCAGCGTGTAGTAGAAAATCAGGGGTTTCTTTGGCCGTTTGACTTCATTCATATCCGTTTTCCTCCTTTTGCCGCCGGCCCGGACACAGCCGGCAGATGTATTTTTTTCTGATTTCAAGCACTCAGACTGTTTCTTCCTGCTTGGGCAGTTCCACGGTAAAGGTCGTCGAGCCGCTGCCGCTGTCCACCGTGGCAGTGCCGCCGTGGAGCTGCACCACCTGCTTCACCACGGCAAGGCCGATGCCGTTGCCCTCCGAGGAATGGGACTCGTCCGCCTGATAGAATTTTCCCCAGATTCTGCTGACCTTGTCCTTGGGGATATCGGGGCCGTAGTTGGTGATGGTGACGGCCAGCGTCTCCGGCCCTTCGGAAATCCGCACGCCGATCTCCCCGTAGTTGGGGGAATACTTGATGGCATTGTCCAGCAGATTGATCCAGACCTGTTTCAGCAGTTCCTCGTTCGCCCGGATGGTATATTCCGGGAATTCCAGATCGAGGTCAAGCTCTTTGCGGCTCCACTTTTCTTCCAGCAGAAGCACGCAGGCACGAATCTGTTCCGACAGGTTGAAGGTGGTCAAATCCGTTAAAATCGTCTGGTTTTCCACCTTTGTCAGGTTCATCACATTGGTGGCCATTGCCGCCAGCCGGAGGGATTCTTCCTCAATGATGGCGAGGTATTCCTCCTTCTGCGCGTCGGTCAGATTGCCCCGGCGCAGGAGCTTCGCAAACCCGGCAATGGAGACGATGGGCGTTTTGAACTCGTGGGAAAAATTGTTGATGAAATCGCTTCGCAGCATCTGGGTGTTTTCCAGTTCTTCCGCCATGGCGTTGAAGCTCTCCGACAGCTCCTGAAAAACGGGGTTGTCCCCCATCACCTTGCCATAGTGCATTCTGGCCGTGAAATCTCCCGCCGCCAAACGGTCTATGTTGTTGATCAGCCGGTTAAAGGGGCGCAGCGGAATTTTCACGGTGCCGATGGCAACCACGCTGCCCACCAGAACGCTGATGAGCAGCATCACGATCAGCATGGCAAAGCCGGAGTTTCTGGGAATACCCAGATTGTCCAGCACCCCCAGCTTGGTCAGCAGGAAGGACAGCGCCGCCGTAATGAGAACCGCCGCCAGCTGAATGAGAAAAAAAGCGCTGGAATAGAGCAGCGTCAGCGACCAGCGGTGCTTTCCCGGCTTTTTGCTCATACCTTTTTCACCGCCTTATAGCCCAGTCCCCGGACGGACTCAATGGTGAATTCCGGCCAGTCCTGAAAGCGCTTGCGCAGACGTCCCACGTGTACCGTCACGGTCTCCCAGCCGGTGTCGGAATCCGCGCCCCAGATCTCGTCCATGAGCTGGATACGGGTGAAGATTTTTCCGGGATAGGACAGGAGTTTGTATAGAAGCAGGAATTCCTTCTGGGGAAGCTCCTGCACTTCCCCCTTCCGGCTCACCGTCAGGCAGTCGTAGTCCAACACCACGTCCCCTACCACGATACGGCGCTCGCTGGCAATTTTCGCCCGGCGCAGCAGCGCCTTGATACGCCAGAGCATTTCTTCTTCGTCGATGGGCTTGGTCATGTAATCGTCGGTGCCGACCAGGAAGCCGTGCTTTTTATCGGAGGGCAGCTCCTTGGCGGAAACCATCAAAACGGGCAGGTTGTTGTTCGTCTCCCGCAGGGTTCTGGTAAACTCGTAGCCGTCCATTTTGGGCATCATGATGTCCAGCACCACAAGATCGACGTACTCCGAGTCCATGAGCGCCAGAGCGTCCTCTCCGTTTTCGGCGGTGAGCACCTTGTAGCCGTCCGCTTCCAGCACCGCCTGCAAAAGTCTGCGGGTGTTTCGGTCATCGTCCACGACCATGATCTGAAACATGCGATTTCCTCCCCTCCATATTATTTATTGTCAGGTCACTGAACGCCACTTCTTCCAGCGGACAGCCCAGTAGCTCTTGCCGTAGGCGATTTCCTCCGCCAGCAGACAGACGGGCAGCGCCACGAAGAAGTCCACGGCGGAATGCTGCTTGATAAACATGGTGGCAAGGCAGATGAACACCACCGCTACGATAATGAACGCCTTGAACCACTTGGACACGTTCTTTTCCTTCAGCCACGCCGACGCGATGCCCATGGAATAGGCCACATGAAGCGACGGACACACGCCGGTGGGCGTATCCTGCCGGTACAGCAATCCAATACACGCCGTGAGGAAATTCTCTCTGGGGAATACCTCCGGGCGCATATCCTGCCGGTTGGGATAGATAATGTAGATCGCCATGGCCACCACCTGGGTGACGATAATGAAAATCTGGAACCGCTTGAAGCCCTCCACGTGATACAGCATCAGGTACAGCAGCGTAAACACGATCAGGAAATACCAGAATACGTAAGGGATCAGGAACCACTCGCAGAAGGGAATCAGATCGTCGATCCAGCAGTGGACAACATGGCAGCTTTCCGCGGGAATCAGGTTCTCCGTCAGAAAATACATGATAAAGTAGCCGATCCAGCCGCCCAGAAGCTTTAAGTGCGCAAACTGCGGGTCATTGAGCTTGGACAGCCGAAAGGTGCGGTAATCAATTTCCGGTTTTCTCATGGGTGGCCTCCTGTGGGATATTGCAGGGATATTGCTTCTTGGGCATGTTGGGGTAAGGCACGACGATGTGCTTTGGCAGTGCCTGCGCTATTTCCGTGACCTGCTCCATTAAGTATTCGCAGATGCGTCTGCGCTCTTCCTCCAGCGGTGCGTCGGGCTGAAAGCGGATGGGTTTGCCCAGATACATGGTTTTCAGCTTAGGCGCCAGATACAGCGGCACGAAGGACAGCGCCTTTCCCGTGCGCTTGTAGTAGAGCTTCGCCACGTCGATGAACCTGTCCCGGAACTCGCAGATAATGTTGTTTCGCGGCACGTGATGCTCCGGAAAAATCACCACGCTTGCGCCTTCCTGAAGCGCCGTCACCGTCTTTTTGAAAGTTGTAATGATTTTGGCATCGTGGTACACGCCGATGGTGTTGGCGTTGGTGAAAACCAGCTGGGACAGGGGCGCGATGATGTAGGACAGAAGCTTGTAAAACCAGCGGACGGCCTTCGGCTTTTCCGACCAGAAGTCCTGATAGGCGTAGGCCGGCACTTCTTTTTTGTCCATCATCTCACCGGCGCACCAGATATAATGCTCACCGGGGGTATACAGCTCGCATGCGATGGGGCCGTTCATCTGGCTGTGGTTGCCCACATACACCACCGGCTCCGGTGGAAGGTTCTCCTCCCCCACGACCTTGATTTTGGGATACACCGCCTGCACGGCGGCTTTGATCAGCCGGTACAGCGGAGAAATTTTCCGTTCTCCCATCTGCTCCTTCCTTTCTCTGGGAATAACGCATCAAGAATATCGCGGGAACCTAAACCGAAAATAAACAAAGTTTCGTTTCAGTTTAGATTCGCATGGTATACGGGTGGTATAATTATCGTCGAAAAGACGGGAACTTTCAAGGGGCAAAATCGTATAAAATGTCGCGGCTTCACGAAAAAGTTTTTTGCCCCAAAGATTTCAGAAAGAGAGTGTACTTATGGCAAAAAAATTCGGAGACAGGAAAGACGGCGCAAAGCTCAGAAACATCCACGCGATGCATCTGGTCATGCCGCTGATGTATCCAAACCGATGTGACAACGAGGCGTTCATCAGCGAGCGGATCGACCTGACCAATGTGCTGGCTTATCTGGACGAGAAAAACGCCTCCAACCCGGACTACAAATACAATTTCTTTCAGGTGATGGTCACCATCATGCTGAAGGTCATCACCCTGCGGCCGAAGATGAACCGCTTCATTGCCAACAAGACCATGTATCAGCGCAATGAGGTCTCCGCGGCCTTCACCGTGAAAAAGGAATTTTCCGACGACGGCGGCGAGGCGCTGGCTTATATCCACTCCAAGGGCACCGACACCATCGACACCGTTCATGACGAAATTTTCCGTCAGATCTCCATTTGCCGCAGCAACGACGAGGTGGATAAGGGTACACAAAGTCTGAACGCGGTGCAGAGCCTGCCCGGTTTTCTCGTGCAGGCGGTGGGCGGCATCGCCCGTTTCTTAGACCGCCACGGCTGGATGCCCCAGAGCGTCATTGCGGGCGACCCCTACTACTCCTCCGTGGTGCTGACCAACCTCGGCTCCATCAAGCTCCACGCGGGCTATCACCACCTGACCAACTGGGGCACCACGTCGGTGTTCTGCGCCATCGGCGAGATTAAAAAGCGCCCCTTTTTCAATGACGACGGCACCTTCGAGATGAAGCCCAGCATCGATCTGGGTCTGACCATCGACGAGCGCATTGCCGACGGCTATTATTACGCCAAAACCGTCCGTCTGTTAAAAACGCTGCTGGAAAATCCCCAGCTGCTGGACAAGCCGTTACAGGAAGAGGTAGATTACTGATGGAGACAATCACCGCAAAGGCCCCATGGGCTGGCTCCATGGGCAGTATGCCCATGCACCTTGACTATTTTGAAGGCTCCATGTTTGAGGCTGTGGAGGCCATTGCCGAAAAATACCCCAATTACGTTGCCTTTGACTTCATGGGCAAGTCCACCACCTACAAGAAGCTGGTGCAGGAGGTGGAGACCTGCGCCAAGGCACTGAAAACCATTGGCGTCCGGGAGGGCGACAAGGTCACCATCGCCATGCCCAACTGCCCGCAGGCCATTTACCTGTTCTACGCCATCAATCTGGTGGGCGGCATTGCCAACATGGTGCATCCTCTGTCCGCTGAGAAGGAAATTGAGTTCTATCTCAACGAATCCGAAAGCGTCACCGCCATCACCCTCGATCAGTTCTACAATAAATTCGAGTCCGTCCGCAAGAACACCAAGGTGGTCAACATCATCATTGCCAGCATCAAGGATGCGCTGGCGCAGCCCATCAAGGCCGGTTACATGCTCACACAGGGGCGGAAGATCGAGAAAATTCCCGAAGACGCCCCGGTCATCCGCTGGCAGGAATTCGTGCGGATGAGCCGCTATTGCTTCTATGACTACAAGATCAGCCGCACCGCCGACGATCCCGCCGTCATCCTCTACTCCGGCGGCACCACCGGCACCACCAAGGGCATCGTCCTGACCAACAAGAACTTTAACGCGCTGGGGCAGCAGGTCATCGCCGCCAACCCCATGTTCCGTCCCGGGGACAAGATGCTGGCCGCCATGCCCATCTTCCACGGCTTCGGTCTGGGCGTGTGCATCCACACCATGCTGACCCAGGGCGGCCGGTGCATTCTGGTTCCCCGGTTCACCCCCAAGAGCTACGCCAAGGATCTGGTCAAGCAGCGCTGCAACTTCGTCGCGGGCGTTCCCACCCTGTATGAGGCGCTGCTCCGTCTGCCGGATATGGAGGGCGCTGACCTCAGCTGCCTGAAAGGCGTTTTTTCCGGCGGCGATTCCCTGTCCGTCGAGCTGAAAAAGAAGCTGGACAAGTTCCTGTACGACCACAAAGCCTCCATTCAGGTGCGGGAGGGCTACGGCACCACCGAGACCGTCACCGCCTGCTGCCTGACCCCCAGCCACATGCACAAGGAGGGCAGCATCGGTCTTCCCTTCCCCGATACCTACATCAAGATCGTGAGGCCCGGCACCGAGGAGGAGCTTCCCTACGGTGAGGAGGGCGAGATCCTTCTGGCCGGTCCCACGGTGATGAAGGAGTACATGCACCATCCGGAGGAAACCGCGAAAACCTTACAGCACCACGCCGACGGCCTGACTTGGGTCTGCACCGGCGACCTCGGCACCATGGACAGCGAGGGCTTCGTGTATTTCCGCGGCAGAGCCAAGCGGATGATCGTCACCTCCGGCTACAACGTCTACCCCGCCCAGATTGAGAACATTCTGGACGCCCACGAATTCGTGCAGATGAGCTGCGTCATCGGCGTGCCGGATTCCTACAAGATGCAGAAGGTCAAAGCCTTCGTCAAGCTGGTTCCCGGCGTGGAAAAGAACGACGAAACCAAGCGTTCCATTATGGAGTATTGCCGGAAGTACGTGGCCAAATACGCCATGCCCTACGATATCGAATTCCGGGACGAACTGCCCAAGACGCTGGTCGGCAAGGTTGCCTACCGGGTTCTGGAGGAAGAGGAGCTGAAGAAGCTCCAGGAACCTGCTCCCGTCGAATAACATCACAAGCGTTTATTTCCGCGTACCCCTTGCCGGGGGTACGCGGATTTTACTATTCTTGTCATCTACACGCCAAGCAGCAACAAGAATTGCCGCCGAAATCCATCGTATAACGAGTACCCCCATGGTATAATGGCAGCATCTGGTATTTTACCGTACCGCCAATACAAGGAGGACTTTACCATGCGAAGAACGATTCTTGCTCTGCTGCTTGTCTGCCTGTGTCTGCTGACGGCGTGCAGTTCTGCCCCGCAGGAAACCACAGCCCCCACCGCTTCCGAAACGACTGTCCCCACTGAAACCGAGCCGACGGAGACCATTTCGCCGGTGGCGGAGGAAAAAGAGGTCATCGTCTACTTCGCCAACTGGTATCTGGACACCAAAACCGCCGAGGAAGGCGCGGAGGTGTGCAGCATTCCATGGGATAAGGTCACCTGCATCAACCACGCTTTCTGGGCGGTAGAGCCCGCCGACGGCTCCACGGAGACCTCATGGGACCGGCTGGCGGCGTCCGGGGAACCCCGAACCAGCTTCCGCGTGGCGTCCACCCTCCCCAAGGCGGATTTTGACAACGACGAGCCGAGCCGGATGGCGCCCGACCTGCCCCGGAACCACTTTGCCCAGTATCAGTATTATTCCGAGCAGTACCCGGATGTCAAAATTCTGATCTCCATCGGCGGCTGGACCCGCTGCGGCTATTTCTCCGAAATGGCCTACACCCCCGAGGGCCGCACCTCCTTCGTGGAGAGCTGTCTGGACATTCTGGAGGAATACCCATGGGTGGACGGCTTCGACATTGACTGGGAATACTTCGGCGGCAGTAAGGACGGCGCGCGCCTGCCTGAAAGCGAAGAAGATCAGGGCTGTCCCATCTGGGGTACGCCGGAAGAGGACAGCGCCAACTTTGCCGCCCTTGCCCAGCAGCTCCGTCAGGCCATGGACGATGCCTACGGCCCCGGCGTGAAGCGGCTCACCGCCTGCGCCTCCGCCTCCACCGGCTGGACGCTGCCCATGCAGAACTGGCGTCTCGTGTCTCCCTACATGGATTTTGTGAACATCATGACCTATGACATGGCGGGCACATGGGATAAGATCACCGGCCACGCCAGCAAGCTGCAGCACGCGAAGGACGCCGTCACCGTCATGAATCTTGGCTACGGCGTGGAGCTGCGCAAGATCTGCATCGGCAGCCCCATGTACGGCACCGATCTGAAAATGTTCACCCCTCCCTCCGGCAGCAACCCCGTGGGCGTTTCTGTGGAATCCAAGGCCCCCTCTGACGTGGAGATCACGCAGGAAATGCTGAAAGCGTGGGAAGCCGAAGCCGTCAGCGGCTACACCACCGAGTGGGTGGACGGCAAGCCTGTCATGGGCGAGTCCTTCGATAATGGCGGCACCGGCTGGCATTACGGCTACGATGCCTTCAACCGTGGTGCGTATCTGTACAACGACGACGAAAAGTCCCCGTATTACTGCTGGTACATCTCTTACGAGACCCCCATGACCCTACAGGACAAGCTGGACTTCATCGAGCAGAAAGGCATTGCCGGTCTGATCGTCTGGGAGTGCAGTCAGGATACTTACGACCACGCCATGATCTCGCAAATGGCGGACAATCTGCTGAAATAACGCGCAAGGGAGAGGCTTCTCCGGAAGCGCTCTCCCTTTCCTGATGCAATACAGCCCCGCGGCATTTCAAAATGCCGCAGGGCTGATTTTATTTCCGTCTGACCAGTTCCAGAACCTCGCTCATTTTTCCGCAGATGGCATTGTAGTTCTCCCGGCGGTGGGGTCTTAAGCAGGCAGAGCAATCCTTGATGCCGCTTTCCGTATACCGGAACGCGCCGCCGCATTTGTCACCCAGACAGTACAGCGGGCAATAGCAGAACAGGCAGCTGAACGTCTCCGGGTCAGCGCCCTGATGGCAGGGAAAATATTCGCATTCCCGGTTCTGGAAGAAATCGTAGTGAGTCTGGCGTCTCAGGTCAATCCAGTAGCGCTGCTCCACCACGCCGTCCACTTCCACTTCGTTTTCCAGGACGCCGCCGTTGCGCCGGATGCTCCTGGCAGAACCGATGTTGTCCTTGTCACAGACCATCAGCACCCGGTCGATCCCCAGCTTTTTGCATTCCTCCAGTGCCAGAGCAATCATACGGGTGGCAACGCCCCTGCGCCGCTGGGAGGGCAGCACACCGTCGCCGATGTGGCCGCCGTCCAACAACAGCCTGTCATTCAGCCGGTGGCGGATATTCACCGCGCCCACGAAGATATCCTGCTCCGTGTCCAGACAGAAGAATGTGGAGTCCGGCACAAGTCCCTCCGTCTCATCCTTCACATCCAGATTGGCAAGATAGTTGTCAAAGTCCCGGTAATCCAATCGGCGAATGGCGTAAGGGACGATCTTCTCCCCCGTCGCATACCACTGGGACATCATATCGTTCAGGTGCTGCCGGTACTTTGG
>ERZ772882.4073-NODE-4073-length-10839-cov-3.741191_pt1 | contig 10839 bp, 14 predicted proteins | sample MGYA00580576_ERZ772882 | MGnify/ENA primary metagenome ERZ772882 (study PRJEB29015, sample SAMEA2737658) | human gut metagenome | biome: human gut; feature: human-associated habitat; material: faeces | place: China | collected 2012 ... | reverse complement strand
CTTCACATCTCCACGCAGTATCTGTCCGGTCCGGCGGTGAATTTCGGGCAGAACAGCCGTCTGCGCGAGATCATCTTCATACAGGACTGCCGGAAATTCGACTTGCGGACGATATGCCGCAGAGCGTATTGCCGCCGATCCGCGAAAAGCCAACGTTTACAGAGCTGCGCGGTGAACCGCGTCCCGAACCGACACCAGAAAATGCGTCGAACGTTCAGCATATCAAGCAGACTGGTACATGGACGCCGCGCGGCACTGAACCTTATAGCCGCGGCATAGAGCAGCCTATTCGTGAGCAGCCAGCGGTCACACCGGCGCGCGATTTGCCGTCCGCGCCGCAGGAGCAGGCACGGCAAGCCTTTGTGGAAAAATAAGCGCAGCTCTCCCGAAATCCATCTATCGAATCCATCTACCCATCCGAACCGGCTGCCCCCATTTCGCCGCATCCGCCTGTTTCGGATGCACCCGCAATTACGCCGGAGCGTCAGCAGGTCACGGCTGGCAGCAAACCGGCCCCACCTGTCCAGCCACCAACACCAGCGCACACCCCACCAGTGGAGCAGCTGCCCGCCATCCGCGAGAAGCCGAAGTCAAACGCCGCGCCGAGGGAACGCCCCCGACGTGGTATTTCTATTCGTACAAGAGATTCAGAGCAGATCAGCGCTCCAAAAGTACAACCGAAAACGTCCGTATCGAAAACCGCGACAAAGCGTGCACGAAAAGCAGCGACGCAGGATGCACAGCGAAAAATGCTTAAAAAGAGCAACAACCGCGCGACCAGAGCAGCAGCCGCAGCCGCGAAAAAGCTGGCCGAAGCCGCAGCAAAGGCCGTCAAGGAGCTGATAAGTGCGCTTGCCAGTTTAGGCGGCGGCACGGCGCTTTTTATCGTATTTTCCATCGTCATTGTCGCGGGTGCGTTCCTTGCATCGCCGCTGGGGATTCTGTTTGCCGACGAGCAGCAGGCAGACGACACCGTTCCACTCGCAACGGCTATTGCGGAAATTCAGGGCGAGTATCATACCGAGCTAGAGCGATTGCAGAACGGTGATTTTGTATCTGTTCAGATCGTCGGGCAGGCCCCGGATTGGCGCGAGGTCGTAGCTGTGTTTGCGTCCAAAACGGCAGGCGCGGAGGACGGCATTGACGTTTTCACGCTTGACGAAGAACGTGTGGAGCTGCTGCGTCAAGTTTTCTGGGATATGTGCGAGATCACGACGGCAACGCAAACCGTTGGCGTTCCGGACAGTGATCCGGATGACGATGTGGACGACAGCCACACAGGAATTGCGCTGACCATCACGATCACGGCCAAAACCGCTGAAAAAATGCGTCTGATATACGTTTTTACAAAATATCAGAATGACGCGCTTGACATTCTGCTCGAAAATCTCGGCAGCCTGAATATCCCTATGGGTTCGCTGACCATTTCGCAGGAGGACGCAATCGAACTGCTTGAAAGTCTCCCGGATGATCTTGACCCGGCACGAAAAGCCGTTGTGGAAACGGCGGTGCAGCTTGTCGGGCGTGTGTCGTACTTTTGGGGCGGCAAGAGTTTAATCCTCGGTTGGGATGATCGTTGGGGAACTTCGATGGAAGTCACAGCCGCAGGCAGCGGCTCCACCGGCACGGTGCGCCCGTTCGGACTGGATTGCAGCGGGTTCGTCGATTGGACATTCTACAACGCGACGAACGGCAGCTACTACCCCGGACGCGGTGGAGGAGCTGCCACGCAGCACAGCTATTGCACCAACATCTCATGGAACGACGCACAGCCGGGCGATTTGGTGTTCTATCCGGACGATTCCCATGTCGGTATCGTCGGCGGTAAGGACGCAGACGGCAATCTTCTGATCGTCCATTGCAGCGGCGGCGCAAACGGCGTTGTTATCACCGGTTCAGCGGGATTCACCACTGTGGCAAGGCCGGACTGCTTTTCGCAATAATACCATAGTAATATTAACATAGCGCCGAGACAATTAAAAATCGTCTCGGCGCTGCTTTTTTTATTATTCATAAACTATACCCCAGGAAGTGGACAAGGAAAAGACCCATAGCGGCGCGAAATATGGTATACTGAAGGCAGGAAGAAGGAGACGGCTATGGGAACAAGGAAAAAATTCAGCGCGGCGGAGCAGGAGCTTCTGCGTGCAAATCCGTACACGGAGAAAGTCACGGAAAATCAGATTTCGTTCACGCTGGCGTTCAAGGAAGCCTTCTGGCGGCTGAGTGTGGAGGGATGCACCGGGAACATGGCGCTGCGGAAGCTGGGCTACGATCCGGAGCTGCTCGGCTTTGAGCGCGTCCACAACATCACAAAGCGCATCCGCCGCGCGGGAAAATCACCGGAGGGCATCCGATCTGCGCCAAAATCCCGGATGCGGATCAGCAGGGAGCAGTTCGGCGCGGCAGAGCTGGAAAAAATGTCCTGCCGGGAGAGTGAGCGCCGGATGCAACAGGAAATCGTGTATCTTCAGCAGCAGATGGCGTTCTTAAAATAACTTATGCGGCAGCCGGAAGAAACGGATTCGGATAATGCCGTGCAGGATGCTTTCTTTGAGGTCTATAAGCATAACTCAGAGAAAACCTGGAAAATTCATGGCGTTGAGGAGAGCATCAATTTCCACAGGCGTGTGTTGGACGCGCTCAAAAACCGGGACGTTGCGGCATGTCTTAATTTGCAGAACGAACTTATCACGGATAAAAGTCTTCAGGAATAAAAAACCGCGCGGGGAAACATTTTGTTTCCTCGCGCGGTTTTTTGCAGATGTGCGCGGCATCTTATAAAATTGCGCCCACGGGAAAGTCCTCCTGCGCGGAAAAGAGCGGCGCTTTCTGATACAGCCGGAGGCTCAGATCGATAAAATCGCGGGCGATTTTGCTGAGATAGCGCTCACGGTTATAGCCGATGGCGATGGTATCGGCAGTATCTTTATCGGAAAAGGGGAAAATCTCAACCTTCTGGCGGACAGGACCAGCGGCAGTGCCGGAGACGGTATAGGGGCTATAGAGATAGAGTTCGGGGCAGATGGTAAGGCCCATGCCTTCAGCCGCGAGGCAGAAGGCCGTTTGAACGTTCTGCGTTTCCAGACGAATATCCGGCTGGATGCTGTAGCGGGAAAACACGCGGTCGGCAATGGCGCGGATCCGGTCGCCCTTTTTGAGAAGAACAAAGGGAAACTTTGCAAACAGACGCAGATTGCGCGTCGCCTCATATGCCCGGCACACCTGCTGCGTCTGCGCGCCAAAGGTCTGGTGGAGAAGCTCTCTTTGGCCGACCAGATACATTTTTTCCTGCATCAGCGGCGCATATTCTGCGCAGTCCGGCGTAAAGGGAGCAAAGCCGATCAGAACATCGATCAGACCTTTGGAAAGATCTTCTTCCAGAACGGTCGTGCTGCCCTCGAAAATGGTCAGCTCGACCAGGGGATAGAGTTGGCTGGACGTCGGAAGCAGCAGGGGTAGGATGGACTGTCCGCGCGTATGCGAAACACCGATGCGAAGCGCGCCGCGCCGGCTCTCCCGGATGTCCTGCATGGCGGCAATCGTCTGGCGCTGAATATCGAGAATCTGAATCGCGGCACGCTGCAGGCAAATCCCAGCGTAAGTCAGCTCCAGACCGGAACGCCGGAAAAAGAGGGGACTTCCAGCTTCTTTTTCAAGACGTGCGAGTAATCCGCTGAGCGCCTGCTGCGAGACGTGCAGTCGCTCGGCCGCGCGTGTAACGCTTCCTTCCTCGGCCAGAACCAGAAAGGATTCCAGATTCTGAAAATTCATGAAAATTTACACCTCTCTTTTGAAAATACAACAGCGTCTTTGATGCAAGAAAACTGTCAAACAGTTGCAGTTTCTGGCGCGAACGTGTGAAATTTTTGCAATAATTCTGTCTTTTACGCTTCCCTATTTGAAAGATTACCACAGGACTTGCTTCATTACAAGCTTTTTGTTGTTTTATTGTAAAAAATAATCCTGTTTGAAGTTGTAGGATATGCGTGCTATCTTGGCAGTAGTTCACTGGGAGTCGATATTTTTCCAGTCAGAAAAGACGAGAGGAGCGGAAGCGGTGAGCAGTCAAAAAGAGTTGGTGCTGAATCTGGCCTGGTGCAAGGGCTGCGGGATATGTGCGGCGTTCTGCCCGAAGGGAGCGTTGGAACTCCGGGACGGAAAGGCAGCACTGGCGGAAAATGCACAGTGTGTGCTCTGCGGGCAGTGTGAGCTGCGCTGTCCGGATTACGCGATTTACTTAAAAGAAGCGGGGGGAGGGGAAACGCAATGGGTAAAACCGTATTGATGCAGGGAAACGAAGCGTGCGTCGAGGGCGCGCTTGCCGCGGGCATGCGGCTTTATGCCGGATACCCAATCACACCGTCAACCGAAATTGCAGAGCTCTCTGCGCTGAGGCTTCCACAAGAGGGAGGAAAGTTCATCCAGATGGAGGACGAAATTGCGTCCATTGCCTGCGCCATTGGAGCCTCCGTTGCGGGCGTCAAGGCCATGACCGCGACCAGCGGCCCAGGCTTTTCTCTCAAGCAGGAGAACATCGGCTACGCGTGTCTGGCGGAAATTCCGATGGTAATTGTCGATGTGCAGCGCTGCGGCCCATCGACCGGCATGCCAACGTCTCCGTCACAGGGCGATGTGATGATGGCCAGATGGGGCACGCACGGCGATCATCCGATCATTGTCATCAGCCCCTCTTCCGTGCGCGAAACATATACGCTCGCGGTGCGCTGCTTCAACTTATCCGAAAAATACCGCACGCCGGTCATTTTTCTGATGGACGAAATTATTGGCCATCTTCGGGAAGGCATGGAGCTTCCCGAGCCGGAGGAGCTGGAGGTCATCGACCGGCCGACGGTTCGCTACCCGGAGCCCAAGCGGCTGCCGTATCATATGAAGCCCGGCCAGCTCGTGCCGCAGATGGCGCCCTTTGGCTGCGGGCAGCGGTATAACATCACAGGACTTATTCACGATGAGACAGGCTTTCCGACCAACTCCACCGAGGAAGCGGCCAAGCTGATGGACCGGTTGATGCACAAAATTTCTGATAACTATGACGATATCGTTCAGTGTGAGAGGGTTTCTCTTGACGACGCGGAAACCGTCATCATCTGCTACGGCGGCACGATGCGCGCCGCAAAAAGCGCCATGGAGCAGGCACGCGCGAATGGCAAAAAGGTCGGCATTTTCCGCCCCATTACCATCTGGCCGTTCCCGGAGCGCGAGCTGCGGGAGATCTGTAAAACGGCAAAGCGGATGCTTGTCGCCGAACACAACGGCGGCCAGATTCTGCTGGAGGTCGAGCGCATCGTCAAGGGTGCGTGCGCGGTTGATTTCATCGGGCGGCTCAACGGCACGGTCATTACGCCGCAGGAAATCCTGAAAAAGCTTGAGGAGGCAGAGTAAATGGTCAATACCGGCGATATGAGCGTCAACCCCGGCAACACCTCGACGCTCGTTTATAAATACATGCGCCCGGAGCATCTGCCGCACATCTGGTGTCCCGGCTGCGGCAACGGCATCATCATGCGCGATGTGGCGCAGGCGATTGAAAATCTGGGCCTTAGCCGGAACAAGACCGTGATCGTCTCCGGTATCGGGTGCTCCTCGCGTGCGGCGGGCTATCTGGACTTTAATACAATCCACACCACGCACGGAAGAGCCATCGCCTTTGCAACGGGTATCAAGCTGGCAAACCCAGAGCTCGAGGTCATCGTGCTTGCGGGCGACGGCGATATTTCCGCCATCGGCGGCAACCACCTCATTCACGCGGCAAGGCGAAATATCGGCCTGACCGTCGTCGTGTTCAACAACGAAATCTACGGCATGACAGGCGGCCAGTATTCTCCCACCACGCCGCGCGGCGATTATGGCACGACCGCGCCCTACGGAAACTTCGACCGCTCGTTTGATATTGCGGGTCTTGCCTATGGGGCAGGCGCGAGCTATGCCGCCCGGGGAAGCGCGTATCATGTCCAGCAGACGATCAGCCTCATTCAGGAGGGCATTCGCCATCAGGGCTTTTCGATCATCGACGTTGCCTCTGTCTGCCCGACCTACTATGGCCGCAAGAACCACAAGGGCTCTGCAGTTGACATGATGAAGTGGCAGAAGGAAAACGCTGTCACCCAGGAGCAGGCGAACAAAATGACGCCGGACGAGCTGCGCGGCAAGCTTATCATCGGTCTTCTGCATCAGGTGCAGTATCCGGAGTTTACCTATGAATATGAGAAGCTGATTCATAGACTTGCAAAGGAGCGTGAAGCGAATGAGTAACATGGAACTGCGGTTGGCAGGAAGCGGCGGACAGGGCGTCATTCTGGCGACCGTGATTCTGGCGGAGGCCGCCATATTGGCAGGAAAATATACCGCGCAGTCCCAGGCCTATGGCCCGGAGGCAAGAGGCGGCAGCTGCAAAGCAGAAGTCCTGATTTCGGAGGCGCCCATTGGCTTTACCAAGGTGCAGAAGCCGACCTTTCTGATGGTCCTCACGCAGAAGGCCTTAGACGATTACGGCCATAATCTGCCGGAAAACTGCGTCGTGCTGGCAGATGAAAGCCTGCAAATCCCGCAGGAGCTAAACCTGCCGCATCTGACCCAGCTTCCGATTCTGCGCACGGCGCAAGAGAAGGTTGGAAAGGCTATGACGGCCAATATCGTGGCCGTCGGCGCAATCAACGCGCTGCTGAGACTTGTGTCACAGGACGTGCTGCGCGAGGCTGTAATGCTGCATGTGCCCAAGGGCACGGAGGCGCTCAATGCGCGCGCCTTGGAAGCCGGTCTTGCCCTTGGCTCACATAAAGCGGCACCGGCTGCATCATCGCAGACAAAGAAAAAGAAGGAGACCGCGGCATCATGAAAATCCATGAATATCAGGCAAAGAAGCTCCTTGGCGATTATGGCGCGCCAGTTCCCTCCGGCATTGTTGCCGAAACAGCGGAAGCGGCGCGTCAGGCAGCCGAGAAGATGCTTCCTTGCGTCATCAAGGCGCAGGTGCACTCCGGCGGACGCGGCAAGGCAGGCGGCGTGAAGCTGGCAAAGACGGCGGACGAGGCGGAGACCATCGCCCGGCAGATGCTCGGCATGCAGCTTGTGACGAAGCAGACTGGCCCCGCAGGAAAAACAGTTCACAAGGTGCTGATCACAGAAGCTGTTGCAGTGAAAAAAGAATACTATCTCTCTGTTACCGGCGATATGAACCGGGCAGGACTTGTGATTGTTGCGTCCAGCGCAGGCGGCACGGAGATTGAGGAGACCGCGAAGACTGCGCCGGAGGCAATTGTCCAGATTCCGGTTTCTGCCGTCATGGGGCTCAAGGCCTATGAGGTTATGGACACTGCTGACCGCATTGGCCTTCCGCAGGTGCTGCGTGCGCAGTTTCAGACGCTTCTGGACGCGCTCGTCCGGCTGTATCTGGAAAAGGACTGCTCGCTGGTGGAGATCAATCCGCTGGTGGAAACGCAGGATGGAAAGCTTTTGTGTCTGGACGCAAAGGTCAACTTTGATGATAACGCGCTCTACCGCCATCCGGAGCTTCAGGCTCTGCGCGATGCGGCGGAGGAGGATGAAAAAGAGTACCGTGCGTCGCAGTTTGACCTCAATTATGTAAGTTTAGATGGCAGCATCGGCTGCTTAGTCAACGGCGCAGGCTTGGCCATGGCGACGATGGATATTATCCAGAAGTTTGGCGGAAGCCCCGCGAACTTTTTGGATGTCGGCGGCAGCGCCACCACCGAGCGCGTCGCGGCGGCGTTTGAGATTCTTCTCTCCGACCAGCACGTCAAAGCCATCTTTGTCAATATCTTCGGCGGCATTATGAAGTGCGACGTAATTGCCGAAGGCATCGTCACCGCCGCGCAGAAAACAGGTCTTCCCGTGCCGCTGATCGTCCGGCTGGAGGGCACAAACGTAGACCGCGGCCGCGAGATCCTGCGCGCGTCCGGTATGAACATCATCGCCGCAGCCGACATGGCAGACGGCGCACACAAGGCCGTACAGGCCGCGAACGGAGGTGCCGCAGTATGAGTATTCTGGTTGATCAAAACACCCGTCTTCTGGTGCAGGGCATTACCGGCCAGCAGGGAAAATTCCACACCGAGCAGATGATCGCCTACGGCACGAACGTGGTCGGCGGCGTCACGCCGGGCAAGGGCGGACAGACAATTTTTGACGTGCCCGTTTTCAATACCGTCCGTGAGGCAAAGCAGGCCACAAACGCGAATGCGTCCATTATCTATGTGCCGCCGAAGTTTGCGGCCGACTCGATTCTCGAGGCTATTGACGCGGAGCTTCCGCTTGTTGTGTGCATCACAGAAGGCATTCCGGTTCTGGATATGGCGCGCGTGAAGCACTACTTGGAGGGCTCCAAGACGCGTCTGATCGGCCCCAACTGCCCAGGGTTAATCACGCCGGGCGCGTGCAAGGTCGGCATTCTGCCGGGCTACATCCACAAAAAGGGCCACGTGGGCGTCATCTCCCGCTCCGGAACGCTGACCTATGAGGCAGTCAAGCAGCTCACCTCACGCGGCATCGGGCAGTCCACAGCGCTCGGTATCGGCGGCGACCCCATCCGCGGCACGGGCTTTGTTGACGCGCTGCGGCTGTTTGAGGAAGACCCCGACACCTACGCCGTTGTGATGATTGGAGAGATTGGCGGAGACGGCGAAGAGGAAGCAGCAGAGTATATCAAAACCCGGATGACAAAGCCGGTCGCGGCCTTCATTTCCGGCCAGACGGCCCCCAAGGGTAAGCGCATGGGCCACGCGGGCGCAATCATCTCCGGCGGCAAGGGAACCGCTGCGGGCAAGATTGCAGCACTGGAAGAAGCAGGCGTTCTCGTTGCGCCGACGCCGGACAGGATTGGAGAGATGCTGGAGGCTGCCATTTGCAGAGCCGGGATTTTTGACGCCTGCCGCGAAGAGATATAGGGGGGAAAATGGAATGGTGCATCTTTTTGAGCTCTGCGAGATTGCAATGCTGCTGTGCTTCGGCTTTTCCTGGCCGCTGAGCGCGATCAAATCCTACCGCGCGCGGACGACGAAGGGCAAGAGCCTGCCGTTTCTGGTGCTGATTTTGCTTGGCTACGTTGCGGGCATTACCAGTAAGCTTCTGAATCCCAATGGATTTAAGTGGTACGTAATGTTTTTCTATGTGCTGAATTTCTGTTTCGTCAGCATCGATTTTAGCCTCTACTTTAGAAATCTGCGTCTGGACCGGCAGGCGGCGGAGAAAAACTGAGGCAGGCAGAATCCTAACTGACGGTTAGTCGTATCTTTCCTTGCAGGCGGTATAATAACAGTAAAATATCCGGCGTTCTGCCAGAAAACGCTCGGGAGATAGGGGAAATGATGCGATGAGAAGCAGTCGGAAAATAGCAGCTGCGCTGCTGGCGCTTTTGATGCTTGCCGCATGTGCGGCATGCGCAGAGAAGCAGCAGGAGCCGGAGGAGGAACAACAGATTGCGGGCGCGGACTGGCGCACCTGGGGCTGGGTCAACGATGCCGAAAGCATCACGCAAGGCGGTAAGACAACAGATGTGCTGGTCTGCGTCTTCACAGACGAGATTGATCTCTATCTCGATGATGAAACGCAGACGCTCTATGCCGCGGCCAGCTAGTTTTTCATAGTTCCTCCTATAAGTTCATCGCCCGGAAAAAGATTGCCGGTAGACAGGCAGTATCCGCTTCCAGAATACCAGCCCATTTACAAGGAGCAACGCACCGAAAAGGCACCTTGCCGCCCACTCTGGGCAAAGAAAGGCGATGCCGTTCATATCCCCGCTGCTGAAAAAGCCGCACAGGATGCTCAAGTAAAGCGGGTCGAGCAGTAAAAAAGCAATCGTTATGTAGTAAAGCACTGCACGAAGCAGCTTGCTTTTGGCATGGCAGATGCTCCTTGCAAGTGCCGCCAGCAGGTATCCGACGCAGAAAGTCGCCAGCGCACCCACAAGGCAAAAGATTCCAAGCTGCATATTTGTCATGTGCTCGGCATATACGTCGATTTGAACGCCAAGTCCCATGAAGTTGATTTGCTTAAATACGCCGGAGAGCAGGGCATACAGCAGATGTGCGCCCTCGTGAACGAGGTAGTAGGCGGCAAGCGCAGCCAGAATACCGATGTATTGACGTGTTCGTTTTGACATGATCTGTCCTCCTGAAAAGGTCTTTATTTTCTGCCCAAATACCGGGACACATGGCGCCAATACTCCTGATACGGCGCGCCAAAGGTGTTCACAAGGTATCTTTCCTCCTGCAATATCTGCAAGTGGAGCATGACGATGGCAAAGACAGAAAAGCCGAGCGTCAGCAGGTTTCCGTACAGCAGCAGGGCACCAACATACATGAGGTCAAAGCCGAGAAACGCCGGGTTGCGGCTGAAACGGTAAATACCGGTCGTGACAAGCTCCGTTTTATCCTTGTCGGGAATACCCGCCTGCCAGCTATCTTTCATGCACAGGACGGACAGCAGGAAGATCGCATCGCCCAGTACTCTGTTATCCTTGCTGTATCTGGGCGAATCAAAATCACCGGCACAGCTTTCTTCCTTGCATATCGGACACACTGCATTGTGCCGGATCGCAGATTCCGCACATCGTCATAAACCGCCACTAGGTAGTTGGCCTGATCTACCATGTAGCAATTTCTCTTGACATAGCTCTCACGGTAATTCGCGTTCCCGATGACCTCTTTTCTGCTGCAATGTTTCAAGATGAACTCCATCCGACGTTTGCTGCGCTGATCCCACTTCGCATCATGGCCTATAAATGGCAGGGCCACAACCAATTCAATATAGAAACAGCACAATGTAAGGTTTCACTCTCAATGCTCCTAAAGCTGTCCTATG
>ERZ772882.4064-NODE-4064-length-10869-cov-5.537359_pt1 | contig 10869 bp, 10 predicted proteins | sample MGYA00580576_ERZ772882 | MGnify/ENA primary metagenome ERZ772882 (study PRJEB29015, sample SAMEA2737658) | human gut metagenome | biome: human gut; feature: human-associated habitat; material: faeces | place: China | collected 2012 ... | reverse complement strand
ATTTCTATATACGCTGACTATTTTGTTCGCCTAACTCATGATTTAAATCACAAGTGTGCGGCTCACAATAATCAAGTGCTACTTGGTCATTACGGCTTCTAGCAGTGTGAAGACGACCGCCAGCTTCACCGATAGCTTCTGTAAGACGTTTTTCAATATTCATGTGAATATCTTCAAGGTCAACAGAAAAATTAAAATCACCTTGTTCAATTTTAGCTAAAATATTTTTTAAGCCGGAGATGATATTATTTTTATCTTCTTCAGTCAAAATACCAACTTTGCAAAGCATGGTAGCATGAGCTATGCTACCAGCTATATCTTCATGATACATGCGTTTGTCAAAGTTAATAGAAGCCTGAAATTCATTGATCATTTCATCTGTAGATTTGGCGAATCTACCGCCCCACATTTGTTCAGCCATTATTTTAAACCTGCTTGTTCTTTCATTAATGCACGAACTTTGAGTGGAAGACCAAAGAGGTTGATGAATCCAGTAGCATCTGCTTGGTTGTAAACATCGTCTTCTTCAAATGTTACGAATTCTTGGCTGTAGAGGGAGTATGGAGATTTTGCACCAGCTGGGCAAATATTACCTTTATAAAGTTTAAGTTTAACAGTACCAGTAACTGTTTCTTGAGTTGCATCAACGAATGCTGCAAGAGCTTCACGAAGTTGGGAGAACCACATACCATCATAAACAAGTTCAGCATATTTGATAGCAACTGTTTCTTTGTAATGGAGAGTTTGACGGTCAAGGCAAAGATATTCAAGTTCTTGATGAGCTGCATATAAGATAGCTCCGCCTGGGTTTTCATATACGCCACGGGATTTCATACCAACAAGACGGTTTTCTACGATATCTGTGATACCTACACCATTTTTAGCACCAATTTCATTTAATTTTTCAAGAAGTGCAACAGGAGCAAGTTTTTCGCCGTTTACAGCAACAGGAATACCTTTTTCAAAGTCAATTGTTACATATTCAGCTTCATCAGGAGCATTTTCAGGAGCTTTACTGATTAAGTACATGCTATTTTTTGGAGCGTTCCAAGGATCTTCAAGGTCAGAACCTTCATGGCTTAAGTGCCAGATATTTCTATCCATGGAATAAGTTTTGTTTTCTGTAGCGATTGGAATACCATGTTTTTCAGCATAAGCAATTTCTTGTTCACGAGAACGAAGTTCCCATTCACGCCATGGAGCGATTAATTTGATGTTTGGAGCAAGAGCTTTTACAGAAAGTTCGAAACGAACCTGGTCATTACCTTTACCAGTAGCACCATGAGCAATAGCATCAGCACCTTCTTCTTTAGCGATTTCAACAAGGCGTTTTGCGATAAGTGGACGAGCAAAGGAAGTACCTAAAAGATATTTACCTTCATAAACAGCGCTAGCTTTTAAAGTTGGGAATACATAGTTTTCTACGAAGTCTTCTGTTAAATGTTCAATATAAACTTTAGAAGCACCAGATTTTAAAGCTTTGTCATGAACAACATTTAATTCGTCACCCTGTCCGATATCAGCACAAACAGCGATAACTTCGCAACCATTATAGTTTTCTTTGAGCCATGGAATGATAACGGAAGTATCAAGACCACCAGAGTAAGCAAGAACTACTTTTTTAATATTTTCCATTTAAATTACAACTCCTTAAATTACGATTTTTAAATAGTCATATTTATGTATGGCTATTAGATATATTAACAGATTTATCAGCCCATTAAAAGAGCCATAATTGCTTTTTGTGTGTGAAGACGATTTTCTGCTTCATCAAAAATAACATTTGCATTCTTTTCAAGAACATCTTCAGCGATTTCTTCACCGCGATGAGCAGGAAGACAATGCATTACAATAGCGCGTTTATCAGCTACACTGAGAAGTTCATTATTGATTTGATAATCTTTGAAGATTTTTACACGTTCATCATGTTCAGCTTCTTGTCCCATGCTTGCCCAAACATCAGTATATAAAATATCTGCATCTTTAGCAGCTTCAAATGGGTCATTTAAGATTTCAATAGTAGAACCAGATTGTGCAGCATCAAGTTTAGCATTAGCTACTACTTGAGCATTTGGTTCATAGCCTTTTGGACTAGCACTAGCAAAGTTCATACCAACTTTAGCACAAGCATACATTAAGGAATGAGTCATATTGTTACCATCGCCAATATAAGCCATTTTCAAGCCTTTTAAATCTTTGCCTTTATGTTCTTGAGCTGTTAAAAGGTCTGTTAATGCTTGGCAAGGGTGAAGTAAGTCTGTGAGTGCGTTGATTACAGGAATGCTAGCATATTGAGCGAATTCTTCAACAATCTCATGACCGAAAGTACGAATCATTACACCATCAAGATAACGAGAAAGAACACGAGCAGTATCTTTAATTGGTTCGCCACGACCGATTTGAAGGTCACGGTTAGATAAGAATAATGCTTGTCCGCCTAATTGATACATACCAACTTCAAAGGAAACACGAGTACGAGTAGAAGATTTTTCAAAAATCATACCGAGAGTTTTACCTTTTAAAATGTGATGTTCAATACCAGCTTTTTGTTTAGCTTTTAATTCATGAGCTAAATTTAAAATTTCCATAACTTCATCAGAAGTTAAATCATGTATAGATAATAAATCTTTGCCTTTTAGCATGAATATTTCCTCCTCGTTAAGTTTTAAGCGTATTTTGGTAATACTTTATCTAAAACAGAAATTAATTCGTCAACATGAGCTTTTGTTATATTAAGTGGTGGTACAAAGCGAAGTACATTACCAGCAGTGCAGTTGATGATTGCACCATAATCTAAACATTCGTTGGCAATTTCACGGCCAGGACGAGTAAGTTCCATGCCTAAAATTAAACCACGTCCACGAACTTCTTTGATTAAATTTGGATATTTTGCTTTGTATTCTTCAAATTTAGATTGAAGATAAGCACCGATTTCTTTGGCATTTTCCATGAGATTACCATCAATTAAAGCGTCTAAAACAACGCAAGCAGCTGCACAAGCAAGAGGATTACCACCGAATGTAGAACCATGGTCTCCAGCGTGGAAGGCACTAGCAACTTTGTCTGTAGCCATGAAAGCACCGATTGGTACACCACCAGCTAAGCCTTTAGCGAGTGTTACAATATCTGGTTTTACACCAAATTGTTGACAACCAAAGAATGTACCAGTACGACCCATACCGCATTGAACTTCATCAAAGATTAAAACGGCATTGTATTTGTCGCATAAAGCACGTACTTTTGGTAAATAATCTGGATCAGGAACATGAACACCACCTTCACCTTGGATAGCTTCAAGCATTACAGCACAAGTTTTATCACTCATTTTTGCTTCAAGTGCTTGAATATCATTGTATGGAACATAGTCAAAACCAGCAGGTAATGGACCAAAGCCATGATGATAATGATCTTGACCTGTAGCAGTCAATGTAGCAAGTGTACGTCCATGGAAACTATGAAGCGCAGAGATTATTTGAATTTTTTCTGGGTCAATATTAGTTGCGTATTTACGAGCAAGTTTGATAGCACCTTCATTAGCTTCTGCACCGGAATTTCCGAAGAAGACTTTATCCATGCCACTTAATTTTTTGAGTTTTTCTGCTGCTTCAACTTGAACTTCAGTGTAATAAAGGTTGGAGCAATGTATCATTTTGCTAGCTTGTTTAGAAATTGCATCAACGAGTGGTTTATAATTATGACCAACTACATTTACGGCAATGCCAGCTAAAAAGTCGATATATTTTTTACCTTTTGTATCATAAACATATGGACCATCGCCATGGTCTAAAACTATATTATAACGAGCAAAGACAGGCAAATAATCGCTTTTGTCTTTGGCGAATATTTCTTCATTAGTTAACATATAAATTCTCCTTTTGTCGAATTAACGAACTACTTCTGTACCGATACCTTGAGAAGTAAATAATTCGAGAATTAAAGAATGAGCTTCACGACCATCAATGATACAAGCTTTGCCAGTACCGCTATCGAGAGCATGAAGACATGCTTCTACTTTTGGTATCATGCCACCACCGATACTGCCATCATTGATGAGTTTTTTAGCTTCGCTTTGAGTGAGTGTAGAGATAAAGGAAGATTTATCTTCAAAATCACGATAAATTCCTTTAGTATCAGTTAAGAGTAAAAGTTTTTCAGCTTGAAGTGCACCAGCAACTTCAGCAGCTACATAATCAGCATTGATATTAAATGATTCATCTGCATGACCTGCACCGATTGGAGCGATTACAGGAACATAATCATTATCTAGTAAATCATTGATTAAAGCTGTATTGATTTTTTCTACTTCACCAACATAACCGATATCTACTTGTTCAACAGCGTCTGTACCATTATGTACTTCTGCTAATTTTTTATGAGCGATGATTAAATCTGAATCTTTACCACTTAAACCAACAGCACGAATGCCAAGGCGATTTAAACGATTTACGATTTCAGAATTGATTTTACCAGCAAGTACCATTTCAGCGATTTGCACAGTTTCTTTATCAGTAACGCGAAGACCGCTGACAAATTCAGTTACTTTGCCGAATTTTTTTAAGAAAGATGTGATATCAGGACCGCCACCATGAACGATTACAGGGCGAATACCAACATATTTCATAAGTACGATATCTTTCATTACTTGTTCTTTTAAAGTATCGTTTATCATGGCATTACCACCGTATTTGATAACGATAGTTTTGCCGTAGAATTCTTGAATATATGGAAGGGCTTCTACTAGAATAGAAGCCTTATCTTCTGCGGAAAAATTATTTAAATTACTCATCAGGTGTGATACTCCCCATTGATTTTTACATATTCGTAAGAAAGGTCACAACTCCAAACTGTAGCATCTTCTTGTCCCATATTTAATTCAATATCGATAACGATATCTTTTTCTTTCATAACATGAGCGAGAGCTTTTTCATCATAAGTTGCACCAGTACCATTAGCAAAAATAGTAATGCCACCGAATTTTACAACAGTTTTTTCAGGAACCATATCTGCACCAGAGTAACCAACAGCGCAGATTACACGTCCCCAGTTAGGGTCTTCACCGAAGAATGCAGTTTTTACAAGTGGGGAATTAGCAATTGCCATACCTACAGTTTTAGCATCAGCAAAAGATTTTGCACCTTTTACATTGATTGTTAAGAATTTGCTAGCACCTTCACCATCAGCTGCAATTTGTTTTGCAAGTTCTGTGCAAAGCATCATGAGTTTATCAAAGAAAATTTGATAATCAGCGTTTTCTTCTGTGATTTTTGCATTATTTGCTTCGCCGTTAGCGAGTACGATTACCATATCATTTGTACTCATATCACCATCAACGGAAATCATGTTGAAGGATTTTTCTACGCAACCAGATACAGCTTTTTGTAAAAGCGCTTGGTGGATAGCAATATCAGTAGTAATATAGCAAAGCATTGTAGCCATATTAGGACGAATCATACCAGAACCTTTTGCGATAGCGCCCATGCGAACTGTTTTACCAGATAATTCAAATTCGCAAGTTACACTTTTGCTGTGAGTATCAGTAGTGATGATAGCTCTACCAGCATTACCACTGCCATCAGCAGATAAATTAGCTACAGCATCTTTGATACCAGCTTCAAGTTTATCCATTGGCAAATTAACACCGATAACACCAGTGGAACCAACGATTACATCATCAGCATTAACACCGAGTTCATCAGCTGCGATTTGTGCCATTTTGTGAGCATCATCTAAACCTTGTTGACCAGTGCATGCATTAGCACAACCAGCATTAGCTACGATTGCATGAGCAGTTCCTGTAGCAACAACTTCTTTAGATACATAAACTGGAGCAGCAGCTACTTTGTTTTGAGTGAATGTACCCGCTACAACAGCTTGAGTTTTTGTATAGATAACAGCAACGTCTAAGTTACCGCTTTTTTTTATGCCAGCTTTAACGCCTGCTGCAGTGAAACCTTTGGCAAACGTTACACCTTGAGTATCTTTTTTTATCATAAAATATACCTCCGAGTTATCGAAATATCATGGATAAATTGGAGTGAAATCCAATCCTGTTTTTTCATCAAAACCGCAAGCAATATTAAAGTTTTGAATAGCTTGACCTGCGGCGCCTTTTACTAAATTATCAATAGCGGAAAGGACGATAATGCGACCTGTTCTAAGGTCAATATGCCAACCGATATCGCAGAAGTTAGAACCACGAACTTCTTTAGTAGATGGGTAAGCACCTCTACCTAATAAACGAATGAAATATTCATCGCCATACATATCAGTGTATGCTTTATCTATCATTTCTGGAGTAACCCATTGTTTGATATTAGCATAGCAAGTGCTTAAAATTCCTCTAGACATTGGTACTAGATGAGGTGTGAAGTTCAAAGTAACTTTACGATGACATAAATGACCTAAAGCTTGTTCGATTTCAGGTGTATGACGATGTGTAGCTACGCCATAAGCTTTGAAATTATCATAAAGCTCAGGGTAATGTGTCATTTGTTTAGCTGAACGACCAGAACCAGAAGTACCAGATTTAGCATCAACAATAATAGTATTTGGTTCAATAAATTCATTTTTTACAAGTGGTGCTAAAGCTAAGATACTAGCAGTAGTATAGCAACCAGCATTACCAATAATTTTAGCATTTTTAATATCTTCGCGATAAAGTTCAGCTAAACCATAAACGCGAGGTGCGTCTTTATGTGTATGAGCTACTTTATACCATGCTTCATAGATATCTGTATCATCAAAGCGATAATCAGCACCTAAATCAATAATGCGAACATTAGTATCGGCTAAAGCTTTACCTACTTCCATAGCATGACCATGAGGAAGACCAATAAATACAAAATCGCTATCGTTTGCGATAGTATCCATATCTTTCATACTGATTAATTCTTGGTCATATAATCCTCGTAAGTGAGGATATACTTCAGAAATTTTTTTACCAGTATAACTTTCTGAAGTTATATGTACTACTTGAACTTGGGGATGGTTGTACAGTAAACGTAAAAGTTCTGCACCAGCATATCCAGTAGCACCAATAATACTTACTCTAATCATGATATCCTCCATTTTTAAAAGTTAAATATTAACGCTTCAATATAATTAAAGATATGCAGTGTTAACATGTAAATAAATTATAACACAAAATAAAAAAAACGCTAACAAAATAAGGTGGTTATAATTATACAACTCAATCGTATAAAATTTCAATAGTTTTTTTAAAAATTTTTAATAAAAAATGGTATATATAAACTAAAAGAATATATATACCATAAATTAATATTTATAAACTATGTTTATTTTTGGCTTTGAATAGTTAAAGTACGGAAGAACTTATGCATAAACATTGAATAATTTTCTAAATTATCATCTTCAGTATCTCCGCCGATTATTTGATAAGAACAAATCCAATGATTGTCTTTAGCATCATAAACATCAGCAAACATAACTACACGGCTATCATTAGCAAATGTGAAAATTACATAAGCATCAGCATAATTTTTAATATTTTCTTTATAGATAGCTAGTGCTTCACGATTGGACAAAGTAGTGATATCAGTACCTGTAGTAGCTTTTATATTTTGGATTACATCTTTATCAGATAATAAAGTATAAGTAACTTCATCTTCTTTAGCTACTTTGAAGATAACGTCTGTCAACATATCAGGAGTGATTAATTCTGGAGCATTAGGTAATTTAGCTTTACGTTCAATGCTTAATGCGGAAGGTTTGTAGCTTGGTGTATAAATAGCCAATGTATGGATATTTTTTAAATTATAATCTTCATCCATCATGGTAATTTTCTCATTAGCAGCAAAGGCTGTAGATATACTAAAGAGCATAATTGCTAATAATGAAAATATAGTAATTAGTTTTTTCATGAAAAAGCCTCCTAAATAAATCTTAATCAATAAATAATATTCGTTTTAAAAATTTTATTTCCTGCAAAAAAAGACTCCAAACGATATATTTTGTTTGGAGTCTTTTATATTTTATTTTAAGAAACCGTTTATGATTTGATTTTCAGCTTCTTTTTCAGTTAAGCCTAAGCTCATTAATTTTATTAATTGTTCTCCTGCAATTTTACCGATAGCTGCTTCATGAATTAAATTTGATTCAGGGTGATTTGCTTTGATTTCAGGAATTGCAGAAATTGTAGCATCGTCCATGATGATAGCATCACATTCAGAATGACCATGGCATTTGTTATTACCATAGATTTTAGCAATGAAGATTTGTTTTGATTTTTCTTGAGCTACAGCTCGAGAGATGATATTAGAGTGGGAATTTTCTCCATCTAAATTTACTTCAAAATCACTTTCTGCATATTGATTGCCATGTGTTAAAAGTTTTTCTTTTACAATTAAAGTGGAATTTTTACCAATAGTTCCTTTAGTAATTCTTTTTGTAGAATTAATACCACGAATTTGAGTTGTTTCCATTTCCATATAGGAATTTTCGTCCATTTCAACAATAGTGGTAGGGTTCATGATGCGTTTACCATCACCATCGCCAGAACCATAATGTTTTTCTAAATATTTTACTTTAGAATTTTTACCTATATAAAAAGCATGAATACCATCATGTTCGGAGTCTGCATTGCCACAGTTATGGATACCACAGCCAGCGACAATGGTTACATCACAATCATCACCGATGAAAAAGTCATTATATACTAATTCATTAACGCCAGATTTATCCATGATTACAGGAATGTAACAAACTTCTTTTTTTGTTCCTGGAGCAATGCGGATATCAATGCCATCTTTATCTTCTTTTTTAGTTATAGTTATATTTTTACTAGAAGCTCTATCAACAGCTTTACTATTTAAACGGATATTATAAGCACCTTGTGGTTTATCTTTAATACCAGCTACTTTTTCTAATAAATCTTTTTCTAGATTATCTAACATGAGGAGTCCTCCTATTTTTTATAGAAATCACAAACACCAGCAACTTCCATAAGTTGAGGCATGATTTCTTCTTTTGTGCCAATTTGTTTAATGGAGCCATTTGCAACTAATACAATTTGGTCAGCTATATTTAAGATGCGTTCTTGATGGGAAATAATCATAATGGATTGTTGTTGTTCATGTAATTTTTCAAAAACACTGATGAGTTTTTGGAAGCTCCATAAATCAATACCAGCTTCAGGTTCATCAAAAACAGCTAATTTAGTTTGTTTACGAGCTAAGATAGTAGCGATTTCAATACGTTTGATTTCGCCACCAGATAGGGAAGTATCTACTTCACGATTTACATAATCAGCAGCGCAAAGACCTACTTCAGAAAGATAAGTGCAAGCGCCACTAGTAGATAATTTTTCTCCAGCTGCTAGGCTGAGTAAATCTTTAACACCAATTCCTTTGAAGCGAACTGGTTGCTGGAAGGCAAAACTAATACCAGCTAAAGCTCGTTTAGTAATATCCCAATCAGTTATATCTTCACCATTAAAGAAGATTTTTCCGCTAGTTGGTTTTTCAATGCCCATGATGATTTTGGCTAATGTAGATTTACCACCACCGTTTGGACCTGTGATTACTGTAAATTTTTTATCATCAATAACTAAATTGATATCTTTAAGAATTTGTTTTGTTTTATTTCCATCATTAACAGAAAATGATAGATTTTTTAATTCTAACATTAATCTAACTCCAATCTAATATATTTATGTAATTTATATATATTAAATACATAATATATGATACCTATTATACAATTTTTATTATGTATTAGCAAAATAAATTAAATCAAAAATATTTGTTAAATCGTGATTGATTATAAAAGAGTTTATATGGCTAGTCAATGAAGAATATAGCTTTTTTGAAGAAAAAAATAAAGATTTTTGGAAATAAAATCAATAAAAAAGATATCCTTAATTAATATATATAAGCATAATTTTTATACTTGAAAACAACTTTTTTTAACTTTTTTTTAATTTTTTTCAAAAAAGGGGTTTACAAATGAATTATCTTATGATAACATTATTACCTGTCAGCACGGTGCTGACAAACGAAAGCGAGAAACGCTGGTGTAGCTCAATTGGCAGAGCAGCTGACTTGTAATCAGCAGGTTGGGGGTTCGATTCCTCTCGCCAGCTCCATGAAATGCGGGTGTAGCTCAATGGTAGAGCCCTAGCCTTCCAAGCTAGTTACGTGGGTTCGATTCCCATCACCCGCTCCATCAAAAAAAGTTTGAAAAAAACTTAAAAAAGTTCTTGACAAGAACAAAACGATATGGTAACATATTAAATGTTCTCGACGAGAATAAAGAAGTGAATAATGCCGGGGTGGCGGAACTGGCAGACGCACGGGACTTAAAATCCCGCGGTTAGTGATAACCGTACCGGTTCGATTCCGGTCCTCGGCACCAATCACCATCATTTGTTATTTTTGCCCTTTGCGGTCGTGGCGAAATGGCAGACGCGCTAGCTTCAGGCGCTAGTGGGGGATACCTCATGGTGGTTCAAATCCACTCGGCCGCACCATTAAAGAGTATATGCGGTTGTGGCGGAATTGGCAGACGCGCTACTTTGAGGGGGTAGTGATCAATGGTCGTATGGGTTCAAGTCCCATCAACCGCACCATTAATTTAAAGAATGAACTGATACCAATGTGATATCAGCTTTTTTTATGTCTGTAGAAAAATTAAATATGGCGCGTTGGTCAAGTGGTTAAGACACCGCCCTTTCACGGCGGCTTCATGGGTTCGAATCCCATACGCGTCACCATATTTGGGCGATTAGCTCAGCTGGGAGAGCGCTTGCCTTACAAGCAAGATGTCAGCAGTTCGATTCTGTTATCGCCCACCACTACGGCCCGGTAGTTTAGTTGGTTAGAATGCCGCCCTGTCACGGCGGAGGTCAGGGGT
>ERZ772882.4060-NODE-4060-length-10884-cov-3.180349_pt1 | contig 10884 bp, 8 predicted proteins | sample MGYA00580576_ERZ772882 | MGnify/ENA primary metagenome ERZ772882 (study PRJEB29015, sample SAMEA2737658) | human gut metagenome | biome: human gut; feature: human-associated habitat; material: faeces | place: China | collected 2012 ... | reverse complement strand
AGGTCCGGCTTGCCATCGAAAATTTTGTGCATCTCAAACAGCCGCGGGTCGGTCAGGGTCAGCTGGCGGGCATCGGACCGCATGACCATGACCCTGTCCAGCCGGGCGTCCATGGCTTCCAGGCGGGGGCGCAGCCCAGCTCGCTGTCGTGCCTGAAGACGATCAGCTCCCGGACTGCCATCTTGCCGCGGGCGGCGGAGTGATCGTTCTCGAACATGTTGAGGATGGCCTCCCACAGCAGGGACAGGTCCTCCTCGGAGAAACCGGTGGTCTTGCGGGCCAGATTGGCGGAGATATAGCCCTCGCACCGATAGAGCCCATAGGGGACGATGTACTTGCGGCCCATCTCCGTCCCCTTTTTCTCCGCGTCCGCCTCGGTAGTGATGGCCACCCGCGTAATGGTGATTTCCTGGGGGATAACGGGCTCCACGCTGCGGGCAAAGCCCAGCTGCACTGGACCACGGATTTGGCCGCAGTTCAGGGCGGCCTTCATAAACGTGGTCATCACCGCGCCGAAGGCGCGGATGTCGTAGAAGTTGGCGCACATCCAGTCCCGGATTTTTCGGTCCAGATCCGGATCGGCTTTTTTCTTCTCCTTGGCGGTTTTTTCATCGACATCCAGCGCCTTGTAGGCCTCGGCATCGCTGCGGTTGAGAGGGACCCCGTCCTTCACATAGATGCGGTAGCCGGCAGCGTCTTCCTTGACCGTCTCTACATAATTGCGGATCTTTCTCTTCAGGCACACGTCCGTGACAAGGCCCAGGCCGGTTTCGGGATCTACCCGGGGCATATTCCCCGCATCCGGGTCTCCATTGGGGTTGCCATTTTCCACGTCAAAGAGAATGACAAATTCATAGCGGTTCCTGATGGGTTCAGACATCTTTCGCTTCCTCCTTTTTCTGATAGCGGGCCTGGGTCTGGCAGTAATAGCCCAACTGGAACGAACCCTGCTGGGGCAGATTCATGTGGGCGGGATACTGTTCCCCAATGCGGCTGCAAAGCTCTGTCAGCTGTTTTTCATAGAAGACCACCAGCCCTGCGTTGGAGCCGCGCAGCTTTTTCAGATGCTTCTGCGCCAGGTTGAGGAGAATGGGGAAGATCACGGCCGGCGTAGCGGCGGCGGAGTTGAAATACTTGTCCTTGATGGTGGCGTTGATGCCGGGATTTGCAGAGGCCTGAATGGCTTCCAGCACGGAAAAGAGCCGGCCCAGCGTATAGGGCACGTTCGATGCATCCGGATTCAGGGACACTTGCAAGACCTCCTCTGGTATGTCTGGATTTTCGTGTTTGGTAGTTTCTGCAAGCTTTTGGTAGTAGGCTTTTACGATGGCTGCCCGCCCCCGAGTGACCTCCCGCTCCGCCCGGATCCGGAGGGCCACGCCGTTCAGCAGCGTGGCGGGATACCGGGTATTGGTCAGGACTGCCCGCAGCACTTCACCGGCCAGGTCGGGAGCAGGGGATTTGTCCCTGGCATTTTGGTTGACGGTCTCACTGAGCAGCTTCCAGAGGGGCAGCGTCTCAAATTTGTCGTAGGCCGGGCGGACGATCTCCAGCCGGTCATAATGGGCCTGGACATTCCGAAGGAACCCACCGAACGTATTGTGGAGGAAAAACCGCACCGACAGGCGGGCGGAATTGGGAGACAGGCCCAGGATGTAAAAGTCCATGCTGGGGTCCAGTTTTGTCTCATCGTAGACCACCGGATTGCCCTGACACAAGGCGCCAACCAGCCCTTTCAGGTCCGTTTCGTCATAGAAATCGGAGAAAAACATCTGAAAGACGTCCTGATATCCCCGCTCTCCGCTTCTGGCCCAGCAGACGACGGTAGCATCGCCCACGCGAAAGACGTGTTCCCGGTCGGCCAGGAGCGCGTTCAATGCGGAGGTATATGCAAATGCCGCATACTTGCCGGTGGGAGCGTTGAGGTTCTGCTCCTTTCCGTAGGAGCAGAAGGCCGGGGCGTTGAAGGACACCAGGGCCGCTCCGCTGGACTGGGCACCCGCCACATTTTTGATGGCGGGGTGGACGCTTTCCACCGGTCCCGGCTGCCCGGTGACCAAGCAGATCCCCTGAGGACCATCCCCCTCGGCCTGATAAAACGCGTCCCAGGCCCTCCGGACGGAGGGATCCCTGTGGACATAGCCGTCCAGGGTGCGGAAGATCAGGTTGCCGCCGGAGAGGATGTCCTCCAGATGCTCCGCCAGAGCGGGGTGTTCCCGGGCTGTCTCGGGGTCCCAAGAGCGGAAAAAGGCGGCGACTGCCCGGGCGGCGGGGGAGTCTACACCCGCCAGCAGCTGTTCGTGCAGCGATCTGCTGGCTTCAAAGCACTCCCGCGTCCGCTGGGGCTTGCCCTTGCTGTCGATCCCCAGCAGATAACCGGCGTTGTCGCAGAGGAAGTTGGCGGCCACTCCCACCGTTCGTTTCACAGGCGCGGGGAGGGAGAGGATCTGCGGCGCGGAAGCCATCTTCTTTCCCCGCGGCTGTTCCGTCTGAATGTCAATCACCTGCTCCAGCGTGCCGTTTTCCGAGAGCAGCAGCGCATAGGACACCTTCACCGGCGCCCAGCCGGGGGCGTCGATCTTCCCGGCCTGTTCCAGTACCCGGTAGTAGTCGGTCAGCGCCTGTAAGATCATCCCCGCACCTCCCTGCTGTTCCGCCCAGGGACCCGCAGGACGCCGTCTTCCAGGGACGCCCGGAAGAACAGGGGGCGGATATCCTCCGGGTTCGTGTAATCCATGTCATACAGCATCCAGCCCAGATCCCTTGGCCCTTTCAGCTCCTCCGGACAGGGCGGCGGCTCCTCGCACCAACGGAACTGGGCGGGAAATTCCCGGCAGCCGAAGCAGGGCTGATGATAGAACTGCCCCCGCTGGATGCGGCGCTTGACAATGTCCTGGAACTTGCCCGGGTTATCCCCGGGAGCGGCTTTGTCCGTCACATCAAAATGGGCCTCAATGACATAGTGCACATCCCGCAGCAGCAGCGCCGCCCGCTGCTGGATGTCGTTGGCAGTACAGAGATACAGCTCTCCGGTCCCGCGTTCCATGACGGTGCGGACAGACCGGGCGGAGAGAGTGGACTTCACCTCATTGCGCCGCAGATTGGTGAACCGGATCGGCGCGCACACGTGGATGCAGTCGATCACCCACCGCAGCCCCGGATGCCAGTAAATTGCCTCGATCAGCCCCCGGGCTGCCGAAGGGGTCATGACATCATAGCTGACCCGTTCCACCTTCATCTCCGGTCTGGTGAAGAGGGCGTAGTCCCCCCAGACCTCCAAAGAGATGGGCATCAGCATGCACTCCTTTCTTTCGTTTGTGGAAGGGTGGAGCAGCGTACCGCTCCATAGACAGATTTTGGTATAGGTATTTCAATGGATTCTCCGGCCTATCCGATGAACAGGGCATTTCCACCGCTGGGCTCCAGAGTCAGCCCGGTAGTCTGTGTATACAGCCCAATATCCCGCAGGACCACGGAGCCGTCCTCCAGATGCTCCAGCGCCCCTGCCTGCTCCAATGCCGCTAAATGCTGCGGATAGACCGACACGCCGTATTGCCCCAGGCGGCGGTACAGTGTGCGGCTGTATTGACCGCTCCGCAGCAATTCCACAAGTCCGGCGCCCTCCTCCAGAGGAAGGTACACGGTTGTGGTGGGGCTTTCAATCAGGTGGAATCGCTCCGCCACAGTGCGGAAGGGGAAGAACTCCGATTCCATCAGCGGCAGGATGTGGTGGGCATCCTGAGCTTCCGCGCCTTTCAAATCCAGCAACGTGGAGAAATAGGTGTGTATGGCCGCTCGGGAACTGACGTCCTGGCAGTGATCCAGGACGATCTTCCCGGCGCCGATGGAGGTCTCAAACAGACGGGGAGGTGGATCTTCTCCCTGAAAGATGGTGACGATGCTGTCCTCCGGAGGGCGCTTGCCCTCCCGGTTGCACCGCCCAGCGGCCTGGAGGATGGAGTCCAGACCGGACAGCTCCCGATAGACGGCTGGGAAATCCACATCGACACCGGCCTCGATGAGAGAGGTGGAGACCACCCGGCAGGGCAGCCCATCCCGCAGGCGCCGGCGGATCTCATCCAGAATTCTCTTGCGGTGCGCGGGGTACATCAGGGTGGAGAGATGGAAATTGCCTGAGCCGGACAGTTGGTGGAAGACCTCCCGCGCGGCCCGGCGGGTGTTGACGACGCACAGAACCTGCTCCTGCTGCTGCAGGCGGGCGGCCAGGTCCATCCAGGACAGCGTTCCTGCCTGCTGGAAGGAAACCCGGCGGAAGGACTCCCAGTGCGCTTCGGCCATGGGGCAAATCTCCCGGATGGGGATCTCCGGAGCGAATTCCTGAAAAATGGGGTCCAAAGCGGGCTGAGTGGCGGTACACAAAACAGCGGAAGCGCCGTAGTGCCGGACCAGCTGGGCAATCGCCCAGACACAGGGGCGCAGATAGGGGAGGGGGAGCATCTGGGCCTCGTCAAAGATCAGGACGCTCTGGGCCAGGTTGTGGAGCTTCCGGCATTTGGAAGGCTGGCAGGCATAAAGGGATTCAAAGAATTGGACTGCTGTGGTGACGATTACAGGAACATCCCACGTCTCCACAGACCGGGTCAGCGGAGCAGTCTCCGGACTGGACGCATCGTCCTCCTGCTGGTCGAACTGCACACCGGAGTGAAATTCCAGAACATTTTCATCACCCAAAATCTCCCGAAAGATCTGGGCAGTCTGCTCGATAATCGATGTGTAGGGGATCACATAAACGATTCGCTTCATCCTGCGGGCTTTGGCCTGCGCCAGCGCAAAGGACAGGGAGGCCACCGTTTTTCCGCCGCCGGTGGGCACTGTCAGCGTGAAGAGGCCCGGCCCATACTGTGCCCCCGCCGACATGCACTGTTCCAAAATCGCACATCGCTGCATGTTCAGAGCGCCTTTTGGGGGAAACCAGCCGGAGACATAGGTTTCCAGGCGGCGCCACAATTCCTCCATAGAGGAGGACGATGCTGGCAGATACGGGCTGTTGTCCATAAACGCGCCCGTATCTGTGTAGTCTGCATCTACCAGGCAGGAAAAGAGCATCCGCGTGAAAAACATTCCCTCCAGCCTTGTTCCCGCAAATGCGGGGGTATTTGCATGAGGCAGGGAGAATTCACTCTGCCAGGCATGATAACCCTCCAGATTCCCCTGGCTTGCCCGATTGATGCGCCCCCAAAAGGTGCCGGCGCCAGCGGCGTCTCCCCGGCTGCCGCCGTCGGGGAGGCCGCCGTGGTGTCCGGAGATCGCAAAAGCAGCCGCCAGCTGTTGAGCTTTCAGACACTCGAAAGCCCCGGCAGAGGCGTGATCCACTTTCGGCCCGCCATGGAGCCGCCGCTGAAAGGCAGCGGAGTATTTTCCGATGTCGTGAGCCATACCGGCCAGATGTCCCTGCGCCTCTGCGTCAAAAGCAGCTGCGAAAGCGGAACACAGAGACGCGGTGCCTTTGAGATGTTCCAGAATTGTCTGGGTCCGGCCGTCTTCTGTGAGATGGGCCAGATAGGCGTAAGTATCCATCCTGCAACCACATCCTGAAATTATATAAAATGCACAATTTATAGATTTATTATATGATTTTCTTGGTTGTATTGCAAGGGGGATATCTGATTCTGGCAGCATCCATGAAACAGGGGGAGTAGATAGAGACATCTTGCATGGAGGCTCAGGCAAGAATACGTGAAAATTGGATGACATTGGGTGACGAAACTGCTATTTCGCAGAGCAGTTTAACACGTGATCTATCTCTGCAAGCTCGCTAGAAGCGGGCTTGCTTTTATGTGTTTTGCGACAAAATCCGATGTTTTTCTGTTGCTCTATCCAACAAGAACTATAGGTCCGTCCAAATTTTTATAGTTCATGGTTAAAATCCTCTATATAAGGAGGGATTTTCCCATGACAAAAATAACTTTACGACGAATCTTTTCAAAGCACGTCCTTCTCAAACGTACGCAATTTCAACTGACACAGGCTCAACTTGCAGAGGCGGTTGGGACCTCCCATGGATGGATTCAGAAAATTGAATCTGGTAAGAAGATGCCTGGCTTTTTTCTCGCAATCAAACTTGCAGTCTTTCTCGAAATTGATATGAATAGCTTTCTGAAAGATCTGATGGAAGCCTCTGGCACTCCAATAACTGCATCTAAACGTCAGGAGTCTCTTGTTCATACCCATGCAGCAAAAGAATCCGGGGATACTGAGGTGACTGGTCATGTACAAGTATGAGGTATTTAAGATACATTCTTTATCTTCCAGATCTTACGGTATTCTTGCTAAAGAAAAAATAGGCCGAAGTTGGATTACAGTAGCAGTTACTGCCCCTTTTTCCAACGATTACGGAACCGCCCATCAACTAGCTGAATCCTGTTCTGCCCGCCAGCTTTCTCCCCCGCATCTCGTGGATGTTGTTTCTGATTTTATCTCTTAGAAAACGGTTATATCTTGAAGTTTTTAGCCTTTTCTACAGGAGCGATTCCATCGGAATGGCTCCTACCAGTTTTCTCCTATTTGGACGCTACTACAACGGGTGAAGCACACCCGTCAGACGTGCTTCATTCGTTCCCAAGCTTCAGTCACAATGGGGCAATATACAGACAGCGAACGATCACTGCTTCGCGGGCTGCCCGGCAAGCCCCGTGCTGTAATGGAGTCTACGGGTAATTATCATTTACCGGAAGCCTGACTGCTGAATGCCTCCGGATTCTATGCTTCGGCAGCCAGTGCAGCGCTGGTGCCAATTTGCGCCGTGCCAAGACCGACAAGAAGGATGCCATTAAACCGGCAAACGACGGTCTTGGCCACTGGCTTACCTTGGCGAGGTATAGATACCCGATTGATGCGCAGAAACTGCTACCAGGCAATACCAGCCGTATTCAAAAGTTGAAGAACAACCTGATCTCTCTGTTAGACACGGCTTTTCCGGGCGCAAACCGCCTGTTTTCAAGCCCTCCGCGTACCGATGGCAGCGAGAAATGGTGGACTTCGCAGCGACATTTTGGAACTGTGAGTGCGTTTGCGTTTTATGTGAAAAAGCATTTATTTCCAAATACCAAAGGTGGTGTAAGAAATATAGCTACAACTTCAGCGAAGATAGGGCATTGGATATTTATGCTTCTGCCCGTAGTCACTTTGATGTTATGCCGAAAACTGATACTGCCAGACTTCTGGCAGAACGGGCTGTCTCTCAACTCCGGACGGCCTGTGCAGCATTGGCCGCCCTGAAACTGCAAAACTGCAAATGCGATCTTGGGCATCTTCACGCCCGGAATATCCCGTGGTGATGAGGATATTTGGTGTTGGTCCATCGCTCGGCTCACAACTTATGGCGGAGATTGGCGATGTCCGCCGTTTCCACTCCAAGACGGCGTCGGTGGCTTTTGCCGGTATTGATGCATCGCCTTACCAGTCTGGTCAAATAGATATTTACATCCGCAATTCCGCTTCGTTACAGAACTTTTCCTGCTGATGGGTGGATATCTCCCCAATGCCCCTGTAAACGAGGCTGCGCATCAATTCATAGAGAAAAAGTGCTCTGAGGGCAAGCATGACAAGGGTTACATGACGATCCCTTTTACCACACAGTCATGGTTCGATCCGGCTCCCGGACCAGATCCAGTTGGCAGCTTGTAACAGAAATTGTATCCACAGGCAGGAAAATCGGGAGCTAGTCCTGCGGCGACAGATAGAGCTCTCCGTTAAGGACTGCTTTGACAACTATCTGCTCCACAACATGGGAGCATCCCGGTACCCCATGGCAGAGCGGCTGGCAGCTTCCGGTTTCCCCGTGAAATGCGAGACAAGGAGTTGGCGCAGCATATCAGTTGTTCTTTCCGAAGAGCTGCGGAGGCCCTGGAGAAGATCCCCCAAGACCATCCAGATAGTTGAGCTGGTGCAGCTTCAGCGCAACTGTCCGGACTGGGAGGGCTCCCAATCCCCAGTGCCGGAAGTGCGATGAGGTGGCCCGGAGATACGGGAAAGAGATTGCGGTCGTGGAGCCGGTGAAGGGAGGCGCTCTGATGAACTTACCGGAGGAGGCCGCTGTGCTGCTGTACCAAGCTGATGCGACCGCCGGACCGGCCTCCTCCTGGTCCATCCGGCTCATTGCGGGGCTGGACGGGGCTTTGACTGTTTTAAGCGGCATGAGAAATCCGGAGCGATTGGGGAACAACACGGGCTACACTGCCAACCAGGAGGCGTATTATGCGGCTCTGCCCCAGACTTACAGAAAGGCATCCGACTGCATCCGCTGTGGCCTGCGGGAGAAAATTGCCCGCAGAGGCTTCCGCCCGTGATCTGCTGGAAACGGTTGCAGAAGCGTTAGAAGCGGAAATATAAAATTTCCGGTGTCCTCAGACAAAACACATTCATAAACAATTGGCTCAGAAACATTAGAAATCTATCTCGGGGCTGTCATTTTGAAGAATATATTGGGACGCCGCACCAAAAGTCCATTGGTGCGGCGTCCGATCTTATTCAATACCTGTGTAAATATTCCTATGTCCAGCCAATTACTTGCTGTGTATTGCCCCCGTAAAATCCATATCCTGCGCCTGCCAGGAACTCCAGACGGGCTGAAGGATAGACCACTCTTTACGGAACAGGGCAGGGGGGACGATGCTGTCCGTATTTACGAGACTCGGAAGGACATCCTTATTCTGGGGGGCTATCGCCGCATAGATACCATAGCCCAGCAGAGTTCCCGCTTAGATGCGGCCAACGGTCATCCACAGGGAAAAGTAGCTGTCCGGAATACCCTCCACGCCAGAAAAAATCTCATTCATCATTCTTTTATAGAAGAAAATCTGAAAAAAATCCCGGGTATGGATGGGCAAGGATGGTCCAAGTTATACTCTGGATCAGCAGTTTCTGAATCTCCGCCTGGAGCAAGCAGGTTTTATGTAATAAAAGGCACAGGATGCGAGGCCGAGATGAGACTGGGCAGAGAAGTGTTTCGGAAGGGGAGATTTGAGGATGGAAGGAGGCTGCTCCATGTCGCTGTTTGCTCAGTATGTTGGAATATCCTCGTTAAAGACCATGGAACATTTTTTTCAGTTCTTCCACATAGGGAGCGGTCAAAGGGTGAGGCGTCTGCCCCTTCTTGGTGACATAATAATGGGCCAGGATACTATCTTCTCCCTTAAGCGGGACCGAGGAAAAATGGTAGTGCTGCGGATGCTGCCAGCGGGTAGAACTGATGAAAAAAGCATCGGATTGAGCCACAATATCCTGGCTGGCAGCACTGTCGTTAATAGAGATGATGCATTTTGGGGGAGACTGAAACAGTTGAGAGATGGACTCGGAATCATCATCGTAAAATCTGCCGAAATTCTCGTGGTTTTCTGCAATCACATAGGGATAGTCCGTCATACGGTCTTCCACCGGAACGGTCTCCTGAGCCTGCAGAATGGGGTGGTCCGCTCTCGTGACGATGCTGATATGGCTCTCCCCCAACAGATGGTAATCCAAGTCCTTTACGCTGCAAAGCCGCGTGATCCGATTACTGTGGGATTTCATCAGGAAGACGATCCCCAGGTCGGAGCGGCAGTGCTGCACATCATCCAGAACATCGTAAAAAGACTGTTTTTTCAGCCTGATATAGATAGAGCCGCCGTGGCCGTCTGAAATCTGCGGCCAAAGCCTTGTGATGGGCGTGCTGAGAAAGAAGGATCGCATGGAAGAGACACTGAAATACTGCTTGCGGAAGTGGCTCTTTGCATACAGATCTTCTACAACAACATTTACCCTTGCATCGGTACACTGCGCTGCCAGACGGACACTGACGAGCAGTTTCCATGCCTGATCATAATCCAGTGTACAGCCTGCATCCGGATATTCTTTTTTCAGCCGGGCGATCACTTCCAGTGCCAGTTCTTCTTTTGTCATTATTTTCTGCTTAAAATCCATAAAGTAACGACCGGAAGCTGCCTGCGAAAGCTTCCATCCCGATTGATCATAGAATTCTTTCGAGACATAAAACTGCTTCTTGGGTCCATATCCGTCCCAAATCCCACAGATTCGAAAAGTCCCTGTAAAGATTCCCTCATGTGTTCCATAAGACATAGCAAGGGTATCGCCTACATCAAGATCTTCGTAACCACATTCTTTTAAAGCGGATTTTGTTACCATTATCTCATCCAAAGCTATCGGATATCTTCCTTCCAGCTTTTCTCTGACCGGCTCCATCATCTGTGTCCAATATCCATCATCTGCCCAGATCAGTCCCACACTAGGGGTAGAATCCCGATCTGTTTTTTCTACCCATCCACAGACTCCCACTGTACCTGTCAGAGCAATATTCGGATTGTTCTCACACATTTGCCTCTGTTCATCTGTCACTCCATACATAATTGCATCAAACTCAGCTCCTGACATACGGATATTTTGAATTTTCTGAAGCCTAAAATAAGAATCTCCAACTGTGAATATTGTGAATACCAAAAAGGAAGAAAGAAGAACCGCAAGGAACAAAGTAATGGTCTTTCTCCTGTTTACTTTTAAAGCATTCCTTGCCATCCTTTTAATCACTTTCTGATTCGGATTCTTAAGCATAGGAATCACTTCCTTTCCTAGTATCTCCTACAATCTTTCCGTCCTCAATATGTACGATACGATCTGCAAGCTGCGCAATGTCTCTGTCATGAGTGATCAGAATCAAGGTCTGACTGAACTGTCTTGCTGCCATTTTCAAAAGTCCAAGTACATCATGACTGGTAACCGAATCCAGATTTCCCGTTGGTTCATCAGCCAGAATAATGGCGGGCTTCGCCGCAAGCGCCCTGGCAATCGCAGCCCTCTGCTGCTGTCCACCGGATAATGTTCCAGGAAGAGCTTCCCTCTTCTCTGCCAGCCCTAAAAGTTCCAGTATCC
>ERZ772882.4056-NODE-4056-length-10890-cov-2.537517_pt1 | contig 10890 bp, 12 predicted proteins | sample MGYA00580576_ERZ772882 | MGnify/ENA primary metagenome ERZ772882 (study PRJEB29015, sample SAMEA2737658) | human gut metagenome | biome: human gut; feature: human-associated habitat; material: faeces | place: China | collected 2012 ... | reverse complement strand
GCTCTTCTATTTGCACTCCGTCAAATTCGGTCAGCCCGATGGAAAAATCTGATGTTAACTGTCTGTTTTTATTGACCAGTACCAAATTAAAAGAATCATCATATACAGGCAACGCCGTGGCGGAAGTCTGTGCGGAATGAGACCCGGTAGTTTCCTGACCGCTTTGCAGAGGTTCTTGCAACATCATCCATATGACCACACCCGCCGCTGCAATGAAAACAACAGCCGCTGCCGCGACACTTGCCATCATGATACGCAGACGTTTGACATCATCTGCATGTTTCCACCCCTTACGAGTGTGCATGACTTTTTCCGCTCGAATCTTTTTGGGCCGCATGATTTCCTCCTTACTTTTGTTTGGTGCCGATAACAAAAACAGGTATGCACCTGCATACCTGCAAATTACATTGTTTTATTTTGCCTGAAAAAACGCTTCAATACCAAGGTATGTCATATAAACGTCCAGTTTGGAAACAATTTCAAACGGAGAATGCATGGAAATCACAGGAACACCGACGTCAATCACATCTACATCCAAGTTTGCGATGAACATCGCAACGGTTCCGCCGCCGCCGCCGTCAACTTTGCCCAACTCTCCTGTTTGCCACAGAATATGTTTGCTGTCAAAGATTTTACGGATTTCTGCCATAAATTCCGCAGAAGCATCGGAAGTGCCTGCTTTACCACGTGCACCCGTATATTTCATAACACCGATGCCGTTGTTCAAATAGCAGGAGTTGAGCGGTTCGTAAGCACTGCCGTAAGTTGGGTCGTAAGCTGCCGTAACGTCTGCCGAGAGGCATTTTGATTTGCGCAATACATCATAACCGTCCAAGCCTTCCTGTCTTGCAAGGTCTGCCACAAAGTAACGCAGGAAGGAAGAATTCAAACCGGTATTGCCGTCGCTTCCCACCTCTTCTTTGTCTGCCAAAACAGTCAGTATTGTTTGTTTTGGTGCTTTACAGTGAATGGCAGCTTCAATGGCAGGATATGCGCAAACACGGTCGTCATGGCCGTAACCACCAATCATGCTCTTGTCAAAGCCTACATCACGTGCAGGAAACGCAGGAACAAACTCAATTTCGGCTGATACAAAATCTTCTTCCACAATATCATATTTTTCGTGAATCAGCTTCATAATATTCAATTTGAATAAATTGGAACCTTTATCCGCGCGAATGGGACGGCTGCCGATTAAAATGTTCAGATTTTCACCTTCAATGGCTTTGGACAATGTTTTGTTCATTTGTTCCGCGCCAAGGTGAGGTAATAAATCTGTTACGCAGAATTGCGGTTCGTCCGGTTCTTCACCCAAACGAATGTCCACAAAAGTTCCGTCGCGGCGGACAACGCGTCCGTGCATGGCCAGCGGAATGGTGGTCCATTGGTACTTTTTAATACCGCCGTAGTAGTGAGATTTAAACAATACCAAATCGTTGGCTTCATACATAGGATATGGTTTTAAATCAAGACGCGGAGAATCAATATGAGCCGCAGCCATACGAACACCGTTTTTGCAGCCTTCTTTACCAATGACTGCCAAGATTAAAGATTTATCGCGGTTGTTATAATATACTTTATCGCCCGCTTTGTAAGAAGCGTCCCTGTCAAAAGGCACAAAGCCGTTTTTTTCCGCATAAGCAATGGTCTCAAAAACTGCTTCACGCTCTGTTTTCGCTTTATTTAAAAATGTTTTATAGCCTTCACAGAATTTATCTGCTTTTTTCACTTGCTCATCTGTTACGTCCATAAAACCGTTTTTACGGTTAATCAACAATTCTTCGGTTAATGTTTCCACGGATGTTTTTTCTGCTTTTTTACTCATTGATGCTTACCTCCTAAACATTCGCTGACTGCGAATTTGTTTCTTCATATAATCTTTGATACTGCCGATAGTTTTTCAATACCTTTTCCGTATACTGTTCTGTTTCGGGAAACGGAATATGTTCCAAATTTTCTCCGTCAGGCGCAATGGTAATATCCTCGAGCCAGTTGTCCACATTGCCAAATCCTGCGTTGTAAGCGGCGACTGCGGAAGATAACTGCGGATATCTCTCCAATAGTATGGACAAAAACATGCATCCATATTTAATATTTATTTCGGGATTGAGCAAATCTTCCTGAGAAACGCCGGTAATTCCCTCTTTGGAAGCCAACCACTCATACGTTTCCGGCATAATCTGCATCAATCCCATAGCGCCCGCATTGGAAACTGCATCGGCGTCAAAATTGCTTTCCGCCTTTATCACAGAATAAACCAACAGCGGGTCTATATGATAAGTTTGCGCTTCGCGTTCTACAATTTCACTGTATCCCAAAGGATGAATGCTTTTTTGAATTTGCTCTTCTCCACCGCTGACAAAATATATGCCCAGCACAATACAAATTATCATTAGGATTCCTACCAGAGAATATACAAACTTTTTTGAGGAAGGTGTTTTTTTATGTTTGGAACGTTTCTTCCCGGAAGACTTTGCATGTGTGTTTGCCATTTGCCCTCATCCTACCTCCCTTACTATATCTGCGATTTGCTCGTATAATTCTGCACGTGCCGAACAACCGTCCAAAATGACATCGCACTGTGACAGATAAAAGGAATCCTGTGGTTGTGCATGAATACGCAAAAGCGCTTGTTCTTCCGTTAGTCCGTCGCGCTGTATAATCCGCTTGAGCCTTACCTGCACAGGAGCCAGCACTCCAATGGTTTTATGACAATCCTGTGATAATCCGCTTTCAATCAAAGTGGGTGCGTCCAGCACAATCACATTTGCTCCCTGCTTTTCATACTGCTGAATGAGCGTACGGATTTCCTTTACAATCCACGGGTGTGTGATTCGGTTCAGCTTTTGCGTTTGCTCTTTGTCGGCAAACGCACGCTGCGCCAAAATCGTACGGTTGAGGATTCCTTTTTCATTGACAATATCACTGCCAAAAGCATAACATAAATCTTTTAAACAGTCTACATGATACGCGGTGACTTCTCTTGCAATTTTGTCGCAATCCAGAATGATACAGCCTTGTTCCGCAAACAGTCGGGATACGGTTGTTTTTCCTGCACCCGTAGGTCCTGTCAATCCCAATATCTTAGTCAAGTGTTTGCACCTCAAATCCCGCCGCACGAATCATACGGTTATAAACGGCCAAGCTCAACCCTTCTGATTGGGGACATGCGGCATAAACCAGTTTATAATTCAGGTCATCCAGTTTACGCAACGCATGGAATAATTGCTGTGCTTGCTCCTGAGGACAATCTTTTTTTCCATATGTAACAGCAGGAACACACAAACAGTTTTCCTGTCCATCGTAACACAGGGCTGCAACCCCTTCCGCTGCGTGCGCATTCACATAATGAAAAAATGCTTCGTCAGAACCTTCCAGCAATATCAACTTTGCTTTTGGTGCGTAGTGCTTATATTTCATGCCCGGTGAGGCGGCAACGGAGCCTTGTTCCAGCTGATGCAGCACGGCATCGGCCATTTTGACCGTACCCAATACCTGCTGCAGCTGCTCCAACGTAACAGCGCCGGGACGCAGCAGTACAGGCGTTTCTTCCGCCAACGTTATGACCGTGGATTCCACCCCTACCGTACATGGACCGCCGTCAATGACCGCGTCGATTTTTCCGTCCAAATCGTGCAGTACATGTGCTGCGGCAGTCGGACTGGGACTGCCTGAAACATTTGCGGAAGGCGCTGCCAACGGTACCCCTGCCTTTTGAATGACTGCACGCGCCGTAGGATGAGACGGAAACCGAACAGCAACGGTAGGAAGGCCCGCACTGACTTGGTCGGGAACCAGATTTGATTTTGGCAATATGACCGTAAGCGGTCCGGGCCAAAACGTCTCCATAAGACGTTTTGCATGTTCGGGAATGTGAGAAACCAATTGCTCCAGCTGTTCATAAGAGGAAATATGAACAATCAGCGGATTATCCTGCGGTCTGCCCTTGGCTTTAAAAATCCGTTCCACGGCTGCTCCGTTGGTTGCATCTGCTGCAAGACCGTACACGGTTTCTGTGGGAATGGCAACCAGACCGCCGTTTTTTAACAGTTCTGCGGCAATTACAATATCTTCGGCACAGTTACCGTTTAATCGTTTTGTTTCTATTGTAATCCCCTCTTTCTGTTTGCCGTTATTCCTGAGACTCAATGGAATCTTCGATTTTTGCCGCTCTGTCTGCGGTAATCAAAGCATCCACCATTTCGTCTATGTTTCCGTTTAACATGTCATCAAATTTATATACGGTCATACCGATTCTGTGGTCGGTAATTCTGCCCTGCGGATAGTTGTAAGTGCGGATACGCTCCGAACGGTCACCCGTTCCTACTTGAGAACGTCTTTCTTCTGCCAACTGGGCGTCTTGTTCCTTCTGTTTTGCTTCATATAAACGGGAACGCAGAATCTTCATGGCTTTGTCTTTATTTTTCAGCTGACTGCGTTCATCCTGGCATTCTACAATCACACCTGTGGGCAAGTGTGTAATACGGATAGCGGACTCTGTTTTGTTAACATGCTGTCCGCCTGCACCGCTGGCGCGGTACGTGTCAATTTGCAGGTCTGCCGGATTGATTTCAATCTCAACATCATCTACTTCCGCCAGAACAGCAACCGTGGCGGTAGAGGTATGCACACGGCCCTGTGTTTCCGTTTCGGGAACACGCTGTACGCGGTGAACGCCGCTTTCGTATTTTAAACGGGAATAAGCGCCTTCGCCTGTAATCATAAAACTGATTTCTTTATAGCCGCCAAGCTCTGTTTCATTGGAGTTGAGCACTTCCACTTTCCAGCCTTTGGATTCGGCATACATGCTGTACATACGAAACAATACGCCTGAGAACAAAGCAGCTTCTTCACCGCCTGCACCGCCACGGATTTCCACAATCACATTGCGGTCGTCATTTGGGTCTTTGGGAAGCAGTAATATTTTCAGTTCATCTGCAATGACTTCCAGCTGTTTTCTGGAATCATTCAGTTCCTGCTCCACCATTTCACGAAAGTCTTTCTCCAAACCGCCCGCATCCAGCATTTCTTTTGCCTCTGCTTCTGCCGTGGACGCTTTTTGATACTCCTTGTATTTTTCTACAATCGGAGTAATATTTTTCAGTTCTTTCATTAAATCCGCATATAGTTTCTGGTCGGAAACAATATCAGGGTCATACAATTTTTCATTGATTTCGTTATATCTGTTTTCAAACACCACTAAATTATCAAACATAGCTGCACTCCAAATTTTTCATTTTTATTGAAATCCCAAAACACCGCTTCTGCGCTATTGCTCCGACTCTGTTGTTTCCCGCATGATTTTTTTTATATTCTTTTCACATTTCAGGCGCGGAACCATAATTTCGTGTCCGCAGCCCATACAGCGAATTTTAAAATCCATACCGGCTCTCAACACCAGAAATTCTTTGCTGCCGCAGGGATGTTGTTTTTTCATCATTAGTTTATCCCCGGGACGAACATCCATATCAGCACCTCCGTCCGCTTGTTTTTTCGGTTCAGATTATTATATCACTTTCTATGGTCAATGCACAATCATTTTTCAAAACAAAGTGAAATATGAAACAAAATTTGATTGGATAACTTTATGTTTATGTGTTCCGGTTCTATATGAGACATAGAAAAATACTTTATATTGTCCAGAAATAAAAAAGGTTTGCCTATCATTTTAGGCAAACCTTTTGATTTTTTTTTTTTTTTCTTGCGTTTACCCGCAAAAATCGCGGCTATTCCTGCTGTTGCAGCTAAAACGGAAGCCCACAATCCTGTTGCGGATACATCTCCTGTACTAGGGTTATTGTCATCTTGATTCCTGTCATTTTCAGATGTGCCGCCTGTAACGGTTTCACTGTCTGCAACAGGATAGCTTCGAATAATGGTGCCTGTATAGTTGCCCATAAACGTAATGGTAACCTCTTTATTGTTTCCGTTGGTTGTTTCTGAAATCGTATAGATTACCAAATATGTAAAATACACATGATTACCTAATTTCGGATGAAGAGAGTATCGCTCCAATCAAAAATTTTAAGTGCAATTCAGATAATTCAAACAAATGTTTTTTATGATGCCATATAAATTTTTTTCATCATTTGGATAATACTAAACATATGATAAAGATGAAGAGGTGTATCATATGAAACAACAACATTATCCATTCCAATTGGAGCCGCTCCCTTACAGTTATGACGCATTGGAACCATTTATTGACCAATCCACATTACATTTTCATCATGATAAGCATTTACAAACGTACGTAGATAATTTAAACAAAACATTGGCTCCATATCCTCAACTGCACAACAAAACCTTAGAGGAATTGCTTTGCAATTTAGACGATATACCGGCAGATATTCGCACTGCGGTTCAAAATAACGGCGGTGGCGTATATAATCATCAGCTGTATTTTGCCTCTATGCATAAAAGCAACTCCGTCGAAAATCATCCACACGGTGAAATTGCTGCAAAAATAGCAGAATGCTTTGGATTTTACGATGTATTCAAAACAAAATTGAAAGAAGCCGCACTGGGACAATTTGGTTCAGGATACGCTTGGCTTGTATATGACAACGGCAGTTTGGAGATTGTAAAAACTCCCAATCAAAACATTCCGCCCATACACTGTAAAAAGCCTCTGTTACTGATTGATGTTTGGGAACACGCATACTATCTGGACTATCAGAACAGACGCAACGCTTATATCGACAGCTTCTTTTCTGTGATTCACTGGAACAAAGTAGAAGAACGCTTGCAGTCTTATATGGAAAAATAAAAAACAATCCCTTCCCATAACGGGAAGGGATTGTTTTTTATTCTGCAAAAAGTTCTGTGGATAAATAACGTTCGCCTGTATCGGGAAGCAATACGACAATGGTCTTGCCCTGATATTCGGGACGATTTGCAACCTGGGTTGCAGCCCAAAGAGCTGCACCGGAAGAGATGCCTACCAGCACACCTTCCGTATGAGCAAATTCTTTTCCTGTTGCCATGGCATCTTCATTCTCCACAGGAATAATTTCATCATAGATAGCAGTATTTAAGGTATCGGGAATAAAGCCTGCACCAATACCCTGAATTTTATGAGGCCCCGGGGTACCTTTCGAAAGTACAGGAGAAGAAGCGGGTTCCACCGCTACAATGTGTACATTTGGATTCTGCTCTTTTAAATAAGCGCCAACACCGCTGATGGTACCTCCTGTGCCGATACCGGCAACAAACACATCTACATTGCCATCGGTATCATTCCAAATTTCAGGACCTGTTGTCGCCCGGTGCACCGCAGGATTGGCAGGATTTACAAACTGTCCCGGAATAAAGCTGTTTGGAATTTCCATAGCCAGTTCTTCTGCTTTTGCAATGGCGCCTTTCATACCTTTGGCACCTTCGGTCAGAACAACTTCCGCACCATATGCTTTTACCAAATTTCTTCTTTCAATGCTCATGGTTTCCGGCATAGTTAAAATCACGCGGTATCCTCTGGCTGTGCCCACTGCTGCCAAACCAATACCTGTGTTGCCGCTGGTAGGTTCAATGATAACGGAATCTTCTTTTAATTGACCTTTTGCCTCAGCATCTTCAATCATCGCTTTTGCCACACGGTCTTTTACACTGCCTGCCGGATTGAAATATTCCAGCTTTGCAAGAATTTTTGCATTTAACTTATGTTTTTTTTCGTAATTGGTTACTTCCAATAACGGTGTACCGCCGATGAGTTCCGTAAGACTTTTATAAATGTTGGCCATTTTGCCTGACTCCCTTCAATATACAATTCATGATTCATTTGTGATATTGCAGCCTGAACATCGCATACGTACGTTCAGACAAAGCGTAAACATACGCATTATGCTCACCTCTGTCTTAATGTTTACTATTCATACTATTTTAGTACTGTATAGAGTGTACCTCTTTTTTGAAAAAAAGTCAACCAAAAATCCATAAAAAATAGTTTCTTGTGATATTAATATCAGGATTGTATCTCAATGTTACATTTGGCCAAATATCGTTTCATCATCATGCGAATACTGTCCGGACTGTTTCCTCCCCCTATCTCTGTTGCCACTTGTACCCAAGTATGGCCTTGTACAAATCTTAAAAATATAATTTGCCGTATCATACTATCATCAATGTTTGAAATATATAATATCAATTTTTTATATTCCTGAATGCTTCTTTTCATACATTGCTCTATTAATTGTTTGCATCGTTCTATTTCAGCCAGTATTTCTTTATCTGTTGATTGCAGACAAATATCAGGTATATCGGGAAGAGAAATTTTTTGCATTTCCACTGCCTTTTCCAACTCTTCCAGGCGTTTTTGCTCCACAATGATTTCTTTTCTTAAGTACAGTAATTGAGAAAAATCATTTAGTGTCATTCCTGTTCTCCTTTTAAAACAAAATACAGAATTCTGTATCTATATTATATCAGAATTCTGTATTTTGTCAATTATGAAAGATTTTTACTAACCCAATACCGTATCTTGCTCCAAAATATCGCTTGCCCCATAAAAAATAGGCTCTTGTTTTAATTTTTGGTATATCCCTTCATAACTGATTGCAGTTTCTTTATCAAAAGGATATTGAAATTCGTGAATGAACACCGCTAAATCTAATACTGTAGGAAAACCGATTGCATTATTTTCTTCTGTCAATGCAATCACTTTTTCTTTTTGATAATCTTCTCCCTCCTTTTCCATTTCTATTTGCAATGCTGCTTTGATTGCCTCCTGTTTTTCTATCAACGTCTCATTTTCTTTTTCCTGTTGACGGTAGCTTTCATCTGTATAACTTTTTACTATGACTTTAATACCTTCTACCATAGAAATGCTGTCTATACGATGATATGTGGTTTTTACACCTTTTTCATTGATAAGCTCTTTTCCCAATGCCATTTTGATTCCTCCTTTTATACCATGTTTGATGCAGATGCGCTCTTACTTTGACCGAAACGCTTTGTTACAGTGATAAAAGTATGACAACGTTTTCTCTTTTTCCACTTCTGTATACACTTGTCTATACCTTTATGGATTCACTTCCACACTGCTCCAACAGAGTGAGATACAACGCCGGTCTGTTGAATGCATTTGTCTTAAAATTTTATGTTGTCCTTTTCCATATATAGCATGTGATGTACGGCTGTAAGTTGTTATGTGCTTGTCCGCCGCCGATGGAGGCTGACATAACCTGTGCCGTATATTGCTTATTAAACGTCCATCCCGGATGATATCCTCCATTCGGATTGTCTACGCCTTCGTTTACAGCGTTTAAATCGTGGGCATGATTTGGAATTTCTTGCACAGTTAACGTATGTGTCTTTGCACCGCCTGTTTTCTCTACCGTGTTAAAACTTGTATCTGCGGTATTGACTCCCACAGGTGTTCGGCCGCCTCCCCATGCTGCCCATGTTCCCCCATATAGGGTTCCCGGGTTTGTGGAAACCGTTGTTTCAAACAGACTCCCCACAGGATGCGATGCCAAAAAGATTGCACTTGTTCCGATGTCCGCCGCTGTAATTGTAATATTGCTTGTTAACGCCTTTCCATTTATCGTTCGGCTTGTAGGCACTGCGCCTACATCGGCTGCGGTCGGCATTTGTATTAATTTACCGCTTTCGTTTAAACCTGCCACACCGTTTGCCTGATTCCGTTCAGAGCTTGCAATCGCACTGACATCCTGCGCCGTTAACGTGATATTGCCTGACAACGCTTTTCCGTTGACAGTGGTTCCCACAGAAACCGCACCTATGTCATTGGCAGTTGGCATTTGCTGTAATTTACCGCTGCTGTCCAGTCCCGCAATTCCGTTTGGCTGATTTTTTTGCTCAGAAATTGCCTCATCTACCAATTCTCCTGCTACTTGCGCCATTTGTTCCACAGCTTGATTTGCTCTGTCCGCTGCTGTATTTGCTTGACTGACTGCTGCTTGTACAGCAGTCTGCGCCTGTGTTACCGCTTGTTGTAATTGTTCATCTCCATTGTCCAGCCAGTCGTCCACACTTTGCATTTTATGTAAGATTTCTTCATCTTTTACAGCAAGCCAATCGTTCATTTGACTTTGCATCTGTTGGGATAACTCATCAAAGGCAGTATCGAATTCATTTAGTTTGTCATTTAAGGCTTCGGTTACGGTGTCTATCAGTCCGTCCGCTTCTTTTAATGCTTTTAGCAATAATGTAAATTCATTGCTGCTTTCGATTGCTTTGTCATCTTCCAAAGAACGGTCAATGATAATTGTTAAACCCAAAATTTTTAACAGAGAACCGTTTTTATCTATAATATGAATTTCACAATCGCAAATCGTACCTGCCACAGCACTCATTTGAGATGTTAATTCCACTGAAATCAAGCCGTTTTTTGCGTCAAGAATTTCACAGGTATTATATACAATGGTTTTGTCGGGTTTGGTCATATAAATCGCCGCTGTTTTTTCTGAAATATCCAGCTGTTTATCATGGTCATACAAAGATACTTCAATCCATCTGGCAGCAATTTCTCCCTGCACTGCCGTAACAACCGCATGTGCGTTGCGCCAGACATTTAAACATACTTTTTTTGATGTCATAGTTTCCTCCTTTATGTCATATTGTGATAGTCCCATTTTTACTTTATCAAAATAGACAAGAACAAATCGAACAACTGAAATTTTGTTCATAAAATTTCCAAATATATTTTCATATTCCTTACGTAATGTTCAAAAAATGTCCATAATCTAGGATTAGAATGAAATCATTCCAAGAAGGAAAGGTAATATTTAATTACCTGAAATAATCGAAACTGCCCGCGTTATGGATTGGTCGGAATACCGGATCATAACCAGAGCAGACCAAAAATTCTTTCCATACGGAAATTCATATATATCATATTCTCATACTCCTCCTAAATGCCGCTCTATGAAG
>ERZ772882.4054-NODE-4054-length-10890-cov-9.324227_pt1 | contig 10890 bp, 6 predicted proteins | sample MGYA00580576_ERZ772882 | MGnify/ENA primary metagenome ERZ772882 (study PRJEB29015, sample SAMEA2737658) | human gut metagenome | biome: human gut; feature: human-associated habitat; material: faeces | place: China | collected 2012 ... | reverse complement strand
ATTCCCATTTGCCTTGTTTGTGGGCTGCTCCTTCTGCCTGTTTTGCTTATCGCTTTGATCTTATTTCCCTGTGTTCTTCGCTTCCCCGCATGAGTAATGTCCGAATTAGGGTCAACTCTACTTAATTGGATAAAGGCAGCAATGCTTGGCAAACCCTTGCGCTGTAAGGGTTTAAGCTATATGGTATCGCTCCACATCCCACTGGATGGGTTCCATGCCGATGGAGCGGATAGCGGAAATGACATGGTCGTCGTACTCGCCGAACGGGCAGCGGATGAGCGTCGGGCGGACGCCGGTGAGCGCCTCGATCTTATCGCTGCAGGTGTTCACGTCCGCGATGATCTGGTCGGCAGTCATGGAATTGTAGTGGTCGTGCGCATTGGAATGGTTCATCAGCTCGTTGCCGCTCTCAACGATGGCCTTGGCCTGCTCGGGGTACTGGTCCGCCCAGTTGCCGACAACGAAAAAGGTACACTTCACGCCGTAGTCCGCGAGCACATCGAGAATCTTCTGCGTGTTGTCCGCCCCCCAGGCGGCGTCGAACGAGATGCTGCACACCTTCTGGTCGCGCTCGACGCAGTAGATGGGCAGCTGGCGCGTCGCGGCCGACGCCCGCACGGCGGCGGGCGCGTTCACCGCGCCGAAGATGGCGGCCGCCGCCAGCAGCGCCGCGCCGACGGTCAGCGTCCTGCGCCGCAGAACAAGAAAGCGCGGCTTCGCCGTCTCCCGTTTTCCGCGCTTTTTCCTCAAGGCAAACTGCAAAAACATCCGCATATCCTCCCCATTTTGTTTTGGTAGAGGGTATGCGGCGCTTTTCTTTTTCATACCGGGCGGAGCCCCGTGCGCGTCACGGGGCAGGCCCGTCGTCCGCCGGCCGCGCACCGATTTTCGGCAGAATCTACTTTTTCGTTGAGAAAATGCCGCGCTTGTGTTACACTGGATACAGCTATCATAGAAAATGAAACGCGCGGCCCTTCGCCGCACACTGAAAAATCAATCGTTTTTGGAGGAGAAAAATCATGGAGATCAGAAAAGAAAAGAAGGCTTCCGCGCTGTCAATGGCCATTGAGGGCCGCATCGACACCACCACCGCCCCCCAGCTGGAAACAGAGCTGAAGGCCGACCTTGACGGCGTCACCGAGCTGCGTCTGGACTTCGGGCAGGTCGAGTACATCTCCTCGGCGGGACTGCGCGTGCTGCTGTCCGCGCAGAAGCTGATGAACCGTCAGGGCAAAATGGTGCTCACCCATGTGAGCGAGTCGGTGATGGAGATCTTTGAGGTGACCGGCTTCTCCGACATTCTGACCATTGAGTAACACCATGCGGACGATGAGCCCCGCCGCACATCGGACGGCGGACCGCTTTACCGCTCGGATGTTCCGTGGGCTGTGGGTCCCTGCCATGCTCTCGTCGCTCGGCTGGGCGCTGAGCGATATGGCGGACGCCGTGGTGGTGGGGCAGCGGCTGGGCGCCGTGGGACTTGCCGCCATCGGTCTGATCCTGCCGGTCTACATGATCAACTGCATGTTTGCCCACGGCCTCGGACTGGGCGGCTCCGTTCGCTATTCCCGTCTGCTGAGTCAGGGCAAAACGCAGGAGGCCGCGGACAGCTTTCACGGCGTGCTCGCGCTGGCGCTGCTTTTCAGCGTCACGACCGCCGTGCTGGGCAGCGTGTTCATAGACCCGCTGTTGGCGCTGCTGGGCACGCGGAGCACAGACGGCGCACTGTATGCCGCCACAAGGGACTATCTGCAGATCCTCGTCGCGGCCACGCCGCTGTTCTACCTGTCCAACGTGTTCAACTACTATCTGCGCAACGACGGGAGTCAGCGCCGCGCCGGCGCCGGCTCGGTCATAGGCAACCTTTGCGACATCGCGCTGAACATCACGCTGGTGCTGGCGCTGGACATGGGCACGCGGGGCGCGGCGCTATCCACCGCGCTGGGACAAATCATTACCATTGCCATCTATCTGCCTGGCTTTTTCGGTCAGAAGCACACGCTGCGCTTCGCGCTGCCGCGCGGGCGCTGGCTCACCCCCGCCCTTTCCGCGCTGAAGGCAGGCATGGCCACCTCGGTGCAGTACCTGTACCAGATGATCTTCTTCCTCGTGTGCAACAATCTGCTGATCCGTCTGGGCGGCGAAACGGCGGTGGCGGTGTTCGACGTCATTCAGAACACCTCCTACCTGATCCTGTACCTGTTTGAGGGGACGGGGCGCGCCATGCAGCCCATCCTCTCCACCTATCAGGGCGAGCACAACCGGCAGGGAATGCGGAACACGGTGCGTCTCGGCTTTACGGCGGGACTGACGGTGGCCGGCGCGCTGATCGTCCTTGTGGAGCTGTGGCCCGCGGGAATGTGCCTGCTGTTCGGCATCGCCGGTTCGGCATCGGAGGCGCTGGCGTGTACCGCGCTGCGGCTCTACGGCGCGGGGGCGCTGTTCGCCGGCATCAATATCCTGCTGTGCAATTACTATCAGGCCTGCGAGAATGAGAAGCCGTCGTTCCTGCTGGAGACGCTGCGCGGCGCGGTGCTGCTCATCCCGCTGACGTTCGTGTGCTATGCCTTGGGGTTGCAGCGCTTCTGGCTGCTGTTCCTGCTGACGGAGGCCGGCTCGCTGGCGGTGTTCCTGCTGCTGGGACTCGGCGGCCGCTATAAGAAAGCGGAGCTGCCGGAGGAGCGCATCTTCCAGCGGACGATCCTCAGCAACGCGGAGGATGTGATGGACGTGTGCCGCGAGCTGGAGGCCTTCTGCGAAGTCTGGGGCGCGGACATGAAGCAGCAGATGTTTTCGACCATGACCGTGGAGGAGCTCGGCATGGCCATCTTGAAGCACGGCTTTCAGGGGCGGACGGACGGCTACCTCCAGCTGACGGCCATCATGGACGAGGGCGGCGTGCTGGAGCTGCATCTGCGGGACGACGCCACGACCTTCAATCCCTTTGCGTTAGATACCTCCCGCGCCAGCCGGGACGAGGATTTCGACATGGACGGCATGGGCGTGCTGGTCATCAAAAAGCGGGCGAAGGAATTTTTCTACCGGCGCTATCAGGGCTTCAACACACTGATCATCAAGATCTGAGGGCAGAGAGGGAAAAGCGATGAAGGTCGTTTATTTCGGCAGCGATGTGTTCCTGTCGTGCTTTGAATATTTTGTGGAAAAGCATCAGGTGCTGGCACTGTATACCTATCACAACGACGAGGACTATTTCACGGAATATGCCATCGTAAGGCGGGCCGGAGAGCTTGGCATCCCTGTTCACTATGAGGCCATCTCGCCGGAGGAAATCCGGCGGTACTTCACGGAGGAGGGCTGCGAGCTGTTTTTCATCGCGGAGTATGACCGCATCCTGACGCTGCCGGAGGAGCTTCCCGCGTTCCGCGGCATCAACACCCACAGCTCGCTGCTCCCGCAGGGGCGCAGCTATTACCCCATCGAGGGAGCCATGGAGAGGGAGCTGTCATGCACCGGCGTGACGATGCACAAGGTGGCGCAGCGATTGGACGGCGGTGACGTTCTGGCGCAGCACACCATTGACATAACCGCGGACACGGACAGCATCGACGTCTATCTGCAAAGCGCGGCATGGGCGCGCGCGACGGTCGAGGAGCTCCTCGAGCACCTCGACGACCGCTGGGCCGCCGGCCGGCCGCAGGCGGAGAAGCAGCCCTACTGGAAGCGTCCCGCGTCCGCGCTGCTGACGCTGCATCCCGAAATGAGCCGGGCGGAGGCCCTGGCGATCTTCCGAAAATACAATTCCATGACTCAGGTGGAGCTGGGCGGCGCGTGGTTCTATGTGACCGCGATAGGGACCGGCACGGCTCCGCTGCCCTACGAGGTGCAGCGTCTGTCCCCCACGCGGGCGCTCTACCGTGTAAGAGACGGTCATTTGCGGCTTCATATCCATCCGATGGAGGTGCGGACATGAAACGAGCAAGGAACATACGGTTACAGCCCAAGCTGCTGCTGGGGCTGGTGGCGATGGCCGCCGTCCTCGCGGCGATCCTGGCCCCCTCGATTGCCCAACTGTACCGGGCGCGGATGGAGGAGCAATACGCCTCTCTCGCGTTCGGTCAGGCCTCCGTGGCGGCGGATCTCATCGACGGAGACCGCGTGGAGCAATACTACCGGACCGGCGAGAAGGACGCCTATTATGAGGAGATCCACCGCTATCTGCAGGACGTCAGGGAGAAGCTGGGACTGAAATACTTCTATGTGGTCGTGCCGGAGGATGAGGTCATGTACTACATCTGGGACGCGGGCGTTCCCGGCGAGGACGGCGTCTGCGACCTCGGCGACACCGACGCCTACTACGGCGGCGGCAACGAGCTGATGCACGGGGCCTTTGCCGTCGACGCGGAGCAGACCATCCTCATCACCAACAACGAGGAGTACGGCTATCTGGCGTCGGCCTACGTCGCCATCCTCAACAAAGCCAGCACACCGGTGGCGCTGGCCAGCGTGGACATCTCGATGGACATGATCGACCAGCAGATCCGGCAATTTCTCGTTCTGACGCTGTGCGTGGTACTGGCCGTTCTGCTGCTTTCCATTTTCGCGTACTACTACTATGTGCGGCGCATTCTGATCCGCCCGCTGAGGATTCTGCACCACGCCGCCATCGGGCTGGTGGAGAGCAAGATGGCGGCCTTGTCCGACTTCCGGGTGGAGGTCAACACCGGCGACGAGCTGGAGGAGCTTGCCCATTCGTTCCAGTACATGGTGTCGGAGCTGAATGAATATATCCAAAATCTCAGCCGCGTCACCGCGGAAAAGGAGCGCATCGGCGCAGAGCTGGACGTGGCGCGCCACATTCAGGCGTCCATGCTGCCCTGCATCTTCCCCGCCTTCCCCGAGCGCCACGAGTTCGACATTTACGCCTCCATGACGCCGGCGAAGGAGGTCGGCGGCGACTTCTACGACTTCTTCCTGGTGGACGACGACCATCTGGCGCTGGTCATGGCGGACGTGTCCGGCAAGGGCGTCCCCGCGGCGCTGTTTATGATGATCTCCAAAACGCTGCTGAAATCCGCCGCGCAGAGCGGTCTGTCCCCGAAGGCCGTGCTGGAAAAGGTGAACGATCAGCTCTGCGAAAACAACGACGCGGAGATGTTCGTCACCGTCTGGCTGGGCATTCTCGAGATCTCCACGGGAAAAATGAAGTGCGCCAACGCAGGCCACGAGTATCCGGCCATCATGCGCAAAGGCGGCTCCTTTGAGCTGTTCAAGGATAGGCACGGCTTCGTGCTGGCCGGCATGGAGGGCGCCCGATACCGGGAATACGAGCTGGAGCTGGACGCGGGAGACCGTCTGGTGGTCTACACGGACGGCGTGCCGGAGGCGACGAATGCCTCCAACACGCTTTACGGGACTGACCGGATGCTCCGTGCGCTGAACGCCGCCGAGGGCGGCTCGTGCCGTCAGCTGCTGGAGGCTCTGCACCGCGATGTGGACGAGTTCGCGGGCGGCGCGGACCAGTTCGACGATATCACCATGCTCTGCATCGAGATGAAGTCGTCGGGCATGAAAAAGATCAATCTCGCGCCGACGCTGGAGCAGCTGCCGCAGGCCACCGACTTTTTTGAGGGCATCCTCGCCGAGGCAGGAGCCTCCATGAAGGCGATCGCTCAGGTCAATGTGGCGGTGGACGAGATCTTCTCCAACATCGCCCGCTACAGCGGCGCGACCGGCGTCGTGCTGGGCTGCTCGCTGAAGGACGGCAGGGCGACGCTTCGCTTTTCCGACAACGGACGGCCCTATGACCCCACTGAAAAGCCCGATCCGGATACAACGCAGTCGGCGGAAGAGCGGGAGGTCGGCGGTCTCGGCATCTTCATGGTGAAGAAGCTCATGGACGAGGTGACCTATGAATACGCGGACGGGTCGAACATCCTGACGCTCGTGAAGAGCCTTTGAACGATCACGCCGGGCGGCCTCCCGTCCCGCAGCGGAGCATTTCCGGAAGAGTTTTGACCGAGGAAACACGATGAGCAAACACGCCGCGCAGCTCAGCAGGAGCTGAACCGCCGCGAGATACAAAGAGGCCCATCTGCTTTGGCAGATGGGCCTCTTCTCTTTGTTTTGTCTGAGGGAGCGTGTTCCCGTTACTTGTTGTATGCTCTGTAGAGGAACGTCACGATCTGGCCGCGGGTGCAGTCGTTGTCGGAGCCGAACAGGCCGCCGCCGATGCCCTCAGTCACGCCGTTGGCCGCCGCCCAGGCGACCGCGTCCGCAAAGTAGCTGCCGGTCGGGACGTCGGAGAACTCCGCCGCACTCGCCGCCTTGGCCTTCAGGGCGCGGGCGAGGAAGGTCACCGCCTGCGCGCGGGTGCAGGTCGCGTCGGGAGAGAACGTGCTGGTCGTCGTGCCGGTGGTGATGCCGTTTTCGATGGCCCACGCCACGGCCTTCTCATAGTAGCTGCCGCTGACCACGTCGGTCATGCCGGACGCAGCGCCCTTCGGCTCGGGAGAGCCGGCGGCGCGCCACAGGAAGGTCACGATCTGCGCGCGGGTGCAGGGCTGCTCGGGAGCGAACAGATTGTTGCCCACGCCGTCGGTGATGCCGTTCTTGACCGCCCACTTGACGGCCTCATAGAAGTACGCGTTGTTGGGCACGTCGTAGAAGAAGTTCAGCATGGAGTTGTCCTCCATGAAGGTCGCCTTGACCTCGACCTTGCCCGCGGGCATGGTGAAGGTGTACTTGCCGTTGCCCTTGTCCTTGAGCGTCAGCTCGTTGCCGTTCTTGTCGGTGACGGTCAGGGTCTCGAGGACGTAGCCGCTGTCGGGCTTGACGGTGACGGTCACCCGGTCGCCCTTGGAGGCGCTCTTCGGGCTGACGGTCACGGTGCCGTGCTCGGTCTTGCTCGGGGTAGAGACGGAGTAGGTCGGGTCGTAGGAGCTGCTGCCGCCGGAATAGCTGGGGGCGACATAGGTGACCTTGCCGGACAACTCAAAGTCACTGAAGTGACTTACAGTGAACACGGCAATCTTGACCCCATCCTCTTCCACAATCTTGAAAGACTTCAGCCCCTGGGCGTTGCCCTCTTGCAGGATGTACTCATCGGCATAGCCAGCGGACTTGTGGATAATTTGCTTCAGTTTAAAGTCAGCAGGCAGAGGCAGCTTGACGGTGATCTCGCCGCTCAGCAGGGAGTTGGGAACGGAAACATTTTCTTTCTTTTCAGTCGTATTGTCGGACCTCGTTACGGTGATGGTGGCAGTCGGCTTTGCTTCAAAAGTCAGCGTACCTGCGGATAGATTAGCTGCCGTAACAGTCACATTGACTTTAACCTCGACTTCTACCTTGTCGGTAGCCGCGGGTGTAATGTTCGCAGAGCTTACAAGTGCAGCCTTACTGGCGCTGACAGCCTCGGCCACACCATCAACGTTCGCCTTATCCTTGACCGCTTGGATCTTTCCCTTGTCGGTATCATTGATTTCGTTGCTAACAGCCGCGTCGGTCTTATCCTTGACAACGATCAGTGCGCCGTCGGGCTTGGTGCCCTCTTTCACGGTGTAGGGATAATCACCATTGTTGGAGGCATCCACATAGTGGCCAGCCGCAACATAGTCACTGGGGTCAGAGGAGAACAGGCCGCCGGTGATAACCGGTTTTGCGCCTGCTTTTGCAGCAGCCGAGGTAATGCGCCAATTGGTAATACTCATCTCGCCGCCAGAAATTTCCAGAGTAGGTTTCGTGTTGCCGGTAATGTCCATCACGATTTCGCCAGTGAATTTAGTTGTACCGCTGATCTTAGTCTCGCCAACGGATTCACCCTGAATATAAGCATCCGTCCACAACTGGCCGTTGATTATGCCGCCCTTGATATTGGCCTTGTACCAGTTCTGGATTGCAGAGTGCTTACTGGTAAACTTGCCACCATTAACATTCAAGATACCCATAACGCCATTTTTAACGGCAAGAAAATTCTGCTGTTCAAACACACCATCATTTATGGTAAGTGTAGTTTCTTTATTACTATCGCCATTGCAAATCAAGGAAGAACCTACCATGGAGCCGGACGGATTCGTCTTCTTGTAACCGGAATTATTGATTACATTGGCCTGCTCAATTGTCATAGTGCCAAGGTTCTTGATCACGTAGTATGACGTGCCGGTCTTATCAGCATCGTCCTCTCTCTTGATCGTACCAGTCTTAGTTGCACTGCTGTCTTTGATCGTAACGGTTCCCTTGTTCAGCAGTGCCGCGTTACCATTGTTCTTTCCACCATTCAGTGTCTTACCGTTCAGATCAAGCGTGATGGTCTTGCCCTCGGGAATGGTGACATTCGCGCTCACATCCCCAGCCAGCTTGATGGTCGCGTTGTCAGCGGCATACTTGACCGCATTGGCAATATCGGTAAACGCACCGCCGGTGATGGAGAGTTTATTATTTGTGCTATATACGTTACCGTTGAAAGAGCCGCCAGAAACCGTTATGGAAACATCTTTTGCAACATTCTCAGCCGCTTCGTTCTCAACAGTATCTATTTCGTAAAGTGCATGGCCATTTGTTCCAGTCTCTGAAATCTCTCCCCCCTTAATGTTCACATCAATGGGCAGATTGGTTGTATGCTGCGAGACAGCAATAGCTGCACCCGTAACTGTGGAACCATTGCCATTGGGAACAGGGTCGCTGAAATTTCCGGTAGCCGAAATTTTAGCTGTATCTTCGACATTTAACTTACCGGCACGAATTTCAATGCCAAAATTGATACCGGACAGTGTACCGGCGATATTATAAATGCCGTAGCCAGCAGCATAAATTGCACTGCCATCAGTGCTCACTATTTTACCGCTTTCCGTTACCGTGATTTCGGGAATATTACCCTCCGTGGCTTTAGCGTTTCCGGTCACAGTAAATCCATAAGTGGAGGTTACCGTTCCTTCCACAATCACCTTCGCGCCATAAGCCTTATAGTTTTTATGACCGATAGCAAGGCCGTAACTGCCCTGATTGTCAATCACTACATCCTTTCCAATCGTCACAACAGAATAGTTCGCTGTATCGGCATCAGTGCCATAAGCATAAATAGTGGGCAGCCATGTGTTATTATCATTACCATGACTGGAAGTAATATTTCCTTTACCAGTAACATTCAGTGCACCATTATCTACAAGGAAGTAATTGTCCGCCTTAAAAGTAATGTTTTTCTCGTTCAAATTTAAATCAACTTTTTTGCCGCCTGTGATGCTAATTGTTTCCAATTCGGTCACATTGCCCAGCAGGGTGACGGTGCCGCCATCTGCAACTGCCGCAACAGCCCCAGCTAGCGTCGGATATTCGACATCGCCAACCTTGGCAACCGCCGTCTCTCCGTCCGCCAGGGCGGCGGTGGGCAGCAAGCTGAACGCGAGGCAAAGCGTCAGCAAAACGGATAGCAATTTACGTTTCATAAAAGGTCCTCCTACAATGTATATTCTCCGCGGCTCCCCGCGGGCGAGCACAGCACATCTGTTCCCGGTCGGGAACAGAAAAGGGGCCATGGCCCCTTTTTGCACTTTATGGCGATATCATAGCACGCCCGTGTAAAAAAATCAACCATTTTCCTGTAAGGAAATGACAAATTTCGCGCGACATTTTTCGAGAATCCGTGCATTTCGCCAAACCCGTCTTGCCGCTTCGCGTCGCTGCTGTATTTACTTGGCAAAGCGCCCGCTTTGCGCTATGTTAAAGCGTCCTAAAACGGAGGGCACAGAGCGGCAGAGAGCATAAATATTCTGTTAAGCGGTCGTTTTGAGCCTTTCTGCGCGCTTTTTCCGCGCATAAATAACCGTGCAAATGGTAAAATCCTACAAGCCAGCGAGGATTTTCGGCGCAAGATTGTCAAGAATTTGAGAACCGCTCCGCGGGGGCTTGACATTTGCGCGCCGCCGTAGTATCTTCACGTCAACAATTGAATAGGCTCAATTCAGTTGAGCGAGATAGAGGCGCGGCCGACAAGAGTACCGAGTCCGTACGGAGCAGAGATCCGGGACAAAGGGAAAGGGGAAGCCGCCGAAGTGGGGAACGGTTCCTGTGCCGTTTTCCGCTGGCTCGTCGGAGAAGATCCGCCGGACTGTCACAATTTGTGGAGCGCTATCGAAGAGTCGGCAGGCCGGTTTCGGTTTTGCCGGTATTGCAGATTATCAGCCGTAAATGCTCCACACGAGCATTTACGGCTTTTTCTGTTTCCGAACTCGTTGGCGCGGACAACGAAGGGCCGACTCCCCCCCACGGAGCCAATTTCCATTCAGAAAGGAAGCAACACCATGAACCTCAGAAGAACCATCGCTACCCTGCTCGCAGCCCTCATGCTGCTTGCCCTCACCGCCTGCGGCGCGGGCACGACGTCTCCCGCGCAGGACGCAAGCACCCCCGCCGAAGAAACCGATCCACCCACGACCGAAAGCAGCCAGTTCCGCGTCGGCATGGAATGCGCCTACGCGCCGAGCAACTGGCAGGAGAGCGCCGCGACCGACACCAACGTTCCCGTGGAAAACGTCGCCGGCGCTTACGCCGAGGGCTACGACGTGCAGATCGCACGCATTCTCGCCGACCGGCTCGGCAAGGAGCTGGTCATCGTCAAGCTCAGCTGGGACGGCTTGATCGACGCGCTCAATCAGGGTCAGATCGACGCCATCATCGCCGGCATGATGGACACCGCCGAGCGCCGCGAGTCCATCAACTTCTCCGACCCGTACAAGGAGACGATCTACAGCATGATGGTGCTCGCCGGCTCGCCGTATGAGAACGCGGCCTCCATTCAGGACTTCTCCGGCGCCGCCGTGCTCGGCCAGCAGGGCACCGCGCTCGACGATGTCATCGACCAGATTGAGGGCGTCGAGCACCTCAGCCCCGTCGGCAGCGTGCCCGACATGATCTCCCGCCTGCAGCAGGGCACCTGCG
>ERZ772882.4041-NODE-4041-length-10922-cov-2.831416_pt1 | contig 10922 bp, 10 predicted proteins | sample MGYA00580576_ERZ772882 | MGnify/ENA primary metagenome ERZ772882 (study PRJEB29015, sample SAMEA2737658) | human gut metagenome | biome: human gut; feature: human-associated habitat; material: faeces | place: China | collected 2012 ... | reverse complement strand
CATACCGCCTTTTCTTGTTATCCAGCCCTCCGGCTGTATCGGTTGAGCAAAAGTCAGCGTGGGAATGGTGTGGTATCTTTATCTAAGTGAAACCCCCAGTTCCCATTTTGCAATTGCTTGTCTGCTTACACCTACTTTGTCCGCTACTTCTTCTTGGGACAATTTATGATATTTTCTCAGTGTGAATAAGTTTGAGGAAATATTATTCTTAGGATTTATCATATTTTTCATACCTCCATGGCAGTATTATACTGTACGGAGTCGAGAATATCCACCAACCAAAGCAAACAGTTTATGTTATATATGGTTGCATATTTCATGAGACAGCGGAAATACTGGTAATTTTTTATAATTTTCTAAAAAAGGTATATTTGGGGCATATTTGTCCATTCTACCTGCATAAGTATCATTGGAAGGGCGGAAGCTGATATGATGGAACATACAGATGAAACTAAACACGTTTTAAAATTAAGCGAAGAAAAACAACATGAACATTTGTTAGACGAAATCAAAGAAGTAAGTCGTTTGCTTGCCTGCAATCGCCAATGGTTTGAGCTGGAAAGCAACCAGGATATGATTGAGGCGTGTATTTATGAAGATAGGGCACTTCAGGCACGTTACCGTCATTTGCTGGATGTCGCAAAACAGCAGGGAATCGCTGTTCCTCCTTTCGAAACGTATTTTTAATATAAGCGAGGGGATAAAATGTGCGGATTTTTATTGGCATTTTAATCGCGCTGGGTATTTTTGCAGCGCTTGTTTTGGTACAAGTAATTGCCAAGTCAAAAAAACCGGTTCGAAAAACAGTTATCAGTATTTGTGTAGGGCTTTGCGCTTTGGTGGCCGTAAATCTATCCGGATATTTTACGGGTGTACGCTTGCCTCTCAATCCACTAAGTATCGGAGTTTCAGCCGTAGGCGGAATTCCCGGCGTTACTACTATGCTGCTGTTAAATTTAATCTTTATTTAAGGAAAACAGAACATCCAACCATAATAGCCTTGGATGTTCTGTTTTTCTTTCAAAATTTTTTCACAAACATGTATAAATAAAATAAAACCTGTCCATTCTGTTAGTAACATTTCAAACAGAAAGAGGTTTTATTCATGACAAAGTTGAAATACATAGAAAAGGCACTGTTGATTGGATTCGTAATTGCAATTTTATTTTCTTTCACCAGTTTTACGGCATTTGCCGCACAATGTGAGCAAATTCCAAATGAAGTATTTCGTTTACATGTATTGGCAAATTCTGATTCGGAAGAGGACCAAGCACTAAAGTTAAAAGTAAGAGACAGGCTTCTGGACGAAACGGGAGAACTGTTCAGTGAATGTACGACCAAAGAAGAAGCAATGAGCACAGCAAAAGCGAATATTTCATATTTGGAACAAGTAGCGCAGGATGAAATTTACAAACAAGGATATACTTATGGCGTAACAGTAGAAGTAGAAAATACATTTTTCAATAACAGACAGTACGACGATATTACGATGCCTGCCGGAAATTATGATGCCTTGCGCGTGTTAATCGGAGAAGGTGCGGGACAAAATTGGTGGTGTGTGCTGTTTCCTGCAATGTGCCTTCCGGCAGCAGAGAAGCGAGAAGGCATGCCGGAATTGGATGATGTTTTAACTGATGAGCAGATGAGCGCGGTAGAAGGAAATCAATATGAGGTAAAGTTTAAAACAGTGGAAATTTATGAGAGCATAAAAAGCTGGTTTGGATGGTAACTCCAAACAAAAAGCCTGCATGGTATACCATGCAGGCTTTTTCATTTATTTTGTATGTTCAGGAACGACGGCAAAAAAGGTCAAATTATCATCACTGTCATTGATTAAACTGTGAGAACATCCCTGTGGACAATAATGACATAATCCGGCAGAAACCAATTCGTACTCTCCCTCAAACAGAACTTTGCCTTTTCCTCTTAAGATATAAATGATTTCGCTGTTGGTTTCATGGGTATGCAGACCAATGGAAGCACCGGGTTCTAATGTGCCCAATAAAATTTTATTGTTTTTATCAATATTCATATGTGCTCTTAATTCTTTTTCTCCACCATAAAACTGTGTTTTCACAGTTTCTTCTATTTTAGAAAAATCCAGTATCATGTTTTTCTCCTTTTTTGTTTGTTGATATTTTATCGTATTTATCATCGCATATTTTTCATAATTATAATGTTAGTATATCATTCTTATGTGGTTCATGACAACTATATATCATACATTTTCTAATAAAAGGGAAAAGGTGTCTTCTTTTTTTTGATACATAATTGTGATATACTAAAGGATAAAATGATGTATTTCACGCAAACAGGAGAGAGTTCATGTTACAACTGATATTAGGCCGTGCAGGTAGCGGAAAAACCTACAGGATTCGAGAGCAAGTAAAACAGCTTGCAGAGCAGAATACAGAAAAAATTATGCTGTTGGTTCCGGAACAATATTCGTTTGAATCAGAAAAAGCAATGCTCAAGCTGCTTGGTCCAAAACAAGTAAATAAGGTGCAGGTTATGAGTTTTACTCGTCTTACCGATATGGCGTTTCGCGCTTATGGAGGCAGCGGAATTGCAAAATTAGATGACGGAGGACGAAATATTTTCATGAGTCTGGCTTTGGAAGAGGTAAAAGAAGAGCTGGAGTTTTATGTAACACGTGTGGAAGAATTGATTCCTTTCATGCTCTCTATGTCTGCTGAATTAAAAATGTGTGCAATTGCACCTGCTGTATTATTGGAAACAGCACAGCAGACAGAAGATAAAAAGCTGAAACAAAAACTCAAGGAAGTCGGTATGATTTTATACGCATATGATGCTTTGGTAGCGCAAAGCTATTTAGACCCATTGGATGACCTTCAACGTCTGAAACATACGTTTACGGAACATCGCTTTTTTGAGGGTTACCATATTTATATTGACTCTTTTGAGGGGTTTACGCAGCAGGAATTTGACTTAATTGAACTCATGTTGTCTCAAGCAAGTGAGGTAACGGTATCTCTGTCGTGTGATATTTTAGATAATCAAATAGGAACGGAGGTGTTTGCCCGTGTACGCCATACAGCAAATGTGCTTATGCGAATGGCAAGACAACATCATGTACAAGTGTCTGCACCTATCATGTTGGAACCGGGAATTCGCTTTGCAACGGAAGATTTAAAGCATTTGGAACATCAAATTTTCCGTGTTGAGAAAGAACCGCTTTCCAATATACCGGATGCGATTACGTTATACAGCGGGGAAACTGTATATAACGAAGCTGCGTATATCGGTGCAACTATCCGGCATTTGGTGATGAATGAGGGGTATCAATATCAAGATTTTGCTATCATTGCCAGAAGTTTAGACCATTATCGCGGCATATTGGATGTTACGTTGGAACAATATGAGGTGCCGTATTTTATGGATACGCCCCGTTCTGTTTATGCGGAACCTTTGATGTGTTTGGTTCTGTATGCGCTGCAAATACTAAAAAGTAATTTTTCTTCGGATGATATGTTTGTATATTTAAAAACAGGATTGGCAGGGCTTACTTCGTATGAAATTTCTTTGTTGGAAAACTATACGTTTTTATGGAATCTTTCAGGAAAGAAATGGTTGAATGAGTGGACAGCTAACGTAGACGGCTTTGTGGAACAGAAGACAGAGCATCAGGAAAAACGGCTGGAAGAACTGAATCAGTTACGTGAGAGAGCAGTAAAACCGTTGGTGCGTTTACAAAAACGGTTAAAACACGGGGATGGGCTGATATATGCAAAAGCACTGTATCAATTTTTAGAAGAATTGGATGTCTCGTCTTCTTTGCAAAATTTGTCCAATCAACTGGAACAAATTGGACGACTGGATACAGCGGAACAACAAACCCAGTTATGGAACATTTTAATGAATATTCTGGACCAATGCGCGTCAGGATTGGAACATGAAGCATTAACGGTACAGCGGTTCGCTGAATTGCTGCGCCTGATGATTTTATCATATGATATTGCAGGTATTCCGCAAAGTCTGGACCATGTGACTGTAGGTACCGTAGACCGTATGCGCCCTGCACAACCGAAAGTTGTATTTGTCATTGGTGCAGTACAAGGTGAGTTTCCTGCTGTGCCAAGCAGCAGAGGGGTATTCAGCGATTTGGAACGGCAGTCTTTAATTCAGCTGGGATTGCCTTTGAGCGATACTGTTCAGGAGGCTGCCATAGAAGAACAGTTTTTGGCTTATTCTGCGCTTACCGGCGCTTCTCACAGATTATATATCACTTGGCATCGTGCAGGACTTACGGGAGAAGCAAAAACACCTTCAGCCATTGTAAGCGAAGTAAAAGGTGTGTTTCCGCTATTAGAAATGCAAACGGAAAAACAAATAGAAAAAGCCTATTTTGCTTGTTCCAAAGAGTCCGCATTTTCTATGGCTGCAAAAGAATATCGCAGTCAAACACAGCTGAAATCCACTTTAAAAGCGATATTTGAGGACAAAGACGGATATGCTGAGCGCATGGAGGCTTTGGACCATGCATATAAGAAACATGTGCATCGTTTTATGCAGCCTGAGTACGCAAAACAGTTGTTTCAAAATCCAATGTCTGTTTCCGCTACACAAATTGAGCAATATCATTTGTGTCCGTTCCAATATTTTTGTCGTTATGGGCTGAATCTAAAAGAACGCAGACCTGCAGAAATGGATCAGCTGGAATATGGCAGTTTAATCCATTATCTTTTACAGCAGATGTTTGAAGCGTATTGCGCAGAAGAAATTGCTGCGATGTCGAAAGAAACATTGATTCAGGCAATTCAAGAATATATTGCTGTATATGTCAATATGAAATTAGGCGGAAGTGAGGATAAAACCCAGCGGTTTCAGTTTGTATTTCGGCGCATTGCAGATTCTGCCCATGTTGTCATTCACCATATTGCAAAAGAACTTTCCCAAAGCAAGTTTCAGCCCATTGGTCATGAGTTATCTTTAAAGGAAAACGGAGGCGATTTCTCTCCTTTGACCATCTCTTTGGAGGATGGCACAGTGGTTCAAGTGGAGGGTAAAATTGACCGTACGGACGTCATGGAGCAAGACGGCGTGCAATATGTGCGTGTTGTGGACTATAAAACAGGAAAAAAAGAATTTAAAATAGGAGATATTCTGCATGGTATTAACATGCAAATGCTTATTTATCTTGCCGCCTTGATTCAAAACGGACAATATCAGCCGGCAGGTGTACTGTATATGCCTGCTTCACGACCGATTATTTCTATCTCACGGTCAGCAAAACCTGACGCAGTGGAAAAGGAAATCAATAAACAGCTTCGCATGAACGGCGTTGTAGTCAATGATACTTCTGTGATTTGCGGTATGGAGGAACATGCACAGGGCATTTATATTCCCGTTGCGTTAAAGGAGGGCGTGCCAAAATCTCAGGAATCCTTACTCAATGCTGATGAAATGCAAAGCGTGCTAAATCATATTGAATCGCTCATTGGAAATATGGCCCAGAATTTGCAGCAGGGAAATGTGCAGGCGAATCCTTTGCAGGGAGCTTATGACGGCTGTTTATACTGTCCTTACTTTGCAGTTTGCCAACATGAAAAAGAGGATGGAGGTAATCCGCAATTTTGTCATAAAAAAGAAGAGGTATTGGAGCAATTGAAACAGAAAGGAGGAGAAAACGGGTGAGCCGAGCATGGACACAGGAACAAAAAAATGCAATTGACGCTCGCGACGGTACTTTGTTGGTATCTGCGGCGGCAGGGTCAGGCAAAACAGCGGTATTGGTTCAGCGTGTGATAGAACGGTTGACTGACCCTATTCATCCCAGTGATGCGGACAGGCTGCTTGTGGTAACGTTTACAAAAGCAGCAGCAGCAGAGATGAAAGACCGTATCGCTGCAAGAATTTCAGAATTGTTAGCGCAAGACCCTACAAACCGTAATTTACAGCGGCAGCAATTGTTATTGGGACGTGCACAAATCAGTACCATACATAGTTTTTGTAATGAATTAATCAAAGAGAATTTTTATAAACTCAATCTGTCTCCGGAATTGCGCATTGTAGACAGCAGTGAGCTTACATTATTAAAACAAACCGCCATTACAAATGTGCTGGAACAGAATTATGAACAGCAGGACCAAGCGTTTGCCGACTTGGTAGAAGCGTTCAGTTCCGACCGTGATGACAGCCGAATCATACAAACGGTGGAAGCCTTATACGAATTTACCCGTTCCCATCCTTTCCCTCAAAAATGGTTGGATGAAAAAGCGGCTATGTATCAACATATTGAACAGGTTGCCGATACTCCTTGGGGACAAACTTTGCTTTCCTATGCACAGGAAGCGGTGCATTACTGTATTACGCTTACAAAACATGCGCTGGAATTGATGAAACAAGATGCCAAACTATTAGAAACGTATGAAAATACGTATCAAAGCGATTTGGCAGAATTGAACCATCTTGAAGAGGTATTGAAACACGGAACTTGGGATAAAGCGGCAAAAGCGGCAGCGAACGTTACTTTTGTACGATTGCCGTCACTGCGGGGATACAGTGAAGATGAGCTGAAAATTCGTATCAGTGACTGCCGCAAGCAAGTAAAAGAAACTATTGATAAAAAGATAGCAAAATTATTCTGCGCCACAGAACAGGAGACAAAGGACGACTTGTCTCGCTTGTCACCTATGGTACAAAAACTCTTTGAGATTACCAAGGAGTTTGCAGAAGAACTGAGGAGTTTAAAAGCAGAACGCAAAGCGGCGGACTTTAGTGATTTGGAACATTGGGCGTTGGAATTGCTTATCAAAGAGACAGAAGACGGTTTTTTCCGTACGGAAGAAGCGGAGAAGTTATCTCAGCGATATGATGAAGTGATGGTGGACGAATACCAGGACACCAACGAAGCACAGGACATGCTGTTTCGAGCAATTTCTCAGGATGAGAAAAATTTATTTATGGTGGGCGATGTAAAACAAAGTATCTATAGTTTTCGTCAAGCCATGCCAAGTATCTTTTTAGAACGCAGACACAGCTTCCCTGAATATCAAAGGGAGCTGAATCAATATCCCGCGTATTTGATTTTGGATAAAAACTTCCGTTCCCGTGAAACGGTAACGGATACCATCAATTTTGTGTTCTCGCAAATTATGTCGCCCCAAGCAGGCGATGTTGCGTATGAAGGAAAAGAATTGTTGGTACCAGGGGCACAATATCCGGAATATGACAAGTGCCAGACCCAATTGGATATTATTGATTTAGCGGCGGTTCAAGACGAAACGGAAGATGAAACAACGACCGTGCTGGAAAGCCGTCATATTGCAAATACCATACAAAAAATGGTGAAAGAATCCTTTCTTGTAACAGAAAACGGGGAACAAAGACCTGTAAAGTACGGCGACTTTTGTATTCTTTTGCGCAGTGCAAACAAGCATGCGCCTGATTATGCAAAAGAGTTGGAAAAATACGGTATACCCGCATGGGCAGATACTCACAACGGATTTTTCCGTACGGTGGAAGTAGCGGTTATGCTGTCGCTGCTGCGGGTGATTGATAATCCGTTGCAGGACATTCCGTTTGCCTCTGTTTTGATGAGTCCTATTTACGGATTCACAGTTGATGATATGGCGCAAATGCGTGGAGATGAAAGAAAACAGTCTCTATATTTGGCATGTAAATTTTTTGGCAAACAAAATCAGCAGGCAGCTGCATTTTTAGAGGATTTGGAGCAGTATCGCACTATGGCGGCAACAATGCCTGCCGACCGATTATTAAACTATATTTACCAAAAAAGCGGATATCTGAATATGGTGCAAACCATGACCCACGGGGAAAGCAGATTGGCCAATTTGCAGATGCTAATGGAATATGCCAAACAGTTTGAACAGGCAGGCTATCACGGGTTGTCCGGATTTATCCGTTACATTGACCGTTTGCAGAAACAAGATGCCGATTTGCCTGCGGCTTCTGTTATGTCCGAAGGAGCTGACGCGGTAAAAATCATGAGCATTCATCGCTCCAAAGGATTGGAATTCCCTGTCTGTATTTTAGCCCGCTGCTCCAATCCATTTAACAGGGAACAAAAGGATGCTTTGCTGCATCCTCGTTTGGGTCTGGGCGTAAAACTGCGCGATTTGGAAACCAGTTGCAGATATACCACGCTACCCAGAGAAGCCATAGCGTTGGAAATGAATCGAGAAAAGCTGTCTGAAGAGATGCGTATTCTGTATGTGGCAATGACCAGGGCAAAAGAAAAATTGATTATGCTGTCTACCGTAAAAAATTTAGACCGTACTCTTGCAAAATTAGCTGCTCAGCTAAGCGGAGAGAAAAACAGGAGCCGTTTGTGGTGAACCGCGCTTCCAGTTTTTCAGATTGGATTTTATCCTGCGCATTGAGTCATACAGACGGTCATCAGCTGCGGGAACGCGCCATGGCAGACGACAGTATCATTCTGCGCAATTCTTCACAGCCATGGAGCATGAATGTGGTACTGCCTCCAAAACAGGACCCTGTGATAGAAGAAACGGAAGAAAAACAGGAAGCTCCCGTAAATAAGAGCCTGCTTCAATCTTTACAAGCAAAAATAGAATTTCAGTATCAACGAGAGATACTGACGCAATTGCCTGCAAAAGTAACAGCGTCTGAACTGGCAGGTAAAGCTTCTAAAGTGCAGAATACGCTTTCGCGTCCGCGCTTTATGAGCAGTTTTGGGTTAACGCCGGCGGAGAGGGGAACAGCACTGCACGAATTTATGCAGTTTGCGGATTATGAAGCTACAAGCCATGATGCGAAGGCAGAATGCGACAGAATCGTAAAACAAGGATATTTAACACCGCAGCAGGCGCAAGCGGTAGATATATCAAAAGCACAATCGTTTTTTCAAAGTCGATTGGGAAAACGTATGCTGGCATCCACCTCTTTGGAAAAAGAAAAACGCTTTATGGTGGAATTGCCATTATCAGTTGTGGAAACACATCTGCCGGAACACTTAAAAACAGAAACTGCTGTTTTGCAGGGTGCGGTTGACTGTGTATTTGAAGAAGACGGTGCATTGGTGATTGTAGACTTTAAAACAGACCGAGTGAAACATGCAGAAGAACTGTGGGAACGTTACCGTCTGCAATTGGAACTGTACGTATACGCAATGGAGCAATGTTGCGGAAAGCCTGTAAAAGAATGTATGTTATATTCGTTCCATCTCAATCAAGAAGTAACGGGAGAATGGAAACATGAATTTTCTCTTGACAAATAGAACGTAACCTGTTAAAATAACTGGAGTAAAACAAAGCGGAGCACATGTGCTCTCACCTGTGGGGTATCGTCCGACACGGGTCAATATTCACTATCTCTCATTTTGACGATGGGATAAGTATGTTTATTGATGCGCGGACGGAAGATTCTGTCCGCGTTTTTATTTTGTAAATAATAACAATCACAACGTATTTTTGGAGGTGTGTAACCATTAGCAGTAAAGAGCTACAGATTAACGAAGAAATTCGTGACAAAGAAGTCCGTGTAATTGATTCTGACGGCAGCCAGCTTGGCATTATGCCTGCGGCAAAAGCCTTGGATTTGGCAGCAGAAAAAGATTTGGATCTTGTAAAAATTGCCCCTCAGGCTACACCGCCTGTATGCAAAATTATTGACTACGGCAAATATAAGTTTGAACAAACCAAGCGCGAAAAAGAAGCAAGAAAGAATCAGCATGTGGTTGATATTAAAGAAATCAGACTTTCTTTAAACATCGACACACACGACTTTAACACAAAAGTAAGCCATGCAATGCGCTTTTTAAAAGGCGGCGATAAAGTAAAGGTTTCTATTCGCTTCCGCGGAAGAGAAATGGGTCATCCGGAACACGGATATGACATTATGAATCGCTTTGCAGAGGCGCTTTCCGAGCATGCAAATGTTGAAAAGCCGGCGAAATTGGAAGGCCGCAATATGCTAATGTTTCTTGCAACCAAACCTACAAAGTGATGTTAAACAATTAAGGAGGATCAACTCATGCCTAAGATTAAAACACATTCCGGCGCTAAAAAGCGTTTTAAATTATCCAAAAACGGAAAGGTTATCCGTGCACATGCAAACAAATCTCACATTTTGAACAAGAAAACAACAAAACGTAAAAGAGGTCTAAGACAAACTGCTGTAACAGATAAAACAAATGTAGCAGCAGTAAAGAGAATGATTCCTTACAAATAATAGGCGTTCTTTTACAAAAGAGATGGAAACACGATAATTGACCGAATATTGGAGGTAATAGATAATGGCACGTATTAAAGGTGCGTTGGCAACACGCAAAAGAAGAAAAAAAGTATTAAAACTGGCAAAAGGATACTGGGGCGCTAAAAGCAAACACTTTAAAATGGCAAAACAAGCCGTTATGAAGTCCGATAATTATGCATATATTGGCCGTAAACAAAGAAAAAGAGATTTCCGTCGTCTATGGATTACTCGTATTTCTGCTGCTGCTCAATTGAACGGCATGAACTATTCTACATTTATGAATGGCTTGAAAAAGGCAAACGTTGGTCTAAACCGCAAAATGCTTGCTGAGATTGCGGTTGCAGATCCTGCTGCTTTTGCCGCTTTGGTAGAAACAGCAAAATCTGCCCTATAAAAAAGCTATAGTTGCGCTCGGGGGATTCCCTCGGGCGCAAATTTTGGTTACACGGAGATTTTATGTTATGTTGGAAATCATCAAAAGTCGTAAAAATGAAGAAATCAAATTGGCTGCAAAATTAGTGGATTCAGCATCGTTTCGCCGTGAAAAAGGTATGTTTGTGGTAGAAGGAGCAAGACTGTGCAGAGATGCTGCGCTAAGTAATATTGAAATTGTCTCCGCATACTTTACCGGGGCTGCTCAAACAAAATACAACGATTATATTACTCAAATTATACAAGAGTGCCGCTCTTATCGTTTGATAGAAGAACATGTGGCCGATGCGATT
>ERZ772882.4026-NODE-4026-length-10945-cov-4.766116_pt1 | contig 10945 bp, 6 predicted proteins | sample MGYA00580576_ERZ772882 | MGnify/ENA primary metagenome ERZ772882 (study PRJEB29015, sample SAMEA2737658) | human gut metagenome | biome: human gut; feature: human-associated habitat; material: faeces | place: China | collected 2012 ... | reverse complement strand
TCACGGGAGAGACCCATTTGGACCGGCCGAATCTTCTGGAGCTGACGGGCCAGGCGCTGGAGAAGGAGCTCGTTCGCCGTCAGCAGACCAAGGGCTATAAGGTTTTGACGGAATTACCCCTGTGTGAGAACGGGGTTGGGATGTTTAATCAGACCAGAATTACGCTGTTTCTTTATCTGGAGGCTACCGGAGAATATCGCCGGATCACGCCGGAGGACTATGATGTGAATCATGTGAATGTCCGGCCCGGTCAGGTGCTCTTCACTGCGTTCCCCTTCCGGGATGTAAAGCCGGTCACCGAGGGAATGTATCGCTGGGATGCGGAGCGGAACGAGACGGAGACGCTGATCACGCCCGACAAATACAGCATCGACTATGTGGGGCATTTGGGCCGGAAGGCGCTCTGTCTGGGACTGGTCATGCGGGACTATGGCGTGTACGAGCACCCCACATTCTTTGTGGTGGACGAAAATGGCGAGGAAAATCTGGGCCGCTATGACCGCCGGGTCAACTCCGAGGTGGTCACCGACTGCTTCTCCGGCTCCGTCACGGGACAGAGAATGGTGGGCGAGACGCTGTATTTCCTCAACACGGACGGCGTGGGCTCCGGCTTGTGTGTATGGACGCGGGAAACCGGTGTACAGACGCTCTTCGGCGGCGACGACTACCTCATTGATTTCGATACTAAGGACGGAAAGAGGTTCCTCTTTTCCGCGGCTGTGGGTCTGAAGCTTCCTGAGGTGTACCTTTGGGATGGCGGCCAGCTGGAGCAGCTGACGGATTTCAACGGAGCTGTACTGGAGGGCGTGACCATTTCCACGCCGGAGCGGCTTACCTTTACCAACACGGACGGCGTGGATATCGACGGCTTCGTGATGAAGCCGGTGGGCTACGAGCCGGGCAAGCGGTATCCGGGCATCCTTCATATTCACGGTGGGCCGAAGATGGTATTTGGCCCGGGCTTCCACCATGAGATGCAGCTTTGGGCGGCCTCCGGCTTTTTCGTATGCTACTGCAACCCAAGAGGAAGCTGCGGCAAGGGAAATGCCTTTGCCGATCTTCAGGGCAAGTACGGAGAGGTAGACTTCCAGGATCTGATGGAGTTCACGGATGAGGTTCTGCGGAGGTATCCCGAAATCGACGCAGATCGAATGGGCGTTGCCGGCGGTTCCTATGGCGGCTTTATGACCAACTGGGTCATCGGTCACACGGATCGTTTCCGCTGTGCCGTGTCCCAGCGAAGCATTGCCAACTATGTGGGGGATTATCTCCTCTCGGATATCGGCTACTATTATGTGCCTGACCAGCAGCTTGGCACCATTTGGGAGCATCCGGAGCGTTTGTGGAAGGCGTCGCCCCTCACCTATGCCGACCGTGTTAAGACGCCCACACTCTTTATTCACGCAGATAAGGATTACCGCTGCACGCTGGCCAACGGTCTGGAAATGTTTGCAGCACTCAAGCTCCATGGCGTGGAGAGCAAGCTGTGCATGTTCTACGGCGAGAACCACGGCCTGAGCCGAGAGGGAAAGCCCTCCAACCGCATCAGCCGACTCAGCGAGATCCTGCACTGGATGGAGGAGCACCTGAAGGAAGAATAAGGGGGAGCCAACCGGCGGCTTCTGGCAGAGTGTGTGCCGGAGCATTTGCCGCGCTTAAACCTATATCCCTTGGAAGCTGTCTTTTTTACATGGCGATTTCAGCGGACAGCGGCCACAGCGCCGCGTCATACAGGTATCGCGGAAGCATTACGCCGAGAGCCCACCTTCTTGAGAAGGTGGGCTCTCGCTGTAAGCACACGAAATGAGACGCTTTATTTCTTGTCAAACAGGATGAACAGCAGGCTGGACAGGCACAGCAGGAAGGGATAGAACAGCAGGGGGATGATGCCCTGAAAGATGCAGGAGAAGGTGTCCAGCAGGGAGGCGGAGCGCTTGGGGCTGATGCCGTATCGTGCCAACATTCAGCAGGAAATCAGGTTCATCCTCTCAACTCCTCTCTTGTTTTTTCTTATCCTACCACGCGCCGCAAAAAAGCAGCCCCGTCCTCTCCCCGCAGCCCTATCAGCTTTCTGGCGGACAGCGAAGAAGAACAGCACAATAGCCAAAATGCGGGAGAAGGTGCAATTACCTTCTCCCACAATGTTTGCGGTTTAAAAAGAACCTGATACAAGGCTTTCCATGAGCCTCTTTTTTCGCTGCGGCAGACGGACTTTTTGTGCTTGCAGCGTGAATTTCCAAAAAAACCGGTTGAAAAGTTGATAAGAATATGCCATACTAAAACTATACACTTGCGGGGGAAGGAGTTTTGTACCGTTTGTGCCGCAAAATAATTGCAGAAGGAGAACTTGATAACGGCGATGGACAAGCGGATGTTCATGCAAAAGATAGACGATTGCCCAATTATGATTTTCGATTCATCGGACGATTGCAATTACAACGGAACACAAAACAAGGAATAGAAAGGGGAATGTTTTATGCGAAAATTGTTGTTAAGTGTCTTACTCTGCGCTGCGTTGGTGATGGGGTTACTGCCTACTGCCGCTTTTCCGATGGAGTTGGGTAATACCCCTGAGGCGGTGGAAAAGGCTCCGACTTCCGCATTGGAGGAACAAACCGTCAACGAGGAGCTGTTGTCCGAATATGGAGAACAGAAAAATGTGCCGAAGGCAGCGGATCCGGCAGCACAGAATGATGCTGCGGAGATCTATGTCAGCAGCACCGGTAACGACGAACAGAATACCGGCACAAAAGATCTTCCCTTCGCCACGCTGGCTAAGGCGGTCGATGCTGCGGCTGATGGTACAACGATCTATGTCATGAGCGATCTGACCATGGATCAGTGTGCCCGTTTTTACGATAAGAGTCTTAAAATCACCAGTGGAGAAGGCGGTCCTTACACCATTACACGCAGCGCTGATTTTAAGCAGCAAAGTGACACAGCCCGCAGCTGGTATAATCCCGCCATGATCGAGGTTCAGTCTTCATCGGCGAGTTCTGTCGGCCTGACTCTTTCCGACATCGTTCTGGACGATGCAGGGATGCACGAGGGTACTGTATTCGCACAGGCTGTCAGCGGTGACGGCAACGGGGATAATACGGTTTATGTGCAGGACGCTATCATTGCCTCCAACGCCACTGTGCCCTGCACCGTGACGCTGGGTAAGGATGCTGTGCTGCGCAACTTTGGCGGCATGTCCGCTGTGCGCGCCACCAATCAGGCAAAAATCGTCATGGAAAGCGGCAGTGTGATAGAGGATACCCTGACTGGTTATACGAGAACAAAAGGCTCTGGGGCAGACTCAGTCGGTCCGGCAGGTGCGATCTGGCTTCAGGGCGGTACACTCGTGATGGAGGAAGGCTCGAAGATCCGGAATATAGACGGTCGTGGAGTTTATGCAGACGGCGGGAAGGTTGAGATCGGCGGCGCCATCAGCAGCATTGCCGCAAACAAGAGTGCAATGTGGCAGTCGAATAGCGGCATCGCAATTCATCTGCGCAACAACGCAGAGGGAACGCTGACCTCCACCGCACTGATCGAGAAGCTCTCTAGCGGCAGCATAATCTACTGTGCGGGTGGTGCCAAATCCTTCAAAATGGAAAACGGCTCCAAAATCACGGATTGCCCCAAGCTGAACGGCAATGTCATCTATGCAAAAAACTGCACCGTCGTGATTGACGGTGAAATCAGCAATGTGTATGCCACAGGCAACCATATCCTGCAAACCGACGGCGGCACAGCGGTGATAATTGGAGAAAACGGAAGGATCCTCAACAATCACGCATACTATGGCGCAGTTTATATCAATGGTACGGATGAGCACTTAGACATTTACGGGAAAATCAACGGTAATATTTGTGCGAATCGTGGCGGCGGTGTGGTGCTGTCCAATAATGGCGGAGACCACAATGCAACCATGTATGAAGGCGCTGAGATCTGCAACAACAAAGCCGAGCAAACAGGCGGCGGAGCCATGATCTCTAAAGGCGTCTTCACAATGAACGGCGGTACAATCTCCGGCAACATTTCCGGTACAAACAGTGCAAAAGGCGAAGCTGACCGGATCGGCGGCGGCGTATTTGTCCGCAGAGGCGGCCAGTTCATTATGAATGGCGGCGCAATCGAGAACAACGCCACAACAGCCTTTGGCGGCGGTGTCTGCTTTGATGCCAGTGATTATGGCGGCACGGTGCCGAAGATCGAGCTGAATGCCGGTACCATCAGAAACAATCTCATGCAGGTCACCGTCGGTGACGAATATCAGATCACAGGCGGCATATCAAATGATTTGGCTGTCACCGGTAAAGACTATGGAAAGTGCGATCGTTACCTCTATATCTCCCGTGAGGCAGCTGTTGGAGATAAGGCAGTTTATTTCCAGACTGGCAGTAAGACCGTGACCCCGGATGACAGCAGCCTTGACATCAGGCTGGGGAACACCAGTGCTGCAAATGTGACCGCTCTAACCGATGCTTCAAAGAGCATGGGCTGGAATGATCCGTTGACAACCCTCTGGGTTCAGCGTGATGGCGCAGCTGAACTGACGATAGGCGGCCTGACACTGAACGATCTGCCGGTCTATGTGTTAACCTTGCCGGTGGATGAAACCGGAAAGGTTCTCGATGCTTCGGAAGTGCAGGTTTATGAAGCTCAGAAGACGGACACAGGAGATATAATAGACATCACGCTTCCGGATGTGTCTGGAAACGGCTATGCCGTAGCCGTTGTCCAACCCTCGCAGAACCACGGCACACTGGTCATAAATGGACCTGAAACCATCGAGAGAAATAAAACCGGTGCAGACTATCCCGTGACATATACCGTAACGTATGATATGTCTGAAAGCATGGAAAGCATTATTGAACAATCGGGCGGTGAGGCTGAATATGTTCTTACTATTGATCAGGATGTCCGCCTTACAGGAAATCCCGGCAGTTTCAATGGGGAAAGCATCCAGGTGACATATAGTCTGCCCCACTCCGAGTTCAAGGTAGGTGACTTCCTGCTTGCCTCTGCAAAGCTGAGGATCACTGTTGGACAGCACGACTATATCATTCCCTCTAATGTGACGAAAACGCAGAAGATCGAGACGACCTATAGTCTGACAACACAGGTGAATGGCGGGCATGGAACGATTTCTGCAAGTAAAGCAGGGCTGGCGGCCGGATCGCATGAAACAATTGTTTTTACTCCCGATAGCGGCTATGAAATTGACACTGTTACGGTGAATGGTGTTAAAGCAGAGGTTCTCTCCAATACGCTGGAAGTTATCATGGACGCCGACAAGACCGTTATTGTAACATACAAGAGTATTCCGCATATCCATAACCATGGAGCGGATTGGAAGTCAGACGCAGATAACCATTGGCATGAATGCCCCTGCGGTGACAAGAAGGACACGGCGGCGCATAGCTTCAAGTGGGTGATCGATAAGGAAGCCACCGCAACCACGAGAGGCTCCAAGCACGAGGAATGCACCGTCTGTGGCTATAAGAAGGCCGCCGTTGAAATTCCAGCAACGGGTTCTGCGGCGAAGCCGAGCGACCAGCCCGACAAGTCCGGAAATACTACCTCGCCAAAAACCGGTGACAGCAGCAATCTCGTTTTGTGGAGCGCACTTCTGTTCATCAGCGGCGGTGCTGTTATCGGCACAACGGTTGTAAGCCGAAAGAAAAAGTACAACAGATAATAAAGCAATACAGTACCATCGATTGGCAAGGGCGTGTTTTTTCTGCCGCGGCGGCCCAGAAAGGAAAACCGTTCTCCACTTCTACCGCACCGCAGCATGTTTTGTCCATAATGATAACTAAGCGATAAACACAGAAAAAGACCGCCCCGAGGCACCCTCCGTAAGGAAGGTACCCCGGGGCGGCTCTTGTATCTCGGGTTAATAAGTTTTCGGAAACGGTGTAACCCTTGTGGTTACGCCGTTTTCCCTTTGTTGCGCTGGGTGAGGTGCTGCTGGAAGGCTTCTTCCATCTCCTCCGGGTTCAGCTCGTGGAGAATGCCCACGCCGCCTTTTTGGTTGCATATCGCTATGGTTTTACAGTTTGGCATTTCGCTTTTCCTCCTTCTTATGAGATTTGGATCGCTTGATCCACCAAAACACAGGAAGCGGAGTCCTGTGTTTTGGTGGTCGCATTTAACTCGATCTCATCCCCCAAATGCGTAAAAGGAAATCAACAGGCGTTCGGCTGCTGACCGAACTCATAGGAATCTCACCTCTGCCGGGTACTCCGCCAGCCCCATAGGGAAGTATCATTGTCCCTGAATCGTTTCATCGCCTTATCCGTAGCAAGCGGATATTTCAGAATGGTTCGGAATCGCTACCAACCTTGCTTTCCGTGATAACCCTTGTGGGCAGGAAGTTCGTGGCGCACCTTCATCCGGCTGGGGCTTTCACCCCCGATCAGGAATGTACCTGTTGAATGTCTATTCGATTTTCAAGGTTCGTGAGGTTTTTGCCCTCACTAACCAACTGGGAAATTTTTTTCGATTTGTACGAAGTTTTTTTGAGATTTTTCAAAAAAATTTTTTCGACCACCTTTCAGGGATAAAAAAAGCCCCTATCACATCACAGAGATGTAATAGGGGCAGAAATAGAAAAAGCCCGCTGACCGAAATCAGCGGGCTTAAATCATATGAAATTATCGTATGCTATCGGAACTTGTCTGCAATCGCAAAATTCCAAACGCATTTTTGGCGTAAGCTCGGAGTAAATTGGCGTAAGTTGTGGCGTAAGCACCGACAATTTTGGGGCAATCAATAGAGCTTTGCGCCTGCCGGAATGTGAGGATCGACCATCAGCAAATGCAACTTTTCTTCGCCGTTTTCGTGATGCACGGCGGAGATCAGCATACCGCAGGAGTCGATGCCCATCATCGCTCTCGGAGGCAGATTGGTGATTGCAATGCAGGTCTTACCGACCAGTTCTTCCGGCTCATAATATTCGTGAATACCACTCAAAATGACCCTATCTACGCCGGTTCCGTCGTCCAAAACGAACTTTAAGAGCTTTTTGGACTTCTTCACGGCTTCGCATTCTTTGACCTTCACGGCACGGAAATCGCTCTTGGAGAAGGTGTCAAAATCCACCTGATCCTGGAACAGTGGCTCAATCTGAACATTGGAAAAATCAATTTTTTCTTCCACAACGGGAGCCGCCTGAGCAGCCGCCGCAGGAGCCGAAGCAACCTTTTCAACCTTCTTGTCAGAGTCCAACGGCTTCATTGTGGGGAACAGGATCACGTCCCGGATAGAGTCGGTGCCGCAGAGCATCATGGCGCAGCGGTCGATGCCGAAGCCCAGACCGCCGGTAGGGGGCATACCGTACTCCAGAGCCAGCACGAAGTCCTCGTCCATCATGTCGGCCTCCTCGTCGCCATTGGCCCGCTTCTCCGCCTGAGCCTTGAAGCGCTGGTGCTGGTCGATGGGGTCGTTGAGCTCGGAGAAGGCATTGCCCATCTCGCAGCCGCAGACAAACATCTCATACCGCTCCGTCAGATGGGGATCCTCCGGGCTGCGCTTGGCCAGCGGACTCACCTCCACCGGGTACATGGTGATGAAGGTGGGCTGAATGAGCGTCTCCTCCACCTTCTGGTCGAAGGTCTCGTACAGGGCGTTGCCCCACTTCCGGGCCACGCCCTCCATGTCCACGCCTACGCTCTTGGCCAGCTCCACGGCGGCGTCATCATCGCCCTCAATGGCCATGAAGTCGGCGCCGGTGACATTCTGCACGGCATCGGCCATGGTGATGCGCTTCCAGCTGGGGGTCAGATCCACGTCGTGACCCAGCCACTGGATGTGGTAGGTGCCGAGAATCTCCTTGGCGGCTCCGGTGAGGATGCCCTCCAGGATATCCATCATGCCGTCCAGATTGGTGTAGGCCTGATACAGCTCACAGGTGGTGAACTCCGGGTTGTGCTTGGTGTCCATGCCTTCGTTGCGGAAGATGCGGCCCACCTCGTATACCCGCTCCAGACCGCCCACAATGAGCCGCTTCAGGTGCAGCTCCGTGGCGATCCGCATATACATATCGATGTCCTGAGCGTTGTGGTGGGTGATGAAGGGCCGGGCGTTGGCGCCGCCGGCAATGGGGCTGAGCACGGGGGTCTCCACCTCCATGAAGCCCATATTGTCCAGATACCGGCGCAGATACGCCACGAACTTGCTGCGGATCTCAAAGTTCCGCTGGGATTCGGGATTCATAATGAGATCCACATACCGCTGGCGGTAGCGCAGCTCCTTGTCCGTCAGGCCGTGGAACTTCTCCGGCAGGGGCTGGAGGGACTTTGACAGCAGGGTGATCTCATGGGCCCGGATGCTCATCTCGCCCTTCTGGGTGCGGAACACGTCGCCCTTGACGCCTACGATATCACCGATGTCATATTTCCTGAAGCGGTCATAGGCCTCCTCGTCCATCTCGTCCTTCCGGGCGTAGATCTGGATGCGGCCGGACTTATCCTTCAGATCGCAGAAGGACACCTTGCCCATGCCCCGCTTGCTCATAAGACGGCCCGCCAGAGAGACGGTCTGCCCCTCCAGCTGGTCGAACTGATCCTTGACCTCCTGTGCGTGATGGGTCACGTCATAGCGGGTGATCTCGAAGGGGTTCATACCCGCCTCCTGCAGGGCTGCCAGCTTATCCCGGCGGATCTGGAGAATTTCCCGCAGGTCCTGTTGATTCTGATTCTGCTGTGCCATAGATATGGTCTCCTTATCGTTCGATCTTGTCCACCCGGTAGCGGATAACGCCCTTGGGGGCCTCCACGGTGATCTCACTGCCGGCCTTGCTGCCCATCAGGGCCTTGCCGAAGGGGGAATCCTCCGACACCTTCCGCTCCATGACGTTGGCCTCCTGAGAGCCCACGATGGTGTACTCCGGCAGCGTCTTGCCGTTATCCAGATTGGTCACGGTGACACGGCAGCCGATGGATACCTTGTCGGAATCCATGTCCGTCTCGTCCACGATGACGGCGTGGAGCAGGATGTTCTCCAGCTCGGCAATGCGGGAGTAGAGCTTGCCCTGCTCGTTTTTGGCCTCGTCGTACTCGCTGTTTTCCGACAGGTCACCGAAGCCTCTGGCCTCCTTGATGAGCTCTGCGATCTCGTCGGCACGGGTGGTCTTGCTGTAATCCAGCTCCTTTTTCAGCTCGTCGTACCGCTCCTGACTCATTTTGAATTCTTTTACCATGGAATCCATTCCTTTCTGTTGACAAATACGGCATGGCCGCACGAGATTAGTATAAACACTATAACAAAAATAGTACAGACACTATATCACTCTGCATTATAAGTTCTTTCCCCGCCGGTGTCAAGTCCTACCCACACCGGGACAGCCGCACCCGGCGGAAGGCTCCCCTCCGCCAGCAGCGCCGCCAGCAGCGGCTCCTCCGCTGCCCACGGCTTCATTTTCTCCCGCCACGGCTCGGCCCATACATACCGGATCTCCTGATGGCTCTCCCCTATCAGCAGGGAGGGAAGCCCCTCCGCCGCTGCGCCGAAGCATACCGCCAGCTGCGCCACCGGACCGCCCTCTCCCAGCCCGTACCGGTGCCGCAGGGATCGCTGCAGCTCCTCCTGCCCCCGGCCCAGCTGCGGCGACAGATATCGCACCCGCCGGGCCAGCAGATCCGCCGCCTCCGTAACGGCCCCGTCGGGCCGGGAGGCCCGCAGCACCACACTGGCCTGTGACCGGCAGAGCCCCAGCTGCCTGCAGGCGCAGTCCACCAGCTGCCCCAGCATGGCCCGCCGCAGCGCCACCGGGGCCGGGAGCCGAAGGGGAAGCAGCAGCGCCGCCCACTCCGGCGGTGCCGCCGCATACCGCACCCCGGCGTCGGCCATGACCTGCGCCGCCTGCCGCACCCGGCGCTGTACCCGCCGATTCAGCCGTCCGCCGCCCTCCAACAGGCACACCTCCCCGTCTCCCAGCGGACAGCGCCGCAGGGTGAGCTTTTTCCGCTTCTCCTCCCATCGCACATATCCCACCATAACACAGCGCCCCCTTTCCACCAGTCTATGGCCCGGCGGCGGGAGAAAGACGGCATAAAAAATTCCCCACCTGCACCAAGCGGTGCAGGTGGGGAAAAGGCCGCTTACCACCAATAGGGGATGTACCCCGGCAGACGGTTCAGCGGATTGATGCGGCTGTAGTTCTCCCAGATCTCATAGTGGACGTGGGGGCCGGTAGAGATGCCCGTGGAGCCGCACAGGCCGATGACCTCGCCCTGCTCCACATGCTCGCCCACCTCCACCAGACGCTCACTCATGTGGGCGTACAGGGTGAAGTTGCCGTTTCCGTGGTCGATCTCCACATAGTTGCCGTAGCCGCCCCAGCTGTACTTAGAACCCACTACGGTGCCGGATTTCACAGCGTAGATGGCGCTGCCGTAGGAGGCGCCGATGTCCACGCCCATGTGGTTGGTGCTGGCGCCGGGGGTGGGCTGGTCACGCCCGCCGTAGCCGGAGGTAATGAGCCGGCAGTCCGAGGGCCAGATGTACCCGTCGGAGGAGGGCGTCTCGTCGGAGCCGCTGCTGCCGCCACCGCCGCTGCCTCCACTGTTATCGCCGCCGTTGTTCCGGTTTTCCTCCTCCCTCCGGGCCTGGATCTGAGCGTCCAGCTCATCGGCGGCTGCCTTCTCCTGAGCGGCCAGATCGTTCAGGCCGTCCGTCGTTTCGTTGTACTTGGCAATGAGCTGGGTGGCTGCCTCCAGCTGGCTGTTCAGCTCCGTCTGGCGGCTCTCCAACTGGGAGCGCTGCTCCTCCAGCGCCTGCCGGTCAGCCTGCATCTGCTGGCGCAGCTGCCGCAGGTCGTTGATGACGCTCTGGTCGTGCTCGGCCACCTCGTTGATGAAGTCGATGCGGCCCAAAAGATCGCTGAAGCTGGTGGCCTTGAAGATCACCGACCAGAAGGAGGCGGTACCCCGCTCCTCCTCATCACGCACCT
>ERZ772882.4025-NODE-4025-length-10946-cov-2.757139_pt1 | contig 10946 bp, 6 predicted proteins | sample MGYA00580576_ERZ772882 | MGnify/ENA primary metagenome ERZ772882 (study PRJEB29015, sample SAMEA2737658) | human gut metagenome | biome: human gut; feature: human-associated habitat; material: faeces | place: China | collected 2012 ... | reverse complement strand
GGCATCCAGTCCGTGGAGTATTGGGTGGTAAAGGACCGCACCGAGACGAAGCAGGGGACCGAGACCCAGCGGGAGATGCTCTATACCTACACGAAGGGCGGCGATATCCTGCAAAAGCTGGATGGGCTCTCCTTCACCGTGGATGCCGGGAAGAACAACAGCGATAACGTTGTGATCTATGTGCAGGTCACTGACCGGGCCGGCAATGTATACACGACGGAGAAGGCAGTGAAGATCAACTCCACACCTCCTACCATCGAGATCAAGTTCGGAGATGAAAAGCCCGTCAATGTGGTGGAGGAGAACGGCACAAAGCGGGGCTACTACGATACCGTCCGCACCGCCACTGTGACCATCACCGACAGAGCCAGTACTCAGGCTCTCGATGCGGTCAAGTTCGATATCAAGGATACAGTGGGCAACGACGTGCGCAGCAAGGTCAAGATTACCGATTGGAGTAATGCTGTTGACCCGGAGACGAAGCTTCCTGACCCGGATAAAGCTTTCTGTGAAGTGACCTTCTCTGAGGATGCCAATTACATCTGGTCCATCTCCTACACCAACAAGGCCGGTCTGTCCGCCCTTGCTGACAAGGACCAGAAGAAGAGCGTAAACGCCACCACCATTGGTGAGACCCCCTACTGCTTCACCGTGGATACGAAAGCCCCCACCGGTACCATCACCGCCAACACCTATGTGGTGGGAGGAAAGGACCCCACTTCTTCCCCTGTATGGACAGCGCTGATCGGCAGCGAGAACCTGACCTTTGGCGTTTGGGCCAATGATAAGATCGTCATTACCCATAACGAATGGGACGAGACCTCTCCCATCAAGAGCAAGGAATACTTTGTCCAGAAATTCCAGACCGACAGTGAAGGGAAGAAGGCGCTGACAGTCAAGGAGCTGGCGCAGCAGAAGTGGACCGATATAGGCAAAACCACGGAATTTACACCCAACCAGCAGCTTGTGGTCTATCTGAAGATCACGGATATGGCCGGCCATGTCACCTACCTCAGCACCAACGGTCTGGTGGTGGACAACGAGAGACCTCACGAGGAGTTTACGGCCCCGGAAATCGTAAAGGAGTCCGGCCTGACCAACAACAAGATTTATAACGGCGATGTGCCGGTGGTGGTGTCGGCAAACGATCCCGTGGAAAACGGCGTGTATTCCGGCCTGAAGCAGGTGACCTATACGGTCTATAACGGGACGGTCTATAACGAGGAAGATGTGACCCAGCGGGGCGTGCTCTATAGCTGGGACGGCAAAGTCCCCCCCTGCCAGTCCAAGGAGAAAATGCGCTTTACTGTGGATGCAAAGAAGAACAACAGCAACGATGTCCACATCCTGCTGACCGCCGAGGACAACGCAGGCAATGTCACGTCCATGGAGTATTCCATCAAGATCGATATCACGAAGCCTATCATCAATATCGAATATGACAACAATGCGGCGGACAGCGGCACCTTCTTCCGGGAGAGCCGCCGGGCCAACGTCACGGTGAAAGAGCGCAACTTCGACGACAGCCTGGTGAACATCACCCTCCGGGCCACCAATGACGGCGCAGATATTGCGTTGCCCACGGTCAGCGGCTGGACCTCCAGCGGCGACCTCCATACGGCCACCATCGAATACACCGCCGAGGGGGACTACACCTTCGACATCGACGTGACGGATAAGGCGGGCAACACCACGGAAAAGACCATTTTGTTCTCCGTCAACCGCTTCGGCTCCACCTATGCCCTCAGCGCCGCCACGGAGCAGCTCAACGGCTCCTACGTCCAGACGCCGCAGGATGTGGTGGTGACGGAGACCAACCCCGACGCCCTCCAGAACATCCGCATCACGCTCTTCAAGAACAATCAGACCATCATCCTGCAGGAGGGTACGGACTACCGCATCGAGGTGCGGGGCGGCAATGGTCAGTGGTATGAGTACATCTACACCGTGCTGGCCAAGAACTTTGCCGATGACGGCGTCTATCGCCTGACCTTCTACTCCGAGGATGCTGCGGGCAACATAGCGGAAAACACGCTGGACACCAAGAAGCAGGAGATCGGCTTCGGCGTGGATAAGACCAAGCCCAACATGGTCGTGACCAATCTGGAGAGCGATACCACCTATCCTCTGGAGAACCTCACGGTGAGCCTGTCCGCCGGAGATAACCTGCTGCTTCAGTCCGTGGTGGTGTATCTGGACGATTACAGCAAGGCCTACAAGACGTGGACAGCAGAAGAGATCGCCGCCATCGTGGCGGACCAGGGCGAGTTCACCTTCGATATTCCGGGCGATTCCACCGGAGCGCATCAGGTGAAGATCGTCTGCACCGACGCCGCCGGCAACGAGCAGACGGAGGAGATCACCAACTTCTACGTCACCACGAACCTGTTCGTGCGCTACTACAACAATAAGCCGCTGTTCTTCGGCTCCATTGCCGCTGTGGTAGTGATCGCCGGTGTGGTGATCGCTCTGGCCGCCGGCAAGAAAAAGAAGAACGACAAAGAGAAGTAAGACCTGACCCGGCATAAGCCGACATCAAAGCCTCCGGCCCCAGCCGGAGGCTTTGATGGTTTCGGATGATAAGGAGGAAGAAAAATGCCAGAGAATTTGATCGAGCACTTTGAGGACACGCTGCGCCGCTGCGAAAGCGGAGCACTGCGGGACGCTACCCGTCAGGCCATGGAGGGAACCAAGGTCTACCGTGAGGATTTCAGGGCCCAACAGCCGCTCATGCCCCGGTATGAGCGGCGCATCACGGTGGAGGATACCACCACCTTTGCGGCGGCTGCCCGCTTCGGGAATCAATACGGCGTGGCTGTGCTGAACTTTGCCAATCCGGAGGTCCCCGGCGGTGGCGTGAAAAACGGTGCCACGGCGCAGGAGGAGTGCCGCTGCAGCAATCTCTATCCGTGTCTGGCCAATACACCCGGCGTATATGATGACTTCTATCAGTATCACTATGAGCACGGCCGGTATCTCTACTCCGACCGCCTGATCTACACCAAGGGTGTGACCGTATTCAAAAACGAGGATCTGAGCCTGAAGGAGCGGAACCAGTGGTTTCGTGTGGATGTGATCACCTGCGCTGCACCCATCCTATTCATGCTGCCGCATACGAATTCCGCCGTGCTGGGGGATCTGTTCCGTTCCCGTATCCGCAACATCTTCAATGCCGCCATAGATAACGACATTCGGGTGCTGATCTTAGGTGCCTTCGGCTGCGGAGCCTTCAAGAATCCGCCGGAGATCGTGGCGCAGGCCTTTCGGGATGTTCTGCTGGAGGAGCACTACGATACCTGCTTCACAGATATCGTCTTTGCCATCAAAAGCAGCAACGGCAACGATCCCTTTAAGCCGTGTCCGAACCTGATGGCCTTCCAGCTCGCCTTTGACGGTCTCTCTACCGAGGCTGCCAAGCTCCGCTTTTCCGGCCCCATGTGGCTGGTGGACGATGCGCCTACCCCGGAGAAAATACGGCAGGAGGAGCTTTCCCAGTGGAAAACGACAAACCTCTATCGAGGCAAACAATTTTCCGTCTTGGGAGACTCTGTCAGCACACTGGAAAACTATAATCCGCCGGATCACAGCGTCTTCTACAAAGGCGACGTCTGCAGCCAGACGGGGGTCTATACCATGGCGGATACATGGTGGGGGCAGGTCATCGACTTCTTCGGCGGTGAACTGCTGGTCAATGACTCCTGGTCCGGCAGTCGGGTGACAAAGCTGCCGGGGCAGCATGAGCTGTTCCCCTCCGGGTGCAGCGATCAGCGGACCAGCCATCTGCATATGCGGGGTGTCCGGCCGGATGTGATTTTGGTCTATCTCGGCACCAATGACTGGGCGAACGCCGTCCGGCCCATGGAGGACAGCGGAGTGTCCGACGAGTGGTATTCTGTGTTCGAGACGGCCTACCGGCGAATGCTGCAAAAGCTGCGGGTCAATTATCCGGATGCCGAGCTCTGGTGCTGCACACTCTGCTCCACTTATATGAGTACCGATCCGGCCTTTGCGTTTCCGGAGAGCGTAGGCGGTATCTCCATCGAGGTATATAACGATATCATCCGCCGCACGGCAGTGCTGGAGGGCGGCAGGCTCATCGATCTGTATGCCTATCACCTGCCCTATGATGCCATCGACGGCTCTCATCCCACCAGGACCGGCATGGAGCGGCTCGCAAAGCTTGTCTTGCGTGAGATGCTGGGCAAAGAGGCCGATGCAATTCTCGATTGCAGGGATGGACAGCATGAATACATGGCTTTTGAAGAAGGTACCGATGAAACCAGATACGTATGCAGATGCTGCGGAAAGTTGCTGACCGTAAAAAACTGGAAGCTGTTGACGCAGAAGGAGCGCCGACCCATACTGGATGACTCGGAATATGTGATGCTGCCGCCGGATACCACGGTGGTCCTGTATTCCGATGTACTCCCCCTTACGATCCCAAGCACTGGTGAAAAGCTGCGGATCAAAAAGCCGATGGTAACGGTAGGCAGAGCGCCTGACAGTGACGTCCGCCTGAGCGCACGGACCGTGGCACGGAGGCAGGCGGCCTTTTTCTATGAGCAGGAAATTTGGTTTGTGCGAGACAATTTTTCTACCAATGGTACGTGGATAAACGGACGTAAGCTCATACCGGGAAAGAAGTATCAGCTTGCGGCCTATGATGAGATCGCTTTTGCAAGGACTGAGAAGGTCATATTTGACCTGCGGAATGAGTCGTACACACCTCCCCGGCAGGAAACGCCGCCGAGTCCAATGGGCGATTTTGCAGGGGAAAAGCGGATAGGGGAGTATGAGATCATCCGGACACTTGCCCCGTTGAGCGTAAAGGACGTTTATTTGGCGAAAAGCTCCCGTACGGATAAGCTTGTGGTGCTGAAGCCTTGCCGAAAGGATGATCGTCCCGCCCAAAAGGCCATCCGTGAGCTGCTCCTGAAGGAAGCTGACCTCCTCCGGCAGCTGGATCACCCGGCCATTCCAAAGCTGGTAGAGGTTCTGGAGGATGAGGAGACCCTCTGCGTGGTCCGGGAATATTTTGATGGCGAGACACTAGAGAGCGTCATGGCCAGAGAAGGGACTCAGGATCTGATCCAAGTGGTGGATTGGGCATGGCAGCTATGCGATGTGCTGCGCTATCTGCATGAGAGAAATTATGTCTACCGTGACATGAAGCCGGGAAATATCCTGCTGCGGCCCGATGGCCGTCTTGCACTGATCGATTTCGGCACGATGCGTGTCTATAAACCCGGCAAAGCGGGGGATACCGTCTGTCTGGGTACATGGGGCTATGCCGCCCCGGAGCAGTTCGGCGGTATGGGACAGACCGATGCCCGGACAGATATCTACGGTCTGGGGGCCACGCTCTATTATTTGGCGACCGGCTGTAACCCCGGCGTGCCGCCCTATGAGATAGGCTGCATCCATGCAATGCATATCGACGGCTTCCCGCATCAGTTGGGTGACTTGATCCAAAAGTGTGTGCAGCCCGACCCGGTGAGGCGCTTCCAATCCTGCCGGGAGCTGATGGAGGCACTGGAGGATGCCTCCTTCGACGTTACCACCAATCAGGAGAAGTTGGCTCAGTGGAAGCGGATCCTGCGCCGGGAGGAGCAGAGCTGAAGCTCCCGCTCCCTGTAAAGTAAATCCCTGTTCCTTATCCCCCTCCGGCCCCGGCCGGAGGGGGCTTTTTTTCCCGTCAATCCCGCCGATTCGTGAAAATGTCAGACACGCCCCTACGTTTTTATTGCAATTCTCCGAAAATAATTATATAATGTGAAATACCTATTGGTATGCGAATGGGAAAGGTCTGCAATATGGAAAAGATCCTGTCTGTATTGGAAAATATCAAAGGATACCTGCCTCTGATCCGTCTGGCGGACCTGCTGGACGTGGCCATCGTGGCGTATCTGGTATATAAGCTGCTGTCGCTGGTGAAGAGTACACGGGCCGCCAACATCCTGAAGGGTGTGGCCATCTTTCTGGCGGCGCTGTGGCTGTCCTCGAAGCTGAACCTGCGGGTGGTGAATTACATCCTCAGCCACATGGTGGAGTGGGGCGTGCTGGCCCTGATCATCGTGTTCCAGCCGGAGATTCGCCGGATCTTGGAGCAGCTGGGCAGCAAGAACATCCGTCTGCTGCGGACGCTGGCACCGGAGAAGGAGCTGCCGGAGCTGGAGCGGGCCATCGACCAGACGGTGCTGGCTTGCACGGAGATGTCCCGCACCCGCACGGGTGTGCTGATCGTCTTCGAGCGGAAGATCTTGCTGGACGACGTGGTGCGCTCCGGTACCACGCTGGATGCCTCCGTCTCCAGTGAACTGCTGAAGAACATCTTTTTTGTCAAGGCGCCCATGCACGACGGCGCCGTCATCATCCGCAACGGGCGGATCCTGGGGGCGGGCTGTATGCTGCCCCTGTCTAAGAATGTGAACCTCAGCCGGGATCTGGGGATGCGCCACCGGGCGGGCATCGGCATGAGCGAGAATTCCGATGCCGTGGTGGTCATCGTCTCAGAGGAGACGGGATCTATCTCCGTGGCTATCGGCGGGATGCTGAAGCGCCATCTGCAGGCGGAGACCCTGTCCCAGCTGCTGCATAACGAGCTGATGCCCCAGCAGGAGGAGACGGACAAGGCCCGCTTCCCGCTGCGGGAACTGCTTCGGACCCGGAGAAAGGGGGCGCAGAACGATGAAGAAGAATGATGCCAGCCGTAAGGCGCTGCGGATCATCGGTTCCATTCTGGTGGCGATCGCTCTGTGGATCTATGTGGATACCGTCACCTCGCCGGAGGTGACGCTGAAGGTGAAAAATGTGCCGGTGGAATTCTCCGGCGAGGATACCACACTGGCAGATCGTGGCCTGATGCTGCTGTCGGGCTATGATACCACCGTGGATCTGGTCATCAAGGGTCCCCGGAACGAGCTGCGTAAGCTGGACCGCAGCAAGATTCGGATCGTGGCCAATACCAGCAATATCAAGGAGGCCGGCAGCCAGACCCTGACCTACGAGGTGGTGTTTCCGGATAACATCCGCAGAGGGAAGCTGACGGTGGATTCTGCCAGCATTTACAGCATCACCGTTACCGTGGGCGAGTTGGACAGCAAGGAAGTACCCATTCAGTGCGAAATTGTGGGCAGCGTGGCTGACGGCTTTATGGCCGGGGAGCTGACGCTGGATCCGGAGGTGCTGCTGCTGCGTGGCCAGCGGGACGACCTGCTGAATGTCAGCTACGCCAAGGTGCGGCTGGATATCACCGGAGCTGACAAGACGGTGGTGCAGGCGCTGGAATTTGAGCTGTACGACCACAACGATGTGAAGATCGAGAACAGCGCCATCCGCAGCAGTGAAAAGCTCATCGGCGCCACCATGCCGGTGTCGACGGTGAAGGAGGTGCCTCTGCGGGTGAACTTTGTGGAGGCCGTGGGGGCCACCATGGAGACAGTGGACTACACCATCTCTCCCGCCACGGTGAAGCTGGTGGGCGAGAAGGCCCGACTGGATGAGATCGACAGCATCGTGCTGGATACCCTGTATGTGCAGGATCTGGAGGATTCCCAGAGCCTGACCTATACCATCCCCGTGCCGGAGGATGTGACCATTGCCGACGGCGTGGACACCGCCACCGTGACGGTGGTGGTCCGTGGCGTCACGGAGCGGACGCTGACCGTTTCCCGGTTCACCTTTGAGAATGTGCCGGAGGGCATGACCGCCACGGCAGAGACGGAGTCGCTGAACGTGCGGCTGCGGGGCCTGACAGCGGAGGTGAACGCCCTGACGGCGGAGAACGTCCACATCGTGGCAGACCTGTCCGGACTCACCGGCGCAGGGGTCCATACGGTGCCGGTGACCATCCGCATCGAGGGCTACGAGAATATCGGTATCAAGGGCTCGTATCAGATGGTGGTGGATCTGTCGGTGACTCCGGATGAACCGGGGCAGCCGTAGACATAGCAAGAGAGGTGTAAGCGACCATGACACAGATCGCAACGGTTGAAAAGATATTGCCCGGCGGCTTCGTGGAGATATCCGTCCCCCGAAAGTCTGCCTGCGGCCACGACTGTGAGGAATGCGCCGGCTGCGGCATGACCGGTGCCGCCATCCACGCACGGGCCAAGGACCCTGTGGGGGTCCGGCCGGGGCAGAAGGTGGTGGTGGAGAGCGCTACCCGGAAGATATTGGGCGTAGTAGCCCTGGTGTATCTGCTGCCGGTGGTGGGCTTCCTGCTGGGCTACTTCCTGTCGGAGGGACTGGCGGAGGGCGTCCGCTACGCCATCGCCATCGGCGCAGCGGCGCTGGCCTTCCTGCCCAGCGTGGCCTATGACCGCCACGCCAAAAAGACGGAGGCCCTGACCTACACGGTGGTGCGGGAGTTCTGATGTTCGGCTATGTGCGTCCTGCGGCGGATCGGCTGACTCAGGAGCAGACAGACCTGTTCCGCAGCGCCTACTGCGGCCTGTGCCGCACGCTGGGACGGCGGTACGGCCTGCCGGCCCGGATGATTTTGAACTACGATCTGGCCTTTCTGGCCATTCTGCTGGCCGGCGGCAGCGGCTTTTCCTGCGCTCGCCATCGCTGCCCGGTGCATCCCATCCGGGGCTGCCCCTGCGGGGAAGAAAACCCGGCGCTGGATGCGGCGGCGGATCTCAGCGTCATCCTGACCTGGTGGCAGCTGCGTGACGGCGTGACGGATCACGGCTTCTTCGGGGGCCTGAAATACCGGCTGGCCGCCCTGTTTGTCCGCCGCAGCTATCGCAAGGCCGCCCGCCTGCGGCCGGATTTTGACCGGCTGGTGCAGGGCTGCCTGGGAGAACTGACGGCGCTGGAGCGGGAGAACTGTCCCTCCATTGACCGTCCGGCGGATACCTTCGCCCGGCTGCTGGCCGGTGCGGCAGAGGAGGAGCCGGATCCTGTCCGGCGGCGGGTGCTGGCGCAGCTGCTGTACCATCTGGGCCGCTGGATATACCTGACGGACGCAGCGGACGATCTGGCCAAGGACCAGCGCAGCGGCAGCTACAATCCGCTGCCCCTGCGATTTTCGGTGCAGGAGGGCAAGCTGACGGAGGAGAGCCGTCAGGAGCTGGCCCAGACCATGGATCGGTCCGTGGAGCGGATGGCGGCGGCCTTCGAGCTGTTGGAGTGCGGCGTATGGCAGCCGGTCATTGAAAGTGTGGTATATGCGGGGCTGTATCAGGTGGGAAACGCCGTTTTGAACGGCACCTTCCATCAGCGGCCCCGGAGAGAGAAATACCCTGAACGAAAGGCAGGACACGGCGATGCGTGATCCCTATCAGGTGCTGGGTGTCCCCAGCACCGCCACAGACGAGGAAGTCAAAAAAGCCTATCGGAATCTGGCCAAAAAGTACCATCCCGATAACTATCACGACGATCCCCTGGCCGATCTGGCACAGGAGAAGATGAAGGAGATCAACGAGGCCTACGAGGAGATCCAGAACCAGCGCAAGCGCGGCGCCTCCGGCAATGGCTACGGAGCCTACGGCGGCTCCTACGGCGGCTCCTACGGCGGCTCCTACGGCGGCTACGGCGGCAGCTATGATCCCGCCATCCAGCGCATCCGTCTGGCCATCCGTCAGGGGAACCTGAATCTGGCGGAGGAGCTGCTCAACGCCCGCAGCGACCACAACGCCGAGTGGAACTTCCTGAAGGGAGCCATATGCTTCAAACGGGGCTGGCTGGACGAGGCCAAGCGCTATTACGAGACGGCGGTGCAGATGGACCCCGGCAACCCGGAGTACCGGCAGGCACTGGCTATGGCGGAGGGTCGCTCCGCCGGTTACCGTCCCGCCGGATACAGCCGTGTTACCACCGGTGGCTGCGACGATCCCTGCACCCGCCTGTGCGGTACCATGCTGTGCTGCAATCTGCTGGGCGGCGGTGGCTATTTCTGTTGTATATAAACGGGGACCCCATCCCCTTTGAAGGAGGATAAAGCTGTGGTCAAGAGCATGACCGGCTATGGCCGGGCGAGAGAAACAAGAAACAAGCGGGATATCACCGTGGAGGTGCGTTCCGTCAACAACCGGTATCTGGACTGCACCGTGAAGCTGCCCAGAGCCTATGTATTCGCTGAGGATGCCATCAAGGGCCGTGTCCAGAAGGCGGTATCACGGGGCAAGGTGGACGTGTTCGTCACCATCGACTCCTCCGCTGCGGACGTGTCCGTGCCGGCGGGCGTGTCGTCCTTCTTGCCCCAGTTGGCGTTGGATTCCTTGCCGACCGTCGCAGCCCTGACCAGACCGTATTCATACCGGACCTCGTCAATGACGTCCTTGGGGATAAAATAGGTCGCCAGCCACTGGTGGCGCATGGTGTCCATCGCGGTGTTGATATAAATCGTCCGCCATTTTTTGACGAAGCTGTTGTTCGTATACACGCAGAAGAAGTACAGCGCCTCCAGGCAGAGGATGACAAGCAGCCAGATGGCAAGCGTCTTCAGCGGCTTTTTGACCTTCTGCTTTTTCGGCTTGCCGGAACGCCTGGCCACGCGTGTGCCGGTCGAGCTGAACAGTTTGACCTGTGACATCGAATCTCTCCAGTAACAATAAAAATCACATACGGGTGCATTCTATCACACATCGCCGCAGGAATCAAACCTTTTCCCAGAAAGTTAAGAAATATTTACAATTTACCGTGGATTTGATACTTATTTTGTGCCGGTCTGCGTGCTGTGGCCGACGGTGCCGGGTTCAGCCTCCAGATTTTCGCCGAATTCAACCGTTCCGATGCGGCAGCCGTGCCCGATGCGGACGTATTTGCCGCGGACGATCTCAGCCTCGACATTCTCAAGCTCGATGTTGTCGCCCTCGATCGAGCCGATGCGCGCGCAGCCGGGACTCGTATGGAACAGGCCAAGGATTGTCGCCGTATCCTTTTGCAGGACATGGATGCTGCCGCCGCCGATGGCGTGGATGCGCACCGCGCGGTTGGCC
>ERZ772882.4018-NODE-4018-length-10956-cov-6.901385_pt1 | contig 10956 bp, 8 predicted proteins | sample MGYA00580576_ERZ772882 | MGnify/ENA primary metagenome ERZ772882 (study PRJEB29015, sample SAMEA2737658) | human gut metagenome | biome: human gut; feature: human-associated habitat; material: faeces | place: China | collected 2012 ... | reverse complement strand
TAGCTATTAAAGTGGGACATAGCTTTTTCCCGAACGGCCTTTATTCCTTTTGTATCCACGCTTTTTCGATAAGCCACCCATTTTGCTTTTTCGGGAATCTCTGTAATATGTAGGGTGCCTTCTTGCTCCAACTCAGATAGCTTCTTTGATTTATAGCAATTGTTTGGAGGTAAGCTAATGGTGGAAAGTTGCCCAAAGTGTTTGCCGTAAAGGAAGTAATAGTATGGTTCAATCAGTTCTTGATATAGAAACGAGTGAATGGTGCTGATCTTTATATTATCTGGGACGCCGCTCATTTTTTCTGCAACCTTTTCTTTTATATTATCAGCGGCAGCATTCGTGAACGCAATGCAGAAAACAACTTTTCCGTCTGGAATATCATGAGCCATGATAACATCAGCCATTTTTGTAGTTTTTCCGGCTCCCGCGCCAGCAACATTCACAATCATCGGCATTCCGCAGCGACATCTCCTTGCATAAAATCAATAATCTGCTGGATGTGTGTTGGGAGAACAAATTCATCCAATTCACCTTGAATCATGTCATGGCAAATTCTAAGCATAACACCAGATTTTTTATTATTGCGCCAATCCAGTTGTATTTCATCCTCGGTCATTGCACTCCATCCATACTCCTCCCCATATTTTGACTTTAGCAATTCATAGTTCTTGCTGACGATGTCAGTTTCTAATGTATAACCTCGCGTGGTTTTTACGCAGACCTGTTTATCTTGCCTTTTTTCATGATCTGCTTGTGCATTCGGCTGGTCATCGTGATCTCTGACGATACCAAGTCGGCTTTTCGTTCCACTGTTTATTTTCTTCCAAATATCGATGATTTTGGTAAAGCCCTTATGAAATGATAGAACTTTAATTTCATTTAAATCACTTCGCATTTGAAGATACGACTTTATGAGGAGCTCTTCTGTTATTCCTTCAACAAGAATTGTTTTTCTGGAATAAAGCAGTTTGAAAATATCAGTATTGGGGTTCGCAGATAAATAATCACATTCCTCGCTTGTTAATTCTTTGACCAAATTGAATGCCGTGCCATTGTGAAATACTATCACATTATCTATTCCAAGTTTATTGACAAATTCAGCATTGTGTGTTGAGTAAACGATTTGCGTATAGCGGTTCTTCCTTTCGAAAATAGAAATCAGGCTAATCATCAGTTGAATATTGCTGCTACACAAATGCGCCTCTGGTTCCTCTATGGTCATCAACCTAAACGAAATATCACGCTCTTTATTGATATAGGAATTTAGGATGACTGCCATTAGAACGAGATTGCGATGTCCTAACCCCTGCGCAAACATATTATCGGTCTCGTACCCAAGGCGCACACTACCGATGATGCTGCCCATTTGTGGCATATTCGGCAAAATGCTGATTTTACGAAAGAACTCCTGTGCATTTGGGATATCTGAATAGTCCTGCCAATTCAGGACTGTATCCAATTTTCCTTCTTCTCGTATAGTATCAAAGAATTTGTTATAATCTTCTTCAATTTTCACTTGAGCATCAGGTGTTAACCCTTTTTGTAGTAAATCAGATAGCGCTTTCGACCCCAATTTATCTGCGTTGGACGCAAAGCCATCTCGCTCTGCAGGGAGTTCTACAGAGCGAAACTTAGCAAGAGTTTCATAAGAAAGATTTTTGTCTTTTCCTGGTACTGTTATTGAACACGAAAACAGTGCCATCGGCAAAAGACTCATTTTTGTCCGTTCGTTATATGAATCTGACTTAAGGACATCTCGAACCCTTCTCAGCAGATCTTCCGGTTTTTTTATGTAATAACGACAGCAAATACCGCCGACCCACTGCTCTGCTTCACCCTCACACAGAATTTCACTTACATTGTAATGCTCATTTTCGTTTGGCTGGAAATACAGTTTAATTGTAACCTCAGGCAAAGCAGGAAGAAACTGTTCTACCGATAAACTCCCGTTAAGGATGCGTTCTTTACTTTGGGATAAAAAGGCATAATATTTTTCTTTTGCGTCTCGATTAATATCATGCCAAGATAGGCGTTTAGAACCTCCTGAGTCGTCGGATAGTAACGGAATGGAAATCGCACGCATGAAGTTCGACTTCCCACTGTTGTTCTCCCCAATAAGCGTTACAGTGCTTCCGAGGGTAACATCAACATTTTTTAGATTCCGATAGTTCTCAATTATAACACGACTTATTTTCATATACATATTCCCCACACGCATCATAACTCATTACTTCATGGCCGCCGCGGACTGTCGTCTAACATAACGACACGCATTGTGACAGCGAAATCACCTAGCCCATAGCTTCTTCTGCTATATCATGTGTTAGCTTTGCCAGAACTCGTTTGCCCCAATCCGCTTCATCCAAATAGTTGAAGAATACGAAATCCTGCGCTTCCTGTTTGTTTCGAAAGAGGTCACCATATTGTGCTGCCAGTCCCTCAAAATAATCATCATTATAAATGTAAGCGGTTCTTAAAATATCTCGTACATAATCGCTGTGTTTGCTGTACAAGTCCTCCAGCTTGAACAGAGAAACGGCTCGTTCAATTTTGTGCTTGAGTTCCGGATCAATATCCTTAGAGTATCTTATTTTTATTTGGTATTCTTCTGCTGCGCCCAACCATGCAGTAATATCATCACCTTTGCTTGCCGCCTCGAATAAAGCCTGTCCACTATATGAATCTTTATAAGGGTAGATAATTGGAGTTTGATGCGTATCTACATCGTGTTTCAATCCATTGCAAATAGAACAGCATGGAATCAAATTGTACATAGACAATGCTAGATACGGGTATTTCGATTTTGGGAAATAGTGATCATATTGAGGTCTGGTACCACTCTTGCTTGATGTAAATATATAACTTCGATTACAATACGGACAAGTTGTAACGCCAATTCTTTGCGCCCAAGTTCTTCCGAAGTTTCTGTTGCAAAAATTCGTATAGGCTTTGCTAAATTCGTCCACCACTACCGCTTCTTCTGTGATTGTCCCAATTTGACTAATTGCATCAGTAAGAACCGCGATATCCCCGATTACTAGTCGTCCAATTCTTGAATCATTTAACTGTCCGTCTACACTGCAATAGCAAACTATTCTCTCGAAACGAGGATTTCTTGAATTTTTTACAAGCAGTCCTTTTATTCTTTTAAAAACATCTTTATGGAATGCTCTTACATTCTCAGCACTAATTGTCGGTAATTTAATCATCTCTGCTCCGCCTCCAACAGTTGAATTTGATGCTGAAGGGCAGCCTGTTGTGCTTTCAAAAAGTCAATTATACTTTGACGTTCATCACGTCGAATATTTTCCGCAATACTATTTATTCCATGTCGTTTGGCAATCTGCTCGAGACGTCTTTGAATAATTGGCTCACCAATGAGAGCGATCTTCTTTTGCATTTCTTCTTCGCTAATTGAGTTTTCCTTAAATTCAGTGATCCAAGCATTTATTTTATCTTTCGCATATGCTCCTATGGCTACCCCATCTTTAATAAAAAAGGCATCTCTGTATAGCGTATGAATATTCGCGCCAAATGTTTGAGCCGTGTGCTTATCCTGTACTATTTTATCACCATCTTTTCTGAGAAATATCGAATTCTCATGCGGAATATCCGAAAGGACAATTGGGGAATGGCTTGTAATTATAATTTGAAAATAACTATGCGGAAAGTACTCTTGAATGGCAGTTAAAAAATCGTTGAGTATCTGTCGTTGCCATTCGGGATGCAGATAAAGGTCTATTTCATCAATGAGGAGTAAAACGCTCTCGTTCCATACGAAGCCACTGTTGGGGATGAAGTCGTTTATTTGTGAGGCAAAGTAAAGCCTTGACATATAGTTCAACAACGCTCGTTCACCAGAAGAAACTCCAAAATTATCGATAGCTAAGTACTTCAAAACGAATGAGCATCCACGTTTGATCTGATTGATTATTGGAATAAATGCGCCTGTATTTGCCATGACCCAGGTCTGTCGCCCGAGGTCTTCGCGTGGGAGCAAATTGCTGCTAATCTCTGCCCGCTCAACAATTCTCTCAATCAACTTAATTTCATTGACTGCGCTTCTATAATATGTGCGTTCTGTACATTCATCCAGTGCGTCGATAAACGTCTCACATTCCGAAAGAAGGGTATCAGCAGTTAGACTCTCATTTTCTGGAGCCGCAATAGAGAAGGCATCAAAGACGAAGAATAATTCGAAGGCAAGATTGCACACTATTGTTCCCATCGTTGATTCAGCATTAATCGATTGAGCAATCGGCAACCATTTTTCCTTTACTTGCGCAAAGCGATCCTGTCTAGCATTATCTGCTGAATAGTTGATATCCATCTCTCTTTCAAGCATTTTTTGTGCATTTTTAAAGGAAAATAGGATTTTGTTTATATGTTTTCCGCGAAATGGCTTTCCGCTTTGCAACAAAAAAGTGCAGAATAGCAAATCAATAAACATTTGCATTGTTTTGCTATCTTCTTTTTCTGCCAAAATAGTTATTAAAGTATTAAAGGGCGTATTCTGATTCGCGGGTTGGTCTGATTCTCGCCCGTACTTTTTCATATAAAAAGCGCGAAAGATTGCTGGCAGTGCGTTATCTGTGATTGAAATATTGCTAATTGTTCCACGTGTTTGCGCCCCCTGAGTTTGGGAATACGAACTGTTTGACAAATATATACGAGAAATTTTTTCTAAAAGATTATTGCCTGCTCTATACTCAGCGTTACTAAACGGCTCAAAACTCTCGCCGTTGCAAAAGATTGTGTCATTTGTAATATTGATTATCCGGCGGCTGTCATCTTCGTGGTCTAAGTATACTGCAATAAATGAGCGAAGCTCGTTCTGGTTTCTTCGAAAAGGCTGATACTCTGGGCGCTGTTCATCAGAGAGTGGTACGTCATCAAACGTTGTCAGGTACTCCAACAATGTGGTTTTACCTGTTCCGTTCTCACCGATTACTGCACTGACATTTGCAATGTGGTCATTCTGAAAAACATTGAGCTGTTCTAATTGCTTGATTATCAGTTCTTTTGTGTCTTGATTATATGATACACGGTAATGGGGCGAAAAATTGAATCCCTCTTGTTGAAAACAGCCATGCTCATCCCGATTGATCCAGAGATAAATTAGTTCAGCCTTCATTACTTTTTCTCCCAACTTTCCCCGTTTTCCAAAGTTAACACAAGTGGTTACTCTTTTAATTTCAAAATCCAGACTATCGTACTATCGCAACTCGAACCATATTGATATCTGACTATATTCTACCAAATCCAAGGCATATATTCAACGTAATTGACTTTCTATAGAAATCCATTTGCAAAAAAAATTATGGAGAAATTCGTTCCCAGTGGTTTGTCCCAAAATATAAGCGCAACCTCATAGCTGTATAGCACTCAAGGAGATCGCGACTAAAATGCTGGGACGATCGCTTTGGCGTTTTTTCTGTGCCTTAGGAGTAAGTCCTCTATAAAGTTTCCTCGATCTCATACCCGCCGCCGAAAATGATCGTCAGCTTTCCATCGTTATGTACCTTGATGCACTCGATCATCTGGCGCACGATGCTGTCATCGTACTGCGTTTCATTCGCATTGCGCTCGGCGATGATGTTCTGAATTTCCTCCAGCCGCGCTTGGCGTGAGCCGTCCTTGTGGATGCTCTCCTGAATCGCTGCGATACGACGGTTAAGCTGCTCGATCTGATCAGAAATGCCTTTGAATTCATCCTCGCTGCTCTCCACGTCCTTTCCAGCCGCAACGGTTTCGTTGACCAGTTCCAGCATCCGTTTGTTCAGCGCGTCGATGCGGCGGGTCAGCAGGTCGATTTCCTCTGAACCGCCATTTATGCCGATAGCTTCTCCAATGGTGGCTTTCATGAGCGCCAGGTATGTGGACTCATCCTCTGTGTGAAAGCGGTTTAACGCGCGGACAACCGCTCCGTGCAGGGCTTCTTCCTCTACGGTAATAGAGTCCTTGCAGTGTTTCGTTCCATAATCCAGACGACTGATGCACCGCCAGACGATTTTCTTCCTCCCGTGCGCGGTCCAAGTGACGCGCCGATATCGGCTACCGCATTCCGCACATTGCAGCACCTCGGTCAGTGCGTATTTGGAGTATTTTCCGGTTGCGGTGATGGATGTCTTATCTGACTTTGCCCGGAGTGCCTGCCTCCGGATCAATTCTTCCTGTGCGCGGTTGAACACCTCACGGCTGATAATCGCCGGATGATTGTTCTCGACAATGTACATGGGTGCTTCACCCTGATTCGCTTTTCGCGTTTTGGAGATGCAGTCGACCGTAACGGTTTTCTGGAGGATGCAGTCACCACAGTATTTTTCGTTCCGCAGGATATTCATGATCATGTTCTTGCTGAAGCTGAGATTCTTTCCGGGGATCTCAATTTTCTCCGCTTGCAGCGTTTGCGCGATCATCTTGACCGGCTGACCGGCGAGGAACATCTCGTAGATCCGCTCCACGATGGCTGCTTCTTCCGGCACGATTTCCGGCTGCTTATCTTCGCCTTTTCGGTAGCCGAGGAAATTTTTGTATTGAAAGCTTACTTTTCCCTCCTCGAACTTCTTTCGATACGTCCATGTGATATGCTTGCTGATGCTCTCAGACTCGGACTGCGCAAAACCTGCGTAAATGACAAGGTATAATTCACTCTCGTTTTTCAGCGTGTCGATATTTTGTTCTTCAAAGAAGATGCCAATGCCCTGTGCTTTTAAGGAGCGCACATATTCCAGACACTCCACCGTGTTTCTGGCGAATCGGGATACGGATTTCGTGATGATATAGTCGATTTTCCCGTTCTGGCAGTCGCGGATCATGCGCTGAAATTCCGGGCGTTTGTCCGCCCTTGTGCCGGAGATGCCCTCATCGGCATAAAGGCCGGCAAACTCCCACTCTTTCCTGGCGGCGATCATTTCTGTATAAACGCGCATCTGGTTCTGATAGGATGTAAGCTGTTCTTCGGAATCTGTGGAGACGCGGCAGTAGGCCGCCACCCGCTTTTGATGGTACTTCTCCTTGTCCACAAGGATGGACTTTTGGGGTTCAATTACGGAAACTGTCCGTTTCGGAATTCTCTGGACTTCCATTCGGTTCTTCCTCACTTTCGCAAATATCGGTTTCTGTTTTTGTATGCAGAACGACGCCGCCTCCCACATGAAGGGAGACGGCGTCGATCAGTTCGGAAAAATATGCGGCGTTGAACGCATCCTGCAGCTTCATCAGAGAGGCACGCTTTCTGGCAATCTGCGCGGCGATCTGCGTTTTGGCGTTTGTTTCTTTGTAAAGCTGACCTGCAATTTCGCAGAGCAACGTAGCGATCCGGTCCTCACTTGGACGCTCCTGCTCCATTTCGTCGGAGATCTGCTGCTGCAAATTCAGCACCACAGCGGAATCCCTGGGCTTCACTTTCGGATGAGGAAGCATGAGATCGGCATTTGCGATGACGCGGTTCATAAGGAGCGTGATTTTCCGGAGCAGCTCGCCGTCGCTGACCCGCACCCGAATGCCACAGTCTGCATTGCTGCATGTCCAGCTTTCCCGGATTGCACGTTTGGAATTGATGTGCCGGAGCATCGGCGCACCGCATTGTCCGCAGCGGACACGGTCGCGGATCTGCCGGATGCCTTCGCTTTCCTGGACCGCCTGATTCCAACGCCGTGCGCTTTTAACCGCAGCGGCTTCTTCGTAGATGTCCTCGTCAATGATCATTTCAAATTCTTCATCGCCGGTGTACTTCGCATTCTCCAGGATCCGAGAAATCCGCGCCTTATCCCATACACAGGTCCGCTCCGTGTATGGGATCTGCTTTGCCGTCAAATCCTCTGCGATCTCTTTAAGGGATGCACCTTGAATGTACGCCTTGAAAATATTGCGGACAATGTCGGCTTCCTGCTGTTCAATCACGGTGTGTCCGTTGCGGATCGTGTAGCCAAACGGTAAATATCGAATCTTTTTCATACCTGTCCCTCTTAAATCTGTTCTGTAAATTTGAGCCCGCCAAGCAAGGTAACTGTCATTTCGTCGCGGTTATTGATGCAAATGTCTGTGACGACCTCATGGAACAGCTTCTCGTCGAACACCTCCAGCGGCTGTTCCAGCTCGTCAATCAGGGATTTCAGCTTCCGCACATCCTCCAACATCGTTGTGATCCGAGATTCAAAGCTGCTGTACCGCTCTGTTTTCAGTTTGCCGAGCTGCTGGCGGATCTCCCGCGCCTGCGTATGGTAAATATCTGCGGCGAGGTATCCCTTTGTGCGAAGCCGCTCCAGTGCAAGCAGCTTTGCGTTCAGTTCGGCAATGCTCTGACTGAGCTGGCTGGCCGCTCTGTTGTTCCGCTTATAGGCTGCGGCGGCAAATTCCAGCTTCTGAATCGTCTGACCAAGGATATCTTCTTCGCAAAAGCGCAGCTTGTTGATCATGGTGATGATGCCGTCGTAAATACGTTCCTCACTGTAATAGCCGGAATTGCAGGCGGTTGTGTCTGCTGCGTGTCTGGAGCAGACCCATTTGACCGTTCCGTTCCGCACCTTCCGATGATAGAAAGCGCCGCACTCGGAACACCGAATGCGGCTTGTAAGTGGATATTCTGCTTGAGTCATTCTTTTCCCGAACTTCCTGCCCCTGCTTTGAAGCAGCGTTTGTACAGCCTGAAACATTCCCTGTGGTAAAATAGCATCGTGGGTATTTCGCGCAAAAAACTGATCCATCTCTCCGTAATTGCGATGTTTTTTGAATGGCACAGTTTCCTCGCCATAGTATTTTTGGAATAGCGTATCCCCATCGTATTTTTCATTGGACAGGATATATGCAATTCTGTTCGCTTTCCACTGTTCTTTTTTTCCTTTTGTCGGAACGCTTTTTGCGCTTAATTCGTGTGCAATTTCAACCGTCGACATTCCATTTAAGTACGCTGCAAATATCCAACGAACGACCTCGGCTTCCGGTTCATAGATAACAAGTTTTTTATCAATTAGCCGATATCCATACGGTGCATTACTTGCGATGTATTCCCCCGACTCCATCCGTTTGACAATGGACAGCCGCTGGTTCTGCGAGATGGACTTGGATTCCTCCTGCGCAATGGCTGCAAACGTATTGAGCAACATCTCGTCGGCCATCGCCAGTGTGTTGACGCCATCTTCTTCAAATTGCACCCCAACGCCGAGCAGCTTTAATTTTCGCGTGTAGCTCAGCGCCTCTTTGACGTTGCGGGCAAAGCGGGAGACGGATTTCGTGAGGATCAGGTCGATCTGGTGCAGCTCGCACATCCGGATCATCCGCTGAAATTCCGGACGGTTATCCGCTTTCATGCCGCTGAGACCCTCGTCGGCAAAAATGTCGACCAGCTCCCATTCCTGCTTCTCTGCAATGTATTTCGTATAAACACGTTCCTGCGTTGCAAAGGAATTTCGCTGATCTGCGGAGTTTGAGGACACGCGGCAATATGCCGCCACGCGCAGCTTGGGGATCTCCTGCTTCGTCGTTGGCGCAATCAGTTTTGCAACTGGCATTTTTCTCACCTCCCGTGCCGTTTGTCAACGACAAGTATATCCGCGAAAAGGTTCAAGTCTACTGATATCTTTCAAGCGGTTCCGAATTCTACCAAACGCTGAAACGGCAGTGCGAATTCTTGTGGAAACCGTGCAAATTACAGTTTAATCCGTAAGGACAATGTCCGCGCCGGTCAGGTTCTGATAATATTTCTTGGCTCTGCGGTATTCTTTTTCCGTAATGTCTCCGCTCTGACGCAGGGCGCGGAGTGTCATCAGGATTCTGAGATAATTTGCGTTTTTGTTTTGGTGCTCAGATAGCATTTGTGTTTTCTTACCTCCTGTACATCTGTTTTCGCACTTCGTCACACGCGCGCCAACGCGCGGCTTTATGGTTTCAGGGTGCAGCATCCCTACCGAGACGCAGAAAAGCCGACACGCGGGCGCGTGTCGGCTGACGGCTGTTTTGGGGTTGGTTGCTATTTTAATTTGATTTTGCCCTTGAGATCACTCTCGTTGAATTTTATTCCGTAATCGTATTTTTTAAGCAGCGCGTCGAGAAGCAGATAGTTACTATCTGAGAACATTGGGCTAACAATAATCTTCATATTGCTTATAGCAGCGTCGTCTAAATCTGCGTCATAATATGGTTTAAGCGGGATATTATTGCGTGCGCGCTGAAGTATTACAATATAACGAAATTCTTGTTGGAAATCCCAATTATTCCGCTTGAAACGTGCGATAGCTCCATTGTGAGTAACTACTGCGTTTTGTCCACTGGCTTCCGATGCAACTATTTCCGAGGCGGTCAGATCGTCCCGATATATGACTCGGTTTGGATGATTCAACGAATAAGGCTGCGCCATGTAAACTAATTCAGGATCTACTCGGCTTGGAGGTAAAACTGGAATCCACTTTGCTGCACGATAGTCGTATGAGCCGGGAACACAATTCCCGTTCTGCGTACGTGGGTCTTTAAATGGACCGATTGGCAGCTCAATTCTTATACCGTCGGTCATTTGAGTGTATAGTTTCCACATGGGAATACTTTCCTCAACAATACTTGTCCAACAACTTACATATGTTACGGGTGGATTATCGTCACAAAACTGTAAGGATGATTCTTCAAGATCGTCAAGGTTTTCCAATGAATTAAAGCGTATAGTTTTGTTTTGCAGGATAAGTGATAGTACACCGAGACTTGTATATTGAAAAAGCCGTTCGGGTGGTTCTTCATGGTCGGCTTCATAGATTAGCGCATTTATTTTTTCATTTTGAGTCAAATTGAATGCCCCCTCATTGCATCTGCCAGTCATATAAAGGGTAAAAGTGATTATATTTTTAGATTATCATAATTATATCTGGCTGTCGATTCTTTTTTCAATTATTGTACTGCTTGTTACGCGCGCCAACGCGCGGGTTTTATGGTTTCTGGTGCAGCGTCCCTACCGAGACGCAGAAAAGC
>ERZ772882.3998-NODE-3998-length-11008-cov-2.834475_pt1 | contig 11008 bp, 6 predicted proteins | sample MGYA00580576_ERZ772882 | MGnify/ENA primary metagenome ERZ772882 (study PRJEB29015, sample SAMEA2737658) | human gut metagenome | biome: human gut; feature: human-associated habitat; material: faeces | place: China | collected 2012 ... | reverse complement strand
CATGACGCTCATTGGCTGCTCCGCACCGGAGAAGATGTAAATTATGAAAAGCCACCCCGTGAGGGGTGGCTTTTTCACGTCTCAAAGAACAGCCGGACGGCCCAGGCCGCGGCCAGGTAGGCAGCCAGGTCCGCCGTCAGGGCGGCAGGAATGGTGTACCGGGTGCGCCGGATCCCCGCCGCGCCGAAGTACACCGCCACGGTGTAGAAGGTGGTCTCCGAGCAGCCCAGCATCACTGCCGCCGTGCGGCCCACGGCGGAGTCCGTGCCGTACTGGCGCATGGCGGCGGGGATCACGTCCCGGAAGATCTCCATGCGGTCCTCCACCGTAGGGGAGGGGCAGCGGTAGACGTACACCGTCTGGGGTGGGATGGTGCGGATGATGGGGGCCTCGTTGCTGTTCTCCCGGACCCGCAGCTGCAGCTTCTCGATGCACAGGTTCAGCTCGTCCCGCAGCGTTTCCAGCCGGGCGATGATATCCCGCAGGTCGGCGGCATCCTCGAAATAGAGCTTGATCTCATCCAGCGAGATACCCAGCGTCTGCAAGCGCCGGATGGCCCGGATGCGGGTCAGGGTCTCCGGGGTATAGTAGCGGTTCCCGCCGGAGCCGGTTTTTACGTCGGGCAGCAGAATGCCCTTGTCCTCATAGTTGAGGATCATGCGTCGGGTAATATGCAGGGACTTGGCCACCTCACCGATGGACATCAGACGGCTGTTGCGCTCACTCATGACGAACTCTCCAGATTTTGCCATATTTTTTTAAAAAGTACTTGCATCGTACATTGGTGTACGGTATATGCTCAGTATACAGAAAGATGCAGGTCGTTGCAAGTGGTAATTGCAAAATACAAAAGACCTGCCAGGGAGGAAATCTATGAAAAAGCGAATCGCCAGCGTACTGGTAGCGTTGGTGATGGTACTGAGTCTGGTCCCCAAGACGTCATGGGCGTGGACCTCGACGGTGACTACCCTCGAGCAGCTCAAAAGCGCCATGAGTGAGCTCTCTTACAACAATACCATCGAAATCGTTGTAAGCGGTACCATCGAAATCAGCGAAACTCTGAACATCAGACCCACCCGCACCACCAACGGCAGCATGGCTTGGTATGAGTATTACAACCAGCGTGTGGTCATCAGCGGCGCCGATGCCAATAGCAAGCTGGTGCGTGCCGAGGGCTTCAAGGGCAGCCTGTTCAATCTGACGGGTGAGCAGGGGTATAGCGGCGCAGGCGGCTCGGATCATCCCGCCTATGCCGCCCTGACCCTGAAGGACATCACCGTGGACGGCGGCGGCGACAAGACGACTGCCACAAATCCTGCCATCTACGTGAGCCGGTACGGCACGCTGACGCTGGAGGACGGCGCCGTGCTCCGCAACTGCAAGAGCCAGTATTACGCCGGCGGCGCTGTGGGCCTGTTTGCTGGCACGTCGGAATTTGTCATGAACGGCACCGCCCGCATGGAGGATAACGAGGCCGATTACGGCGGCGGTGTGTATGTGGCGAATATACTGGCTGCCTTCACCATGAATGGCGGCACCATCGCCAATAACACCGCCCGGAAGTACGGCGGCGGCGTATATTGCGAGGCCAACAAGCAGTATGGCTCCAACGACACCGCCAAGATCAATCTCAACGGCGGCACTATTACCGGCAACACCGCCGGGATCGCCGGCGGCGGTGTGTACTTCGGTGGTATGACCACCTGCAAGGTAGCCGGTACAGTGAATATCACCGGCAATACGCAGGGGGACGACAAGGCCGCCAGCAATCTGCACGTGGCTGCCTCGGCGGAGGATCAGGCCGTCCTTGCAGGCAATGTTTCCTCCGACTCCCGCATCGGACTCAACGCCGATCTGATCCCCGCCTATCGCATCGTGCGGGGCTCCTCCGATACCAATGTGTTTACCAGTGACCGCGCCGACTGCGCCGTCACGAAGAACGGGTCCGTCAGCTTCAATCTGGACCTGCTGGCCAATGAGGAGCACACTCACTGCGTGTGCCTGCAGAACCAGAACTATGGCCCCTACCACGACCACGATAAGAGCACCAAGTGGGTCGGCATCAGCAGCCTGAAGTCCGTCAAGAGCTACGGCTGCTACTATCTGCTCAATGATGTAACCGCCACCGATGAGGGGTGGGGCAGCAACCTGGATGATGTGCGGATCTGCCTCAACGGGCATAATATCATTCTGGAAAACGGGTATTATCGCCCATACATTCATGTGACGAACTATCATACCCTGACCATCACCGACTGCGCCGAGGAGGCCGGTCAGATCACCTGCAAGGACACGGCGGATCCCAAGGGTGCCTGCATCGTAGAGATCGACGCCGGCTGCAAATTTAATATGTTCGGCGGCGAGATCACCGGCTTGGACAGCTCCGAAAACAGCGCCCCTTACCCCGCCGCTGTGTTCAACAGGGGTACCTTTAACCTCTGCGGCGGCAAGATCACCGGCAATAAGTCCCATGCCGTATATAATGAGAACGCCACGATGAATCTGTATGGCGGCGAGATCAGCGGCAATGATACCACCTACACCGATGCTTCCGCCGGTGCTGCCGTTGTCCTGGTTTCCGGCTCCACCCTGAATATGAGCGGCGGCACCATCAAGGATAACATCTCCAACACCCTCGGCGGCGGTGTATACGCCAAGGGCATCCAGAGCCGCAGCAGCACGCTGAACTTCTCCGGCGGCGAGATCAGCGGCAACCGTGTCAACGCAACCAATGAGGACCTGAGCTTTGACGGCGGCGGCGTGTATGTGGATCTGTATGCGACTCTGGACCTCTCCGGCACCGCCCGCATCGCCGGCAACTACGCCTGTGCGGCCGACTATAAGGAGAGCGCCACCTTCGGCGGCGGCTTCGGCGGCGGCGTGTACGTGGCGGGCACCTTCGACATGAGAGGCGGCGAGATCTGCGACAACTTCGCCGGTCTGGCCAACTATAAGAACAAATACGGGAACGATGATCGCCGTGGCGGCGATGGCGGCGGCGTGTACCTCTATTCCAAGAGCGACTTCAGCATGAGCGGCGGCTCCATTCAGGACAACACCGTCGATGACCGTGGCGGCGGCGTGTTTGTCCGTGGTTACGACCATACCATCACCCTGTCCGGCCGCTCCATCATCCAGAACAACGTCGATAAGGACGATCAGGACAACAACCTGTATCTGGAGAACTCGTCGCAGCAGGTCAGCGCCAGAAGACTCAGCAGCGGTGCCGATATCGGCATCAGCAGCGGCAGGACCCTCGCCAGCGGACAGACCGTCCAGATCAGCAGCGACGCCTGCACAGGCAGCATCCAGTACGTCAGCGCCGACCGAGCGGGCTATGAGACCTATCTGAACTCTGAGGGCCTGATCTATCTCCGCCTCAAGACCTATCAGGTCAGCGTCACCCTGCCGAACGGCCTCACCTATAAGAACGGCGGCCGGCTGACGCAGGATTGTCTGGATCTGACGCCCATCACCATCAGCGTTACCGATCCCGACAATTACTACATCCCCGACGGGTACAGCGTGACGCTCAACGGCATCACCGCCGCCAAGGTCGACAGCTATACCATCCGTGTCACAGGTACGGCCACGGCGGATACCGCCATGACACTCACCGCCCCCACGGAGAAAACGGCCCAGACCCAGCCCCCCACGGGTCTCACCGTGACCCATCCCCAGAGTCGGACGGGCTACGGCCGCATCAACGGCACCAACAACAGCATGGAGTATCGCCCCGTGGGCGGCACCAGATGGAGCCAGTGCGGCAGCGCCTTCACCTCCGCTCTGGCCGGCACCTATGAGGTCCGCTATGCGGCTACCGAGACCCGGAAGCCCTCTCCGTCCACTACTGTCACCCTGAACCAGTATCTGGAGGCCATCCCGGTTCCCACGGTCTACGGCCCCTTCACCTATAACGGCAACTGGCAGTACGGTCTGCTGCCCGGCGAAGTCTACGGCTACGAGCTTTTGGGCAGCGGCTATAGAGCCTGCCGCGTGGGTACCTATACCGTTACCGTCCGCCCCGCAGCGGGTTTCAAGTGGAGTGACGGCACCACCGGCGAAAAGAAGCTCCAGTGGGAGATCGTGAAGCGCACTCCCGCAGCAGGCGACTTCACCTTCACCGCTCCGGAAAATCTGGAGTATGACGGCACCGCCAAGGAGGCCACCGTTCGCTGGAGCACCGGAGGCGACCGGACCATGGGCATGGGCTATTGGCCCGACAACACCTTTACCGTCATCTATAAGCAAAACGGCAAGGTCGTGGCCGCTCCCACGGATATGGGTACCTATCAGGTCTACGTCACCGTTCCCGGCAACGAGGACATCAACGCCGTCAGTGAGTTGACCGATCCCAGCTGGACCTTTACCATCACCCACACCGGCAACCACCAGTGGGGCGATTGGCAGCACGATGACACCCAGCACTGGCGGTCCTGCGCCGTTCCCGGCTGCCAAGTGAAGGGCTCTCTGGGCAGCCATGACGGCACCGCCACCTGCACCGAGAAGGCCACCTGCAGCATCTGCGGCGCCACCTATGGCACCACGGATCCCAACCATCATGACCTGACCCATCACGACGGAACCGCCGCCACCTGCACCCAGCCGGGAAGTCTGGAGTACTGGCAGTGCAGCGACTGCCACAAGCTGTTCGCTGACGCAGGGGCTACCCAGCCCATCACCGATACCGTCATTCCGGCTACCCACCACGCCAATGCCCAGCGCACGGCGGGCGACCCCGCCACCTGCACGCAGGACGGCTACGCCGCCTACTGGTATTGCCCGGATTGCGGCAGCTACTTCGCTGATGCCGACGGCAAGCTGGACGAGAGCAAGACCTACACTGGTCCGGAGGATTTCTATCAGGCGGCTCTGGGTCACAGCTTCACCCACTACGTCTACGACAACAACGCCACCTATGACGACGACGGCACGGAGACGGCTCAGTGCGACCACGGCTGCGGCCTGACGGATACCCGCACCAAGGTGGGCTCTAAGCTCATCGACGAGGCGGCTCCTGCGGTGGAGGGCGTCACGGACGGCGGCACCTACTGCCTGACGGCAGAGATCACCGTTACCGACCCCAATCTGGAGAGCGTGACCCTCAACGGCCAGCCCGTGGAGCTGGTGGACGGTAAGCTCACCGTTTCCGCTGCCGAGGGCGTCCAGACCCTGACGGCCACCGACCGCTTCGGCAACACCGTTACCGTCACCTTTACTGTGAACGCCCAGCATACGGAGGGCGAGGGCAAGATCACCACGCCTGCCACCACGGAGCGTGAGGGCGTCAAGACCTACGCCTGCACCGTGTGCGGTGAGGTGCTGCGGACCGAGTCTGTGGCCAAGCTGCCCGCTCCCGCAGAGCCCACCACCCCCGCCGTTCCCACCGGAGACACCGGCGACACCGGCCTGTGGATGGGGCTGGCGGCCCTGTGCAGCATGAGCCTTGCAGCCCTGCTGCGTACCGGCAAGCGCAAAGAACAGTAAACTCCCTATCACGCACCATAACTCCCTATAAAAAAACCACGGGCCCTCCCCCCAAGTGGGGGAGAGCCCGTGGCTGGCGACACAAAACCAACCGGAGCCGCAAATCTCCGGCAGATCTTGTCACAGCTCTGTTTGGTAGGTTACAGACTGTGATGGTCGCTGAGTACCTGGAGCGGCTCCACCGAGGAGCCGCCCAGGTCGGAGGAGACGTTGACACTGGGGCGGAGCTCATAATCGCTGCCGCTTGTGCTTCGGGCGCCCTGCGTGGAGCAGCGGTCGTATTCCACCTTCATCACCGAGGCAATGGTGTGGCGGCCGTAGTCGTCCAACTGGGCATACTGATCCAGCAGCTGCTGGGTGTCCTCCGTCAGATAGAAGGAGGCATCGCTGGAGATGGCCTTGATCCCCAGCGTCTGGCAGATCTGCACCACCGTATCAAAGGAGGAACCTCCGATGCCGTTGTGCAGCGCACTGTTGATGGTAGATAGGGGGATATTGACCGCAAAAGCAAACTGCCGCACGCTCTTGTACTGACGGGAAATTTCGGTTTTGACGATTCTTGTTAAGTTATCCATAGTTTAGGCCCTCTTTACAAATTTTTCCATGCACGGGAGACAACTCCGATTGTACGTATTATAACACGCTTTTTTTCAAATGCCAATACTAAATAGTGAATAGTTTCTAAATTTTCAGCGGAAAAAACAAAATTTTACAAAAAAGAAACATTTTTGGAATATTTATGATAAAAAACAGGTGGGAGATTTCCGTGTAATGGAAAATCTCCTTTTATTTTGCTCACAGCTGTGCTACAATAATAAGCTGAAACAGAGAGGTGCGAACTATGCGTAAAGGTACTCACCCCCGCACGGCGCTGGGGCAAACGGCGGCGCAGATGATCCGCCGGTACTATCTCCATGACGTGGCACGGGACAGCGCAGCCCTGACCTACTACCTGCTGTTCGCTATTTTCCCGCTGCTGATCTTCGTCAGCACCCTGCTGGGTATTCTGGAGCTGGATGTGGACAGCATCGTCACCGGCCTGCGGCAGATCGTGCCGGGGGACGTGGCGGAGGTGGTGCGGGGCTATCTGGAATACGTTTCCGGCAACGCCAGCCGCCAGCTCATGTGGTTCAGTCTGGTGTTTTCCATCTGGTTCCCCATGCGGGCCACCGGCTGCCTGCTGCACTCGCTGCGCAAGGCCTTCGGTAAGGGCCAGCCCAAGAACATCCTGCTGGATCAGCTGAAAATTTTTCTCTTCGCCATCTGGCTCATGGTATCCATCGGCCTGACGCTGCTGATGATCACCGTGGGCCGCCGGGCGCTGTACTTTGTGTCGGGGATCATCACCGTACCGGACGGCTTCATCAACCTCTGGAGCAAGCTCCGCTTCGTGGCGGTGGCGCTGCTGATGTTCGTGCTGGTGACGGTGCTGTATATGCTGGCGCTGGGCCGCCGATGCCCGTTGCGGGAGGTGGCACCGGGCGTGGCCGTGTCGCTGGCGGCGTGGATGCTGCTGTCGCTGGCCTTCTCCTATTATGTGGAAAATCTGGCACACTATACCCAGCTCTACGGCTCCATCGCCACCATTGTGGTGGTGCTGCTGTGGCTGTATATGAGCGGGACGGTGCTGATTTTAGGCGGTGAGCTGAATGCGGTGGTGCTGCACCGGCGCACCCAGCGCCGTCGTGCGGCAGAGGAAAAGGCGGCGGAAAAGGCTGCCCGGCCGACACGGCAGGAAGCTGCGGCGCAGAAGCCTTCCGGGGCGACGCAGCCGCCCCGACAGCCACAGCCGCCAAAACCGGCAGAGCAGCCGGGAAAGGCGGATCCACCCAAACCGGCGGAGCCACCTAAGCAGACGCAGGGGCAGCCGCCGCAAGAAGCAATACCTCCGGAAAAAGAGCAGCCGGAACGACCGGGAAAGGAACAGTCAGGCTCATGAAGATCATCATTGTAGGAAACGGAAAGGTGGGCTACGCTATCGCCCGCCAGCTGGCGGTGGAGGGCCACGACATCACCATGGTGGACTCCTCCCCGGTGGCGCTGGCCCGTGCTGACAGCACCCTGGACCTTATGTGCGTGGAGGGCAACGGCGCCAGCATCAGCGTGCTGGAGGAGGCCGGCGCCCGGACGGCGGATCTGGTCATCGCTGTCAGCAATCTGGACGAGACGAATCTGGTGTGTTGCCTCATCGCCAAAACCATGGGGGCCAAGCACACCATCGCACGGGTGCGGAATCCGGACTACCGCCGGGACGCCGCCCTGCTGAAGCGGGAGATCGGGATGGACATGGTCATCAACCCCGATCTGGCGGCGGCACGGGAGATCGCCCGCATCCTCAGCTTCCCCTCCGCCTCCTCCGTGGAGCCCTTCGCCGGCGGCCGTATCGACATGATCGGCATACAGGTGACGGAGCGGGACCGGTTTTACGGGGTGGCCCTCAGCGAGTTCCATCGTATCCGCTCGGCGGAGGTGCTGATCTGCGCTGCCCAGCGGGGGGACGAGTGCATCATCCCCAACGGCAACTTTGTGCCGAGAGAGGGCGACAAGCTCTACATGGTGGGTACCAAGTCCGAGCTCCAGAAGATGCTGCGGGCTATGGGCCGCACCCAGCAGCGGGTCAAGACCGTGTCCCTGCTGGGGGGCAGCCGCATCGCCATGTATCTCACGTGGGAGCTGGCGGTGAGCAATACCAAGGTCTGCATCGTGGAGCAGAAGCACGATAAGTGCCTTCAGCTGGCGGCCCAGCTGCCTACGGCCATGATCATCGAGGGCGACGGCACGGAGGAGGAGCTGCTGACCAGCGAGAATATCTTCGAGGCGGATGCCTTCGTCTCCCTGACAGGCCGGGACGAGGAGAATCTGCTGATGGCCCTGACGGCTCGGCGGGCGGGGGTCCCCAAGGTGCTGGCCAAGATGACCCGCCCCAACTACATGGATCTGGTCCGGGATATGCGGGTGGGCAGCATCGTCAGTCCCAAGGATATCGTGGCCAACCAGATCACCCGCTACGTCCGGGCGTTGGCCAATTCCGAGGGCAGCGCCGTGGAGAGCTTGTATAAGATGCTGGGCGGCGCCGTGGAAGCGCTGGAGTTCACCGCCACGGCCCGGAGCCATGCGGTGCTGAATAAGCCCCTGCGGGCACTGTCCCTGAAGGACGACGTGCTGGTGGCGGCCATTGCACGGGGCAGCGAGATCATCATCCCCAGCGGCACCAGCATCATTCAGGAGGGCGACCACGTGGTGGTGGTCACCAATGCCCATACCTTCGACGATCTGGGGGACATTCTGGCGTGAACGCAAAAGCCGTGGCCCATGGCCACGGCTTTTTTCGCAAGGAGGGGAGACTGCATGACACGGGACCGTGAGACGGCCCGCCGCATCGCACAGGAGGTGCGGCCGCTGGGCGGCAGCGTCTACTATGTGGGCGGCTGCGTCCGGGACCGGCTGCTGGGCCGGGAGAGCAAGGATCTGGATATCGAGGTCCACGGCGTCACCCCCCAGCAGCTGGAAGCTGTGCTGGACCGGATGGGCGGCCGTCGGACGGTGGGGGCCAGCTTTGGCGTCTACGGACTGGCGGGCTGCGGACTGGACATCGCCATGCCACGGCGGGAGGCTGCCGTGGGTCGGGGTCACCGGGACTTCACCGTGGAGGTGGACCCGTGGCTGGGGCCGGAGAGAGCCGCCCGCCGCCGGGATTTCACTGTCAACGCCCTGATGGAGGACGTGCTCACCGGTCAGGTGCTGGACTTCTTCGGCGGCCGGGAGGATCTCCGCCGGGGCCTCCTGCGCCACGTGGACGACCACTCCTTCCCGGAGGATCCCCTGCGGGTGCTGCGGGGAGCGCAGTTCGCCGCCCGCTTCGGTTTTACCGTGGCGAAGGAGACGGTGGCCCTGTGCCGCACCATGGATCTGTCGGCCCTGTCTCGTGAACGGGTGGAGGGGGAGCTGCAAAAGGCCCTCCTGCAGGCGCCCCGCCCTTCCATCTTCTTCCGCACACTGGATACCATGCACCAGCTGCGCCCGTGGTTCACGGAGGTGCAGCGCTTACAGGGCGTCCCCCAGCCGCCCCGCTACCACGGGGAGGGGGATGTGTGGGAGCACACCATGGCGGTGCTGGATACCGCCGCCGAGCTGCGGCCCCAAGCAGCCCAGCCCATGGCCCTGATGCTGGCGGCACTGGCCCACGACTTCGGCAAGGTCACCGCCACCACGGAGTCCGGCGGCGTCATCCACGCTTACGGCCACGAGGAGGCGGGTCTGCCGCCGGCGGAGGACTTCCTGCGCCGGGTGATCGGGGAGAAGGCTCTCCACCGGTGCGTGAAAAATCTGGTGGCCCTGCACATGAAGCCCAACGCCATGGCGCAGAGCGGGGCCTCCGTCAAGTCCACCAACCGTCTGCTGGACGCCGCCATAGAGCCGGAGGACCTGATCCTGCTGGCGCTGGCGGATCACCGTGGCTCCCGGTGCGATCCGCCCCGTCCGGACCCGGAGCCCTTCCTGCGGCAGCGGCTGGAGATCTACCGGGCCGCCATGGTCCGCCCCATGGTCACCGGCGGCGACCTGATCTCCGCCGGACTGACCCCGGATCGGGACTTCTCCCAGCTGCTGGCCTACGCCCGCAAGCTCCATCTGGCGGGGCTCGACCGGGAGGCAGCCCTGCGGCAAACGCTGGCCTACGCCCGCAAGCTTTCAAAAAAGCATCAAAAAGAAGGCTGAGCATCCGCTCAGCCTTCTTTTTATGGAGTTTTTACAGCAGGTGGAAGTTCACCACCAGACCGGCGAACACGATGGAGACCATGCTCAGCAGCTTGATGAGGATGTTGATGGCGGGGCCGGAGGTATCCTTGAAGGGATCGCCCACGGTGTCGCCCACCACGCCTGCCTTGTGGCAGTCGGAGCCCTTGCCGCCGAAGTGGCCGGCCTCGATGTACTTCTTGGCGTTATCCCACGCACCGCCGGCGTTGGCCATGTAGATGGCCATCAGGAAACCGGTGACGGTAGCGCCGGCCAGCATACCCACAACGCCCATGTAGCCCAGGATCAGACCCACCACGATGGGGCAGACCACGGCGATGATGGTGGGCAGGATCATCTCGTGCAGAGATGCCTTGGTGCACAGGTCCACGCAGCGGGCATAGTCGGGATCGGCCTTGCCGTCCATCAGACCGGTGATCTCCCGGAACTGACGGCGCACCTCCAGCACCACACTCTGGGCGGCACGGCCCACGGAGTTCATGGTGAGGGCGGCGAACACGAAGGGCAGGCAGGCACCGATGAACAGACCCACCAGCACCACGGGGTTCATGAGGCTGAAGTCCTGGAAGGTGACGTCAGCGCCTACCTCCTTGACCTTCTCGATGTAGGAGGCCATCAGAGCCAGAGCGGTCAGAGCGGCGGAGCCGATGGCGAAGCCCTTACCGGTGGCGGCGGTGGTGTTGCCGAGGGAGTCGAGCGCGTCGGTGCGGTCACGGACCTCCTCGGGCAGGCCGGCCATCTCGGCGATGCCGCCGGCGTTATCGGC
>ERZ772882.3977-NODE-3977-length-11075-cov-3.510980_pt1 | contig 11075 bp, 9 predicted proteins | sample MGYA00580576_ERZ772882 | MGnify/ENA primary metagenome ERZ772882 (study PRJEB29015, sample SAMEA2737658) | human gut metagenome | biome: human gut; feature: human-associated habitat; material: faeces | place: China | collected 2012 ... | reverse complement strand
CGACGGCCATCATCCGCGACCTCGAGCTGTCCCGCCCGATCTATCGCCAGCTCGCCGCCTACGGCCACATGGGCCGCGAGGAGCTCGGCGTCCGCTGGGAGGACACCGACCGCGTCGACGCCCTGCGCGCAGCCGTCGCCAAGACGAACGTTTAACCGGATGATCACAAAAAATCTCCGCAGCCGAATGGCAGTGTTCGTAAAACAGTTTTTGAGGGCAGCCGGTTGGCTGCCCTCATTATATACGCATACTTTCTTTTCTTGTTAATGTGTGCAATAATGTTTATGATAAAAATCAACAGACAAGTTAGAATTTGTCAAATTGAATCGTTGACGAGAAGGAGTAGAACTTGATTTTTTTAATTCTCAGTTTCTGTCCTGTAATCACTTATAAAAGATAACTAAAATTATAGCAGAAATAGAGAGGAGAATATCATATATGGACCAACAAGCAATAGGAAAATTTATAGCATACTGCAGACAGAAAAGAAATTAACACAAGCTCAATTGGCGGAGAAGCTGGGAGTTAGTGATAAATCCATTTCCAGATGGGAAACGGGAGTTTCCCATCGTTAAAGATACCACACCAAATATGACGACCCCACGCTTATACACTATCAGCTATATTAAAATGCAAGGATAGCAATTTGATACTGCTGTCCTTTTTGCATTTATGGATTAAACAAGCAGATTTAGAAATCTTGTAGAACATGAGTATAAGGTTGTTAAGAAATAGTGTGTTGTTATTGCTCGGTCAACCGACTATGATATATAGTGAATATTTTGTAAAAGATAGAATGTCTGGTGACAGATGAAAAGCAGCATAAAGAATAGCGGTGAAATTCAAACAAAGCAGCAGACCGACGCTGAGCGTCTGGGCGTTTCGGAAAACACCTTGGAATGGTTAGAGAAAATTGATAAACAGGCAGGGTGGCGCTTTAAGAACACCATCGACCCTGCGGATTTCGAGTGCCTTTTCATGCAGCACGGCATAGAAAAGGAGGGGCTGGCCTTCCCTTCCGATACGCTGAATTATTATAACGGCGAGCCGGACAACATTGTTTTCACAAATGACGTGGCTTGGGGCGGCGGCGACAGTCTGAGCATGCCGATTGCGTTTGTGTACGGCGGCGATGAGTACAGTGACGATGTGTACCGCATCCTGCGCAAGGAGCATAATTACAGCATCAACATGTCGCACAAAAAGCTCCGACGAACATGGCGAAGCTCACTCGCATAGAGCAGCACGCGCCGGATGTGCGGCGGTTTTATTTCCGCAGCGACGCCTGCCGCGACGAGGATTACCGCCACGCCATGAACGAGCTGACCGGCTTCAGCTTCACGACGAAAAAGCTGCACGACGACGCCCCGGACAGTCTGGCAATGCTGGCAGACTACCTGGGCAACGGAATAAAAAACGTAAGCGTCGCAAGACGCCCGTTTTAGGCATGATAAAGGGAGGGCATCGCCCTCGTTCTTTGCCCATTCCGCCTAAAAATTTAAAATAATCTGCTTGTTTTGCGGATATGGGTTATGCCATGCAAGTGAGACCCTTGACGAGCGGCGCGAGTGCGTCCGCAAGGACTCGGTGACCTACCGAGGTCAGGTGCATCCCGTCCACATCATTTATCTCTGCAACAGCTGCAGCGTCGAAAAATGCACAGCCAAGCTCCTCCGCTTTCCTGCGATAGGCGGCCGCAAGCCCGCGGGAGCGTTCGGTACAGCCTGGCCCCATGCCGGCGCCCTCCCAATGGTTTGCGACACAGGGCTTGATGGGAGCCGGAGATATAAGCAAAATATTCGGCTTCTTTCCCAAGCAATCAATGACGGCAACGCGTCGGGCAAGGCGTTCCATTCCCCTTGCTATAAGATCGGGATTGGCATTGAACATATCACGGCAGTCGTTGGTTCCAAGCATAATTATCAGAAGGTCCACCGGCTGATGAGTCATGAGTATCGGAGCAAGGACGTCTATTCCGCAAAAGTTTTCCTCGTAGATAGGGTCAGGGAAAACGGTGTTGCGCCCCGGCATTCCTTCCTCAAGTACTTTGTATTCCTCACCCAACAGGGATTCCAGCAGGCAGGTCCATCTCTCGTACTCATTGAATCTGTTACCACCATCCATGCAGTCGGCTGCATCGGCACACCAGCCATGGGTATTTGAGTCTCCGAAGCATACGATATGTTTTTTCTTGAAGGACAGTTTTGGCGCTTTCATTCATCTCCTGATTTTTTATTTTCGACATCGAGTACGGATAGAGAAGGTATGCGGGAGAGTTCCCCCGCATACCTCGGAAAATTTATTGTGCGTTGGCAAAAACTTGTCCGTGCGCTTTGCGCATAAAGGTGTAGGTTGCAAGACCAATCAGCATCGTCGCAACTGCGGCAACCATCATATTGCTGCGTGCGCTTTCGCCGAATATGCCGGCAATAAAGGGAACGACATATCCGCACAGGAAAACGCCAGAGCCCTCAAAGGCCTGAAGCAGACTCATTGCAGTGGTAAGATTTTTGCCTTTAGTTCCGAGACCGATATAGGTCTGCAGGGCGGAGATTGCGATCATGATGCCGAGCTGGCAGCCGATTGCTGCGATGTAGCAGCAGGCAACGGTGGGAATAACGGTGGGGAGAAATGTGCAGAAGCCGCCGAGCAGCAGTGCAACGGGGAGTGCCCAGCCCTTAAAGGCTTTCATCCAGAAGGAAACTGCGATGCAGCCGACCATGCTGACTGCGGTGCACAGTGAGTTTACGCCGCCGACAAGTGTGGAGTCGCCCAAACGCGCCTCATTGATAATAAAGTCGGAGTTGTTCAGATACCAACCGTTCCAGAAGATGCAGCCGAGGAAGTATGTTCCGAGCAAAAGAATCGCATACAGGGGCATACGACTGCCGGATTCCTCTGCTTCGCTCTTGCTTTCCTCAACCTTATGTTCAGCTTTGGAGTCGACGGATACATTGGGGTAAAACAGCATGACAAGAACAATGACGGGGATGATGACATATACGGTCTTAAAACCGCCCGCCCAGTTGCCGCCTCTTGCAAAGAAACCACAGATAAGGGCAAACAGCGTCTGACCGAGCATAAGAGCCGCCTGATGGAAGCCCATGACCTTGTCCTTCAGAGAGGCGGGCGCGATGAGAGGGAGCACAGATGCGTTGGCTGCCGCTACGATACCTGCGGGAATGCCCATAAGTGCGGAGCAGGCGACGATACCGGCAATGGGGAGCTCAACATATGCAACGACAAGGCCCGCAGCAACGGCAATGATGAGGCTGATTATAACAAGAGCCTTGCGGTTGAATTTTGCGAGCAAAAACGCCGAAGCAAAAGCAGAAAGCATCATAACCACAGCGGGGAGCGATGCGATGAGTACGGTTACGCTGTCCTGGCCGGGAAAAGCGGCGTAAATATCGCCGAGGACGATAGTTGTAAACGAATAAATGTACACTGTGAAAGATGACAACAGTACAACAATAAGCGAAATGGCTTTTTTCATAATACTCTCCAATCGAAAATTGTTACGCAGGCGGCGCGGCTTGGTCCGCCAATGCGCGCGCTTCGTTTTCTTCGACGCATTTTTGATATTTCTTATCACTCAGGCCGAAGAAGAACTGAAGTATAAGCTGGCAGGCGGCCATTATTGTCGGAATTATAAAGGTACCGAAGAGAATTCCGTTTCTGGCCGCGAAGGTCTGTGCGACATTCGGGATATAGTTGACGATATCGAGTACGACCGTGGTGAGTTTTCCGCCGATGGCAGCGCCAAGGGAAATATCAAGGGCGTAAATCCCGTAGATAAGCCCTGTCTGCAGCTTTCCGGTCAGCCAGAAGCCGTATTCAATGACGTTGGGAACCAGGAGATTTGCAAATCCGTAATGTGCGCCCTGGAAAACGGCGCTTGCAATAAATATAAAGAAGAGAACGCCGAAGTGCATCGATTTTGCGGCAGCGGCGGGGCCGATGGCACGGCAGATAAGGAAAAACGCCGTGTTGAAAACGATGCTCAGCACGAGCACGCATATAAAGCCGCGGCTGCTGTCCTTGAAAAGACGCACAAAATACTTAATCAGCAGTGCTCCGAGTATTGTAGCAACGGTGAACACACCCATTGCGATCGCATAGAAGTTTTCCATGTCAAAATAGTATTTGAATGAGTAAACCATCAGTGCGCTTTTAATGGTCATCAGAGTGTTTGCAAGAAGAACACTGATGAGAATGATAACGCAGGGGCGGTTTTTGGCAACGAGACCGAACTCTGATAAGAGATTTCGCTTTTCGGTTTTTTCTTTGCCTTGAGTTTCGACGATTTTTGAAGTGCCGTCGGGGTTGAGCTCGTATTTCTTCTGAACCAGATAGTTAAGGCCCATGCTCAGGAACCCGATAACTGCAAATACAACGGCCGCCCAGAAGAAGCCGCGTTTTTCGCTGCCGCCGCCGAAGGCGTTTACAAGGGGAAGAAATGCTGCGGAAACAAGAAACATCCCGATATTGAAAAACACCTCGCGAATGCCGATAATCTCGCTTCGCTCATCGACACTGGTCGTCATGTTGACAAGCTGCGCATGGGTGGGCGCACAGACGATGGTGTTCCAGATGCAGCCGTAGGTGCCGAAAATCAGCACGATCCAAATTATCCTGAAGGTCATACTGACGTTTTCCCAAGGAGCAAAAATAAGCGGAAGTCCTATGGTCATCGGCAGAATTCCGATTTTGAGCCAGCCTCTGTATTTGCCGCTTTTCCAATGGCATCTGTCGATGGCTATTCCAATCAGAAAGTCCGTTACTGTATCGCAGGACCTCGCGATCAGTATTATGTTGCCGGCAAGACCGACAGCAAGTCCGCAGACGTCGGTGAAATAATAAGTGAGGTAACTCGCAAAAATATTCCATGCAAGCAAGGTGCCCATACCGTCGCAGGACGACCATGCGAGCTTATCCGCAAATGGGATAGCTCCTTTTTTCGCTGTTTTTTCTTTCATAACAATTCTCACAATTCAGTATTATTGTCGTAATTTCGCACGGCTCATTGATAAATCGCTGACATTGTTTCCCGAAAATGTTTGCGGGAGATGCAAGACCACCCGCAAACAGGTTTTTATTCAAAGAGTATGTTTTTAATTATATCTGCCGGGCGGTGAGGTAGCCGGCACGAACTGCGGGTCCGACAAGGCCGACCTTGACCGCATCACCGATGATCCTAACGTCATATCCGGCCTGAATGAGTTCGTCGGCAAGAGCTGTGTTGGGAGTGTGGCCGATGGAGATAACGACGGTGTCACACTCGATCTCCTCGTTGAACTTTCCGGAAACCACGACGGAATGATCTTTGATTTCACTGACGGAAGTGCTCGCGCATACGCGCACCTTGTTCTTTTCGAGGTCTGCAAGCAGGGCATTGCGAGGCGTGTCAACTTCGTCCATCGCAATATCTTCCTGAAGTTCGACAATGGTGACGTTCTTCATGTAGGAGGCAATATGGTTAGCTGTTTCCGCGCCTGCGTGCCCGCCGCCGATGACAACGACGTTGTGACCGGTGTTAGCTTTGCCGGAAAGCACATCTGTGCCGAGCACGACAATGTCCTTGTCCCAGCCGGGGATCTTGCGGGGCACGACGGGAGTGGTTCCCGTTGCTGCTATTATAACATCGGGCTTTACAGAATCAACAAGCTCCTTCGTGACGACAGTGTTCAGGATGACGGGAACATTGAGCTTCTTGAGCTCGTGCATCTGCCATACGATGAATGCGCCCAACTCGCCCTTGCAGGGAGGCACGGAAGCGAGTCTGTATTTGCCGCCGGCCCAGCGGTCCTTGTCATAAACGCTGACACGGTGACCGCGTTTAGCAGCGCCTATTGCAGCCTCGAGTCCGGCAGGGCCGGCACCGATAACAAGGACATTCTTGGGACTGTCGGTCATAACGGTCTGATACTCCGCCTCGGACTCGTGTCCGATGATGGGGTTAAGTTCGCAGGTGCCCGACTGTTCAAGGTTTACGTTTGCATCGCAGCCGTGCAGACAGCCGACGCAGGTGCGTATGTCTGCAAAGCAGCCTGCTGCAGCCTTGTTAGGCGTCTCGGGGTCAGCTATAGACTGCCTGCCCATCGCCACCATGTCAGCTTTGCCCGACTTGATGATAGCGTTGGCAACACGGGTGTCGTTAATTCTGCCAATTGCGTAAACGGGAACGGAAACAACCGATTTGACCTCTTTCGCGTTGTTAGCGATCCAGCCGTGCTCGGTGTACATGGAGGGGATTATCTGATCGCCGGATCTGTAAACGCCGACGGAAACACCGAAATAGTTGACGCCGGCTTCCTCGAGAAAAGGAACATAGGCCTTCGTGTCTTCAATGGTAAGACCGCCGGAAACCCATTCGTCGCTGGACAGTTTGTAGCCGATGATGAAATCGGGACCTGTCTGTTCGCGGACCTCGCGAATAATTTCAAGGGCAAATCTCATTCTGTTGCAGAGGTCGCCACCGTATTCATCGGTTCTCTTGTTGGAGTAGGGGGACATGAACTCCTCAATGAGGTAACCGTGCGCTCCGTGAAGCTCGCAGCCGTCAAAGCCGGCGGCCTTCGCTCTTGCCGCAGCCTGACCAAACTGTTTGACTACGAGCCGAATTTCGGCGGCGGTCATTTCATGGGGCATCATTTCGGGGCTGAAGGGGCAAGGAATGGCGGATGGCGCCCAAGGAGTGTCTGCGTCGATTACGCCGACCTGGCGACCGGGGTGATGGAGCTGAACGATGCTCAGCGCGCCCCACTTATGAAGTCTGTCGGTGTATTCTTTGAAGCCGGGAATGTGCTCGTCTTTCCAGAGTCCGCCGATATACTGATGACCTTTGCCGGCGACATTTGTTATCGCAAAGTCCTCCGTGATGATCATCGCAAAGCCACCTTTGGCCTTGGCTTCGTGGTATGCGGCAAACCTTTCGGTGCAGCTTCCGTCCTCCTCGCACAGGTTCATTACCATTGCGGGAACGATGCAGCGGTTTTTGAGTTGTCTGTTATTTATCGTGATTGGGCTGAACAAACTGTCTAACATTTGCAAGTCTCCTTAAATAATGTGTCAACAGCAAGCAGGACGCAGGAAATCGCTTCGTTTTAGGGAATCGTCCGTTTCCTGCGTCCACTTACTCGAGACAAATCAGATTTCTATTTGATAGAGGGTATTACCACTGGATGACTTCGTCGTCCCAGCCGTCCTGAGGAGCTGCGCAGAGGGTATCATAGAAGGAGAGCTTGCTGATAAACCATTTGCCGTTGGGGTCAAGATTGCCGTTTTCGTCGATTTTGACATACTCGTCGTTGTACTTGCCCTGCTCGAGGAAGCTCTTGCTGCCGGTTTTGGCACGGCCTTCAAACATACGGAATGCGCCGAACATGTTCCACTTGCCGGTGGCGTGAACGCCGTCGTCAGCGACAGTGATCTGAGGAGCCATGGGGTTATGGCCGAGAACACCCTTGAGGGGAACGCCGTCCATCTGGGTCTGGTAGAACTGGAAGAGCTTTTCGATCTCTTCGCGGTTGTTTCCGCCGCCCCAGGGCTGAGTGGGGTCACCGACCCACTGTGCATCGGGAGCAAAGAGCTCCTTGATCAGGGTCCAGTTGTGGTTGTCATCGCACATTGCGCTGTAGCGAGCCTTGAGAACTTTAATCTCCTCAATATCCTTGAGCTTCTGTACTTCCTTGGCGAGTTCTTCGAGTGTGATAGCCATTTTTGTTTCCTCCTTAAAAATTTTATTTGTTTGTTAATGATCGAGCATTGACCGCAATCATTGGTTCTGTTATATTAATATCACACTCAGCAGCACAATTCTTTTGATATTTCGTTAAAAAATACAAATATATTTTATTTTTCAGCATAAATATTGTGATTTTTCACATAAATATAGATATTTTACAATGGACCATTTGCGCTTCACCGAATTATTCCGAAGAATTTATACGCTTTGCTTCGCTCTGCACGCTAATATATAGAAATAAATTATTTTAATACGATATAACTATTTTACAATCGAGGTGTGTTTAATGGGCGTTCTTCCTACTATGCGTTCCGACAAATCAGAGATCCTACCGTATAATTTCAAGGACTATTATGCGTTTATAGGTCTTGAAAAGCTATCTGACCACCCGAGCTTCCGGATGTTTAACCACTGGCATGATGCTGTAGAAATAATCGTGCCAATACGCGGGCATATGGTGTACAGTATAAACGGTGAGCTTGTTCACCTGGATGAAAACAACGGTGTTTTCATCAATTCCAACCAGATACACTACGGTTTTTCCGCCGACAACACCGATTGCGAATTTGTTTTTGCATTGTGGCATCCGCTTATCCTGTGTGCCACAAACAGTATAGAAAAAAACTATGTGAAGCCGATTACAGACAATGCGGCAATACCTTATATACGTCTCAATCGCGAGATCGATTGGGAGAAAACAATCATGGACGATGCGTGTGAGCTTAACGCGCAGCTATATGCACCCTCTGCACCACTGGCTCTTCAGAGTTTGATTTTTAAAATGTGGAAAACGATTTTTGATAATACTGCCCACGAAGAGGATGACAGTTCCCACGTTTCCCCACAACTTTCGATTCTGAAGGATATGCTCTCTTATGTTCACGAACACTATCCCGAGAAAATTTCGCTAAACGACATTGCCAATGCCGGCAAGATCAGCATAAGCAGCTGCAATACTATATATAAGAAATACTTAAAAGAGTCTCCGATAAAACATTTGCTCAATTATCGCCTGATGAAAAGCTGCGAACTGCTGATAGAAAATGCGCTGTCCGTAACGGAGATTGCATTTGATGTGGGGTTCGCGAATACGAGCTATTATATAGATACTTTTAAGAAAAGATATGGCTGCACGCCGAACGAATACCGGAAACGCAACAAGCTGTCGGAAATATTTACACCGAACCCCGGCAGTATTTTATAACTTGCTTCACCCTACCCGTAATCCCGTTAGGGTATCAGTATAGAATTATTATCTCGTGCAGCATCTCTACTGCCCAATTAATAAAAAAAGCATCCCGGTTTGAACTGATATAGTTCCCTTGAAGTAGACCATGGAAATAACCAAAACTACTTCAGGGGGATTATTTTATGTCCAGGTCACCAACAACGCCGAAATTCAAGATACAGATGTGTCAGTTGTATTTGTCAGGAAAATGCACATATGCAGGGCTTGCAGAAACATACAACATCAGCAAAAGAACACTTCGGGAATGGGTGTTAAAATATAACGCAAATTGCAAGTGCAAGTTGGACACCTGCACTTGCAATTTGCGTGATAAAATGGATACGGCTGTCAAAGGAAATAAAAAGGTTAAAAAAGTGATTGTCGTATCTGGTGGGGAGTATTATTCGTGTGTACGATTGCTATTGTTGCAAGTATCTTGGCATAAACGCCCAAATCTAAAAAACAGTTTGTGCAGATAGCGGCAAGCACGAATTTATTGGGCAGGCCAGGGGCGCACTTCTATGCACTTTTCGTTGTATCTTGCAGCGCGCGAGTTTGCGCCGCAGAAGCTTTCCCTGTGTAAGGGGCGGAGGCGTTGTCAATCCCTCCGTCAGCCTAACGGCTGACAGTTCCCTTTCGATGCCTTTTGCAAAAAATCCAACCTATGATCGTAATCACAGGTCGGATTCCTGTTTTATGAATCTCCGCAGCCGAAGCTGCGGAGATTTTTTCATGTGTAAGAATACGCATGTCCCCACGTGGCGTTTTCATAGCTCGTGAGAAAATCCACATTTGCGTGCTCGATTGGCGAGAGCGTATTGTTGTCGAACGACGCGCCCGGCACCGTACCGTGATACCAGCTCTGCGCCGCAAAGTATGCTGCGATCTGCGGCGTCTGGAAGATGCGGCCGTGGCGCGCGTAACGGCACGGCCTATGTGGACATCACCAAGAAGAAGCTGGAGATCGGCGTGGACACCCTGCCGGAGCTGCCGCAGGATACCACCGACCGCAACCGCACCTCCCCGCTGGCCTTTACCGGCAACAAGTTCGAGTTCCGGATGTTGGGCTCCTCCCAGTCCATCGCCAGCCCCAATGTGGTGCTCAACACCATCATGGCCGACGAGCTGAAGCAGTTTGCCGACCGGTTGGAGAAGGCGGAGAGCTTCCATCAGGCCCTGCAGGAGCTGCTGCGGGATACCTTCCGGGATCACCAGCGCATTATCTTCGACGGTAACGGCTACGACGACGACTGGGTACAGGAGGCCAAGCGCCGGGGGCTGAGCAATCTGCGGGACACCGTGGACTGTATGCCCGCCTACATCGACGAGAAGAATGTGGCGCTGTTTTCCCGCTTCGGCATCCTGACGCCGGAGGAGATGCACGCCCGGTATGAGATCCATCTGGAGAATTACTGCAAGGTCACGGCCATTGAGGCCGCTACCCTGCGGGATATGACCCTGCGGGGCATCCTGCCCGCCGTCACCCGCTACACCGGAGATCTGGCCAAGGGCGTTGTGAGGAAGCGGCAGGCGGAGATGACCACCTCCTGCCGGGTGGAGAGCTATCTGGTTCAGCAGCTGGACGCCCTCAGCGGCGACCTGCTGGACGCCTGCCAGGCTATGAGCCGGGCGCTGGAGGCCGCTCCCGCCGCCGATGCCGGCATCGACGCCGCCCGGTACTACCGGGATCAGGTGGCCTCCCGGCTGGAGGAGATGCGGAGCATCATCGACCGCATGGAGCCGCTGGTGGGGGCCGACTACTGGCCCTATCCCACCTATGCAGACATCCTGTTCTCCGTGTAATGATACCCGATACGAAAAGAGAGTGTGTTCCGGATGGAACACACTCTCTTTTTCGTCAACCGGCGGGGTGAGCCAGACGGCTAAGTAAACTAAACGGAGGGATCAATAGTCGGAGTTCAGCCACGGCTTCTGGCCGTAGTGAAGAAGCTGCGCCAGCTGCTGCCAAGGGCCGGTGACGGCGACGGCTCCCAGCCGCACCATGCCCTCCAATCCGCAGGAGGCCATCAGCAGGGATGCCAGATCCCCCTGCCGGCACGTCACCGTTACCTCGGCGGGTGCTTCCTCCGGGAGGGCGGA
>ERZ772882.3953-NODE-3953-length-11148-cov-6.592536_pt1 | contig 11148 bp, 19 predicted proteins | sample MGYA00580576_ERZ772882 | MGnify/ENA primary metagenome ERZ772882 (study PRJEB29015, sample SAMEA2737658) | human gut metagenome | biome: human gut; feature: human-associated habitat; material: faeces | place: China | collected 2012 ... | reverse complement strand
AATTCGAGAGGGGTTCAATATGGATCATGGTGATGGCAGTGATCACTTTCATCATTCATGTTGTCGCTATATTCACCGTTTACCCAAGGTCAGCAAGGTTGGAATTTATAGCGGTTATCATCTTTATCATGATATTGTTACTGTCCAAGAAAAGGTAATTCACAAGATCATGGATTAGAAGATTATCAAGTTAAATTTTAATACTTTTGTCACACGACACCCCTTTATGGATGTTTGTAAAATGCCATTTATTCTATACCTTTGTTGTGTCACTAGAGCGATCTTGTGATACAGTTTAAATATAGAAGGCGTTTAGTTTTATCTTGTAACTGGAATCTGGACAATTTCAACACACAAGGATAAACGGTACAAACGTTCATGCTTGCCATATATACAATTCTGTTATATATAATGGTCTAGCGTGGGGTGTCGTTTTATCTGTGTGTAGGGAGTCCAGACCCTCGGTTGCGATAATTCTAACAGTTCCCACGCTATTCTTTTTAATAATGCCTATCTGGGAATTGAGGCTATACATATTAGTAATGGATGATTTAACTTTATTATCAGAAGCCGTCATTTATTGTAATTCTTCTAAAACAGGATTAAAAATAGCTTCACATGATCCTAATTTTATTGAAAATCAAAATAATATTATTGACGAATGGAAAAACAACCAAGCAATACAGAATCTTAGCTACAAAGATACTGTTGATGAATTTGTAATACTAATAGAAGAAGCTATTGAACACAACCATTGGAAATATAATGATATTGAAGGAGTGTCATGGTTCATTGCAATGTACACTGATGCTATTGTAAAAGCTAAACAATCATTTGCTAATGAGTATGATGCGATCTTTCAAGATACATTTATCACATTCTTCAAAAAACATCCAATGAACCCTGAATTAAAATCAGCTATTTACAACTTCATTAATAAACATGGAATTGATGTCGAAGATTTACTAATAGGTTTAAATCAACAACAAGTAGAAGAATTTAAGATGCTAATCGGCAATTCTCTATTTGAGGAATCAATACATGGTTATATCAGATTTGCAGGGATAACAATGATTGATTTAGCAAATGTTTTAAACCATGTAGGAAATTGGAGTAAACAAGAAGTCTATAGATATTGCAAATAATTATAAGATAAAGATATTATGGATTCAACTATATTTGAAAAACAATTAACATGGCATTTAAAAGGTAATAATATTCCATTCATGAGAGACGAATCCCATGCTCCCATTGAATATTTCCCAGGAGAAACTAAAATTGAACATACAAGTAGGATTATTTATAGTATTGTGTCTAACAGACTAGGGCATGAAGATCTTGTTATCTATTTAGATCGTGAAAAAAACATGGTTGTAATAGAAGTGAAAGGGGCAACCCCAACCTTACTCAACATGTTGCAGTCTTTGGGAACATTTTATGGAATATTCTTTAAAGCTTTCAAATATGACCGATCTAAAAGAGCACATCTTATTTTCTTTTAACGAAAAGGACATTATAATCACTCACACTTAACCAACTAAAATTCAAAAACAATGAAAGCAATTTTATTATTACTTTTATTAGGCATAATCATACCTATAACTAATATTCAAGCAAAAATTTCAAATCAACCAATAAATATTAAGCAAGAAAAAAAGAAAGCTAAAGTTGAATTTTCTAATGTTAAAGAAAAAAAGGATGAAAATTCCAATACTATTTTTTCTTTCAGGATTACAAATAATAATGAGGACAAAAAAATCGTGGCTATTAAATTCCAATATGAGAGTACAATGTTTGATTTAATGTCTTCAATAAGAGAAATTCGTACCGAAAATAGAAAAATATCAATACCACCTAAACATTATCTTGATTACAGCTTTAAAATAAATTATGATTCAAAAAATGAAGGATATAGTTATCGCCTCTATGTTATCGAAGTTATATATGAAGATGGAAGCTCAGATAAAGGACGTTTACAGCTATATTAATAAAGAGATAATTCTTTGGTAATTATTAAATTCCAATTACCAAAGAAACCTCTTTACATAGCTTGTTGCATCATATTAGGAATAGCCCTCCTGCCAATTGTAGGAGGGTTTTACACCCTAGTGAGAATAATTGTAACTATTGGTGCTGTAGCTGCCACAATCCAAAACTCCAGTAATGGAATAAATATATGGAGCATTATCTATGGAGGCATGGCTATATTATTTAATCCTATTATACCTGTTTATTTACATGATAAAGGTGCATGGGTTATGATTGATATTATTGCTATTATCTTGTTTATTATCCAGATTGTAAGGAATAAATAACAAGACAAAAATTGATTAATTAGATATAGAATAAACAGGATTTGTCCTGACTAAATAAAGAAGTAATGGATTTAAATTCATTGATAAATAAGCTCAAAGACCTATTCTCTATATCGATAGATAAAGAGATAAATCTTGATGTAGATATTTCAGATGAAAAAGAACAACCAATACAAATACAAAACCAGACTATTACTCCTGATAAACAACCAGTTGAAGAATCAAAAGATATAACTGACATTGGATATAAAACATTTAGCCATAATACAGAATTAGATTCTTTCACAATTCCCAACCATGTAGAAATAATTCAGGGTTATGCCTTTTGGAATTGTACAAATCTAACATCAATCTTTATCCCCAAGGGTGTAAGTAAAATCGGGGAAGGTGCTTTCAGTGGGTGTACAAAACTCACCTCGGTAACTTTGCCAGATAATATAATTAAAATTGGGAAAAATGCCTTCTGGAATTGTTGGCAATTATCATCAATCAACTTGCCAAAAAAACTAACTAAAATTCAAGCTGGAATATTGAGGAACTGTTATAACTTAACAAATATCATTATACCAGATAATATTACATACATTGGACAAAACGCATTCAATCATTGTGAAAAACTAAGTTCTATTATCATTCCAGATAAGGTTACATTCATTGATGAATTTGCATTTTGGGGATGCAGGAACCTAGTTACAATCACGCTATCTTCAAATCTTGAAAAAATAGGAACTTGTGCTTGGGGAAATTGTAATGCTTTATTTGAAATACATTCCAAAAATAAAATTCCACCTACTATAAAAGATAACACCTTTAGCAAGACAAATTATATTGAATGTAAACTATTTGTTCCTGTTGGTTCTTACAAGGATTACAGGCAAGCTATGGGATGGTGCGAGTTTAAACAAATAATAGAAGAATAATATTTACACACAACGACATGAAAAATATCACAAACAAATTAGGGCAAATTGGAAGTCAATACATAAAACATACAAATTCTATTAAACAGGATATTGTAAACATGGATGATTTAAATATATTGCTAAAATATTTGCCTCTACTAAAGTTGGATAACAACTATTTATTAGATGATGCTCGCCCTCGAAAGATGACAAATTCTCATCTATCATTAGCCGTACGTCACCGATCAACTAAACGTCCTGATGATGAAAGTTGGAGGAAATATATTCTTGAAAATTTAGCAAAGCACCTTGAATACATTGATAATGAAACCAAAAAGACAGAAGAGAACGATTCAACTATAGAAAACCCTTATTCTATATACCATAACTGGTATGACTACATTTCTATTCCATGCACAGAAGAAGCTATATGGCAAGCATATTTATTGGAGAATACTTCTAATTTGATAGGAATGAGATGGCATGCTTGTTATTCAAGAAGATTATTTATTAATAGTTATAATGATTTAGATGAAGTCGTCAAGGAAACCCAATCCTTTTTCCCTATTCCCCAAAAAGAAATCAATATATACAAAACAGAGAATATACTTCCCTCTGTGCATATTGAAAACACTGGAATTTACATAAGGCATCATTGGTTTGATCCTTGGAATGGTTTAAAAGAAGTAAAATGTTCTGTAGAATATAACCACAATAATAATAAAATCATTGATTTTAGTAGTGAAGAAACTGTCTTAATTAAATATTGGTGTGGGATAATGTTCTAATTCCAAAAGAAATACAGTAAGAATTGATGAATAACACTTTATAGACTTTGTTAAAACACTATTGAATTACATCAAAATGAAATCTTCATTATTCTTGTTAATTATACTGACTATTAATTTAGCCAGTTGTTTAAATAAACCTGAGCATTCACCACTTCATGAATATGAACTGGTAATAGATAGCATCATTGCAGGATATGATAGTAAGGATATTGAAGTCTATAAAAATGCACAACACAGGATTGCAGAATCTCTTATTTTATGTGATATTGTGGGAGATAGTCTATTATCAAGTAAAGATAAAGATTATCTAGCAACTAAACTGGGGCAGGCTGAATCAATATGGTACAAACATGATAATACTACATTCTTCAAAACAACTTTCATTACAGATGAAAGTAAAGTGGTGGAGCAAGTAAATATTCAATACATGGGTAGTGATGAAACAGATAGTATTGCGATAATGAAGATTTGGGTTCCAGAAGAAGTGGATAGTATATATCTAACACTGGCTAACTGGGAAATAGATAGTGTTAAGGATATATACAGTTCAAGCCCTATGCCCTTGGAAGGAGGTTGTTTCCTCTGTCGTTTGAAACCTCACGATCAAGAAATGTTATTGCGGAGAAATACGCTTTTCATTGATGGTTATACAGCAGAAAATGATTCTCCTTATTTGTGGGTGGCGATTCCATTAAACTTTTTACATGAACAATTAGCAAATCATTAAACTAGCTATATGAAGAATCTCACAAAAAATTAGGACAAAAATTGATGAATTAGATATAGAATAAACAGGATTTGTCCTTAAAAATAACTACAATACAATAGATTATGAATGATGCAAAAGGATATATGATTAAAATATTTAAAAGCATAGGAATAGCATTTATTCTGACTTTAAGATAACATGAAGAATTATTATACAAATGAAGATAAATATTATCAATAAGCTACCTTTTATAGTAGTTACAGGATTAAATTTTAGTACAATATTACTAACATTAATTGCTTGTACTTTAAGGAAATATTATGAGGTTCTAAATTTAATATATTGGAAACAATTATTTAGTATATCTAATGAAATAATACCAATAGCACTATTATTATTAATTCCTTCAATTATATACTATTGTTATATAAGAAAATGGAAATATCTAATATGGTTATTAGTGATTAGTTTTAATCCTGTGACTATTATATGGTTAATAACAAATATTTAAAATGAGTAATGATTCATGCACATTATTATAATCCCCATAAAAAAGTGAGCCAACATGATGAACAAAAAAGTGTTATCTATAATAATTATAGAGTTCCTATTCTCTGTGATATTTATTGCAATTCTATTTAGTACACAAGAAACTCTGGAATATGATAGAATGATTAATCCAGAAAAATATAATAGAGCAAATAACTTAGTGAATATATCATTCATTATATATGTTCTTGTGGCTATAATACTTACTATCTGTTATAAGTCTAAGGAATTAATTTGGGTTATCTGGATCACTTGGATAACACTTTTTTGTTTCAGTATATCTTCGATATATTTGATATAAATACAGTTTTAAATAAAAATGCCTTATGCCTGTAGTTCTAGGAGTTTAGTGTTATTGATGCAACCGATGTTAATTCTATTAAAGATTTAAATGATGGAAAAAGATAATTTTAAAGATTGCATTCCAAATGATAAAAAAGGATATATTGATGGCTCATGCTTTATTTCTCCTAAACTATTATTAGTTTCTAGTGGAGAAGTTATTGAATTTAACACTTATGAAGAATATAGAGCATATATTGAGGAGAATAATTTAGAGGAGGGAGATTACAAAGATTGTTCCACAGGAATGTACTTTCATATAAAATATAAAACTTCTTTCAAACCAGATAGATGTTTATAAATATCACATTATTAAGAAATAGAGGAAAATTATGAATAATGAATATAATTTAAATACACTAACAGGAACGGAGATTCTACAGTTAATGGATAGTGGTAAATTTGGCTCTCCTATTGATATTGTAAATGGTTTCTCATGGTGTAGTGAAACATATCGTAATGGCTATAAAAGAATTGTTAGAGTTAAAAGCTCTTCAGTAATTGCAGATGAGCCGGGAATATATCTATACAAAATAGATCCAATAACTAAAGAAGAAACTTTAATAGAATTTATTCCAGAAGATAATGATGAATAATAAATTTATAGATGCACTTAATAAATATGGATATGCTACAGTTCCTGCAACTATTGGAGGAGCTACAATGTTAAATGATAAAAAGGAATAGTATGCTCATACCTTCGGATAAAATGGACGAATATATAAAATGGTACGAATGGCGTAAAGATAAATATAGATTAAAAACAAATGTAAGATTGAGCGAAAAAGACAATAATTGGATCTGTGATGAGATTATATATTTTGATTCTTTTCAAGCAATGAAAGAGTATGTACATGAGAAAGAGTTAAAAGTTGGAACGTATGAATGGGAAGGAAAAATGCTTGATCCTTTTGAACCATGTTTTATATATAATGACAATATAGATGATTATGATGAATAGCCTAGCATTTATAGAGTTGAATTAAATGAATGATGAAAACAAAAAGAGCTATAATGCTAAATATAAAAATGGAAACACTCGGTAAATTAAAGTCGGAAATTGAGAGAATATCTAATCTCTTAGAAACAGAGCCTAACGAAAATTCAGTTATAAATGAAGATAATATTTACACTGAACACATAAGATACTCTGAACATGTAAAATACTCTATACAGATCAAAGATGGAGAAACTATAAACCCAGAAAACTTTAAAACAGAGCAAGAAGCAAATGAATATGCTACTAAAATTGGATTAAAGCAAAATGAATATAGTGTTATACAATGGATCAGAGAGCCTTTTCTTCCAGAAGAAAATAGCAATAATCATGGAAATATCAGAATATAAATAAGGATCAAAAAGATTATATCATATATCCCAAAAGTCAATTACTTTATAGAATGATTAATACATGTTTAAGACTTGCCGAACATTTTGAATATGAAGATTTAATATATGAATTAATCGATATGAAAAAATCTTTAGATAAAGGACTTAATTTTGATGAATTTGAAAAAGAACAATTCAGATTTACAAGTAGAAAAGTTAAGACTAAAGAAGATATATTATATATGAAAACAGAGATTGATAAATTAATTAAAATGGCACAAGAATCTCATTTATATGGAAGTCCTGAAAAGGAATATACATGTGACTAATTATTTAAATGAATATGGACTAAATAAAAAGCAATGACTTGTGAATAATACAAATGAGGGAAATTATTGCTTTATAGGCAATAAATAATCAAATTCCACTTCAAATGGAGGTAAATTGGATTTTTTATCATTACACTCTTTACACATGGGGACTATATATTTCAATGCAGGAGCAGCTACAAATTCTACATGCCCACCAACCATTATATCTTTATCTAGATAGTAAGGAAATGATTTCTTGCGATACATTTTTTTACCACAACTAGGACAAATAGAAGATGAAAACACTGATGTACCATATTTATTTTTAAAATAATATTCAAGAACATTGGGGAGAGCATTATCACCTGTTTCAGAATTTCTAACTTCTATTTTAATATCTGTCAATCTTTGAAATAATTTTCTCATATAGATACTATATAAATTAGTAACAAATATAATAAATTTACCAGAAATGAAGGAGAGAATAAATGAGTACTATTCCTCATCCAGAAGACAATCATAATGATATAAATAATTAGGCACGATGAAACAAAATAAAGGACAAAAACAAATCAATTATATAATACAATAATCAAAATTTGTCCTCATCAAGAAAGCAAATAAAAACAATTTCATCAATAGAAAATAATAATAAAGTTCAAATTCACCTCTACACCTAAGAAAATATATAAGATTAAATAATAAAGACTTATTCAAAAAATTATTACGAATTAAAGGATTTATTTATCTTTAAACTACAAAATAAACTTCATAAACATATAGATTATGAATAACTTAAATAAAAATATATTGCTAGGAACAGCCATAGGTGATGCTTTAGGCGTTCCTGTTGAATTTGAACATAGACAAGAGTTAGAGAAGAATCCAGTTGTTGGAATGAGAGAGTATGGTACGCATAACCAACCCAAAGGAACATGGTCAGACGATAGTTCTTTAGCTCTCTGTTTGGCAGAATCACTATGCAATGGATATAATTTGAATGATATTGCAGATAAATTTATAAGATGGTACTATGATGGTTATTGTACTCCTTATGGAAGAGTGTTTGATGTTGGTGTTACCACGGCAAGAGCAATATCCTATTTGCAAAGTGGATGTAAGCCTGAACTAGCAGGCATGGATAGAGAAAGGGATAATGGTAATGGTTCTCTTATGAGAATCCTTCCGTTGGTACCTTATATCATTAACATGGAGGAAGAAGATAGATTCAGAATAATTGGAGAAGTTTCATCATTAACCCACAGGCATCCTAGAAGCATTTTAGCCTGTATCTCATTATGTGAATTTGCCATACAGTATATAAATCTCCAATCAATAGAGAAAGCCTACCAAACCATGCAACAAACGATGCTACAACTTCTGAAAAAGGAGATGTTTATTGAAGAAGATATTCCTTTTAAAAGGTTCGTAGGCTTATCTTATGAAGAATTTAAAACTATTGCATTGAAGGATATTCATTCTACAGAATATGTTATAGATACATTGGAAGCCAGCTTGTGGTGTATCTTCAATACTACTAGTTATAAAGATGCTGTTTTAAAAGCAGTGAATTTAGGAGATGATGCAAATACCGTGGGTGCGATTACAGGAGGATTAGCAGGAATTATATACGGTTATGATACTATTCCCCCTGAATGGTTGGAGGTATTAGCAAAGAAAGATGATATTATTGAATTGGCTAATAAACTGGATTCAATAATGAAATAGAAGTTTCAATACAATCATACATATAGGGTTTGTTTGGAGAGAGGCAAGCCCTTTTTATTTACAGAACGCTCTTCGAGCTTGACATCTCAAAATACATTTTTTAAATTTTTACGAATAGTCCTAAGAGCTATATTTTGGTCTTGAGATATAGACAATCCTATCCCACTACTTTTCAAAACAGCAATGCTTTGACCTGTATCATAGTCATAAAAAGTAATTGTTATGTATGTATGTCCTCCATTCCATTTTTCAGTTGAAACGTGGATGTTTGGAGTAAGTACGGATTCTCCAAGAGCCACTTTGGCAAACCCTTCTTGAGCGGATACAACTGTCAATTTGGTAGCTGCAATTTCATTTTGAACAGCCATTATAATATCATCTAATTCCCTATCTCCTGAAGATTCCGTCCCAAATACCACGTATGAATATTTTGATAAATCAACACCATGTGATATTACACTCCTGCTTGTTGAGCAAGCCTGTAATGTTATCATTATAGCAATAAATACTAATAATTTTAATGTTCCCATTTCTAAATATTCTGTTTAATTAAACTAATACAATTTATGAATTACATAAATATGTAGTTTTGAATCATTGAGCAAAGTTATTTAAAAATCAGCAATGGTTTATCATCGTTTAATTACATTTTCACGAAATGTTTACTTTCTTTATTTGTAAATGTTTCTCTCATTATCAATTACTTACAATTTAGATTATTCTTTGGCTCTATAAAATATTCACTTACATATTTAATTTAATAAAGATGGGCATGTATTCATTTTAAGAAGTGAAAAATTATCATGGATTCTGTTACATATATCTATTCTGAGGAAAAGTCACCAACTCAAATATTTAACCATTAGTCGCTCATAACATCATGGTTTTCTTGTCAACATTCATTATTTTTGCAAAAAGAAAATAACTATATAAATTTATTTGATAGAATTAATATTGATAGGATAACTATTTTTGATGCATATTTTATAATTAAAGCCATAGGATCATATCAAATATGTGAGTGAGAAAATAATGTTTCGATTAAATATGTTATAATTCAAAAATTGCAACCCAATAATGAAAAAAATAAAGATAATATTAATGCTAATATTTATAGCCTTTAACTTATGTGTTAAAGCGCAGACTATTGGCTACACGTATAAGGCACTTGCAGCAGAAGGTTGTAATATAAAATATAGTGTCACCAAGCAAGATTCAGTATATTACATAATAGTAACTGTAAGGTCAGACAGGTTAAACTTCTTAAAAGAATCTACTTTTTTGTTTAAAACTTTTGATGGTGATATTATAAAGTTAAGAGGGAAAGTTATTGGTAATGGCTCGGAAACAGGAGGAATTATTTCAGGTAACATTGTAATCCCTGTGACAGCAATATATTCTACTGCACAATTTAAGATTACCCCAGAACAGTTCGAGTTACTAAATAAAGGAATTTCAAAAGTTCGTTTGTCTACAATTCCCATTGAACACGAACGCACATTCAAAAAGGACAAAATAGGGAAAAAACTCTATCAATTCTATTTGAAAAAGAAGAGTCAGGATAATGATTTTTAATGATAAATTAAGTTCTTATATCTCATTTAAAAAGAAAAACATCCAGAAGTTGAATGGAAAGTGATAATTGGTATGCGTCATGTTTGGGGACATGGTTACTATCAAATTAGCGATGAAATAGCATGAGCTACCATTCCATTAAGGGAGAAGGTTGAGCGATATAAACAAGAACTAGGATAAAACACCAGCATGGATAAATTTACAAGCAATGGACTACCTCTATTGCTTTTTTTATTTGCAAAATCACCATGAATTCAATTACACATACTTATTCAAAAACTACTAGTTACTCCAATAAAAAGGACAGGAATAAATTAATTATACAGGAAATGAATTTAAAATGTCCCTGTTGCCTCATCCAATTTATATCATTAATTTCACAATTTTAAAAAGAGTGCAACCATAGCTAAAAAGGAATATTTAGAAAGAATTTATGATTAAATTTCTTATATTTGTAATAATCTAAATACATCATTTTATATAAAGTTCAAATTCACCTACACATAACAAAAACATATTAGATAATTTATAAAACAATGACCTATGAACAACACTAGCTAAATTTTCACTACCTACACTTCGATCTGTTATTATATA
>ERZ772882.3946-NODE-3946-length-11170-cov-2.632749_pt1 | contig 11170 bp, 15 predicted proteins | sample MGYA00580576_ERZ772882 | MGnify/ENA primary metagenome ERZ772882 (study PRJEB29015, sample SAMEA2737658) | human gut metagenome | biome: human gut; feature: human-associated habitat; material: faeces | place: China | collected 2012 ... | reverse complement strand
TTTTAACCCGTCTTGGCTTCGGGTCCAAGATCGTCATCACCGGCGACGTGACCCAGATCGACCTGCCGGACGGCAAGGCGTCCGGTTTGAAGGAGGCCATGCGGGTCCTGCGGGACGTGGAGGGCATCGGCATCTGCGAGCTGACCAACGCCGACGTGGTCCGCCATGTGATGGTTCAGCGGATTGTGGAGGCCTATGAGCGGTACGAGACCGCGAAAAACGGCGGAAAGGGGCGGAAGTGATGGCGAAGCGGCATTATATCCCCGTCACCGCCGACGTGCCCGGCGCCGCCAGTGAGGGCAACTGCGCCCTGATCCGCAAGGTGATCCGCACCGCCCTGGCGGCGGAGGGGGTGGCGGCGCTGGACGCCTACCCGGACCAGCGGGCCAGGCGGTATGGCTGCCCGGTGGCAGCGGTGGCTGTGGAGACCGCAGAGAGCCGGACCGTGGGATTCTGCAATTATCTGGGCGAGGTCTTCGATACCGGGGCCGGCGCACCGCGGGAGCTGTATGGAAAGCAGCTGGAGGCGGTGATCTCCATAGAGATCCGGGGACAGCGGGCCGCGGACTGTGAACAGGGCTGTGAGACGGCGGCGGAGGTGCTGCTGGGAAGGCTGCCCGCCGGCATCCGCCCCGGTGAGCTGAACTGGGAAGCCCTGACTTGGGAGCGGGAGACAGGGCTGTTCCTGCGGCGGGGAAGGCTCCGGTGCCGGGCGTATTTCCTGGCCCGGGCGGAAGAGGGCGACACGGTATTTTTGGACTTTCGATTGAAGGGAGCAGTGACCACTTGAGCGAGACAATGCATGAGCGGCCGGGGGTGTACTCCAGCTATGACGCGTCAACGGTGGTATCCGCCGGGCGGGCCGCCAAGGTCATTGGCGTGGCGGCCAAGGCGGTGAAGGGCACCGCCGGAGAGGTGGTGACCCTGACGGGCTATGCCGCGGGCGTGGCGGCCTTCGGCGAGGACGCAGCGGATACGCCGGGGATGAGCACCATCCTGCGGCTGCTGTTTGCCAATGGTGCCTCCACTGTGGCGGCGGTCCGGGTGGCGGAGGCCGGCGCGGTGAAGGACTACCAGGACGCCTTCGCGGCCCTGGGCGGGGAGGAGGCCCGGATTCTGGTGTGCGACAGCGCCGAGGAGACGGTGCAGCAGGCGCTGCGGACTGCGGTGGAGGATGCCTCTGCCGCCCGGATGGAGCGGATCGCCGTGGTGGGCGGCGACGGTGAGTCGGCAGCGGAGCTGGTGACCCACGCGGCGGCGCTAAACAGCGAGCGAATGGTGCTGGTGGGGCCCGATGCCCTGGACAGCGGCGGGAAGACGCTGCCCGGCGTGTTCGCCGCAGCGGCCCTGGCAGGGGTCATCGCCTCCGGACGGGACCCGGGAGTGCCGCTCAACGGGGCGGAGATCCGGGGGCTGGGGGGCCTGGGCACCGCATACACCGACAATGACATCGACCTGCTGGTGCGGGGCGGCGTGACGCCCCTGGAGAGCACGGCGGGCACAGTATCCCCGGTGCGGGGGATCACCACCCGGACCACAACCGGCGGTGCAGCGGACACCACTTGGCGGGAGCTGACCACCATCCGCATCGTGGACGACGTGATCCCCACCGTGCGCGACGCCCTGCGTGCCCGGTTCCGCCGGGCCAAGAACACCGAGCAGAGCCGGGGAGCCATCCGCTCCCAGGTGGTGCTGGAGCTGGAAAACAAGCTGGCGCGGGAGATCATTACCGGATACGGCGAGGTCTCCGTAGAGGCCGATGCGGACAACCCCACGGTGTGTCTGGTGGATTTTTCCTTTACCGTGGCCCATGGGCTCAACCAGATCTGGCTGAGCGCGCATATCACTGTGTGAGAATGGGGGAGGAAGGAACATGAAGGTTGCGGGATTTCCAACCAGCAGCGACATCTATCTGGAGGTGGACGGCAAAAAGGTGGCGGTGGTGCAGAGCTATACCGCCAAGTCCAGCCGTACCAGCCAGACCGTGGAGGCCTTCGGCGAGGACGAGCCGGTGGCCACCATACCGGGCCAACGTACCCACGTCATCGAACTGACCCGGCTGTACGCCACCGATGAGGCCATCCGGGACGGGCTGAACTTCCATGCGCTGGAGGACTTCAGCCTGGTCATCTGCAAGCCGGACCGGAAGATCATCTACTCCGGCTGCCAGTGGAGCTCCATCGGCGAGACAGGCGCGCTGGGGGCCATGGTGGTGGAGAAGATCACCATCGTAGCGGCCAGGCGGATTGAAACGGCGGTGTGATATGCTGGAGAGACGGGAACGGCTGAAGCTGGAGGACGGGAGGGAGCTGCGGCTTCTCTCCGCCCTGGAGGTGCTGGAGGCCCGCCGGGAGGCGGAGGGGCTGGCCCGGGGGGAGGCGGAGGCCGCCCTGTGCGCCAACGCCTGCCTGCTGGCCCGGGCGCTGGAGCGGGGCGGACAGCCGGTGTTCGCGGACGGCGGGGCGGCTCTGGCGGGGCTGAGCGCCCGGGAGATCGGGGCGCTGGCGGGCCGGTGGGCCGCCTTTGACCGGGCGGAAAACCCCTCCCGAGGACGGGGAGGAGCGGCTGGAAGGGTTAAAAAAAGCCTGGAGCACGCGCCCTATGAGCGCCTTCGCTGGCGTGTGCTCCAACGCTTTGGCGCGCTTCCGACGGAGGAGCGGGCCAAACAGATGAAGGCGCGGGACTATCTCTGGTGCGCCCTCCACCTGGCGCTGGACCGGGAGGAGGAGCTGGCACGGCTGTGTCCCGCCTGCCGACGGGAGGCGGCGGAGGAGCGGTGCCCGGCCTGCGGCGCGCTCCGGACAGAGACGGCGGCGGGGCAGAACGCGGCCTTTGACGAGGCGCGGTTTGAACGCCTGAAACGGGGGGAGAGCGGTTGACGGACTATATCGCGGTATTGCTGGCACAGCAGGAGGAGCAGGAACAGGGCGAGGCCCCGGAGCTGGAGACCGGCCCCCTGACGGTATGGCTGGAGGAGAATACGCGGCCCGCAGAGGCCGCGGCAGCGCGGCGCGGAGTGGAGCAGGACGAGGCCGGCGCGTGTGCCGGACCGGGTGCGGTGATAGGGAACCGATATGCGCCGGAGGCCCCGGTCGGGGACTCCGGCGGACAGCCATCGGACCGGGGAGCGAAGCAGTGGGCAGACGGCCTCCAGACCGCTGGTGCGGTGGAGACGGCGGGAAAAACGGGGGAGCGGACGGCTCAACCGGCCCGGCCGGAGCACACCACAGAATACCGGAGCGGGTCAGGGGCGGCCTGGCTCGACGGTCTGGTGCGCAGGAGCATGGAGCGGGAGTGGAGCGGCGGAACGGAGAGGCGGGTGGTGACGGTGGAGCAGTACGGCGGAGCGGTGGGCGCTCCGGCGGAGGCCGAGGCGCTGGACCGGCTGTTTCGCCGGGACGCCCGGCGGTATGATGGGGGGTTCCGGCTGCTGTGAGATTGGCTTCCATGCGGTACAAGGACTATGTATGGCCCCACAACCCGCGGGTTTACACCATTGAGTATAAACGGACCATGGGTGCGCGGAAGGTGCCCTTCGGGCGCTACCACCTCCAGGATCTGGGCCCCGCCCAGCGGGTCATGCGGGGCGAGGGGGAATTCGTGGGCGAAGGGGCCTACGGGGAGTTTAAGAAGCTGGCTACCGTATTCTACGCCGGGGGACCGGGGCTGCTGGTTCACCCGGTTTGGCAGACCTCCAACGCCTACTTTGTGGAGCTCTCACTCCGGCAGGAGCCCAGGGCGGACTATGTGGGGTATTCCTTTGCTTTCTGGGAGGGATACGACGGACACAGCACCGGCGTACAGGTGACCGGGGGCGGAGGAGAACCGGAGACAGGCCCGGCCGCCAGTACGGCGGGGGAGCGGCGGCACACGGTGCGCCAGGGGGAGACCCTGTGGGGGATCGCCCGGGATTACGGACTCAGCCTGACCGAGCTCATCGCCCTCAATCCCCAGATTAAAAATCCAAACCTGATTCTGGCAGGGGAGGAGGTGCGCCTGGCGTGATGCGGGGAGAACTGCTGTGCTGGGATGGACGGCGCATCCGCCTGCCCGACGCGGTGGAGTGGCGGTTTCAATACGGCTGCGGCACGCCCTGCGACAGCTTTCAGCTCACCTGCCTGTGGGAGCCGGACAGCGGGAACGACCTGGCCGAGGCGGTGAGCTTTACGGCGGAGGAGAACGGGGAACGGCTCTTCACCGGCGTGGTGGACGAGTGCGAGCGGGGCTGGGACACCGCGGGGGGCACCCTTACCGTGGCGGGCCGGGGAATGGCCGCCCGCCTGCTGGACAACGAGGCGCTGGGGGCAGACTACCAGGTGGCCACTGTTGAGGATATCCTGCGGGACCACGTGGCCCCCTACGGCATTGAGACCGTGCGGGGGGCGGAGCTGCCGCCGGTGCCGGGCTTCTCGGTGGACGCGGGGAGCAGCGAGTGGCAGGTGGTCTATGAATTCTGCCGCTATTATGGGGGAATTGCCCCCCGGTTTGACCGGCTGGGGCGGCTGGTACTGGCCCCCTGGGAGGAGGGGCGGCGGCTGGTGCTGGGGGCGGACGCGGCGGTGACGAGCTTCCGCCTGCGGGAGCAGCGCTACGGGGTGCTCTCCGAGGTGCTGGTGCGGGACCGCACCACAGAGGAGGTTCAGCGGGTGGCGGACGAGGACTTCCTGCGCCGGGGCGGCCGGTGCCGCCGTGTGCTCACCATGCCGGGAAAGAGCAGCTATCAGGCCATGCGCTATTCCGGGGCGTATCAACTGGCCCGCGCCCGGGAAGAGCTGCGGCAGGCAGAGTTGGAGCTGCCGGAGGCCTTTGCCGCGTGGCCGGGGGAGCTGGTGGAGCTCAACCTGGCCAAGGGGACGGGACGGGGCCTCTGGCGGGTACGGGAGAGCGTATGCGGCCTGACGGCGGCGGGAACCTACACCCGGCTGACGCTGGGGGAGCCATAGCGGAGGAGTGGTTTTATGTGGATTTCGGAGCAGGGGCGGAGAAGGGCAGAGCCGGACGGAACAGCACTGGTGGGCCGGGTCACCTTGCCCGGCGACCCGGCCGGGGTGTATCTGGCTGGAGAGCGGCGGGAGCTGCCCGTGTTTGGCCCGGGCGGCTATGTGTGGCGGCCGGAGGAGGGCGAGCAGGTGCTGGTGCTCAAGACCGGTCAGGCGGGAGAGGCCCCCTGTGTGGCCGGCCAGGCCTGCGGGCAGGACTGGAACCTGGCGGCGGGCGAGGTGCTCATCTACAGCGGCTCGGCCTCCATTCGCATCGGCGGCGGGGGTATCCGGCTGACCGGAGATGTGCTGGTCAACGGCAAGCCGGTGCTTACAGGGGAGGGCTGAGCGTGGAACTAATGGTGCGGAACGGCGACTACGTCAACGACGGCGCGGGTGGCTTCCTGCGGGCGGAAGGGACGGACGAGCTGCTGCAGCGGGTGTTGTGGAAGCTGTCCATCCCGCGGGGGAGCTTTCCGCTGCTGCCTGCGCTGGGCAGTGAGCTCCACCGGCTCGGCCGGGCCAAGCCCGCTGAGCGGGCCGGACTGGCCCGGCAGTATGTGGCCCAGGCACTTTCCGATGAGGCGGAGCTGTCGGTGGCCGGGGTGGAGCTGTCGGCCGGGGGAGAACTGACGGTCGAGCTGGACTGGCGGGGCGAGGCGCTCCGCCTGATACTTGGGACGGGAGGCGTATGACGGGATGACGGTGGAGGAGCTCTACGGGCAGATGGTGGACACCTTTCAGCGGGAGACGGGGCTGGCGCTGGCCGGGGACGGAGACATGGCGGTGCGGCTTTACGCCGTGGCGGCCCAGCTCTACGCCCTGTATGTGCAGGCCGACTGGGTGGGGCGGCAGTGCTTCCCCCAGACGGCCCAGGGGGACTACCTGGATAAGCATGCTCAACTGCGGGGGCTGGAGCGCCGGGCGGCCACAGCGGCGGTCGGGGTGCTCTCCTTCGAGACAGACCATCCGCCGGAGGCCGATCTGAGCATCCCGGAGGGGACGGTATGCATGACAGCGGCCCAGGTGCGCTTTGAGACCACCGAGGCGGGCGTTTTAAAGGCGGGGCAGACCTCCGCCCAGGTGCGGGCCAGAGCGGTGGAGCCGGGCGCGGCGGGAAATGCGGCGGCCGGGACGGTGCGTGCCATGGCGGTGGCGCCGGTGGGGGTGAGCCGGTGCACCAATCCTGAGGCCTTTTCCGGAGGACTGGATGCCGAGGGGGACGAGAGCCTGCGGGAGCGGGTGCTGGAGACCTTTCGGCGGATGCCCAACGGGGCCAACGCCGCCTTTTACCAGCAGGAGGCCCTCTCCTTTCCGGAGGTGGCGGCGGCTACCGTGGTGGCGCGGCCCCGGGGCGTGGGGACGGTGGACGTGTTTCTTGCCACGGCGGCGGGTCTGCCCGACAGCGGACTGCTGGAACAGGTGGCAGCCCATCTGGAGGAACGCCGCGAAATCGCCGTGGATGTTCAGGTGAAGGCGCCGGAGGTAAGGACGGTGGATGTGTCGGTTCAGGTGGCGGCCCGGCCGGGGGCGGACTTTGACACCGTCCGGCAGGCGGTGGAGTCCGCCGTGCGGGGCTGGTTTGACGGGCGGCTCTTGGGGCAGAGTGTCCTGCGGGCCCAGCTGGGGGCGCTGATCTTCGGGGTGGAGGGCGTGGAGAACTACGCCCTCACCGCCCCGGCGGCCGATGTGGCGGCAGCGGTGGACGAGCTGCCACAACTGGGCACACTGACGGTAGCGGCACTGGAGGGGACGGCATGAGCTACGGGGCATACCTCAGGGAGCTGCTCCGGCCCCTGCGTATCTATGGGCTGGAGGGCACCGCCAATGGCGGTGAGCTGGAGGCCCAGGGGAAGGCGCTGGATGGGGTGGAGGCCGCCATGGAGGAGGTACAGCGGGAGATGCTGATCTGCACCGCAGAGGGACGGGGGCTGGAGGCCGTCGAGGCACTGCTGGCCCGAAAGCCGGTAGCTGCCAGCCTGGAGCGGCGGCGGGCGGCGCTGGCCGCCCTGCTGCGCATCGGCGGGGACAGCTTTACCCTGACGGCGATCAACGATAATCTAAAAGGCTGCGGCCTCAACGCCGTGGCAAGCGAGACGGAAACGCCCGGCGTTGTGGAGGTGCGGTTCCCCGATGTACCAGGCATCCCGGACGGGTTTGAATCAATGAGGGCCATCCTGAAAGATATTCTGCCCTGCCATCTGGACATACGGTATGTCTACTGGTACATCACTTGGGCCCTCATGGAGGAGCGCTTTGCCACCTGGGGAGACATTGAGAAGCTGGGGCCCACCTGGGAGGAGCTGGAGAAGATGGTGCGGGACTAGCCTGCCTGTCGCATAAAAATGCCTGGAACCATGCGGTTCCAGGCATTTTTTGCTTGAAAGGGGGCTCACCAGTGCTCCAGAAGATAGGGAACAGCCGGGACAGGGCGATCAAAAAAACGGGCGAGGGCCTGCTCCAGCTCCTCCGGGGAGAGGGTGCCCTGGGGCTCCGGCCTGCCGTCCGCGCCCCACGCCAGCAGGCCGATGCCGGCGGCCCAGTAGAGGGAGTCGTCCGCCCAGGGAGAGATCCCCTCAAAGTCGTTACAGGCGGCCACTCCGCTGGGCAGAAAGGTGTCCCGCCCCAGGTGGGCGGCGTAGCGGCGGAGCAGGACGGCGGCCTCCTCGCGGGTGATGGGGCGGTCAGGGACAAAAAGTGTGCCGCCGGTGCCCCGCACGATCCCAAGATCATAGGCCCAGGCTACAGCCGTGGCACCGGGGGAGTTGGGATTCACATCGGAGAAAGGGCCGTTGGCATCGTAGGGGACAGCACCCGAGCAGGTCCACAGGGCGGCCACAAACTGGGCGCGGGTGACCGGGGACTGGGCTGCCGCCGCCGCAGGGAGCAGCAGGGTGAGGAGCAGGAGTGCAGGAATGAGCTGTCTCATGGCATATCCTCCTTTGGGTATAGCATACCATATACTGGAAGAATATGCCGTCGAAGGAAGGGGCTAGTCGCAGAAGGCCACAAGTTCGCCGTCGGTGTCGTAGCCCCGACAGGAGAGCAGGAGGATAGAGCTGCGGGAGGCAGCCCCGGGGGAATAAAACCGTATGGACAGGGAGGGGCCGGACCACACTCCGTCCCCGGCGGGGGAGAGCCAGGCGGTGACGCCCCGCTCCGCCAGGGCGGCGGCGGGGGCGTCCCGCTCCTCATCTCCCACCCAGACTGCCGTTACCTCCACCTGCGCCACCCGGGGATCGTCGGACACGGCCACGGGTGTAAACTCAGACCAGGTCTCGCTGTCGAGGGAGCCCTCTTGAAACACGTCGTAGTAGTCCAGTCCGGCGGGGAAAGCCCAGATCGCCTCCCCCCAGCGGGATGGGGTGATGTCCATTATGGCCTCTGACCGCCACAGTAGACCAGCGGTTCGCTCCAACTCCATGAGGGTAAAGGAGTCCCCGGCCCGGCGTACCGCCCAGGCGTCTGCTTTGCCGAACCACACGCCGTTCTCGTAGCGAAGGGGGCCGGAGGCGGAGGTGGTACCGTGGGGGAGGAACCGGGCGGTCTCCGCCTGGCGGCAGGCCAACCCCTGGGTGGGCATGGGCCGCCCCATGGAGAGCCATAGCACCCACAGCCCGCCCAGTAGTACCAGGGCGCTGAGGGCCAGACAGAGGCGTGGAAAGATGTAAAAGCGGAATCGGCTCACAGCGGCGGCACCTCCTCGGCCAGGGCGGCGGTGAAGGAGATCTCCTCACCCGCCGCGGAGACAGTAATGGTGAACACCCGGGCCCCGGGGGTGGGGTCAGCGATGTACAGCCAGCCGGAGGCACCCAGCAGATAGTCCTCCCCGGAGCGGAGGGAGCAGGGGCCGGAGCCGCCGGCGTCGTCGGTGTATGAGGCATCCGCCTCATACACCAGGGGCACGGGCAGCCAGGGGCGGCGGGCCGTGACAGTGAGAGGAACCTGAAGCTGGTACTCCTCTTTCACACCGCTGCTGAGCTCCCAGCGGACATGAACCAGTCCGGCCCGGCCAGCGGAGGCAAAGGTATACGCCCCCAGCACACCGCCACCGGCAGCGGCGCCCTTCAGTACCAGGGAGTCCCCCGTGTCATAGGACAGTTCCGGCGGCTGGGGAACCACCCCGGCCAGGGCGAAGAGGCCGCTGTCCCGATTGAGTCCCAAAAGAATACCCAGAAACAGGGCCAGCAGTCCGACGGCCAGAAAGAGGCGAGATACCCGAGGGAGCGTGGGGGGATGGGTTTGATCCAGCGCGTGACCTAGGGCGTAGGGATTGCCCATGGCGGTCACGGCCTGGGCGGCAGCCTCCTCGGGAGACAGGCCCCGCGCCTCCAGAGCAGCAGCGTGATCCTCCAGATGGGCGGTCAGCTCGGCAGAGACCGGCCCCCGTGCCGCCTTCCAGCGGAGCATCTGACACACTTTCTGACAGAAGTCCTCAAATTGGAGATTTGCCATGGAATCACCTCATTCCATTGGGGAGAAGTCATAGTTCGCCCAAAGGCTTGGCACGGGGGACTCATACACCAGATTTCCGGCCGTATCATAACCCCGGAGACGGATGGATTGAAAGGGATCGTCCACCGGCACCCAGGCCGAACCGTCACAGGGAAAGAGAAAGCAGTGTTCCACCGCCTCCCGCCGGAGGGTACGCAGCTGCTGCGGGGACGAGCTGGTTTCTGAGAAGCCCGCCACGTAGTCCAGCTCCATGGTCACAATCTGCGGATCGCTGGAGAGCACACAGAGGAAGCTGTGAGCCATCCCGGCGTCCTCGAACAGAAGGGTTATGGGGAGCGCGTCGTCCGGCTGAACTGCGTTGAACCGGACGGGCTCCCAGAAGGGCCCCGCCCGCCGCAGGGGTCCCACGGCGTACCAGCCGTCCCGCCGGAGGACGGCATAGGCGGTATCACGGTCTTCCGGGGGAGACGACCAGGCGACAACGCGGCCGCCCTCAAAAAAGTTTGCCTTTTGAAGCGCCCAGAGGGCCTGACTCCGGGTGAAGTAGGGGAAGCCCCAGGCCAAAAGCAACACCAGCGGGCACAGCAGCAGGAGGCAAACGTCCCGCAGGATGCGCTTTTTCCGCAGGGCGGGGGTGGGCAGGTTAGCCATGGGCTTTCTCCTCTCTCAGCGGAATGGTGAGGCGCGCTTCGACGGCGCCGAAGGGGTCGAGCAACAGGGTAATGGTCTCCGCCTTCGGATCGACCTGGCAGATAGAGAGCTCATAGTAGCGCACAGGGAGGGGGGAGGCGCCCGGAAGCGGCCCTCCGTGCAGGTAACGCCCGGTGAGAAACGGGCGGTTCTGGAACTGCGGATATTCGTTGCCCCGGTCATCCTCCGCGCGGAGCAGCGCCCCGGCGTTGGGGGGCGGAAGCCAGGGGTTGCGCCAGGAGACCCGGAGCAGACAGTCCAGCCGGAGGCCGGTATGGGTGTCCAGCAGAATCGCGCGCTCCACGGAGAAGCGGTAGTCCGCCCCCTGGTACACCGCCTGGGGATCCAGCTCTCCCGCCACCTGGGGAAAGCTCCTGTGCGTCTGAAGCCACTCCGCCTCCGCCTGGGAGGGGAGGCGGAGGGAGGAGGTGCTGTGCAGCAGAGAATAAGCTGCCGTCAGGATGGACAAAAGCAGGAGCGTCCAGACCGCCGCCCGGAACCAGATCTGGAACCACCCCAGGAAGGGGCTGTGGCTCTTGTCCAGTTCTTTTCCGATTTCCTTCGGATCGCCCATGGCGTCCACGGCCTGCTGGACGGCTACGTCGGAGGGAAAGCCCCGCGCCTCCAGGGCGGCGGCGTGATCCTCCAGATGGGCGGTGAGCTCCGCCGTGATGGCGGCGTGATCGGGGGAGAAGCGGACGTGCGCGCACACCCTGGAGCAGAAGCGGTCGACATGGTCGCGGTTCACGGAGTCACCACCTTCAAATGGGAGTCGAGGATCGGGTATTCCAACCAGCGGGCGGGATAGGGAGACTCGTAGAGCAACTTTCCGTCCGCGTCATAGCACCGGACGCGGAAGCAAGCAGAGGGAGAGGCATTTAGGGGGAGGCCATGGTAGGGATCCTCCAGGGTGAAGAAAAAGCACTGATCTTCCGGCGCCTCCCGGCGGGCGGTCTTCAAGCGGAGCGGGAGATCGAAGCCTGAGAGATAGTCCACCTCCACGGCGACGACATCCGGGCCGCCGGACACCACCGTCAGCTCCTGAC
>ERZ772882.3925-NODE-3925-length-11211-cov-2.810954_pt1 | contig 11211 bp, 8 predicted proteins | sample MGYA00580576_ERZ772882 | MGnify/ENA primary metagenome ERZ772882 (study PRJEB29015, sample SAMEA2737658) | human gut metagenome | biome: human gut; feature: human-associated habitat; material: faeces | place: China | collected 2012 ... | reverse complement strand
GAGTATTTCTCCAAAACAGTGAAATTTATTAAAACATATCAAAATGTGATAGACAAAATGGCGGAGGAGAAGAGATTCGAACTCTTGGTCCCTTGCGAGATCACTAGTTTTCAAGACTAGCTCCTTAAACCACTCGGACACTCCTCCGTGTTTGACAACGTTATTAACTATACCATGTAAATAAACGTTTGTCAATATTTTTTTGGGGTTGCATAATCATTTGGCTGCGGTACTAGGATTCGAACCCAGACAAACAGAGTCAGAGTCTGCTGTGCTACCATTACACAATACCGCAATATTTAAAGATAGCGTAAATAATTATATCAAATTCCTGCTGTTTGTCAATAGGAAACTTGAAATTTAACCCAAACGAAAAACAAACAGTAGAATATATCTTGTTAAGGCGAAAAAAAGATTTATAATAAAGAAAAAAGGAAGGTGTTAGCAATGAGTTTAAATGAATTTACCAAGGCCCTGATTGAGCGACGTTCTGTAAAATCATATATACCAAATAAACAAGTACCGGAAGAAATCTTACAAGCGGTTTTAACAGCGGGACAGTATGCCCCATCTTCCATGAATCAGCAAAAGCGATTTTTTACCGTGATTCAAGATGCTGGTTTTATCAGAGAAATCTCCGATAAAACGCTGCAAATGATGAAAGATGGAGGATTTACTCCCACGCGTCCCAATATGCCATTTTATTTAGCTCCAACTGTTATTGTTTGTTCTGCACCTAAAGATACCAAACTAGGCCGAGAGGATGTAGCTTGCTCTATTATGAATATGCTGCATGCAGCGCATTCATACGGTCTTGGAAGTTGCTATATAGGCATTGCCTTGGGCATTTTTGATTCTGATATTCAGAAAAGATTTCAGTTACCGGATGGATATGAACCTGTTGCTTGTGTAGCACTTGGGTACGAACAAGATGCACCAGCACCTGCAAAACCAAGACGAACTGATAATATATGTTATATTAGATAAAAGAAAAACACCTGTATCTTATCGAAACAGGTGTTTTTCTTTTACTTTTATTATTATAAATATGATACCAACATAAGATTTTTCAAGCTAAATGTGTACGACAATAAAAAACGATTCTATATGACACAAACACAGTACGGGTATTAGGTGTACATACCTGTTGCTATTTGACGATTTGAAAACAACTACTATTTATTATTGTAAGGCAGAGCACAAAATTTGTTCAGCACATTTGATGCCGTCAACTGCAGCAGAAACAATACCTCCCGCATATCCTGCTCCTTCACCGCAAGGATACAAACCTTTTAAAGTAACCGATTGAAGTGTTTCATCTCTCAAAATGCGAATTGGTGCAGAGCTGCGTGTTTCAACAGCTGTCAATAGCGCATCTCCATATAAAAAACCGTTCATATTGTGATTGATTTTCAAAATTCCTTCACGAAGAGATTCATAAATTTCTTCATGAAAACAGGAAGATAAGTCACACGGAACTACTCCGCGCTGATACGTTGGAAGCACATCTCCCAATCGCGTACTTGCCCGACGCTCAATAAAATCTTCTACTCTCTGAACAGGTGCTGCATATGTTTTACCGCCTAATTCAAATGCGCGTTGTTCCAACTTCCGCTGTAAATACATTCCGGCCAAAGGATGTACATCTCCAAAATCGGAAGGGCCGATACCGACCAGTAAAGCTGAGTTAGCATTTTTTCCATTACGAGCAAAATTACTCATGCCGTTGGTCACCACTCCACCTTTTTCAGATGCCGATGCAACTACAATACCTCCGGGACACATACAAAAGGTATATATACCTCTCCCATTTTTCAAATGTACTGCTTGCTTGTATTCGGCCGCACCCAACGCGGGATGATTTTCATAAGGACCAAATTGAGTGCGATTAATTAGCGATTGGGGATGCTCAATTCTTGCTCCGATTGAAAATGGTTTTTGTTCTATATGTACTAAATTGCTGTTATGTAACATTTCATAGGTATCTCTGGCACTGTGTCCAATGGCCAAAATAAGATGCGTTGTTTCTAAAATGGTAGAAGTACCATTTTGAGATTGTATTTCAATGGAGGAAATGGCTCCGTTTTTCTCAGCAATATTCGTTAATTTGGTATCGAAATATATTTCACCACCGAGTGAAATGATTTTCTTGCGAATATTTCGCACAGTATTTGGCAAATAGTCTGTTCCTATATGAGGATGTGCCAGATACAAAATTTCACTGGGAGCACCTGCTTCCGCCAATTCTAACAATACTTTTCGGGCTCTTCCGTCTTTTGTACCTGTATTTAATTTTCCATCTGAAAATGTTCCGGCTCCTCCCTCACCAAACTGCACATTGGACTCAGGATTTAACTCTTCGCCATACCAAAATGAAAATACTTGCTCCTGTCGTTTTTCAACAGCGCTCCCGCGCTCAATCACAATCGGATTTTGTCCAGCTTTCGCTAAGATAAGTGCTGCAAACATTCCGGCAGGCCCAAATCCTACTACAACGGGTCTTGTATCCAGTTTTTTTGTGGCAGGTATCATATATTCATACGGCGTAACATATTTCATTTTAGAATTTTTATTGTGTTTCATAAATACAGATTCATGACTAAGTTCTACGTCCACTGTACATATAAAATGAATATTCTGCTTGTTTCGTGCATCAATGGAGCGTTTGATTAATTGTATGGATTGTATTTCTTTGATATCTATTTTCATATGCCTTGCAGTATAATACAATAAATCTTCTTCTGTGCTGTCCAATGGCAGTTTAATTTCAGGAACTCTTATCATGTAGTTGATACCCTCGCTTTATCTTTATGGAATAAACTTTTTGCTGCAGCTTTTCCTGCTGTAATTCCACTAATCCATGCCCAGTTCAAGTTGTAGCCACCACAATCTCCATCAATATTCAGCAATTCACCTGAAAAATATAATCCTTTGTGAATTTTAGATTCCAAAGAACTGTTTAATTGTGAGAGTGAAACTCCCCCGGCGGTCACTTGTGCCTGTTTCCAGTCAGCTACTCCGACACAAGGAAAAGAAAATTGCTTGACAGCATTGGCAATTACCATAAAATCAGTTTTCGTGAATTGCTTTACCAACATTTCCTTGGACTGAGGCACAGCTGTTTTTACAATTGTTTCCCCTACCTTTTTATTAATGAAGCCTTTTAATATCTCCGCTGCGGGAAGGTGAGGAAATAGATTTACTGCATGATTCAATTGGTTTACAATACCGGATACACTATATTCCGGCATAAAGTCCAAAAGAATTGTAATCTTCTGTTTATTTGCAATACTATGGGCAACATGGCGGGAGAATTGAAACATACATATACCTGATAAACCCTGTTCTGTAAATTGTACTTCTCCTTTTTCATGTCTTATAGCTTTGCCATTACATTTTAACGTAGCTGTAACGTGACTTCGCATACCTTTTAAGGATTTTACATATTCCGGCGGCGTTTTTAAAATGGTTAGTGCGGGATATAACGGTGTAACCGTATGTCCCAGTTGTTTTGCTAAAGTATACCCATTTCCTACAGAACCCAGTTGAGGTGAAGCTTTTCCTCCGGTTGCCAAAATTACTTTGTCAGCAATAAAAGTTTGTTTCTGATGATTTTCTAATATAAATATGCCATTTTTCGACCGAATGCTGTGAATAGGACAATCGCAGATGATTTCCACTTGCATCTCTTCTGCGTTAAAACGCAACACATCCAATACAGAAGAAGCCTGTAAACTATAAGGATAAATTCGGCCTTCTGATTCTTCTTTGCAAAGAAGTCCAATTTCTTCAAAATATTGTATGACTCGTTGAGGAGGATACGTACGCAAAATAGCTTCAATCAGTCTTGTATCGCCATAATAGTGTTTTGCACTTGCATGTATATTGGTTAAATTACATCTTCCATTACCTGTGGCCAGCAATTTTTTTCCTACTCGCGAAGCGCCTTCAAAAATTGTAATCTTTTTTGTCTGTTTGCATATCTTGGAAGCTGTGATGGCCGCAATGAGCCCGGAAGCTCCTCCGCCTATGACAGCTAAATTTATTTTTTCCTGCATAAATCTTTCCCTCCTTTCCATATGCAAAATTTCCATAAACAGTATAGCGCATTTAGTAGTTATATGTAAAGAATATGTTTGTTTTATCTTATATTTTGTGTCAAAACTTGTTTTATTTTTTTCAAAGACGGTTGACAATTGTTTCATAGAGAGTATAATAAGTTAACAATATTAATTGTTAATATTATTAATTATTAATGATATTAATTGAGGGGGTGAATTTAGGCATGAGCGATGCCAATGCCTTAAAAGAAGAATTGGCAGAAGTGGTAGATTTTTTAAAAAATCCTGGTAGATATACCGCTATAAAAAACCTTTTCCTGCAATGTTTGGTATTGCCCCGGGGGAATTTTTTACGCTGGGAATGATTGAGCGATATCAAGATTCATCAACAGGAGGAGTAGAAGCTTCTTTGATAAGGGAAGTTAGTCAGATGTCAGGTCCGGCTGTTTCTCAAATGTTAAAGGCTTTGGAAAAGAAAGACTATATCAAAAGAGTCATGGTTGAAGAAGATCGACGGAAAGTATTAGTGTGTTTAACCCAACAAGGAAAAGAAATTTTGTCCACATCCAAAAAGATGTTTTTAGCCGTTGTGGATAAAATTTATGAAGATTTTGGAGAAAAAGACACAAGAAAATTTATTGAACTTCTTAATCGCTTTCAAGTAATCTTCTATGAAGGCACATCCTGTGACAAAATTTAAACTTATTTAAGAAAGGAAGTCATGCTCATATGGTGAAATTGCTCGCAAAGTACTTAAAGCCTTTTTGGCTGAGTGTAGTATTTGCCGTTTTGCTGTTGTTTGGTCAAGCATTTAGTGATTTAAGCTTACCACATTACATGTCTGACATTGTAAATGTTGGTATTCAACAGGGCGGTATTTCAGAATCTACACCTAAGGCAATAAGTGCCAAAGCACTTTCGTTTTTGAAAGTGTTTATGACAGACGAAGAAAAAGAAGTCATTAATAAGAGTTATACGCTTCGTTCTGTTAACGATCAAGGTCAAGAACATGACCGTTATGTTAAAGAATATCCGTTGCTGGCTACACAAGATATTTATGTATTGAACAATAATATAGACAGCGATACTATGTCTCAATTGGATCATACATTTGGTTTGGCAACATGGACATTCATTTATACCATGCAATCTATGTCAAGCAATGAAAATGCTGCAGCACAATCTGGCGGTGACGATACTTCCAGCAGCAGTAGTATTTCGGATATTAATTTTGAAGAACTCTATCAAATGCAACCACAGCTGGAGGCAATGCCTGATCAAGTGATTGATGATGCAAGAGTACAGGCAGAAAACACAGAATCCTCCATGCTCTCTCAAAGTGCTGCTATCTTAAACGGTAATATTTATCAAGAGCTTGGACAAAACAAATCCAGCATACAAACCACATACATTGTAATTGCAGGTATGAAAATGCTGGCACTGTCACTGGCAGGCGGTATTGCATCTATTTTGGTTTGCCTATTGGCTTCCCGTATTGCAGCCGGTGTATCACGCAATCTGCGCAGAGATGTATTTAGAAAAGTTACTTCTTTTTCTAATAATGAATTTGACGAATTTACAACCTCTTCTTTGATTACCCGTACTACCAACGATATTACACAGATCCAATTATTATTGGTAATGGGTATCAGGATGATATGTTATGCTCCCGTTATGGCTGTGGGCGGTACTGTTATGGCTGTAGGCTCTTCCCCGTCCATGAGTTGGATTATTGCTTTGGCATGCGGACTGCTGTTCTTACTGGTCGGAGTCATCTTCGTCATTGCAATGCCTAAGTTCAAAATCATGCAAAAATTAATTGATAGATTGAACTTGGTTGCAAGAGAAAATTTAAACGGCATGACTGTTATTCGAGCTTTTGGTACGGAAGATTTTGAAAAGAAACGTTTTGATAAAGCAAATATGGATGTAAGTAAAACGCAATTATTTACAAACCGTGTTATGGTATTCTTAATGCCTGCTATGACCTTTATCATGAATGGTATTTGCTTGCTTGTTGTTTGGATTGGTGCACATCAAGTTGCGAACGGCGGTATTCAAGTTGGTGATATGATGGCCTTTATGCAATACTCTATGCAAATTATCATTGCATTCTTAATGCTTTCCATTGTATTTATTATCGTACCCCGTGCAGCTGTTTCCGCAGCCAGAATCAGAGAAGTGCTTAGAAAAGAACCGAGCGTTCAAGACCCTGCTCAGCCAAAACATTTTGATGACAGCATTGATGGTGTTGTTGAATTCCGTAATGTTAGTTTCCATTATGCCGGGGCTGATGAAGAAGTGTTAAGCAATATCAACTTCACTGCAAAACCAGGTCAGACAACAGCATTTATCGGTTCTACCGGTTCAGGTAAATCCACGTTGGTAAACTTAATCCCTCGTTTTTATGATGTAACTTCAGGTGAAGTTTTAATTGATGGTGTGAATGTAAAAGATGTATCTCAACATGAGCTTCATAACAAAATTGGTTATGTACCGCAAAAAGGCGTTTTACTGTCAGGTACCATTGCTTCCAACTTGCGTTATGGAGACGAAAATGCAACTATGGACGATTTAAAACTTGCTGCGGATATCGCACAAGCTACTGACTTTATTATGAAAAAGCCGGATGGCTTTGACAGTCCTATTTCTGAAGGCGGTACCAATGTATCCGGAGGTCAAAAACAGCGTTTGTCCATAGCACGTGCTTTGACAAAGAAACCGGAAATCTTTATTTTTGACGACAGTTTCTCTGCTTTAGACTTTAAAACAGATGCTGCTTTGCGCAAAGCTTTGAAAGAACATACTTCAAATGCAACCGTATTGATTGTTGCACAGCGTATTAGCACAATTATGAATGCAGAACAAATTATCGTTTTGGATGAAGGCAAAATTGTTGGTAAAGGTACGCATCAAGAGCTACTCAAAAATTGCCAAACCTACTATGAAATTGCTTCGTCACAACTTTCAAAGGAGGAGTTAGACAATGAGTAATCAAGAACAAAATACAAAAACTTCTCCAAAGCCGGGTGGCGCAATGTTTGGTGGGAACGCCGCTGTTCCTGGAGAAAAAGCAAAAAACTTTAAAAATTCTTTTGGTAAATTACTGCGTTACATGGGCAAATTTAAAGTACTGTTAATTTTAGTGGTTATTTTTGCTGTGTGCTCCACAATATTTACCATTGTCGGACCTAAAATTTTAGGTATGGCTACTACAAAATTGTACGAAGGCATTATGAGCAGTGTCTCCGGTACAGGAACCGGTATCGATTTTGGATATATCGGTACAATTGCAATTATTCTGATTTGTTTGTATTTGGTAAGTTTATTATTTGGTTATTTACAAGGACATTTGATGTCCAAAGTTACAATGAAGGTAACATATAATTTAAGAAAAGATATTTCCAATAAGATGCATCGTCTGCCATTTAAGTATTATGACGGTACCTCAAATGGTGAAATCTTATCTTATATTACCAATGATATTGATACGATTTCCCAAAGTATGAACCAGAGTGCAACACAAATTATCACTTCAGTTACTACTATTATCGGTATTCTGATTATGATGCTGACCATCAGCTGGGAAATGACTTTGGTTGCTTTGGCCATTGTGCCTATTTCAATGGGTATTATTTCTTTAATTATGAAAAAATCTCAGAAACACTTTATGGCACAACAAGCTTATTTGGGTCACGTAAATGGTCATGTAGAAGAAATGTATTCCAGCCATGTTGTAATCAAAGCGTTTAATAAAGAAAAAGAGTCTGCAAAAACCTTTGATAAATACAACAATACACTTTATAAATCTGCTTGGAAATCACAATTTATGTCAGGCCTTTTAATGCCGATTATCTTGTTTGTTGGAAACTTGGGTTATGTAGCAATTTGTATTTTGGGCGGTTATTTATCTGTTACAACCGGTTTACCTGTTGGTAACATTCAAGCTTTCATGCAATATGTACGTCAATTTACACAACCAATTTCTCAAATTGCCAATATCTCAAATATTTTACAGCAAACTGCAGCAGCTGCTGAACGTGTGTTTAATTTCTTAGAACAGGAAGAAGAAGTTCCTGAAACAAAGAATCCGATTACCGTACAGCATGATCCAAACGGTGTCGAAACTGCTACTTGCATCAAACCAAAAGGTAAAGTTGTATTTGACCACGTACACTTTGGTTATACACCGGAACGTACCATTATCAATGACTTTTCAACCGTGGTAGAGCCCGGACAGAAAGTAGCTATTGTAGGACCTACAGGTGCAGGTAAAACAACCATAGTAAAACTGTTGATGCGTTTCTATGATGTAAATTCAGGCGCGATTTTAGTAGACGGTCATGATTTACGCGAATATGCAAGAAAAGATTTGCGTTCCATGTTTGGAATGGTTGTGCAGGACACTTGGCTGTACAATGCTTCTATTGAAGATAATATTCGTTATGGTAAACAGACTGCCACAACGGAAGAAGTAATCGAAGCAGCGAAAGCTGCACAAGTAGATCACTTTGTCAGAACGTTCCCTGATGGATATAAAACCATGCTAAATGAAGAAACAAATAATGTATCTCAGGGACAAAAACAGTTGTTGACCATTGCCCGTGCGATTTTAGCAGATCCTGAAATTTTAATTCTGGATGAAGCAACAAGCAGTGTTGATACCAGAACTGAAATTTTAATTCAAAAAGCGATGGATCATTTAATGGAAGGAAGAACCAGTTTCGTTATTGCTCACCGCTTATCTACCATTAAAAATGCAGATACCATTTTGGTTATGAAAGATGGAGATATTATCGAACAAGGTAATCATGAAGAACTGCTTGCCAAAGGTGGTTTTTATGCAAACCTTTATAATAGCCAATTTGATGAAGGCGAAGAATAATTTGAATAAATAACTTCCTCTCAAAAAAGCCATTACAGTGAAAACTGTAATGGCTTTTTATTGCTCTATGTTCGCTGATTTTTGGCAGTAAGCTTGTATTAATTTGATAAACCGCTCTCCGTAGCGATTTGCCTTTGTCTGCCCTACCCCGTTCACTTCAAGAAAAGATTTTAAATTTTGAGGTAACTTGATGCACATATCCCGCAAGGCAGCATCTGTAAAAATAACAAATGCAGGAACACTTTGTACTTTTGCAATTTTTGCCCTTAGTGCTTTTAATTGTTGGAATAATTCCTCATCAATTTCCACGTAAGAAGTAGGAACTGAAGATTCCATACTGTCAGGTTGTTGCAACACACGCATATGCAATGACTGCTGACCGCGTAAAATTGCATAGGCTTTTGGCTGAATTTTTAATACTTGATATCCATCGGTAGTTGCTTGAATATAAGATTGTACCAGTAAAAATTCTATGACTTGTCTGATATATTCTTTGGGAACAGTTTCCATAATTCCATAGGTAGTCAGTGTATCTAAATGGCTATTTCTGATTTTTTCATTTTTACTTCCCCGTAAAATATCAATAATGGTCAGCATTCCAAATCGTTCTCCGGCTCTGATAATACATGACATAATCTTTTGTGCATCAACGGTGATATCAATTTCTTTTGAATTTGCATTGCAATTAGAACAATTTCCGCAAAAATTTGGACTTTGTTCTCCAAAGTATCGAAGCATATGTGCACGCAAGCAATCTGTTGTGGTGCAGTAATAAGTCATTTGTTTGAGCCTATCTCTGTCTTTTTCCAATACTTCATGGCGTGTAATTGGATCCAATTCTTCGTTTTCTTTGTCCTTTTCAATTAAAAATAAATTTGTACTTACATCTTGTTTGCTGTATAACAAAATACATTGTGCCGGTTCACCGTCTCTTCCCGCCCGTCCTGCTTCTTGATAATAACTCTCTATATTTTTAGGCATATTAAAATGAATGAGATAAGAAATATTGGATTTATCAATTCCCATACCAAACGCATTGGTTGCAACCATAATTTGTGCCTTATCGAATTGAAATTCTTCTTGATTTAATTTTCGCTCCTTATCGCTTAAGCCGGCGTGATATCTGGTCGCCCGATAGCCTTGTAATATCAATCTGTCACAAACATCCTCTACCCCTTTTCTCGTCGTACAATAGATAATGCCTGTTTTATTTGGATTCCGTTCTAAAAATCGTTCCAACGCCGTAAATTTATCAACAGGTTTTTGTACTTCAAAATAATCCTGTCGTCATGACAAATGGTTTCTGCAATGCTAAAAGAGAAATAATATCATCTTTTACTTCTCTGGTAGCAGTGGCTGTAAAGGCACCGATAATAGGACGTTTGGGCATAGATTGAATGAATTGCGCTATTTTTAAATAGCTGGGACGGAAATCTTGTCCCCACTGTGATACGCAATGTGCCTCGTCTATACTGACCAATGAAATATTGGTGGAAGCAGCAAATTCCTGAAAAAAATCCAATTCCAAACGTTCCGGGGCAACATAAATTAATTTGTACTTATACTGCTTTGCATTTTGAATTACTTTATATTGCTGTGCAGGTGTCAACGAACTGTTAATGTATGCTGCGGGAATGCCCGCTTCCAATAAGGCATGAACTTGGTCTTTCATCAAAGAAATCAGAGGAGAAATTACCAACGTAATTCCGTCCATCAAAATTGCCGGAATTTGATAACAGATGGATTTTCCTGCCCCCGTAGGCATAATTCCGACACAGTCTGTTCCGTTTATTAAATTTGTAACTAGTTCTTTTTGACCGTAACGAAATTCCTTGTATCCAAAATAAGTTTTTAAAATTTCATAAGCTTTCTCTATCATCTGTACTCTCCACCAATATCGTTATAATGTTATTATACTAAACTTTTTATTTAGACACAATGAACCTGTGAGAGAATTGCGCATAAATCATTGTTCGTGACGAAATTATGAATAAAAAAACAGATTTTCGTATGAATATTGAGAAATTTATCTATTTTTTTGTCAACAAACTTGTAATATTGACGATATTAGATGAATATAGTATAATAAAAATATATATGAGAAAGAAGGTATAGTTATGAGTAAATACTGCCCCAGATGCGGTGCTGCTACAGAACGTAATGCGGCTTTCTGTCATAATTGTGGTGCTAAAATACCTCAAGAGCAGCCGCCTGCTTCAAATTCAAACACAAATACATATCATCAAAATTACGGTACTGTTCCGC
>ERZ772882.3920-NODE-3920-length-11233-cov-3.269637_pt1 | contig 11233 bp, 9 predicted proteins | sample MGYA00580576_ERZ772882 | MGnify/ENA primary metagenome ERZ772882 (study PRJEB29015, sample SAMEA2737658) | human gut metagenome | biome: human gut; feature: human-associated habitat; material: faeces | place: China | collected 2012 ... | reverse complement strand
CACTGCCGCTAAAAAACGAAGTCAATACATTTCTTACCGCCCCCCAGGCGGTCTGCCGTGAAACGGCTTAAATAAAATGATGAAATCATTTTATTAAGAAATAGTATTATTGCAAACATAATTTCGATTATTGCAACGTTAGTATAACACGGAAATCCAAAAAAGTACAGAGGAAAATGTGGGCATCGTTCCAAAAAAGAAGCGGGTTCTGCAGGGGAGAAGTGTGCTCCCCGCGGAACCCGCGTGTATAAAGTGGTTTTTAAGAATTTCCCAGAAAATTGTCCAGAATCTTTTCCTGAATGCGGATATATTCCCGGGCGTCCTCCGGGCCGAGGGCTTCCAGCAGGGACGATACCCGGGAGATGACCTCCGCCCGGGCTTTCTGTATCGCATTTACCCCGTTTTCCGTCAGCCGGACAAAAATCTGCCGGTTGTCGCTTAAATCGGAGGAGCGGGCGATCAGTCCCTTTTCCTCCATGTGATGCAGAAGAAAGGTGACACGGGCGGTGCTGACGGCCATCTTTTTGCTGAGTTCCTTGGGATGGATCGCTGTCTCGTGGGTGGCGAGATAGTTCAGAACGAACAGCTCTCCCCGCACCATCTTGGAAAGCTGCTGATAGGCCGGGACTTGCAGGAGATTCGCCTGCACGCTGAGAAGCTGCCCGGCAAGCAACGAATAGTCCATGCTGCCAAAATCACTCCCGTTCTTCCATGACGCTCATGTACGCCGGGCGGATGATCTTATCCATGCAGATCAGCTCCTCGATCCGGTGGGCGCTCCAACCCACGATCCTCGCCACGGCGAACATGGCTGTGTACAGCTCCTGAGGAATTCCCAGCATGTCGTAGACAAAGCCGCTGTAAAAGTCCACGTTGGGGCTGACGCCCTTGTAGATCCGCCGGTGCTTCGCGATCAGCTGAGGGGCAAGCTCCTCCACGTTGCGGTACAGCGTCAGGTCGTCCCCGCGCCCCTTTTCGGCGGCGAGTTTTTCCACATAGCCCTTGAAAATCCGCTCTCTGGGGTCGGACAGGGAATAGACGGCGTGACCCATGCCGTATACAAGCCCCTTCCGGTCGAAGGCGTCCCTGTTGATGATCTTCGCGAGATAATCCTCCAGAGCCTCCTTGTCCGAGCAGTCGGGGACGTGCAGGCGGATGTCCTCCATCATTTCCATGACCTTGATGTTGGCGCCGCCGTGCTTGGGGCCTTTCAGGGAGGACATAGCCGCCGCGATGGTGGAATAGGTGTCGGAACCGGAGGAGGTGATGACACGGGTGGTGAAGGTGGAATTGTTGCCGCCGCCGTGCTCCATGTGGAGAATCAGCGCCGTGTCCAAGACCTTCGCTTCCGTGGCGGTGTATTTTTTGTTGGGGCGGAGCATCATGAGAAGATTTTCCGCCGTGGAAAGGGCGGGGTCAGGCCGGTGAATGACCATGCTGTCCATATTTTCGTAGTAATTATAGGCGTGGTATCCGTAAACGGCCAGCAGCGGGAATTCGGCGATCAGCTGGATGCACTGCCGGAGGGAATTGCTGACACTGGTGTCGATGGCGCGCTCGTCGTAGGACGCCAGCGTCAGAATGCCCCGGGTCATGGAGTTCATGATGTCCTTGCCGGGGGCTTTCATGATGACGTCCCGGGTGAAGTTGGTGGGGAGCGTCCTGCACTCGCCCAGCAGCCTCCGGAATTCTTCCGCGGCGGCGCTGTCCGGCATCTGTCCCATGAGCAGAAGATAGGCGATCTTTTCGTAGCCAAGCTCCGTTTCCCCAAGGCTGCCGATCAGGTCTTCTACCCGGTAGCCCCGGTACCAGAGTTGGCCGTCGCAGGGAACCTTTTTGCCGTCCACAATTTTGGAGGACGTGATTTTGGAAATGTTCGTCAGTCCGGCGAGAACGCCGTTGCCGTTTTCGTCCCGAAGCCCCTTTTTGACACCGTATTCCTCGTACAGCCGGGGGGAGATGGTGTCGTTCCGGCGGCACACCGCCTCGCTGCGGGTAGTGTAGTCATTCAACTGGGTCATGTCCATGTGCCGACCGCTCCTTTCGCAAACACTTCGTTCATGACGCTCTCCAGATGGGAGAGCTGTTCCAGAAGGTTCTTCAGATTTTCGTAGCCGAAGGCCTCGATTACCCGGCTGTAGTAGGCGTTCAGGATATTTGCCTGCCGCTCCATGGCTCGGACGCCGGAATTGGTGATGACGACGTAGGTGCCGTCGCGCCCGTCGCCGCTGTGGGACCAGAATACCAGCCCCCGCTCGTGAAGCTTGCGGATCATTTTGGAAGTCTTGGGTATGGGCAATTCCAGCCGTTCGGCCAAATCCCGCAGGTAGGTTTGCTCCGCTGACCCACCCTGACCGGCAGCTTCCACAATGCTGTGGAGGGCAATGTAGTCGGAAAGGGACAGCTCCGTGAACAGGTCGTGCACGATGTCCCGGTTCAGCAAGTAGCGCTGACGGGTCATCGCATAGGCCAGTTTTTCCACTTCATGTTGATTTTTCATTGGCATCGTCCTTTTCTTAGGTGCGTTTCCGGCGTGAAATTGCCGGGGTATTGCAAGTTTCTGAGAGCGACATTGCATAGCGGGTGCCGGCCCTCCGGGGAGGCGTTCATAACTCGCAGAAGCCTTTCACGGGCGATGGTGCGGACACCGGGAAGAAAGGCACCGGAGTGACAAAACGGGGAAACCATTCGGGGCTGGGCGAAAAATGAAATTTGCTAACATTGTTAGGTATTATAACAGGCGCGGGTCATCTTGTCAATAAACCGAAAAAAGGCTTGTAAAATTTGAACAAAAAATGAATGATCGGCCACCAATTTCTATCGTAATTTACAATTGCAATTTTGCAGAAATTCATATATAATTTTCCATATCACAAAAACAGATGTCCACCGACTATGGATGCTGCTTTTGAATGGAGGTTAAAGAAAATGAAAAGAGTAATTGCTGTTATCTTAGTACTGTGCATGGCTCTGTCCCTGTGCGCCTGTTCCTCTTCCGGCAGCGGCTCCGCTTCCGGCGAGAAGGTCATCAAGATCGGCGTGTTTGAGCCTTCTTCCGGCGACTCTGCGTCCGGCGGCAAGAAGGAAATCCTGGGTATGCAGTATGCCAACAGCCAGGAGCCCACGGTCACTCTGGGCGGCGAGACCTACAAGGTTGAGCTGGTCTACGGCGACAACGGCTCCTCCACCGACAAGGCTCCCTCCGCTGCTTCCTCTCTGGTCAGCGCGGGCGTGTCCGTGGTTCTGGGCTCCTACGGTTCCGGCGTTTCCATGGCCGGCGGCCCCAAGTTTGAAGAGGCCGGCATCCCCGCCATCGGCATCACCTGCACCAACCCCAACGTCACCGCGGGCAATAGCTACTACTTCCGTATCTGCTTCCTGGATAACTTCCAGGCCGACGTTCTGGCCAACTTCGCCGTGAGCAAGTTCAGCGCCAAGACCGCCTACTGCCTGGGCGAGAGCGGCAACGAGTATGACCAGGGTCTGATCGCCTTCTTCACCAAGGTCTTTGAGGCTGCGGGCGGCAAGGTCATCACCGACTCCTTCCCCACCGGCAACTCCGATTTCGGCTCCTACCTGAACAAGGCCAAGAGCGAGGGCGCGGACGTTATCTTCACCCCTGTCTCCATCGCCTACGCCGTGCAGATCATCACCCAGGCCGCGTCTCTGGGCATTGAGGCTCCGTTCCTCGGCTCCGACACGCTGGACGACAACATGGTTCTGGAAGCCATCAAGGGCACCGACCTGCAGCTGTACGTCTCCACCTTCTATCAGGAAGGCGGCGCTCCCGAGTTTGATACGGGCGTTAAGGAGTACATCAACGCCAGCTCCGAGGCGCTGGCTGCCAACGGCGGCAACGACACCATCTCCGCCGTCACCGCCATGGGCTACGACGCTTACTTTGTAGCTCTGGAGGCCATGAAGAAGGCCGACAGCGGCGACAAGGCCGCCATCATGGCCGCTCTGCCCTCCGTCACCTACACCGGCGTTTCCGGTTCCATCGCCTTCGACGCTCAGGGCGATGCCATCCGCGACACCGCTTACATCAAGGCGGCGGACACCGCCAGCGGCGCGTGGGTTCTGGAAACCGTCCAGACCGGCTCCGGCAGCTGATATTATCTCCAATTGAATTGTTTGGCGGGGGGCGAATCCCCCCGCCAAACAGTCGTATTATTATGACAGGGAATCTCTGAAAAAACCGTCCGGAGCGGGGCTGCTGACGGCTTCTTCGGGGATTCCGTAAAGAAAGGGAGGAACCCCTGTGGAACAACTGTTTTCTCTGGAATACATGGTATCCATTCTGCTCAGCGGCATTTCTCTGGGCGGGCAGCTGGCGCTGATCGCCATTGGCTACACCATGGTCTACGGCATTCTGCGCCTGATCAACTTTGCCCACGGCGACGTGTTTATGGTCGCCGGTCTGCTGGGTATTTATGTTTCCGCCGTGCTGCCGATCTACGCGGCAATTCCTGTTGTCATCATCCTGACGGTGGCGCTGGGCTTTTTCATTGAGCGGGCGGCCTATAAGCCCCTGCGCAATGCCCCGAGAATGTCCGTCATGATCTCCGCCATCGGCGTCAGCTATCTGCTGGAAAACACTGCGACCTACGTCACCGGCGGCCAGCCCATGACTTATCCCACCATCGGAATTCTGAACAAAACCATCGACATTGTCGGCACCTCCACGAAGCTGGTGGTCATCATCACCCCTGTTCTGGTGCTGGTGCTGATCGTGCTGCTGACCCAGCTGATCAACCACACCAAAATCGGCATGGCCATGCGTGCCGTTTCCAAGGACTTTGAGACGGCGCGGCTGATGGGCATCAAGATCAACAATGTCATTTCCATGACCTTTGTCATCGGTTCTGCTCTGGCAGTGGTGGGTTCCATTCTGTACTTCACCACTTATCCAGCCATTACCCCCACGGCGGGCGCCATGCCGGGACTGAAAGCCTTCGTGGCGGCGGTGTTCGGCGGCATCGGCTCCATCCCCGGCGCGGTGATCGGCGCGTTCCTGATCGGCATCTGCGAGACCATCATCAAGGGCCTGCCCTCGGCATGGAATGTTTCCGTGTTCTCTGATGCCTTTACCTTCGCGCTGCTCATCATCATCCTGACCTGCAAGCCCACCGGACTCTTTGGCGAAAAGGCCACGGATAAGGTTTAAGGAGGTGCCGGATATGCTGAAACAGAAAACAAACAAAAACGGCAGCTTCGCTGCGCTGATCTCCATTTCGGTGCTGCTTTTGCTGATTATCCTGCTGGAAAACATCAGCGACCGCATTCCCGGACTGCCTGCGGTCTTCCTTCCCACCAGCCAGCTGTTTACCGTGCTGAAAAAGGGCGCGGTGTATTCTCTGGTGGCCGTTTCCATGAACCTGCTCAACGGCTTCACCGGCCTGTTCTCTCTGGGACAGGCGGGCTTCATGCTGCTGGGCGCGTATACCTACGCCATTCTCACCGTTCCCATGGCTGCCAAGGATCAGGTTTATTACCTCTACGGCGGCTCGGCCGTGAAGTTCTCCCTGGTGGATTGCTTCCAGAGCTTTCTGGGAAGCGCCGGATTCGGCGGCGGACTGGCGCTGGTGCTGGCCGTTCTCGTAGGACTGATTCTGGCGGGGCTGGTGGCCGCGCTGTTCGCGGCGCTGATCGGTCTGCCGGTTCTGCGGCTGAAAAGTGATTACCTCGCCATTGCCACATTGGGGTTTGCCGAAATTCTCCGGGCGATTTTCCAGTGGCAGACCCTCGGCCCCATCACCAACGGCGCAAACATGATTAAGGGCTTCCCCACCTTCTCCGATTTCAATATCAAGAACGGCGCGGGACAGGTGATTCTGCGGCTGAGTACATTCGTTCCCTTCCTTGTGGCGATCATTTGCATTGCCCTGATCGTTCTGCTGATCAACTCCTCCTATGGCCGCGCCTTTAAGGCCATCCGGGACGACGAGGTGGCGGCGGAGGCCATGGGAATCAACCTGTTCAAGCACAAGATGCTCTCCTTTGTGATTTCCAGCTTCTTCTCCGGTGTGGGCGGCGCGCTGTTCGCCATGTACGTGGCCAACGCTCAGGCGAAGGTCTTTACCTCCACCATGACCTATGAAATTCTGCTGATCGTGGTCATCGGCGGCATCGGCTCCGTTTCCGGCTCCGTCATCGGCACGTTCCTGTACGTGGCCTGCTCCGAGTGGTGGCTGCGGTTTCTGGATCGGGAGACCTATATCGGCTCGTTCAAGGTGCCCCTGCTGCGCAGCGGTTTCCGGATGGTCGTATTCTCCGTGGTCATCATGATCATCGTGCTGTTCTTCTCCAAGGGCATCATGGGGGAGAAAGAGCTGAGCTGGAAGGGCATCGGCGGACTGCTGAAAAAGCGGAAAAAGGCTGCCCCGGCGGCGGAAAAGGAGGACTGAAGCGGCATGAGCGAAACAAACGTTCTTCGTATGGAAAACGTCACCATGCAGTTTGGCGGCGTAGTTGCTGTGAATGACCTGTCTCTGGACGTGCCGGAGGGTCAGATCGTCGCCCTGATCGGCCCCAACGGCGCGGGCAAGACCACGGCCTTTAACTGCATCACCGGTGTGTATCAGCCGACCAACGGTCGGGTGGAATTCATGGGCAAGACCATGATCCGCAACCACCCCACCGGCAAAATGAAAAAGAACTATCTGGGAACCAACGGGGAAAAGTATGCAAATGAGCGCAACATTGACCCCACCCCGGATCATGTGGTGTCCTTGGGCATCGCCCGTACCTTCCAGAACATCCGCCTGTGGAAGAGCATGACTGTGTTTGAAAACGTGCTGGTGGCCAAGCATATGCGTGCCAAGCAGAACGTATTTTCCGCCATTTTCCGGGCGAACGCCAAGGAAGAAGCGAGAATGCGGGAAGAAACCATGGAGCTGCTGAAAGAGCAGGGACTGGAGCAGTACAAGGACGAGATCGCTACCAGCCTGCCCTACGGCCTGCAGCGCCGTCTGGAAATCGCCCGCGCTCTGGCGACGGACCCCAAGCTGCTGCTGCTGGACGAACCGGCGGCGGGCATGAACCCGCAGGAGACGCAGGAACTGGCGGAGTACATCAAAGAGATTCGGGACAGACACCATCTGACGGTCTTCCTTATTGAGCATCACATGGATCTGGTCATGAAGATTTCGGACTACATTTATGTCATTGACTTCGGCAGTGAGATCGCCCGGGGCGTGCCGAAGGAAGTGCAGCAGAACAAGCGCGTGATCGAGGCGTATTTGGGGGTGACGGAGGATGCGTAACATTCTGGAAATTCGGGACTTGCAGGTGCATTACGGCGGAATCGAAGCGGTGAGGGGCATCAGTCTGGACGTGCCGGAAGGGGAGATCGTGACCCTGATCGGCGCCAACGGCGCTGGCAAAAGCTCCACCCTCCGCGCCATCGCGGGGCTGGTGAAGCCCTCCGCGGGAAAAATCTCCTTTCTGGACGAGGACATCACCGGCATGGATTCCAGCATGATCGTGTCCAAGGGCATCACGCTGGTACCCGAGGGACGGCGTATCTTCCCGGACATGACGGTGCTGGAAAACCTGAAAATCGGCGCTTACCTGCGCAAGGACGATCTGACGGAGGACTTGAACTGGGTGTTTGACCTGTTTCCCCGACTGAAAGAGCGTTCATGGCAGGCGGGCGGCACGCTGTCCGGCGGCGAGCAGCAGATGCTGGCAGTTGGCCGTGCGCTGATGAGCCGCCCCAAGGTCATCATGATGGACGAGCCGTCTCTGGGACTTGCGCCCATCATCGTCAAGGGCATATTTGAGATCATCAAGGAGATCAACAAGCAGGGCGTGACGGTTCTGCTCATTGAGCAGAACGCCAACATGGCGCTGAAAACCGCCAATCTCGGCTACGTCATGGAGACCGGGCGTATCACCCTCCACGGCAGCGGCGAGGAGCTGCTGGCCAACGAAGCGGTGAAGGCGGCTTACCTCGGGACGTAATGAATAAACGGCACAGCCGGGCTTCCGGAGCGGTACGTTCCCGGAGCCCGGCTATTTCTGCCTACGAATAAATTTCATAATGGGGATTGACTTTTCAGAGATATGTGCTATTATATCGATAGTAATATATCGGTAACAAAATACTGATAATTAATGTTCGGAAAGGTCGATTTTTATGGATAAAACATATGCACCCGTAACCACTGCCCAGGAACTGACCGAAGCATTGGCAAAGTGCCGCGCGGCACAGGAGAAATTTGCCACTTATACGCAGGAGCAGGTGGATAAAATTTTTCTGGCTGCCGCTACCGCAGCCAATCAGATGCGCATTCCTCTGGCCAAGCAGGCCGTAGCCGAAACCGGTATGGGCGTAGTGGAGGATAAGGTCATCAAGAACCACTATGCCGCTGAATATATTTACAACGCCTACAAGGATTCCAAGACCTGCGGTGTCATTGAGGAAGACACGGCCTACGGCATTCAGCGCATTGCCGAGCCTATCGGCGTCATCGCGGCGGTCATTCCCACCACGAACCCCACTTCTACCGCCATTTTCAAGACCCTGATTTCCCTGAAGACCCGCAACGGCATCATCATCAGCCCCCACCCCCGGGCGAAGGGCTGCACCATCGCCGCCGCACGGGTGGTGCTGGAGGCGGCGGTCGCCGCCGGTGCGCCGGAAGGCATCATCGCGTGGATCGACCAGCCTTCTCTGGAGCTGACCAACCAGGTAATGCGGGAGGCAGACCTGATCCTCGCCACCGGCGGCCCCGGCATGGTGAAGGCTGCCTACTCCTCCGGCAAGCCCGCTCTGGGCGTCGGCCCCGGCAACACCCCCGCCGTCATTGACGACAGCGCCGACATTCTGCTGGCGGTTTCTTCCGTCATCCATTCCAAGACCTTTGACAACGGCATGATCTGCGCTTCCGAGCAGAGCGTGGTGGTGCTGGACAGCGTCTACGACCGGGTCAAGGCGGAATTCATCAAGCGCGGCTGCTACGTCCTGAACGCGGAAGAAATCGACAAGGTTCGCGAAACCATCCTGATTAACGGCGCATTGAACGCCAAGATCGTGGGGCAGTCCGCCCATACCATCGCGGCGCTGGCGGGTGTCGATGTTCCCGAAACTACCAAAATCCTCATCGGTGAAGTGACCTCCACCGATCTCTCCGAAGCCTTTGCCCACGAGAAGCTGTCCCCCGTGCTTGCCATGTACCGGGCGTCCGACTTCACCGACGCCATGAACAAGGCGGACACCCTTGTCAAGGATGGCGGCTACGGCCACACCGCTTCCGTCTATCTGGACACGGTGAGCGGGAAGGAGAAGCTGGACGCCTTTGCGGAGAAAATGAAAGCCTGCCGCATTCTGGTGAATACTCCGTCCTCCCACGGCGGCATCGGCGACCTGTACAACTTCAAGCTGGCTCCCTCCCTGACGCTGGGCTGCGGCTCCTGGGGCGGCAACTCCGTTTCCGAGAACGTGGGCATCAAGCACCTGCTGAACATCAAGACTGTGGCAATTAGGAGGGAGAACATGCTCTGGTTCCGTGCGCCTGAAAAGGTTTATTTCAAGAAGGGCTGCCTGCCGGTAGCTTTGGCCGAGCTGAAAAATTACAAGAAGGCATTCATCGTCACCGACGCGTTCCTGTACCAGAACGGCTACACGAAGCCGGTGGAGGAGAAGCTGGACGCCATGGGAATCACCCACACCACCTTCTACAACGTAGCTCCCGATCCCACCCTCGCCTGTGCCAGAGAGGGCGCGGCGCAGATGGCAGCCTTCAAGCCCGATCTGATTCTTGCCATCGGCGGCGGTTCCGCCATGGACGCGGGCAAGATCATGTGGGTGCTGTACGCGGATTTTCAGGACATGGCCATGCGCTTTGTGGATATCCGCAAGCGTGTCTACACCTTCCCCAAGATGGGCGAAAAGGCCTATTTCGTCGCCATCCCCACCACCGCCGGTACCGGCTCCGAGGTGACTCCCTTCGCCGTCATCACCGATGAAACCACCGGCGTCAAGTACCCGCTGGCGGACTACGAGCTGCTGCCGAAAATGTCCATCGTGGACGCCGACATGATGATGAACGCCCCCAAGGGTCTGACTGCGGCCTCCGGCATCGACGCCGTGACCCACGCGCTGGAAGCCTACGCCTCCATGATGGCCACGGACTACACCGACGGTCTGGCGCTGCGGAGTTTGAAGCTGATTTTTGAGAACCTGCCTTCCGCCTATGAAAACGGCGCGAAGGACCCCAAAGCCCGCGAGAACATGGCAAACGCCGCCTGCATGGCCGGTATGGCCTTCGCCAACGCATTTTTGGGCGTGTGCCACTCCATGGCGCACAAGCTGGGCGCGTTCCACCATCTGCCCCACGGCGTTGCCAACGCCCTGATGATTGACGAAGTCCTGCGCTTCAACGCCGCCGAGGTTCCCGCGAAGATGGGCACCTTCTCCCAGTACGACCATCCCCACACTTTGGCGCGGTATGCTGAGGTCGCCGACTATCTGAAGCTGGGCGGCGCCACGGACGAGGAGAAGCTGGAGAACCTGATCACGGCCATCGACGAGCTGAAGGTCAAGATCGGCATCAAAAAGACCATCCGGGACTACGGCATTGACGAAACCGACTTCCTGAACCGGCTGGACAGCATGGTTGAGCAGGCGTTCGACGACCAGTGCACCGGCGCGAACCCCCGGTATCCCCTCATGAGCGAGATCAAGCAGATGTACCTCAACGCCTATTACGGCACCGACGAGACGAAATAAGCAAAACAGAACCGACGCCCTCCGGCCTAAGACTTCTCAGGCTGGAGGGCGAACTGTTTTGATGAAATCGGAAGGACACGGTCGATACGGGCAGGTTGACTTTTCCCGTTTCCTTGCTATAATGTAGCGGGTAAACCGAGCATCAAACCATTTTCAGGAGGAAGAACATGCTTGAGTATCACAAAATGACCGAAGAAGAAAAATACTGCATTGCCCGGTGGAAATATCCCGGGGAATACGCGATTTACAACAGCCTTTCCTATGAGGAACAGAAAAAGCGGGGGTTCGGGTTTGCGAATCCGGAGAACCATTTGTATTCCTTTTATGACGGGAAAGATCTGGTCGGCTTTATCAATCTGAACGGGGAAGACCCGGAGGTGTTCTTCGGAATCGGGGCGAATCCCGATTGCTGCGGCAAGGGGTACGGGCAGCAGATGACCCGGACAGCGTGGGAAATTTCGCAGACGCTGTTTCCCGGGAAACCTATGTACCTGGAAG
>ERZ772882.3918-NODE-3918-length-11240-cov-3.561645_pt1 | contig 11240 bp, 8 predicted proteins | sample MGYA00580576_ERZ772882 | MGnify/ENA primary metagenome ERZ772882 (study PRJEB29015, sample SAMEA2737658) | human gut metagenome | biome: human gut; feature: human-associated habitat; material: faeces | place: China | collected 2012 ... | reverse complement strand
CTTGGAGTGTGCCAGCGCGACCAACTCCTTGGTCTTTTCCACGTTCTCCTCGATGGAGTAGTGGCTGCCGTCGAACATGATGGAGGAGAAGCCGGCCTCAACGCAGGCCTTGCAGCCCTCGTAGGTGCCGTGATCCAGATGCAGAGCAACGGGAACAGTGATGCCCATGGAATCGACCATGGCGCTGACCATAGCGGCAACAGTCTTGAAGCCGGTCATGTACTTACCTGCACCCTCGGAAACACCCAGAATGACGGGGCTCTTCATTTCCTCGCAGGCGGTCAGGACTGCCTTGGTCCACTCCAGATTATTGATGTTGAACTGCGGCACACCGTAGTGGCCATCGCGTGCCTTGAGCAGCATTTCGGTTGCATTTACCAACATTATTCATTACCTCCAAAAATTATCGGGGTTCCGGCTCTGCCACACACCGCATTGTGCATGGTTTAACAAGCCCACATGGTTAGTATACCCCAAACTGCGCCTAAAATCAATCCGAACAGGCGCTTTTTCTTGCATAGAGCTGCTGCGGAACGGGTACGGCACAAAGCAGCTCCAGCGGCTGCATCAGAAACTTATCGCGTTTAGAGACAAAAATCCATATACGCCGCAACATCTGCCTTGCGCTTGGATGAAGTGGGTTTTCAACGTATTTTAACATTCGTCAAAATGATGTTGGAGGAAATTGCAAAAACGGACAATTTCCGGTTCAAAAAATTGTCATAATTCCGACTTGAATTTTACAAATTGTAAGACTTTTGCTAAGATATGGGGGAAGCTGTTGTTGAAAACTCGGTGGAAACTGTTTAATTCCACCCGGAAAACAGGCGCTGCGGCTGGACTTTTGCACACTTTCCACGGAGTTTTCAACTTGTGGAAAAATTGCGGAGCGTTTACGGAATGTATAGACATTTTTTGTGGAAAACTTTTTGCCTTGGCAAAACAGCAGAAGTGTGCCGTGCCGACCGGGCAGCGTGCAAAACATTTTTACAGATGCCCAGTCCGGCCGGAAAGACGCTTTCTGTCGAAAAAAATTTAGGCGTCGGGGAATAAAATCCCGGCAATTTGTGGCGAAGCCGGACGAGATATGGTATACTTTATCTTGGATTATCATAAACAAAATAAAACGCTCCGGCGCGGCACTGCCCGCCCGGAACGGAAGGAGCATAAAAAGATGGAAGAACGTAACCAGCCGCGCCGTCCGCGCCGCGATGCAGAGCAGCCGCAGCAGAAGAGCGAAAGCCTGATCTACGGCAAAAATCCGGTGACCGAGCTGCTGAAGAGCGGCTCCGGTGTGGACACCGTGCTCATTGCCGAGGGGATGGCTCCGGCAGTGGCGGCATACTATACAGCACTGGCCAAGGAAGCCGGCGCAACGGTCAAGCGGGTGCACCCCAACAAGCTGCGCCTGATGACCGGCACCGAGAGCCATCAGGGCGTAGCGGCCTTTGCCAGCGAGATCGAGTACGCGACCGTGGAGGATCTGCTGGCAGCAGCCAAGGCCAAGGGCGAGCCGCCCTTTCTGGTGCTGAGCGACGGCATTGAGGATCCCCACAATCTGGGCGCAGTCATGCGCAGCGCATTGCTGTGCGGCGCCCACGGCATCGTCATCCCCAAGCGGGGCGGCGCGTCCGTCACCCCCACCGTCATCAAGTCCAGCGCAGGCGCTGCCGAACGTCTGCCGGTGGCGCGGGTGGCCAACATCGGCGAGACCATCCGCCGCCTGAAGGAGCAGGGCGTGTTCGTCTATTGCGCCGACATGGACGGTGTGTCCCTGCGCAAAAATAACCTGACCGGCCCCATCGCGCTGGTACTGGGCAGCGAGGGTAGCGGCGTATCCCAGCTGGTCAAGAAGCTGTGTGACGGCGTGGTGCGGCTGGATATGGCTGCACCCGGCACCGGCGTGGACAGCTATAACGTTTCGGTGGCAGCTGGCATCATCCTGTACGAGATTCAGTCGCAACGCGCCGTAGAAGAATAAAACAAGCGGTAAACTCCATCCAGAACAGTGGGAGGAACAAGGATGCCGAACAATAAAAATGAACGCAAGGGCAATCAGGCGGGGGAGCTCTCGGCAGAGGAGCGTTTCCGCAACTTCTTCAGCACCAGTGTGATCGATCTGCCCGAGGAGATGACCCGCCGGGACGCGCCTGCTCCGGTGGAGGAAAAGCCCAAGGCCGGGCTGCTGGGCAAGCTGTTCGGCCACGACAAAGAAGAGTCGCCCGTCCCGGCACAGCCGATGCTGGAGATCCCCACCGGCGAGATCCTGCTGGGGGCAGATGCAAAGCCGGTACAGCCGGAGCAGGAGGACATGGCGCTGGAACTGCGCACCGCAGACCCTGTTCCGGTAATGCCGATGCAGCCCGCCCGCCCGGAGCCTGTCAAGGCCGTCCCGGCAGAGCTTGTGCCTGCACCCAAGGCGGCTGCTTCCGTGAAGCCACAGCCGAAAAAGCCTGCACCCCAGCCGGAGCCGCAGCCTGTTGCGGCCCCCCAAAAGCAGCCCAAGGCGAAGAACGCCCCGGAGACGCTGCTGCCGCAGGAGGAACTGGAACAGCGGGAGATGCAGCAGCTGAAGGATATGCTCAACGGCATGAGCGGCAAGGCAAAGCCTGCCCCGCAGCCCGCAAAACCTGTGCAGGCAGCGCCGCAGCCCAAGGTGCAGCCTGCACAGCCCGCCGCAGAGCCGGAGAAAACCCTGGCAAAGGCAGCACAGAAGCCTGCCGAGGAGCTGCCGTCGGCGGTGTTTGCCAGCGCTCCGGCAGACCTGGAAACGCTGCCGAAAAAGCCTGAAAAAAAGTCGATTTTCCAGATGTTCGGCACGGCAGAGGACGAAAAGCCCGCCGCCCGCAAGCCGAAAAAAGAGGATACCATGAGCCTGCCGCTGCTCCCGCTGGAGCAGGACGGCGCTCCTGCTGAGACGGCACCCGCACCGACAGCTGCCGCCCCTGCGGCTCCGGCACAGCCGGAGGACGCACCCGCAGCAGAAACCGCTGCCCCTGCTGAGGATACTGTGCCAGAATCCACCACTGATAAGCTGCACCACATGGCCGCAGAGCTGACCTTGCGCTGTGTGCTGGCGGGCATTCTGGCTGTGGTGCTGCTGCACCTTGGGCTGACAGCAGAGCGTCTGCTGCCGCCGCTTTCGGTGCTGGACCCGGACGCTGCCCCGGCGGCGTTCTATGCCGCCAATCTGCTGCTGTTTGCCGCCAGCCTGTTTGTGGGCTACCCGGTGCTGCGGGACGGCCTGACCGGCTTGCGCGGCCGTCCCAGTGCAGACACCATGCCCGCGCTGGCTGCTGTGGCAGCGCTGCTGCAGGCAGTGGTGGCCATGCTGAATGCCAACGCCTACCGCAGCACCGAGGGCATCGGCCTGCTGACCGGTATGGCAGCGCTGGGGCTGTTTCTGGCGCTGGTGGGCAGCCGGGTAATGCTGGCTGCCGTGCAGGGCGGCTACACGCTGGCAGCAGAGGGCGGCGAAGTGCGGGGCGCTTACCGCACCCGCGATAAAGATCTGATCCGCGCCCTCGCCCGGGATCTGGAGCAGAAGGACCCGTGGGTGCTGCTGAGCCGCCCGGTGCAGACCGCCAGCGATGATTTTGTGGAGCAGAGCCTCAGCGAGCGCGCCAGCGAGCGCCGTGCCCGCAAGGTGGCCTGCGTTCTGCTGGCGGCAGCAGTGCTCAGCGGCGTGGCCTTCCTGCTGTTCGGCGGCGGTGTGAACTGCGCCGTGGCTGCGGCTGCTGCCGTGCTGTGCATGGGCGCACCCCTTTCCTCGGTGCTGGTGCCCGGTCTGGCGGCGCTGCGTCTGCAAAGAGCTGCTGCCGCTGTGGGCGCTGTGGTGCCCGGCTGGGCAGCCATTGAGGAGCTGGGCGGCATCGACACCATTGAGCTGGACGCCGATGACCTGTTTACCGCCGACAGCGTAACGCTGGAGGATATCCGCATCTTCAAGGGCGGCCGCATCGACCGCGCCATCCTGTATGCGGCCAGTGTGCTGAACGAGAGCTGCGACACCCTGCGCGGGCTGTTCAGCCAGATCATTGAGGACCGCACCGATATCCTGTTCCCGGTCAAGGATCTGGAACAGCACACCGGGATGGGCTTTTCGGCATGGTGCGACAATAACCGCATCCTCATCGGCACCCGCCGCTACATGGAGCAGGAGGGTGTTACCCTGCCGGAGCAGGACTACGAGGACAGCCATTCCAAAAACGGTGAACTGCAAATTTTGTATCTGGCAGTGTCCGGCAACCTGCACGCCATGTTTGTGCTGCGCTATGTGGGCGGTCGCAATGTGGCACGCAGCCTTGCTTCTCTGCAAAGGGAGAACATCCGGCTGCTGGTCACCAGCAAGGACCCCAGCCTGACGGCGCGGCACATCACAGAGGCGTACCATCTGCCGGAGGGCATGGTCACCGTGCTGGATGGCGAGCAGTGTCAGGCCATTGAAGCCGCTGATGCAGCCCCGGAAAAGCCCAAGTGCTGCTTGTACCACCACAGGGGCTTTGCCAGCCTGACCGGCGGCTTGCAGGCCGCAGATCAGGCACAGAATGCCGAGACCAGCGCCACAACGGTGCAGCTGGTGTCGGTGTGCTTCTCGGTGTTCATTGCAGTGCTGCTGACCTACGCGGGCAGCATCTGGCAGCTGTCCATTGCCACGGTGCTGATGTATCAGGCCGCATGGAGCGCCCTGAGCATCGCCGTCTGCGCCCTGAAGCAGCATAGCTGAAAGTTTTAGCAGATCACAAAACGGGCTGTTGCACAGAACCTTGTGCAGCAGCCCGTTTTTGTGCTCTTATTTTATTTTCTTGCGCTTTTCGTAGTCGTTCAGGGCGGTCAGCGCCTCGCCGGAAAGGGGAACGAGCGCCAGCATATTGAAGATGGTCATCAGTCCGATGCCCACATCGCCCAGATCCCACACCACGGTGTAGGCCTGTGTGCCGCCGATCAGCAGCATGGCCAGCGCCAGCAGCTTGTAGACAGTCTGGCTCCACCAGTTGTCGCCGCACAGGTAGGCCACATTGCCCCGGGCGTAATACAGCACCCCCAGAAAGGTGGAGAAGCTGAACAGTGCTAAGATCACCGCAATGAACACGATGCCAAAGCTGCCCAGATGGTACTGCATGGCAGTCTGTAAAAGGCCCATGCCGGTCAGCCCGGCGGTGATGTCCTGCGGCACCAGCAGCATCAGAAAGGCAGTGCAGCTGCAGATGACCACCGTGTCGATCAATACGCCCAGCGCCTGCACAAGCCCCATCTTTACCGGGTCGTCGCACTCCGCAGCGGCAGCAGCGCAGGGGGCAGAACCGCTGCCCGCCTCGTTGGAGAACAGCCCGCGCTTGACACCGTTCATCAGTACCGCGCCAAAGCCGCCTGCGGTCACCTGACGCAGGCCGAAGGCCTCGGCAAGGATGCGTGCCAGCACGGCGGGCAGCTGCCGGAAATTCAGTACCACGATGCCCACCGTGATGACAAAGTAGCACACCGCCATGACCGGCACGATGAAGTCAAGGCTTTTTACAGTGGCGTTCTTGCGCAGCACGATCAGCGCCGCCAGCAGAGTAAGCACCACGGTAGTAGCCAGCGGCGGGACATGAAAGGCGTTTTCAAAGGCAGAACTGACCGAGTTGGAGATGACTTGGCTGATGCCGCACCAGCAGATCAGACCGGACACCGCAAACAGCGCTGCACACACCGAGCGTTTGAGCTTTTTGCCCCGTTTGCGCTCGGCCAGCACATGCAGGTAGTAGGCCGGGCCGCCCCGCCAGCCGCCGTACAGCGGGTCCGGCACGCGGTATTTCTGCGCCAGAGTAGATTCCACAAAGGAGGTGGAAGCGCCCAGCAGGGCAGTGACCCACATCCAGAACACCGCGCCCGCACCGCCCGCCGAAACAGCGGCCACCACGCCCACAAGGTTGCCCATGCCCACCCGGGTGGCGGTGGAGATGACCAGCGTCTGGAAGGAGGAAAGCCCGCCCGCAGCCTGCTTTTTTTCGCACACTGCGCCGATCATATCCCGGAACAGCCGCACCGGCAGCAGCCTTGTGCGCAGGGTAAAGCCGATACCGGCTGCAAACAGCAGCACCACCATAAAGGAGATGCCAATGCCGCCTGCCACCGGCAGGGTGAAAAGATCGCCCCACAGCAGGCGGTAAAGTGCTTCAATCAGATCAACTATCAAGAAAACAGCCTCCTGTACTTTTGAGAAATAAAGTCGTTACTTCATTATAGTACAGCACAGAAGAATTGTAAAATCTAAAATATTGATAGTGTGGATTCGCCAAACCGAACGTAGTGTGGCAAATGCAGTTTATCTTCACGACTTTTCTCGTGAAAATGTGGTTCAGGAAAGTCCGCAGACTTTCCTGAACCACGAAATTAAAATAAATTTTCCGCTGAATATGCCCAGAGCGTAAGCGGAGGGCATTTTAAATCGTCCTACAAAAAAGGGACTGCTGCACGGTTTGTGCAGCAGTCCCGGAGGAAGAAGCGCCTTTCAGCGCGGGAATAGCTTACAGGATATCGATGTATTCACCGGCCAGTGCCTTGTTCATGCTGCGCACGGCGCAGAACTTGCCGCACATGCTGCAGGTGTCGCTGTGGTCGTCCTCGGGCAGGCGGGCGTCGCGGATGGCCTTGGCGGTCTCGGGGTCCAGCGCGCAGGCGAACTGTGCATCCCAGTCCAGTACGCGGCGGGCATCGCCCATCTTGTCGTCAATGTCCCGGGCGTGGGGGATGCCCTTGGCAATGTCGGCGGCGTGGGCGGCGATCTTGGAGGCCACGATGCCCTGCTTTACGTCCTCCACATTGGGCAGTGCCAGATGCTCGGCGGGGGTCACATAGCACAGGAAGGCCGCACCGCTGGCGGCTGCCACTGCGCCGCCGATGGCAGCGGTAATGTGGTCGTAGCCGGGGGCGATATCGGTGACCAGAGGTCCCAGCACATAGAAGGGGGCTCCCATGCAGATGCTCTTCTGCACCTCCATGTTGGCAGCGACCTGATTCAGGGGCACGTGGCCGGGGCCTTCTACCATCACCTGCACATTATGCGCCCATGCGCGCTTGGTCAGCTCGCCCAGACGCACCAGTTCCTCGATCTGGCACACGTCGGTGGCGTCAGCCAGACAGCCGGGACGGCAGGCGTCGCCCAGAGAGATGGTCACATCATGCTCGGCGCAGATCTCGCAGATCTCGTCAAAGTGCTCGTAGAAGGGGTTCTCGTTGCCGGTCATGCTCATCCACGCAAACACCAGAGAGCCGCCGCGGCTCACGATGTTCATCTTGCGCTTGTGCTTGCGGATCTGCTCGATGGTCTTGCGGGTGATGCCGCAGTGCAGGGTAACAAAGTCCACGCCGTCCTCTGCGTGCAGGCGTACCACATCGATGAAGTCCTGTGCAGTCAGTTCTGCCAGATCCCGCTGGTAGTGGATGACCGAATCGTACACCGGCACAGTGCCGATCATCACCGGGCACTCGTGGGTCAGCTTCTGGCGGAAGGGCTGGGTGTTGCCGTGGCTGGACAGATCCATAATGGCCTCTGCGCCCATGTTCACGGCGCTCATCACCTTCTGCATCTCAATGTTGTAGTCCTTGCAGTCGCGGGAGACGCCAAGGTTCACATTGATCTTGGTGCGCAGCATGGAGCCCACGCCCTCGGGGTTCAGGCATTTGTGGTGCTTGTTGGCGGGGATGGCTACCTTGCCCTCGGCGACCCACTGGCGGATCTCCTCGGTGGTGCGGTATTCCTTTTTGGCTACGATCTCCATCTCCGGGGTGATGATGCCCTTGCGGGCGGCATCCATCTGGGTGGTATAAGTCTGCATACGCTGTGTTCCTCCAAATGACAGTTTATCTCTGAACAGCAGGGTGCTGGTCATGCATTGATGCAGGGGAGCCTGTGTGCCGGGAGCTTTCTCCTCGGACACGAGTACGGGTTGCGGCACCCAGCGGATGCTTCGTGCATTGAGTAGCACTCGCATCCTGCTGGCCGCTGCCCCAACAGCAACTTCCTGTTTCCGCCACTGGCGGCGGTCGTTGCTGTTGCAGGTCATTCCATCGCCCGCCCTACTGCCTGCGGCAGCAGGGTCCCACCCCAGCGGACGGTCCTCGGAGAAACTCCCGACCCGCAGGCAAGGGTGGCAGACAGGTAGCCGTCATTCAGAAAAAACAGTATGCTCTGGATGCCGGCACCTGCGCAAAATACGCTTTTCATGTTGGTTTTCTCCATGAATTTTGTAACGCGGCCCAAGGTGGTGCCCCCGGTTTGCCGCGGGATGATAGCTTACTTTATGATCTGCTCCGAAAGGGCGCGCAGCTCCCGGCACTCGGCCTCGATGTCCTTTGCGGCAAAGATAGCACTTACCAGCGCCACGCCGTCCACGCCGGTGCCCTTGAGTTGCAGGATGTTCTCCTTGTGGATGCCGCCAATGGCCACCACCGGCACATCCACGGCGTTGCAGATGTCCAGCAGGGTCTGCCGGGGCATCTCGCTCACGTCCGTCTTGGTGTGGGTGGCGAACACCGCGCCAACGCCAAGGTAGTCTGCGCCGTGCGCCACAGCGTCCAGCGCTTCCTGTACCGTGTGGGCGGATACGCCGATCATCACGCCCTCGCCCACGCGCTGGCGCACCTGTGCAGCGGCCATATCGTCCTGCCCCACATGGATGCCCTCGGCATGGCATTGCAGCGCCACTTCCACGTTATCATTGATGAACAGCGGCACACCGTATTGCTGGCACAGGGCGTGGATCTGGATGGCTTCCTGTAAAAAATCTGCGTCGCCCAGCTGCTTTTCCCGCAGCTGCACACAGGTAGCACCGCCCTTCAGGGCGCTTTCCACCTGCTGATACAACGTCTGATCGCCCACCCATGCGCGGTCGGTCACCGCGTACAGGAGCATGGTGTGTTTATCGCACTTCATAGTTTGCGCCTTTCTCCAGCTGTTCGGGGGTCATGTTGTAAATGGCATCAATGATGTAATTGCGGTAGGTGGCGTTGCCGTCCTGCGGGGTGAGCCGCTGGTGGGCGATCTCGCCCGCCAGACCCATGGCGCACACCGCCGCAGCGGCAGCCTCCAGCGGCTGGCTGGGGTTGGCAGTGACAAAGGCCGCCGTCAGGGCAGAAAGTTGACAGCCCGTGCCGGTGATGCTGCTCATCATGGCGTTGCCGTTGCGGATGCAGTAGGCTTTTTGCGCATCGGCAACGATGTCAATAGCACCGGTAATGGCGATTACCGCGCCGGTGCGGGCGGCAAAAGCCTTGGCAAAGGCTACAGCGCTGTCCAGATTCTCCTCGGTCACCTTGTCGGCTACGTCTGCATCCACGCCCTTGGTGGTGCCCGCGCCGGAGGCAAGGGTCTTGATCTCCGAGATGTTGCCACGAATCACCGTGAACTGCACCTCCCGCAGCAGGCGGAAGGCGGTGTCTGTGCGCAGATGGGAAGCACCGGCACCCACCGGGTCCAGTACCACCGGATGCCCCAGCTGATTGGCCTTTTTGCCCGCCAGCAGCATACTGGTGACGGTGCGGCTGTTCAGTGTGCCGATGTTGATGTTCAGTCCACCGCAGATGGTGGTGATCTCCTCCACCTCGGCGGCATCATCGGCCATGATGGGGGAGGCACCGCAGGCCAGCACCATGTTGGCGCAGTCGTTCACGGTGACATAGTTGGTGATGTTGTGGATGAGAGGGCAGCGGCTGCGCAGGTTCTCAAAGGCGGTTTTGAGCATTCCCGGCACCTCCGCTCAGGAAAGGCTGTTCTGCATGGAGCGCAGAGCGCCGGAGCGCTGCAGGCTGAACACCACTGCACCGGCGATCACCGCACCCACGGCGGTGGAGATGAGGAAGGGCACGATGTAGGCGTAGAAAGCGATGTCCGCAGCGCTCTTGCCCATCAGGAAGATGGCCACGGGCCATGCGCACAGGCCGCCCAGAATGCTGGTGCCGAACACCTCACCCACCACGGTGGCGATCAGGTTTTTGGTCTTGTGGTATGCAAGGCCGCACAGCAGCGCACCGAACATACTGCCCGGGAAAGCCATCAGGCTGCCCAGACCCAGCAGGTTGCGCAGCAGGGAAGCCACAAAGGCTACGCCTACACCCCACCACGGCCCCAGCAGAACGGCGCACAGCACGTTGACCATGTGCTGCACCGGGGCGCACTTGCTGCCGAACATGGGAAAGCTGAACACGCTGCCCACCACGCACAGGGCACAGAACATACCGGCAAGGGCAAGCTTTTTGACAGAGAGATTCTTCATGATAAATTAGCTCCTTTTCAACCATCTGCGGCAGCGCAGGATGAATACCGGCGCTCCCGCAACAAAACAGCCCGTGCCCGCCGCAAGGCGGGAACAGGTACGGAAGGTGCGGTCGAAACTTACTGGTTTCCTCTCACGCCGGAACACGGCTTCCCATCGCTGCATTCATCCAAGGCTCAGGGCGCTCCCCCTCAGCCGGCTGCGGAACCTCCGCAGAGGCACAAAAAAAACAGGAGGAGCCCGGCGCGGCTCCTCCTGCAAAAAATCATAAAGGGTATGACTTCCTACGGCGGCATTATCCGCATCAGGTAAAAGGGTCGAAGCTTGCTATACTTCCTCTCAGCCCGCTGCACGAGCTCCCCTGTGTTTGATTGTGACTGTATTCTACACCTCTTTTCCCAAAATTGCAAGAGGGAAGGGGACGATTTGGAATGCGCGGGCAGGTGAAATGATTTTGAATGCGCTCCGCGTTGCTCTGCGCATAGATAGCGGAATTATGATTTTAATTTGCATTTCAGCCAAGCCTGCGGGCTTGGCTGAAATGCTTTTTTCACAGGAAGGGGCGTAGCGGTCAACTGCATTTGCAATTCAGACCGCCCTTTAACCATTGCAGCCCCTCTCGTGAAAATGGCGTTTGTCGCACTCCGCAGAGTGCGACAAACGCGAAATAAAAATAATCTTTCCTCTGAAGATGCGCAGAGCAACGCGGAGCGCATTTTCATTAAATTGTTTCATTATAAACCAAAGCCGCCGTGCAGAGTGCTGCGCGGCGGCTTTGGTCACAGAAAGGAGAATAATATGAGAAAGCAGAAAAAGTCGGGTTAACCCATGGTCACCTGCACAGTTACCTCAGTCCCGGCGGCAGCCAGCGGCAGAACGTTGCCGGAGATGGCCTTGCCGTCCACGGTAACGGCCTTGATGCCGTGCTGCACCCCGGCGGCGTTATCCACTGTAATGTGGTACACCGCACCGCGGAAGCGGCGG
>ERZ772882.3913-NODE-3913-length-11251-cov-3.165773_pt1 | contig 11251 bp, 10 predicted proteins | sample MGYA00580576_ERZ772882 | MGnify/ENA primary metagenome ERZ772882 (study PRJEB29015, sample SAMEA2737658) | human gut metagenome | biome: human gut; feature: human-associated habitat; material: faeces | place: China | collected 2012 ... | reverse complement strand
CAGAAAACAGTTCAATGTCGTTTTGAAAGTTGTTTAAAGAAAGTTGTCCGTAGTGCCGGCACAGCCAGCGCAGCCGCCACGATGGCGTCGTTTTCATCGGCTACATAAATGTTCTGCACACCGGCAAAGCGTTCCAGTACCATTTTTGCAAAATCTTCGGTATCATGATGCTGGCTCTGCCACAAAGCCAGCACTGCCGCCTCGTCGGACGGCTGCATCAGACGATACATCGTTCAGGATGCCCCCTCTTATCGTATTTTATTGTTCAGCCCAGTGTTTTCCGGGCAAGCTGCTGTACCTCTTGCTGGATTTCTTCAATGCTGCGCATGGCGTCCCCGCTGGTGCAGTGCACGGTGTCCCAGCCAAGATGCCGGGCGCAGAACTCGGCAGCGGTGCGGCTGCGCGCCAGATAGGCGGTATCCTTTTCGTGCACGTCCTTTTTGCTCTCGTCGCCGTGGTAGCGCAGGGTCATCAGCCGCTGGCTGACCGCCGGGTCTACCTGCAAATAGATGACCCTGTCCGGTGCGGGCAGACCCAGCAGACGGAACTCGTAATCAAACAGCCAGCGCAGATATTCTTCCCACTGCTCCTGCGGCAGCTTCGAGCACTGGTGCACGGCGTTGGAGGTGGTGTACCGGTCGGCGATAATCACACCGCCCTGCTCATAAAAGCTGCCCCAGCTGGTTTTATAGCTGGCATAGCGGTCCACCGCGTAAAAGCTGGAAGCCGCGTAGGCGTTTACATCGTCCGGGTGCTGGCCGAACTGCCCCGCCAGATACATCTTGACCAGAGCGCTGGAATCGCTGGCATAATCCGGGAAGGTGATCTTCTGCACCGGCACACCCTGCGCGGCAAGGTGCTCTGCCAAGAGCTTTGCCTGTGTGGCTTTGCCGCTGCCGTCCAGCCCTTCCAGCACGATGAGTTTTCCCTTGCTCATACGACGGCACCTTCTTTAATGGCGGCATATTTTGCGCGCACCTCAGCGGTCTTGCCGCAGCACATCTTGCCCTCCGGGCAGGCGCCGCACAGGCAGGCAGGGCCGGCCTTGGCAAAGATATGGGGTGCCACCGGGTAAACCAGCGTGAACATCTTTTCAGCCAGTTCCCGGATCTCCCACTGGGCGCGGTTGCAGCAGCGCAGCTGGAAGAAGTTCATCAGGCTGCGAGCGTTCATAGTGACCACCATTTTGGTCTCGCAGGCGTTGGGCAGCACAAAGCGGGCGTCCTCGTTGGCCTGCTTGGAGGCCTTAGCGCGGGCCTGCTTTTCCGGCATTCCCTCGGCCATCAGGCGGGCGGCGTGGCCCTCTTCCAGCTTGTGGGCAAGGTCGAGGTAGCGCTTTGCGTCCTCTTCCATGCTGGCAAGGAAAGCTTCCTTTGCTTCCGGGATGGCTTCGATCTCCGGGGGCGTCACATAGCGGAAATCATCCAGACGCACATAGCGCTGGCTCTGCACGCTGAAGGACGCGATGCGGTGCCGGGTGATCTGGGCAAGCAGGGTGCGGCTGACTCCCTCAATGCCAAAGGTAAAGCTGGCGTGCTCGATGGGGCTGGCATGGCCAAGGTCACTGAGCATGGTCAGGAATTTTGCAGTTTTTTCCTCGTCCAGCCCATCCAGAAGGTCGGTGATGTGGGCGTCGGAATAGCAGAGCTTTGCAGCAGCAGCCACCACCTTTTCCGGTTCCGGGGTGTGGGCGATCAAACGAACAGTCATCATCGGGTCATTCTTCCTCCATAATCTTGGTCAGGGGCGCAAAATTGGCCATCGTTTTCTTGATGCCCACTTTTTCAAAATTGATCTCTACGATTTGATCTCCGGCAGCGGGCTTTACTTTCAGCACCGTGCCGCGGCCAAATACTTTGTGCTCCACGATGTCGCCCGGTTCATAGTGCTTTGCACCAGAAGCTGCCGGTTTTACGGCAGAATTTGCTGTAAAGGCTGTTTGCTTTACAGTATTTTTTGTCGTATTACTGTTAGAATACGTAGAACCAAATCCGCTGTTTCTGGCAGTCGGCTGGGCAGAACTGTTGCCGTAGTGACTGCCGGAACCGGAAGAAGTGGTGCTTCTTCCACCGTAAGAGGAGCCAAAACCACGGCTTTCACCGGCGTTATATTCCCGGTTCAGGTAGCCGCTGCGGTTATTCGAACCGTAGCCCGCGCCATAACCGCCGCCGTAGCTGCTGCGGCTGTAACCGGAGGGACCGGAGTAACCGGATGCCCCGCCGGGCACGGTATCGCTGTAACCGGAACCCCAGCCGCCCATACGGGAACGCTGTTCCAATACAGGGCTGCGGGTCTCCTCGATATATTCCGGCTCGATCTCCCGCAGAAAGCGGCTGGGCTCGTTGCGCTGGGTGCGGCCATACAGCATCCGGGTGACGCTGTTGGAGATGTACAGCTCCTTTTTGGCGCGGGTGATGCCAACGTAAGCCAGACGGCGCTCCTCTTCCAGATCTGCCTCGGAGTACTTGCTCATCTCACTGGGGAAAACGCCCTCCTCCATGCCGATGAGGAACACATAAGGGAACTCCAGACCCTTGGCAGAGTGGATGGTCATCAGTACCACCTGATCGCTGCTCTCGTTATAGCTGTCGATATCGCTGATGAGGGCGATATCCTCCAGATAGCCCTCCAACGTGGCTTCCTCGCCGTGCTGGTCGCAGTAGTTTTTGACGTTGTTTACCAGCTGGCCAAGGTTCTGCAGCCGGTCGGCGGCATCCTCGTGCCCCTTGGCGGCGTCTGCCTCCAGCATGGCTTTATAGCCGGTCAGCTCGATGACATCCGAGGCGAACTCGTCCAGTGTGCGGGTTGCAAGAGAATCCTGCAGGCGCTGGTAGATCTGCCAGAACTTGAGCAGCGGCATCACCGCGCGGGAGAGCTTGGCGTACTGGTCTGCATGGCTGATAATATCCAGCATATTGACGCCCTGCTGCCCGGCAAGGTCTGCAATGACATCCACGGTGGTAGCACCGATCTTGCGGGCGGGCTCGTTGATGATGCGGCGCAGCCGCACATCGTCCCGGGGATTGGCCACGATGGACATATAAGAGTGGATGTCCTTGACCTCTTTGCGGTCGTTGAAGCGCTGGCCGCCCACGATCTTGTGGGGGATGCCTGCACGGGTAAAGTAGCTTTCGATGGGAGCCGACTGGGCGTTCATGCGGTAGAGAATGGCGTGGTCTGCCAGATGCCCGCCCGCTTTCAGGTGCTGGCCGATGACATCCGCGATATGGCTGGCTTCATCCTGCTCATTCTCGGCGGTATACACCTGCACCTTATCGCCCTCGCCGTTGTCTGTCCACAGGGTCTTGCCCTTGCGCTCGGTGTTGTGCTGGATGACGCAGTTGGCTGCGTTAAGGATATTGGAGGTGGAGCGGTAGTTCTGCTCCAGTCGGATGGTCTTGGTTCCGGGATAGAGCTTTTCAAAGTTGAGAATGTTCTCAATGGTAGCGCCACGGAAGCGGTAGATGCTCTGGTCATCGTCGCCCACAACGCAGATGTTGCGCTCCGGCCCGGTGAGCAGGCTGACCAGATGGAACTGTGCCACGCTGGTATCCTGATACTCGTCCACCAGCAGGTAGCGGTACTTGTTCTGGTAGAACTCCCGCACGTCCGGGTGTTCAGCCAGCAGCTGCACCGTCTGGTAGATGAGGTCGTCAAAATCGAACGCACCGGCCTCTTTCAGCTTTTTCTCGTAAGCTGCGTAGATGCGGGCGGTCTGGGTGCTCTTCACGTCTCTGGCGTGGTCTGCAAGGGCCTGCTCCGGGCTGACCAGCTGATCCTTCCAGCGGCTCATCTGGTTGATGGCAGCTTTGATGGGCAGAAATTTATCGTCGATGCTCAGCTCTTTATATACCGTTTTCATCACACGCTGGGCATCGTCTGTATCATAGATAGTAAAGCTGCGGGGGTAGCCGATCTCCTCCGCCCAGCGGCGCAGAATGCGCACACAGGCCGAGTGGAAGGTGGAGGCGAATACTTCGTCTCCTTCCTCGCCGCCCAGCATCCGGCGCAGGCGTTCCTTCAGCTCCCCTGCTGCCTTGTTGGTAAAGGTAATGGCCATCACGTTCCAGCTGCGCACCGCGTTGCGGCGCAGCATCCCGTCCAGCCAGCTGGGGGCATCCGTACCAGTCATGATGGCGGTGCGCAGAGCCTTGACGTCCTCCTCGGTCACCGGGCGGGGCGTTTCCTTAGAGCCGTGCGCCGAGCCGAACCGAATGAGGTTGGCAATGCGGTTGACCAGCACAGTGGTCTTGCCGCTGCCGGCACCGGCAAGGATGAGCAGCGGGCCGTCCGTGGTAAACACAGCCTGCCGCTGCATATCGTTCAGGCGGCCGAATTGCTTTTCAATGTAAGTATCACGCAGGGTGCAGAATTCCTGCCCGAGAGATGCTGCCATGGTTTCACCTGTTTCCTTCGCTGTTATTCATACCGTATAGTATAACACATTTCAAAAAGGTTGTACACCAAAACTGCATAGAGTTACAGCTGCTTTTCCAGCAGATAGCGGTCGTAGCCGCCGTACATCTCCCGGCGGCAGCGGATGACAAAGCCGCCGGCCTGTGCATTACGCAGGCTGTAGCTGTTATCCGGGCTGACGGTAGCACCCAGATGGGTGATCTGCGGGGGCAGCAGCGGCAGAGCCGCCTGTAGCATAGCGCGCTGCAAACCGTTGCCACGCCAGTCCGGGTGCACTACTGCGCTGTCTGCGTTGGCCCAGTGCTGCCACTGCGCTTGCGGCACGCCCAGGAAAGCAGCGTAGTTCTCACTGCTCTGCCCGCACAGGCGCAGGATGAGGTACGCGCCCAGCCGCCCCTGCTGCCACGCACCGATACATATCCCGGCACGCAGATAGCCGGTAATGTTTTCCAGTGTGTCCGGCACAAACTGCTCCGGGTGCGGCATGGCGGCGCGCACTTCGTTTTGCAGCGCGAACACCGCCGGTGCTTCGGCAGGGGTGCAGCGTCGCAGGGTGACAGCCTGCCAGGCGGGCTTGCCGCATACTTTTTGCAGAAAATAGTCCATCTGTACTATGCCCTCCAAAATAAAATCGTACTTTTCAGCAGATTCCAGTATAAATGACGCTTTTCTAAATGTCAAATTATGCTATAATAGGAGAGAAGGGGCTGTGGAGGAATCCTCCCTGCCCGTTTGTATGAAGTTCGGGGCGGCTTGCCGCCCGGAAACGGAGGAACCATCCATGAAAGATCCCGCACTGGCATCGTCCAGCCGTCTGGGCGGCGCTGTGATCAGCGACCGTGTTGTTGCAAGCCTGCTGGAGGAGCTGTCCAACGGGCGCTATGCCCAAGCCGACCGTCTGCCCGCCGAGGTAGACCTTGCCACCGAGCTGGGGGTAAGCCGCACCGTAATCCGTGACGCGCTGAGCGAGATGGAGCGCGCCGGTTATGTGGAACGGGTGCGCGGCATTGGCACGGTAGTGAACCGCGCTGTGCTGGGGCTGCGCAGCCGCTTGGACCAGAAGCTGGAGTACTACCCGCTGATCCGCAGCTTTGGCAGCTACCCCCATGCAGACGGCATTCAGGTGATGCTTCTTCGTGCAGGCGAGGAGATGGCGCATGCGCTGGCGCTGGAAGTTGGTGAAGAGGTGATCTGCATCAAAAAGCGCATCCTTGCCGACACCACCCCGGTGATCTACTCCATCGACTACCTGCCCCGCAGCCTGTTCGGCAACCGGGACTACACCCGTATCGACCTGACCGGCGACATCTTTGAAATTTTGGAGCAGGAGTGCCACCAGCAGATCTCTTCCAACGTGGCGCACCTGAAGGCCAGCTGCGGCGACGAAGCCATCCGTGCAGCCATGCGGCTTGCCCCGGGCGAGGCCATGCTGCTGCTGGACGAAGTGTGTTTCAATCGTTTGTGCAGGCCGGTGATGCGCTCGCTGAGCTACTACACGAACTTTTTTGATTTTTCCATCTTACGCAAACTGCTTTAAACGGAGGTATACTGTCCATGCGTCATCTGATCGATCCTTTGGATCTCACCCAGCAGGAGATCACGCAGCTGCTTGATCTTGCCGACCGTATCTGCGCCGACCCTGCTGCCTATCAGGAGGTTGCCAACCACAAAAAACTGGCCACCTTGTTCTACGAGCCCTCCACCCGCACCCGCCTGTCTTTTGAGGCGGCTATGCTGAACTTGGGCGGCCATGTGCTGGGCTTTCCCAGCGAGAACGTGTCCAGCGCCACCAAGGGTGAGAGCGTAGCCGACACCATCCGGGTGGTGTCCTGCTATGCCGATATCGTTGCCATGCGCCACCCCAAGGAGGGCGCACCGCTGCGTGCCTCCCGCTACTCCCGCATTCCGGTGATCAACGCCGGTGACGGCGGCCACCAGCACCCCACCCAGACCCTGACCGACCTGATGACCATCCGCCGCCGCATGGGCAGGCTGGATGATCTGACCATTGGTCTGTGCGGCGATCTGAAGTTTGGCCGCACCGTCCACTCCCTGCTCAAGACCATGGCGCGCTGCAAGAACGTGCGCTTTGTGCTGATCAGCCCGGAGGAACTGCGGGTGCCGGATTATATCATCAACGACGTGCTGGAGGCCAACGGCATCCCCTACAAGGAGACCCGCAGTCTGGAGGAATCCATGCCGGAACTGGACATCCTGTATATGACCCGCGTGCAGAAGGAGCGCTTCTTCAACGAGGAGGACTACATCCGCCTGAAGAACAGCTATGTGCTGACCCGCGAAAAGATGGCACAGGCCAAGCCCACCATGGCGGTGCTGCACCCCCTGCCCCGTGTGAACGAGATCGCGCTGGACGTGGACGATGACCCGCGCGCCGCTTATTTTGAACAGGTGCAGAACGGCGTTTACGTCCGCATGGCACTGATCATGACCCTGCTGGGGCTTGCAGACCCCAAAGCACCGAAGGAGGAGAACTGATATGTTGAATATTGACGAGATTCAGAACGGTATTGTCATCGACCACATCAAGGCAGGCACTGCCGTTGGTCTGATGGATCTGCTGGGCATTGCGGGCAACCGTACTGCCAGCGTGGCGCTGATCCAGAACGCACGCAGCAAAAAGACGGCCAGCGGCCGCAAGGACATCATCAAGGTAGAGGGCGATGCCTCCTGGCTGAACCTGGATGTGCTGGCTTATCTGGACCCGAACATCAGCGTGACCATTATTGAAAACGGCAAGGCTGTCCGCAAGGAGCAGCCCAAGCCCCCCAAGCGTCTGGTGAACATTGTGCGGTGCAAGAATCCCCGCTGCATCTCCAGCATTGAAGAGGAGTGCGACCAGATCTTTGAGCTGAGCTCCAACGGCAAGTACCGTTGCATCTACTGCGAGCAGGAATTGCAGGTAAAGCCGGAATAAGTTTTTAAATTTTGAATATCGAAACGCCCATGGGCGTTCCGATATTCCATTTTCACGATTCAAATATAAAAAGGACTGCTATACTGGGAAAAAACCATGTACAGCAGTCCTTTTTTGCACAAAAGAAAACTGACGAGACTCTTTGCAGCGCACGACACCCCGGCCCGTCCATGCCATTCCCGTACAGCAAGCAGAGCCGGAATTACGACGCATCGAGTAACTTTATCGACTGCAACCCCCAAAAGGCCCGCCGCAGAAAGTCCCGTCAGCAGAGGTCTGCGCATCTCTGCGCAACCCAAAAGCAAAGGTAGACAGCCTGCTTACACGCACCGCAGACTGTTTTTCCATCCAGCAACAAAGCTCTTAAAAAGAAGGGTGTTACCCTCCCACCGCAACGTGACAATGTCCGCACGGAAGGCTTCCTTTACCTGCTTTAGTATAGCAGAGTTACGCTTGTGTTGCACAAAAACTGTCATATTCTGACGGTGCAGATGTCATGAATTGTCGGTGGGCACCGCACAGGTAAAGCGGAACCAATTGTCCCGGCAGCTCAGGGTATACTCCGCACCGTGGCGCAGCAGAACGTCCCGCACGTTGGAAAGCCCCATGCCGTGGCCGGGCTCCTTGCGGGTGGTGCGGGGCAACTGCCCATCCGGCGGCAGCTCCACATCCCGTTGCACCCGGTTGCGCACCGAGAGAAGGTATTCCTCCCCCGTTTTGCGCACCCGTACATAGACCTCCGGCGGGTACGCCTGCGCTGCGGCACAGATGGCGTTATCCAGCAGATTTGCCAGCACGGTGACCATATCCACCCCGCTTAAGGGGAAATTCCGCAAATCACAAAGGTCAAAATACACGCTTACGCCCTGCCGGGCGGCTTCCTCGTATTTGCGGGTCAGGATGGAATCCAGCAGCGGGTTGTGGGTATCCATAATGGTGGTGCTGGCTGCCACAGCCTTATCTACACCGGCAATATAGTTCTGTGCACCAGCCACATCTCCCTGTTCTAGCAAGGCACGCAGCGCACTGATGTGGTTGGTGAACTCATGGGTCAGACGGCGCTGGGCGGTATAGGAATCCAGCAGAGCCGAGGCTCGCTGCTGCTCCAGCTCGGCCTGAAAATGCAGGCTGCGCCGCTGCATGACCTGATCATTGAACATCGCCACGATACACAGATGCACCATGACAGCCACCGTAAGCCCCACTGTCATCCCCATTGTGGCCATGGTGGCCCTTTTGTTGTTATCTGTGAGCATGAGCAGGATGTTCAGCACCACGACCACACCCGGAAAAAAGCTCATGGTCAGCGCCTGCAAAGGCTCCAGCGCATTGTATCTGCGCCACTTGCCCACAAAGAACGATACCCCGGTGCTGACTACCAGATTTGCGAATGACATTATGATCAGACAATCTGCGCGCTGGATGACCTGCTGTAGCTCACATTTCAGCACCCACGATATGACATACCGCACACTGTTTTCAACCAACAGGCACATGGTGCCGTTGATCAGACAGGCGGTAAATTTCTGCCCCGGCGTGCCACCAAACAGCATAACTGTGATGAACAGAAAAAGAAGCGTGTAAACCACTGCCATCGGCGTAAAAAAGCCATGGTTGCGCACGACCGAGAGGGTCATTGTGAGCACGGTTATAATGCAGGACCACACCAGCGGGTGCTTTACCCTGCCCTTGCCAAGGTAAGCATATTCAACCATGATAAAGCCGAGCCATTGGGTCATGCAGACCCAGTGGCCGTACATATACCAGCGCCAGAATTCTTCATTCATCGCCGAACTGCCCCTTCCATTCCAGCCATGCACTGCGGATAGCCGGAAAATCCTGTCGGCTTGCGTTCAGTTCTACCCCGCTGCGCAGCTCCACCTTATAGTTGCGGATGGAACGCACATATTGCAGGTTGACCACATCGCTGCGCCCTACCTGCAAAAAACCGTTTTCGTACAGCATGGCGGGCAGATCAGCGATTTTGCCGTAAAAGGTGCAGATGGGCTGGTGCGGGATATCGCCGTAGACGTTGATCTGCCGCAGATCACTTTCCAGATAATAGATCTGGTCGAGAGGTATCTCGCTGGTGGTACGGTTGTGGCGCACCTCCAGCGTCTTTTTAGGGTCGGTCATGCCGGCAAAGATATCCTCCAGACAGCTGGGCAGCTGGGCGGCAATATCGCGCTTGAGTAGGTAACGGTAGGCGTTGACCGTGTAGCCCTGCGGGGCAAATTCCAGATAAGCCGAGATGTACACCAGCACGATATCCGGGGCGACCTGCCGCAGCTTGCGCCCCAGCGCAATGCCGTCGGTTGTTTTCAGGTCTACATCCAGAAACGCCAGCTGGTAGCGCCCCAGTTCCGGCGTAGCAAGCAGCTGCTCGCCGCTGGTGCAGACAGTGCTCTGCACCTGAATTTCCCGGGCGCGGAACCATTCCGAGATGTATTCGTCCATCTGTGCAGCGAACGCCGCATCGTCGTCACAGATAAGAATGTGCATGGGCTGTTTCCTCCTTCTGAATACAAAAAAGCATATAGCAGTGTTCCCCGCCGGGAGAAGCACTGTATATGCTTTTATATTACACTTGTGCCGCCCGTTCGTCAATCAAAGGCGGAACGCACTTGTTAAAAAATCACGCAAGAAATTTGTCGTAAAGGCCAAACGCAAAGATGAACACCACGATGAGCGGCAGCACATAGGTCAGGTAGCCGCGCATCCAGTCCTGCACCTTGAGCCCCTCGCCGGTGTTGACCTCTTTTTTGTAGTTCTGCCAGCCCCAGCCGTAGCGGGTAACACAGAACAGCAGATACACCAAGCTGCCCAGCGGCAGGAAAAGGTTGCTGACCAGAAAATCCTCTACATCCAGCACAGCACCGCCGAACACTGCAAAGCCATCCCATGCCCACAGGTTATAGCCCAGCACACAGGGCATGGACAGCAGGATGATGAGCACGAGGTTCACCAGACTGGACTTTTTGCGGCTGCATCCGGTCAGCTCCATGCCGCAGCAGATGATATTTTCAAACACTGCCAGCACGGTGGACGTGGCTGCAAAGGCCATAAACAAAAAGAACAGGCTGCCCCACAGCCGCCCCATGGACATATTGGCAAAGATGTTGGGCAGGGTGATAAAGATAAGGCTGGGGCCGCTGGTCTGGTCCACATGGTAGGTAAAGCAGGCCGGGAAGATGATCAATCCGGCGGTGATGGCTACGAAGGTATCCAGCACCACGATGCGGACAGACTCGCCCAGCAGGGAGTGCTCCTTGCCGATATAGCTGCCAAAAATAGACATAGCACCGATGCCAAGGCTCAGGGTGAAGAAGGCCTGATTCATAGCGGAGACCAGTGTGTTGACCACGCCCACCTCCTGCATCCGGGCAAAATCCGGCACAAGGAAGAAGGAAAGACCCTCTTTTGCCCCGGGCATGAACAGGCTGTTGACGGCAAGCACCACCATAATGAGGAGCAGGGCGATCATCATGCCCTTGGTCACACGCTCCAGACCGCTTTGCAGACCCTTGGCGCACACCAGAATGCTCACTACCACCACAAATACCATCCAGAAGGTCATGGTGGCGGGGCTGGCCAACATTTCGGTAAACTTACCAGCTACCTGCTCGGCGTTGAGCCCCGCCAGCTTACCGGTGGCAGTCATGTAGAAATAGTGCAGCATCCAGCCTGCAACCGTCGTATAGAACATCATCAGCACGTAACAGCCGATGATGCCCCCGTAGCCGTACAGATGCCAGAACGTCCCCTTGGGTTCCAGCTTGCGGAACGCCAGGCCGATGCCCTGCTTGGCGGCCCGGCCCACGGAGAACTCCATGACCAAAATGGGAACGCCGACCGCCCCCGTGAAAGTCCGGGGCTCCTTCTCTGCCGTCATGGGCAGAA
>ERZ772882.3908-NODE-3908-length-11268-cov-3.292785_pt1 | contig 11268 bp, 8 predicted proteins | sample MGYA00580576_ERZ772882 | MGnify/ENA primary metagenome ERZ772882 (study PRJEB29015, sample SAMEA2737658) | human gut metagenome | biome: human gut; feature: human-associated habitat; material: faeces | place: China | collected 2012 ... | reverse complement strand
AGATTCACAACGCCGCCGATCAGCATGTTGATGACCGGCCGACCGGCGTGGCCGTGGGCCTGCATGATGGCCGTGGAGACCAGCACCAAAGCGTTAAAGATGATGGTAAAGCCCAGAACCGTCATCAGCCGGGTCGCCATTGCCAGTTTTCCGCCGGAATATCCCCCCAGCAGAGCGGTAATCGGCTCGGCCAGCAGGGCAAGGCCGAAGGCACAGGGCATGGCGATCAGCCCGGTGATTCGCACAGCGGATTCCTCCGTAGCCTTGGCTTCATCATCGCCGCAGAGGGTCAGGTGGGAGGTGATGGCGGGAATGATGCTGATGGTGATGGGGGTAATGAAGGCGCAGGGCATGTTGAAAATGGTCAGGCACATACCGTAAACGCCCCGCATGGTGTCGGCAGAGGACTGGGTGTAGCCCAGATTCAGCAGCTGCCCCATGTAAATTTTGGTTTCCAGCATGGTCATCAGCTGCAAGGCGGCGGAGCCGAAGGTGATGGGAATGGCAATGGCCAGCAGCCCCCGGGCGGTCTCCCGGTAGGAACGAGGCTCTTCCTCCGTCCGGGGCAGGAGGGCGTAGCTCTTCCGGAAGCGGCTGAACAGATAAATTGCCGAGACAAGGCAGCTTGCCGTGACGCCCAGAATCGCGCCGCCTGCGGCCAGAGGAATTTCGTTGGTCATTTTCAGGATCGCCAGCGCCGCGCCCATACCCACGATCAGCTTCACCACGGCCTCCAGCACCTGAGAAACGGAGGTGGGCAGCATGTTCCCCTGCCCCTGGAAGAAGCCACGGTAGGTGCTCATGACACAAATCAGCAGCACGCAGGGGCCAAGGCAGCCGATGGCCGCCCATGCGTCGGGCTGGTTCTGGAAGGCGGCCAGCTGGCGGCAGAACACCGTCATCAGCAGACTGCCCGCAATGCCCAGCGCCAGGAAAATACCCCGTGCGGTATGGTAAATCCGGCGCACCTGATTGTAGTGGTCAAGGGAACTGGCCTGAGCGATCATCCGGCTCATGGCAACGGGCAGTCCGGCGGTGGAGATCATCAGCAGTACGTTATAGATGTCGTAGGCCGTGTTGAAGTAGCCGAAGCCCTGCTCGCCGATGATGGCGTTGAGGGGAATTTTATAGAGAGCGCCGATGACCTTGACAATGGCCGTTGCCATTGCGAGCAGCGCGGTGCCCTGAAGAAAATTCTGCTTTCTTTGCATATCAGACATGGTTTCATCCTTTCTGCGGGGGAATGCAGGGTCACTTCGTTTCTTCAAATAGCCGGGGGATGGCGTATTCGGTCAGCTCCTCCACGACCTTCTTCATGTCGATGGTGGGGAAGCAGCCGTTTTCGTAGAGGATTTTGCCCCGCACCATGGTCATGGCCACGTCGCCGCCTTTGGCAGACCAGACGAGACCGTTCAGAACATTGTGGCAGGGGATCAGATGGGGGGCAGAAAAGTCAATGAGTGCAATGTCCGCGTCCATGCCCACCTGAAGCATTCCGCATTCCTTGGCGCGTCCCTGTGCCTGTGCGCCGGAAACAGTCGCCATCATCAGGGCGGCGGGAGACGGGAGGGCGGCGGGATTGCCGCTTTCCTTCCGGGCGGACATGGCGGCAAAGCGCATGACCTCGAACATGTCCAAGTTGCCGCACTCGATGGCGCCGCCGGTGCCGAGGGCTACGTTCATCCCCGCCTTGACGGATTCCAGAATAGGGGTGGAGGACTGGCCGTTTTTGTAGGCGGACACGGGGGTCGCTACGGCGCAGACGCCCTTCTTCCCCAGCAGTTTACGCTCGTCCTCCGTTAAATATGTACAGCCTGCAGCAGTGGTGGGGCGGCTGAAAACATTGTGGCAATTCAGCAGCTCCCCGGGGTTCATGCCGGTACGTTCCAGACAGGAATCCACCTCGCTCTGGGTCTCCGCAAGATGCAGCTGCATTCCCAGATTCTGCTCTGCGGCGTAGCCCACCAGACCTTCCCAGAGCCGGTAATTGCTGATGTACTCGCCGTAGATTCCGGCATCAATTTTGATGCGGCCGCCGTCAAAGCCGTTCCACTTTTCCGTGACCTTCACCAGCTCCCGGCACTGCTCGTCGGTCTCAAAGTCAAAGTCCTCGTTCTCGTCGATGAAGCGGTAGCTGGACAGCGCCAGATTGGCCTTGATGCCGGACTCCGCCACGGCCTCGGCGGTGGCGTTGGGGTAGTAATACAAGTCGGAAACCGAGGTGACGCCGAAGCGCAGGCACTCGGCGATGGCGAGAGATGCCGCCGCTTTGGCGCTGCGGGAGTCCATTTTCGCTTCCTTTTGCAGCAGCGCCTGAAGGGCTTCGGTGTTGCCCAGATCATCGGTGAAGCACCGCAGACTGGCGGTCGCCAGATGGGTATGGCAGTTGATGAGACCGGGGATAGCCACCATGCCGGTGCCGTCCACAATGGCCTTGGGCGCTTCGGCGGGGGGCTTTCGCTCAATTGAGACGATTTTGCCGTTCTCGATGCCGATATAAGCGCCAAAAATGACCTCCATCCGGGGGTTCATGGTCACGGCTGTGACATTGGAAATGAGGGTGTCCAAATTGGCACACTTCCTTTCGTGTAGCGTGGGCGTTATTTCGCCCCGCCTGTCATGAGGCGGAACAGCTCCTGCTTCTGCTCCAGCACGCCCGGGAGCATTTCGATGTACTGTTCGGGGAATTTTGGGTTATGGAACCGGCGGAGGGTGCCGTCGGGGAGGTTTACCTTGTTCATGCCACCGCCGCCAAGAGAGAGGATGGTATGCACTTCCTCCATCATGTAGATGTTGTACAGGCAGTCCAGATTGTCCCGGCTCCAGCCCACGTTCTCGAAGCTGCCGGACATGTATTTCTGGCGGTAGAGGTAATAGGGCTTGTAGCCCAGCGCCCGGAGGGTCTGCTCCCCGTAGGCGACCATTTCGGCGACGTCCCCGGCGGAGGGGAGATTCTCCCGCCTTTCAAACAGGTCGGCTCCTTTTTTCAGGGCGAGGGTGTGGACGGTGATGTTGGCGGGGTTCAAAGTCGCCACGGCGTCCAGACTGCGGCGGAAGCCCGCCGTGGTGTCTGCGGGAAGGCCCGCGATCAAATCCATATTGATGGCACTGAAACCTGCATCCGCCGCTTCGCCGTAGGCGCGAAGCACGTCCGCCGCCTTGTGGGGCCGCCCGCAGGCGCGTAAGACGGCGTCCTCCATGGTCTGGGGGTTGATGCTCATGCGGTCAGCGCCGCCGGAACGGATAACTTGAAGTTTTTCCAAATCCAGCGTATCCGGGCGGCCGCCCTCTACGGTGAATTCCACGCACCGGGACAGATCGAAATTGTCCCGGATGACGCCCAGCAGGCGCTCCATCTGAGAGGCGGAGAGGGTCGTGGGGGTGCCGCCGCCGATGTAGAGGGTGCGGACGGTTCTCCCGGACTGCGCCAGAAGTCTGCCCGTGACCGCAATTTCCTGTTCCAGCGCCCGCAGATAGGGTTCCAGCAGTTCCGTTTTCCTGCCGATGGTGCGGCTGACGAAGCTGCAATAGGTGCAGCGGGTGGGGCAGAAGGGAATGCCGACGTACAGCGACAGATCGCTGGGCTGCAATAGATTCACCGCCCGAACCGTGGAGACTGAGCAGTCAATGGCCAGCCTGCGCCGGTCGTCGGTGACGTAATATACATCCCGCAGCAGCTCGTCTGCGGACTTGGGTGTGCCGCCCTCCAGCAGATGCTTGGTAGTGATTTTCGTGGGTCGGACGCCGGCCAGTGCGCCCCATGGGGGCGTAACGGGCAGCAGCTGTTTCGCGGCCAGATAATAGCTCTGCTGCAATGCCCGGCGGCGCAGACGGACGGTTTCGTCCGCCGCCTTGATCCGCCGGGTAGCCGCGGCAGTGGTGCCGTTTACAGTGATTTTCGTGACGGCGGTAAGCCAGACCTTTCCCCGGTGGAGGGACGAAACCGCCTCCCCTTCCGTGTTGTCGGGAAACAGGGACAGCTGTAACTGCTCCACGGCATAGCGGTCGTCATGACCGTGTAGTGTCAGTTTCATAAGAACCTCGGTTATCGTAAGTAGGGGTTATACCGCTTTTCCTCCGCCAGCGTCGTATCCATGCCGTGGCCGGGGTAGACCCGGTAGTCGGTGGAAAGCCCCGCCAGACGGCGCAGAGAAGCCCGCATGGCCGCGTCGCTGCCGCCGGGAAAATCGGTACGGCCGCAGGAATCGGCGAACAGGGTATCCCCGGAGAACATGGCGTCGCCAATCAGCAGGCACACGGAGCCGGGGGTATGGCCGGGGGTGCGGATGACGGAAATCGTCAGCCCCGCGAGGTGCAGGGTGTCCCCCTCGTCGTAGGTTTTGGTATAGTAGAGCGGCCCCGCCGTCATCTGGGGCAGCAGGGTCAGCTCGTCGGCGCAGAGATAGACGTCGCAGCCGGTCTCGGCGGCGATCTCCTTTACGCCGCCCACATGGTCAAAATGTCCGTGGGTCAGGAGAATCGCTTCCACGGTCAGCCCAAGCGCGTTCACCTCGCTCAGCACCTTTTCCGGGGTGTAGCCGGGGTCGATGACACAGCAGGTCTCCGACGCACTGTCGTGGACGATATAGCAGTTGGTTCCGTAATCCCCAAGGGTCAGCGTGTGAATGTTCAGCATACTATCACCTACCGGGTGTGAATTTTGTCATTTTCTTCTGGGCGTATCCATCAGCTGCTCCGTGTCCAGAATCAGAGTCACGGGGCCGTCGTTAATGGACTCCACCTTCATATCCGCGCCGAAGCGGCCGTGCTGAGGGGGATACCCCAGACTGGCGCAGTCGGCAAGGAACTGCTCGTACAGCCGCTCCCCCAGTTCCGGGTTCGCGGCGTCGGTAAAGCTGGGGCGGCGGCCCTTGCGGCAGTTGCCGTAGAGAGTGAACTGGCTCACCACCAGCACCTCGCCGCCCACCGCGTCCAGTCCCAGATTCATTTTGTCGTTTTCGTCGGTAAAAATCCGGAGTCCCAGGGCTTTTTCCGCCAGATACCGGCATTCCTTTTCGGTATCGTCGGGGCCGACACCGAGAAGGATGAGGAAGCCTTTTCCGATTTTTCCCACCACCTCGCCGTCAATGGCGACGGAGGCGGAATTGACTCTTGTCAGTACAGCGCGCATAGCGTCTCTCTCCTTAATTCTGTCCTCTGCGGGAGCCGACCACGTCCCGGATGTTCAGCAGCTTCGTCCGCACGGATTCCAGCTCCGCCACGTCCTTGACTTCAAACCGGATGGTGATGGCGCTGCGGCCGCCGGGCAGGTCTTTGCCGCTCATTTCCTTGACCCGGACACGGGCGGTGGACAGCACCATGGCCACGTCCAGAATCAGCCCGTCACGGGTGATGCAGTCCAGCTCCAGCGTGGTCTCAAAGGGCTGCTCTTCCTGCGTCGCCCAGCGGACGCGCACCCAGCGGGCGGCCTGACGGGGATCCTCCCGGTTCTGGGCGTTGGGGCAGTCCGCCCGGTGGATGCTGACGCCGAAGCCCTTGGTGATGAATCCCACGATTGGGTCGCCGGGGACGGGGGTGCAGCATTTGGCAAACTTGATCATGCAGGAATCGATGTCCTCCACAATGACGCCGTTGACCGCGTGGCGGTTCTGGATGACCGCTTCGGAATCGGGGCGGAAGCGCAGAGGGCTTTGGGGCAGCTTTTCCGCGGTCTGCTGCTTCAGCGCCTTGTTGATATCGTCCCGGATGCGGCCGACGGCCTTGGCGGCGGTCAGGCCGCCGTAGCCGATGGCGGCGAACATATCGTCCCAGGTGTCGAAGGACAGCTTTTTTAGGAGCTGCCCTTCCAGCTCCGGGTCGGTGGCAGCGGTGAGGGGCAGCCCCACCCGCTTCATTTCGGACTCGAAGGACGCTTTCCCGTGGACGATGTTCTCTTCCCGCTTCTCCTTCTTGAACCACTGCTTGATCTTGGTTCTGGCCTGATTGCTCTTGCAGATGGTCAGCCAGTCCCGGCTGGGGCCTTTGGCGGATTTGGAGGTCAGCACCTCCACAATATCGCCGTTTTTCAGGGTGGTGTCGATGTTGGCGATGCGGTTATTGACCTTCGCGCCGATCATGGAATTTCCCACGCCGGAATGGATGGCGTAGGCAAAGTCGATGGGCGTGGAGCCGGCGGGCAGGGAGACAATCCGTCCCTTGGGGGTGTAGACGAACACCTCATCGTCGAACATGTCGATCTTCATGGACTGGACGAATTCTTCTGCGTCGGAGTCCTGCTGGCTTTCCAGCAGACGGCGCACCCACTCGAAGTCCTTCTCCGTACCCGTACCGGTGCCCTGCTTGTACTTCCAGTGGGCGGCGATACCGTATTCGGCGGTCTCGTGCATCTGCCATGTGCGGATCTGCACCTCGAAGGGGATGCCCTGAGAGCCGATGACGGTGGTGTGCAGGGACTGGTACATGTTGGGCTTGGGGGTGGAGATATAGTCCTTGAACCGTCCCGGCACCAGACTGAACAGGTCGTGGACATGCCCCAGCACGTTATAGCAGTCGGGGATGGTGTCCACAATGACCCGGAAAGCGTAAATGTCGTACAGCTCGTCAATGGTCTTGCCCTGGGCGAGCATTTTCCGGTAGATGGAGTAGACGTGCTTGATCCGTCCGTAGGTGGTGTTGTGGATGCCTACGGAGGTCAGGCGCTGGGTGATCTTGTCCTGGATGGTGCGCATAAAGGCCTCGTCCTTCTCCTTGTGGGCCTGAAGGTAGGACATGATCTCGTTATACTCCATGGGCGCGAGGTAGCGCAGAGCGGTATCCTCCAGCTCCCACTTGATCTTCTGCATACCAAGGCGGTGGGCAAGGGGCGCGTAGACGTCCATTGTCTCCCGGCACTTCTGAATCTGCTTTTCCGGCGTCTGGTACTGCATGGTGCGCATGTTGTGGAGCCGGTCGGCGATTTTGATCAGCACCACCCGGATGTCCTTGCTCATGGCCATGAACATCTTGCGCAGATTCTCCATCTGCGCCTGCTCGGAGGAGGAGAAGTTTGCCCGGGTCAGCTTTGTGACGCCCTCCACCAGCTCCGCCACGGTGGGGCCGAAGATTTTTTCAATGTCCTCATGGGAGGCGTCGGTGTCCTCGATGCAGTCGTGGAGCAGGGCGCCCAGAATGGCGTCGCAGTCCAGCCCCATCTCCGCCACGATCTGGGCGACCGCCAGCGGGTGGATGATGTAGGGGGAACCGTCCTTCCGTTTTTGCAGCTTGTGCTTCTGGTTGGCGTAATCCACGGCACGGTCGATGAGCGCCATGTCCGCGCCGGGCAGGTGCTTTTTGATTGCGTCGCACATGGACGCGTAATGTTCTTCAAAGGATTCCATTTTGGTTCAGCTCTCTTTCGCGTGCAGCAGCCGCTGCATGGTCTGGCTTCGGCTCAGGTCGGCCTTTCCTTCTCCGGGGGTCAGCCGGATGGAAACATATTTATGCTGCCGCTGGACGGTGAGCAGTCCCACGTCCCGGAAAATATCCAGACAGGTGAGCATCTGCCCCAGATTCAACGGTTGTCCCGACCAGCGGACGATCTTGCGGCACAGGCACATGGGTGATTCCTGCACAGGGTTCGCGGCGTCCAGATACCGCCACACCAGCGCCAGCATCTTCCGGTCAGGCAGCAGCGCCGCGGCCTCGCCGGAGGTCAGATTTCCCCGCTGCATATCCCGGTAAGGCGCGGCGTCGGGCAGGCACTCGGCGCTGCAGCTGGGGCGGATGTCGATAACGTTCATCTGCACGGTGCGCGTCCCCCGGAATTCGTTCACCTGAGGGGTAAAGGCCACGTCCACTAAGTCCCCCGGCTGGATGGACACCGTCTGGGGATTGGCGGAAAAATAGATGGCGTTCAGGTACGTATGTCCGCTGCACAGGCGCAGGCGCATATGCCGTCCGCCGCCCACCATGCTGATGCGGTCGATGGTCAGATTCTTCATCATCAGCACCGGCTTAGGGCAGCCGTTGCCGCAGGGCTCCAGCATTTGCAGGGAGTCCACATTGTGCAGGGTCAGCAGCTCCGGGGAAACGGCGCAGTCCACATCCAGAACGGTTCGCGGCACGTCGTCGGTGTAATACTGCGCGGCCAGCGCGCAGATCTGGCGGCGGAATTCCGGAATGTTGGCGCGGGAAATGGTAAAGCCCGCCGCCAGCTCATGGCCGCCGTAGCTTTCCAGCAGCGGAGACAGGGCGCTCAGGGAGGCAAACAGGTTGAAGCCCCCGTGGCTGCGGGAGCTGGCCTTGCCGTGCTCACCGTCCAGACAGATCAGGAAGGTGGGGCAGGCGTATTCCTCGGCAATGCGGCTGGCCACAATGCCCACTACGCCCTGATGCCAGCTTTCATCCGCCAGCACAATGGCCTCCGGGGGCTTGCCCATGGGCAGCATGGACACGGCCTGCCGGTAAATTTCCGACTCCACGGCCTGCCGCTGCCGGTTCAGCTCGCACAGTCCCCGGGCGTCCTCGGCGGCCTTGTCCGGGTCGTCGGTGAGAAACAGCTCCACCGCAAGATCGATCTGTCCCATCCGTCCGGCGGCGTTGATGCGGGGCGCCAGCATGAAGCCGATGGAGGACGCGCTGACGGTCTCCGGGGCGCAGCCGCACTCCGCCATCAGCGCCGCAATGCCCGGACGCCGGGTATGCGCCAGAGATTCCAGACCTCTTGCCACGAACACCCGGTTTTCCCCTTGCAGGGGCATAACATCCGCCACGGTGCCGAGGCATACCATGTCGGCGTATTCCTCCAGCACCGTTTCCTGAGAGCCGCACAGGGCAGAAGCCAGCTTGAAGGCCACGCCCACGCCGGAGAGATTCTTATGGGGATAGCCGCCATCGCAGCGGTGGGGGTCCACCACAGCAACCGCGGCGGGCAGCGTCTGCTTGCACTCATGATGGTCGGTGATGACGAGATCAATGCCCAGCTGCTTACACAGCTCCGCCTCGCTCACGGCGGTGATGCCGCAGTCCACGGTGACGATCAGCTTGACGCCCTCAGCGTGAAGCTGGTGAATGGCGATGGGATTCAGGCCGTAGCCCTCCTCCAGGCGGCCGGGAATGTAGCTCACCACATCCGCGCCGTGGCGGCGGAGAAAATCCGTCAGCAGGCAGGTGGCGGTGATGCCGTCCACGTCGTAGTCGCCGAACACGGCGATCTTCTCCCCCCGGGACATGGCAAGTCCCACCCGTCCGGCAGCCTTGTCCATATCCGTCATCAAAAAAGGGTCAAGCAGGGGCGCGTTGCAGTCTAAGTAAGCTCTGGCCTGTCGATCATCCCCGATCCCCCGGGAGGCCAGCACCATGGCGGCCAGCGGAGCGTAGCCGCTGCCAACCAATGCGTTGACAGCCCCCGCCTCCAGCTGGGACACCTTCCAAATTCCGTATTTCACGATTCATGCACATCCAGTAATAACATTTTCCTTATATTATAGCAAAAATGAACGGGATGTACAATAGGCAGTTGGGAATTTTCTTGTTTAAGGGATTTCAGGGGTATCTCCCCGCTCCCGCCCCGGCGTGACCTGCATGATGGTCACGGCGAGCAGAGGGGCAAAGATCATGCCGCCCACGCCCCAGAGCTTGTAGCCGACGTACAGCGCCATCAGCGTCACCAGGGGGTCAAGCCCCAGATGCCGCCCCACCAGCTTCGGCTCCAGCATGGAGCGGGACAGGGTGACCACGGCATAAACGCCCAGCAGGCCGATTGCCCTCGCGCCCTCCCCCTGCAAAAAGCAGATCACCGCCCATGGCACCAGCACGGTGCCGGTGCCCAGCACGGGCAGCGCGTCCACCAGCGCGACCACCAGCGCCCACAGCGGGGCATAGGCAATCCGCAGCACCACGAACCCCAGGGTCAGAATGGTGAACGTCACGCCCATCAGCTTCAGCTGCGCCGTCAGCCACCCGCCCACGGCATTTTTCATACGCTTCAGGGCGTCCGCGGCGGGCTTGAGCTTTTCCTCGGGCAGACGTTTTTTCAGCCAGCTTTTGATCTTCGGCAGCCGGGCGGAGATCAGGAAGGAGGAGATCACCGCCGTTCCCAAACTCAGCGCGCCGTCGGGAATGTGGCTCAGAATGTTTCCCGCCAGCCCCAGAATATACCGGATGACCTTGTCCAGCAGAGATGTTCCATTGGAGAAGAAGGAGGTCACATTCTCGCTGAGCAGGGGCTGCACGCTCTGGGGCGTGTGGGACGCCAGCTCCAGCAGCCAGCTTTGCAGCAGGCCGATGCCGGATTTTGCCGTATCCTCCAGATCGGGCAGCACCCCCGCCACCCTTCGCAGCTCCCGCAGAGCAAAGGCGCAGAGAATCAGCACCAGCATGGCAAGAAAGCAGAAGGCCATACTGACGCCGATGCCGGAGCACACGCACCGTGGAACCCGCCGTTTCTGGAGGAAGCCCACCATCGGCTCCGCCGCGAAGGCCAGCAGCGCCCCCAGCAGAAAGGGAAAGCAAAGCGGCAGAAGAAACCGGGCAGCCAGCCACACGGCAAAAAACGCCGCCAGCAGGGATATGCTTTTTTTCACCGCGGGACGCAAAAAGATTCCTCCTTTCCGACAAAAACTCTGATAATATGGGGTTGCATTCTAAGAAAAGTATGTTACAATACATTGTGGAGAAACAGGTGTTGTTCTGTCACACACAAATTGAACCAGTTTTAAGGAGGTCCGACATGTCGACCAAACCCAAATACTATATTGTGGAGTCTTCCGCCCTGCCGGAGGTTTTCCTGAAGGTAGCGGAGGCAAAGCGTCTGCTTTCCACCGGCGAAGCGTCCACCGTCAACGAAGCCACCCGCATGACCGACATCAGCCGCAGCGCGTTCTACAAGTACCGGGACGCCGTGCTGCCCTTCCAGAGCATGATGACCGGCCGCATCATCACTTTCCAGCTGCTGCTCCACGATGAGCAGGGACTCTTGTCCGAAATCCTGGGCGTCTTTGCCGACGCCGGCGCCAATATCAGCACCATCAATTCCATCGTTCCCACAAACGGTACGGCGGTCGTGACCATCTCTGCGGAGACCATCGACCTGACCATGACGCTGGAGGAACTGATGAACCGCCTCTCCGCCATTCCGGGCGTGCTGAAGGCCGACGTGCTGGCCGGATAACCCCATATTCTGAATTGCAAAACCGCCGCCGTTGTTTTCTGCGGCGGTTTTCTTCAGGCAGCACCGCGCAATTCGGCAAGAAGTCTCAGCCAGGATTTTTGTTCCGATTCAAAGTTTCCAAAATGGAGGAATACTGAATGTATTTCCCATTTTTGAAA
>ERZ772882.3903-NODE-3903-length-11284-cov-3.883427_pt1 | contig 11284 bp, 10 predicted proteins | sample MGYA00580576_ERZ772882 | MGnify/ENA primary metagenome ERZ772882 (study PRJEB29015, sample SAMEA2737658) | human gut metagenome | biome: human gut; feature: human-associated habitat; material: faeces | place: China | collected 2012 ... | reverse complement strand
TTCAAGAAGGAGGGCAAGTCCATCCTGTTCATCACCCATAAGCTCAACGAGATCATGGCTGTGGCCGACCGCTGCACCGTGCTGCGCAAGGGCAAATATATGGGCACGGTGGATATCAAGGACACTACCAAGGAAGAGCTTTCCCGCCGCATGGTGGGCCGCGACGTGCAGCTGCAGGTAGAAAAGCAGCCCGCGCACCCCGGCGAGACCGTGCTGGAAGTGGAGAACGTTACCATTCACAACGACCAGCGCAAGAAGGACGTGGTGAAGGACGTGTCCTTCAAGGTGCACGCAGGCGAGATCGTCTGTCTGGCGGGCATCGAGGGTAACGGCCAGACCGAGTTCATCTACGGCCTGACCGGCCTGAGCAAGCTGTCTAGCGGCAAGCTGGTGTTGGACGGCAAGGATATCACCCACGAGAGCATCCGCCAGCGCTCCAAGGACGGCATGGGTCACATCCCGGAGGACCGCCACAAGCACGGTCTGGTGCTGGATTTCAGTCTGGAAAACAACATCGTGCTGCAGCGCTACTGGCAGCCGGAGTTCCAGAAGGGCGGCTTTATCCGTGCCGATAAGGTGCGCGAGTACTCCGACCGGCTGATCAAACAGTACGACGTGCGCAGCGGTCAGGGCAGTGTGACCACCGTGCGCAGTATGTCCGGCGGCAACCAGCAGAAGGCCATCATTGCCCGCGAGATCGACCGCGACCCCAAGCTGCTGGTGGCAGTGCAGCCTACCCGTGGTCTGGACGTGGGTGCCATTGAGTACATCCACCGCCAGATCGTGGCCGAGCGCGACAGGGGCAAGGCCGTGCTGCTGGTCAGCTTGGAGCTGGACGAGGTGATGAACCTTTCTGACCGCATCCTTGTAATGTACGAGGGCGAGATCGTGGGCGAGTTTGACCCCAAGACCACCACCGTGCAGGAGCTGGGTCTGTATATGGCAGGCGCCCGCAAGCAGGGAAAGGAGGAGCAGTAACACATGAATAAGAAAAAACTTTCCCACAGCGGCAGCCTGCAAAGTTCTGTTACCAGCGTGCTGGCTGCACTGCTGTGCATCCTGATTGGTTTGCTGGTGGGATTTCTGGTGCTGGTGGCCATCAACCCCGCACACGCATGGGGCGATGGTTTTGTGCGCATCATCAAGGGCGGCTTCCACGATGCCCCCTACGGCGTGGGCAAGGAGCTGGCCAATGCCGCACCCCTGATCATGACCGGTCTGTCCGTGGCCTTTGCCTTCAAGACCGGCCTGTTCAACATTGGTGCAGCCGGTCAGTATACGCTGGGCGCTTACGGCGCGCTGTACTGCGCCATCATGCTCAAGCTGCCCTGGTTCGTCTGCCTGCTGGCAGCAGCCGTGCTGGGCGGCCTGTGGGGCGCGATCCCCGGCTTTTTCAAAGCCTACTTCAACATCAACGAGGTCATTACCTCCATCATGTTCAACTGGATCGGCCTGTATCTGGTAAATGAGCTCATCTACCAGAACGGCACCGGCCCCATGTACGACGTGCGCAACACCCGTACCTTGAACCTGAGCAAGAACGCCGATTTTGCCCAGTCCCTGATCCCGGACTTCGGCCTGAACAAGCTGTTCCAGACCAACAGCACCACCATTGCTATCTTCTTGGCGGCAGCGGTGGCCGTGCTGATCTGGGTGGTGCTGAACAAGACCACCTTCGGCTACGAGCTCAAGGCCGTTGGCCTGAACAAGAACGCCGCCCGCTATGCCGGTATCAACGAGAAGAAGAACATCATCCTCTCCATGGCCATTGCCGGTGCGCTGGCGGGCTTCGGCGCGGGTCTGTTCTTTCTGTCCAACGTGTCCCAGTGGAACCCGCTGAACTCCACCAGCCTGCCGGGCATGGGCTTCAACGGTATCTCGGTGGCACTGCTGGCAAGTTCCAACCCCATCGGTACCGTGTTCTCTGCGCTGTTCATCTCCCATATCTCGGTCGGCGGCTCCTTCCTGTCCACCAAATTTTACCCCACTGAGATCTCGGATCTGATCAGCGGCATCATCATCTATTTGTGCGCATTCTCCATGCTGTTCCGCGGCAAGATCCAGAGCCTGCTGTTCCGGAATGCCGAAAAGACCAACGTGAACGCAGAGCCTGCGCCTGCCGCAGAAAAGACCAAAAAGGAGGGCAAGTAATATGCTGCTTCTGATCAAATATACCCTGCTGTACGGTATCGTGCTGATGCTGGTGGCACTGGGCGGTATGTTCAGCGAACATTCCGGCATCATCAACATTGCGCTGGAGGGCATCATGGTCATCGGCGGTGTGGCCGGTGTGCTTACCCTGACCATGCTGCCTGCAAGCCTGTCGCCCTTCCTTGTGGTGCTCATTTCCATTCTGGTGGCGGCACTGGCGGGCGTGGTTTACAGTCTGCTGCTGGCCTTTGCCTCCATCAACCTGAAGGCAGACCAGACCATCGGCGGCACGGCACTGAACCTGCTGGCCACCGCCATTGCCGTGGTCATCTCCAAGTACTTCAGCGAGAGCGGCAGCGCCAAGCTGAACTACTCCAACAAGCCCTTCCTGTTCAGCATCGGCGGGCTGGAACTCAGCGTGTTCGTGCCGTTGGGGCTGATCTTGCTGGTGGTCAGCTACATCGTGCTGTATAAGACCCGCTTTGGCCTGCGCCTGCGTGCCTGCGGCGAGCATCCGCAGGCTGCAGACTCGGTAGGCATCAACGTCTACAAGATGCGCTACGCCGGTGTCATCCTTTCCGGCGCACTGGGCGCCATCGGCGGTCTGGCCTATATCGTGCCCCCGGTGCAGACCTGGAACTTTGAAGTCGGCGTGGCCGGTGCAGGCTTTCTGGCACTGGCAGTTATGATCTTTGGTCAGTGGAAGCCTTTCCACATCTTTGGCGCGGCCATGTTCTTTGCCGTGTTCAAGAGTCTGGCCAACATCGCCGACTCCACCTTCCTCGCACAGCTGCACTGGTCCAGCAACATCTATAATATGATGCCCTTCGTGGCCTCCATGGTCATTCTGGCCTTCACCTCCAAGAACAGCATGGCACCCAAGGCCGAGGGTATCCCCTACGACAAGGGCTCCCGTTAAGCGCTTTTGCTAAAAATCCATAAAATCAGGGCATCCGCAGCCATCAACGTGCTGCGGATGCCTTTTTTGTACGGGAGATGGCACATTTTATCCATGTATTTGCCGGTAGAAAATGGCATTTTTGCTTGTAAAATACAACGAGATATGTTATCATTAAAGAACGAATGTGTATCTATAGGAACCCGGTGTACATTTCTTGCACTGCGGAAGAACAAGAAAGGTGAGTTTCTCTATTATGGACGAAAAAACAACTATGGGACAGTCGCTCCGGAACATGGAGGACGAAGAGACCATTGATCTGATGGAACTGGCGCGCCTGCTGTGGGCTCATGCTGTGCAGATCGTGGCAGCAGCTGTTGCGGCAGCGCTGATCTGCCTGCTGGTGTGTATGTTTGCACTTACACCCAAGTATCAGGCTTCCATCAACATGATCGTGAACACCCGGCAGGACACGACTACTACCTTCACCAGTGATAACTTCAACTCGGCTAAGAACCTGATCAGCACCTATGCGGTCATCATCAAGGGCAACACCGTGCTGAACGAGGTCATTGATGAGCTGAATCTGGACATGACCTACGCCGAGCTGTACGACATGGTGGATGTTGCCGATGTGGACTCTACCCAGATCATGAAGATCACGGTCACCGATACGGATGCAGAGCGTGCGGGTGAGATCGCACAGACCATTGCGGACATCGTGCCCGACGTGCTGGTGGAAAAGGTGGAAGCCGGTTCCTGCAAGACGGTGAGCGATGTGTCTATCAACCCCAACAAGGTGTTCCCCCAGACCAAGAAGTACGTTGTGCTGGCTGGTCTGCTGGGCGCTGTTCTGGTGTGCGGCGTGCTGGTGCTGGCACATCTGCTGCATGATACCATTGTGGATGACGAAGATATTCAGAAGAAGCTCGGCCTGCCCGTGCTGGGCCTGATCCCGGAGGTGTAAGACGATGTGGAATCTGTTTGGTAAAAAGAAAAAAGAAGGTGAGCACCGCACCCTGCAGCTGATCACCGATAAAAAGATGCCCTTTGGCTATGTGGAGGCTTACAAGTCTCTGCGCACCAATCTGGACTTTATGGCAGGCTCCATGGACGTGCACACGCTGGTCATCACCAGTACCGTGCCGGAGGAATCCAAGAGCAATGTGGCGATCAATCTGGCGCTGACGCTGGCCGAAAGCGGCAAAAAGGTGGCGCTGGTGGATTGCGACCTGCGCAAGCCGGTGCTGCACCGCTATCTGAAGGCCGGTCACAATGTAAAGGGCGTTTCCAACGTGCTGTCCAACCAGTGCACGCTGGACGAGGCTTTGCAGGAGCTGAAGGAAATGAACATGACCTTCCTGCCCGCAGGCACCCCGCCGCCGAACCCCTCCGAGATGCTGAGCCAGCCGCAGATGCAGGCTATGGTGGATACTCTGCGCCAGAAGTTCGATTTTGTCATCTTTGATGCACCCCCGGTGTCGGTGGTCACCGATGCAGCCGTCATCGGCCGCTATGTGGATGGCGCCATCTTTGTAGTGCGCTCCGACTACGCCCCCGCCGATGCGGTGCGCGGCGCAGTGAAAAAGCTACAGGATGCCGGTGTCCGGGTGCTGGGCAGCGTGCTGACCCGATACGACATGAAGAAGGCACTCAAGGGCTCCAGCTACGCATACAGCTATGCTTACAACTACAACTATGCCTACGGCAAGCAGGATGCCACTGCCGGTAAATAATAAGGAAGCATTGTTATGACCGATCTGCATTGTCACATTCTGCCCGGCATGGATGACGGCGCAAAGGATACGGCAGTCTCGCTGGAGCTGCTGCGCAGGGAATATGAGGATGGTGTGCGCAACATCGCGTTCACCAGCCACTTCAACAGCGAACGCACCACGGTAGAAGCCTTTACGGAAAAGCGGCAGACTGCCTTTGAACAGCTGACCGCCGCACTGGAAGGGCAGCCCATGCAGTTCGACTTCAAGCTTGGTGCAGAGGTGTTCTTCTCTCCCGGTCTGTGCGAGCTGGACACCCGAGCGCTGTGCATGGGGGACACCGCCTATCTGCTGCTGGAGTTTCCCACCACCCACAAGCCGCATTTTATTCGGCAGACCCTGTACAATTTGCAGCAGCAGGGTATCGTGCCGTTGATCGCGCATATCGAGCGCTACCCCTATGTGCTGGAGGATCCCACTCTATTGTACGACTGGGTAGCCGCCGGTGCCTATGCACAGATCAACGTGGGCGCCCTGCTGGAACCCAAGCTCTGCAAAAAGCTGTGCAAGTTCATCCAGTGGGGGCTGGTTCATGTCATCTCCACCGATACCCATTCCCCGGACAAGCGCCCGCCACACATGGCACAGGGCGTGCAGCAGCTGGAAAAGCTGCTGGGTAAGGAAACTGCTGCCCGCATCGTGCGCAACGGCGATGAGCTGTTCCACGATCAGGAGCTGGACGCTGTGACCCTGCATCAGCCCAAAAAGTTTTTGGGCAGATGGGTCTGATCCTATTACAAGGAGAAAACTGCCCGGGCGGAGGTGCACTCTGCCCGGGCAGCGGATTTTGGTATGAAGAAAAATAAGGTCCTGAAAATCGTATTGATCGTGCTGGGTGCGCTGGTGCTTTTGCTGGCAGCAGCAGTCCTTGGGGTGCTGTTCTATCTCCACAGTATGGCAGCCGGTCTGCCGGAAACCCTGCCGGATGCCCCGGCAGACAGTACACAGCTCACCCTAACGGATGAGGATCTGGATAAGCTGCTCAGCGGCGAGATCACGCTGGAAGAACTGACCGACGAAACCGCTGCGTCCAACAGTGGGGAACAGGAAGCATCAGCCAGTGCTCCGCAGGAGGACGCGGGCGCTGCTTCGGCCCCGGCGAATTCTGATACTTCTCCGGCGGCATCTGCCTCCCGGACGGAGAGCGGCAGTACCGCTTCCTCCGGCAAGCAGGAGACTGCCGGTGCAGCCAATTCCGGTACAGAAAAACCGGCGTCCTCGTCCGGCAAACAGGAGGCCGGCTACGAGGCCGAGGTCAAGGTGTTACTGAAACAGCTGTACAGCGTTAAGGCGCGTGCCGAGGCAGAACTGAACAGCTGCATTGCCGGAGCAAAAGCAGAGTTCAAGTCGCTGCCGGAGTCTCAGCAAACACAGGCACGCAAGGTCTCCATCGTACTGGCAAGAAGCGGCAGACTGTACGCGATGCAGGCATCCTACGATAAGGAAGTGGCGAGCATCGTCAGCCAGATGCGCGCCATTCTGACCGCCAACGGCCAGAGCACCGCATTGGCAGATCAGGCGATGGCCTCCTATAAAGCACAGAAGAGCGCCATGTACTCCCAGCTGACCGCAAAACTGTACTCCTGACCCGCAAAACGACCCATGACCACCCGCAACTGTTTCTCCGAGCACTGACTGTACCGGAAAAAGGCTGCGGGTGGCTTTGTTTTGCCGTTTTTGCTGCAATATGGAGAAAAATACTAACGGTATGGATGGATGGTTCCGGGGCAGAGACACTGCTTTTTGCACCGACAGGGGAGGGCAGATTGTACGCACCAACGGAACAATCAACCCAAAAGCCGAAGAAGTAGCACTTTTACCTACAAATATACAGAAAATTTGTATAAAGTATAATATTTCGCTCATGCTTTGCTGAAATGAAGTGAATTTTTTTCATGTAAATTGACAAAATCCGTGGTTATCCTTATAATATATAGAGTGTTTCTCGGGTATGGACGATGGTGTTTATGCGACCGCAAGATGCCATCGTTTTATTATTCGCTTTTTCTGTCCGTGTGCCAAGGACAGACGTCCGCTATGTGTGAGGCTGGCAGACTGCGGGAAAGTATGGCTCGGCCTGAGAGCAAAAATAGTAATTCATTGATAGGATTGGAGTGGCATCAAACGATGGCAAAGTACATCATCAAGCGTGTCGCAATGGGTATCTTCAGTATCTTCATTGTGGCCACGGTTACCTTTTTTGTCATGAACCTGGTCCCCGGTGGCCCGTTCGTGGCAGAAAAGTCCATCAGTGCCGCTGCTCAGCAGGCTCTGGCCGAAAAGTATGGCCTGGATAAGCCGCTGGGTGTGCAGTACGTCAACTACATGGAGAGCCTTCTGCACGGCGATCTGGGTCTGAGCCTGCGTCAGCGCGGACGTACCGTGAACCAGATCATCGCCAGCAAGCTGCCGGTGTCCTGCCGTCTGGCAGGCATTGCAGTGGTTGTGGCTCTGTGCGTGGGCATCCCGCTGGGCTGCATTTCCGCTTACAACCGCGGCAAGTGGCTGGATAACGTTATTATCGTGTTTGCTACCTGTGGCATCGCGATCCCCAGCTTTATTTCCAGCGTGCTGCTATTGTACCAGTTTGGTATGAAAATGAAGGTGCTGCCCACCGTTGGTCTGAACAGCGCAGCCGCCTATATCATGCCGGTCACTGCACTGGCCATCTATCCCTCGGCTTATATCACCCGTCTGATGCGCTCCAGCCTGCTGGACGTTATGGGTCAGGACTATATGCGCACTGCCCGCGCAAAGGGCGTGTCTCAGTTCATGATCCTGTTCAAGCACGCACTGCGCAACGCCATCCTGCCTGTCATCACCTACGTCGGCCCCATGCTGGCCAGCCTGATGACCGGTTCTTTCGTGGTGGAAAAAATCTTCTCCGTGCCCGGTCTGGGCCGCGACTTCGTGTCTGCCATCACCAACCGTGACTACACCATGATCATGGGCACCACCATCCTGCTGTCCAGCATGGTCATCATTGCAAACGTGATCGTGGATATCCTTTATAAGATCATCGACCCGCGCATCAAGCTGCAGTAAGAGAAAGGAGCGATTTTCATGGAAAACATTAAAAAGAATCCGCTCAGCCTGCAGCTCAAAGCGGAGGATTTTCTGCCTGCCAGCAATGAGGAAAAGCAGAGCCTGGTGGTCATGCGCGAAAGCGTCAACTTCTGGAAGGACGGTATCCGCCGCCTGAAGAAGAACAAGATCGCCATGGTCAGCTTTGTGTTCATCATTGCCATTGCCATCTTTGCCTATCTGCTGCCCGCCGTCTGGCCTTACAGCTACTCCGAGCAGATGAAAGGCAGCAACAACCTGAAGCCCTTTGAGTACTCTGCCTCCGAGCAGGCGCGTATCGACGCAGGCGAAAAGGTGTTCCCGCACATTCTGGGCACCGACCGTATGGGTCGTGACTTTGCTGTGCGTATCATGATGGGCACCCGCGTCAGCCTGTCCGTCGGTCTGATCGCTTCTGTGCTGGTGCTGATCATCGGTGCCACCTACGGTGCGGTTGCGGCTTTTGCCGGCGGCTGGGTAGATAATATTATGATGCGTATTACAGATATTCTGTACACCATCCCCGATATTCTGCTGATCATCCTGCTGGGCATGGCTCTGAAAGATCCGCTGGATGCACTGGCTACCAAGCCCGGCTTCAAGTGGATGCAGACCCTTGGCCCCAACATGATCTCCATCTTCATCATCTTTGCTCTGTTGTACTGGGTAGGCATGGCGCGTATCGTCCGCAGCCAGATCCTGATCCTGAAGGAGAGCGAGTACGTTACCGCTGCCCGCGCACTGGGCGCATCCAGCGGCCGTATCATCAAAAAGCATCTGCTCACCAACTGCATCGGTACCCTGATCGTTACCACCACCCTGCAGATCCCGGCTTCCATCTTCACCGAGAGCTACCTGAGCTTCATCGGTCTGGGTGTTGCAGCTCCGCTGCCTTCTCTGGGTTCTCTGGCTACCGATGCCGTCAAGGGCATGAACACCTACCCCCATCTGCTGATCGCCCCCGCACTGATGATCAGCGTGATGATCCTTGTGTTCAACCTGTTCGGCGATGGCCTGCGCGATGCCTTTGACCCGAAGCTGAAGAATTGATGAGGTGAACAGAAATGAGCGAGAAAATTCTTGATATCAAAGATGAACGCCTTTCTTTCTTCACCCCTGCGGGCGAAGTAAAGGCACTGAACGGCGTTTCCTTTACCATGAATCAGGGCGATGTTTTGGGCGTTGTGGGCGAGTCCGGCTCCGGTAAGTCGGTCACCGCCTACTCCGTTATGGGCCTGACCGCTTACCCCGGTAAGCTGGTGGGCGGCAAGGTGTGGTTCAACGGCCACGAGATCGAGAACATGAAGGAGAAGGACTTCCGCAAGATCCGCGGTAACGAGGTCTCCATCATCTTCCAGGACCCCATGACCAGCCTGAACCCCGTGTACACCATCGGCAACCAGATCGTGGAGGTCATCCGCCTGCACACCGATAAGAACAAGGCCGATGCATGGGCACGCGCCAAGGAGCTGCTGGAGCTGGTTGGCATCAATGAGCCTGAGAAGCGTCTGAAGCAGTACCCCCACGAGCTGTCCGGCGGTATGCGCCAGCGTGTGATGATCGCTATTGCACTGGCCTGTGAGCCTAAGCTGCTGATCGCTGACGAGCCCACCACCGCACTGGACGTGACCATTCAGGCACAGATCCTTGAGCTGATGCAGGATCTGCGCAAGAAGCTGGGCATGAGCATCATCATGATCACCCACGATCTGGGCGTTGTGGCTTCCATGTGCGAGAAGATCGCCGTCATGTACGCCGGCCACATTGTGGAGTACGGCACCACCGATGAGATCTTCTATCAGCCGGGTCACGAGTATACCAAGGGTCTGATCAACTCCATCCCCAAGCTGAACACCGCAGAGCACGAGCGCCTTGTGCCCATCGAGGGTACCCCTGTGGACCTGCTGAATCCGCCGGCCGGCTGCCCCTTTGCGCCCCGCTGCAAGAACTGCATGAAGATCTGTCTGAGCAAGATGCCCCCGCGCACCGAGCTTAGCGATACCCATTATACCTACTGCTGGCTGCAGCAGAAGGCTGCATTTGAGAAAGGGGAAAAGGCAGAATGAGTGAACACAAGACGCTGGTCGAAGTCCAGCACCTGCAGCAGTATTTCCCCGCCGGCGGTGTGGGCAAGAACCGCAAGTACGTTCAGGCTGTGGATGACGTAAGCTTTGCCATTCGCAAGGGCGAGACCCTTGGTCTGGTAGGCGAGTCCGGCTGTGGCAAGACCACCACCGGCCGCACCCTGCTGCGCCTGTACGAGCCCACCGGCGGTAAGATCTACTATGACGGCAACCTGCTGTTTGATAAGGACAACAAGATCGCAGTGGATATGCTGCCCTACCGCCGCCGTATGCAGATCGTTTTTCAGGATCCCTACGCAAGTCTGGACCCCCGCATGACCATTGGCGACATCGTGGGTGAGGGCATTGATATCCATCATCTGGCCGAAAACGAAAAGGACCGCCATGATAAGATCATTGCTCTGTTGGAGCGCGTTGGTCTGAACAGCGAGCATGCAAACCGCTATTGCCACGAGTTCTCCGGCGGTCAGCGTCAGCGCGTGGGCATTGCCCGTGCACTGGCTGTGAACCCTGAGTTCATCGTTTGTGACGAGCCTGTTTCCGCACTGGACGTTTCCATTCAGGCACAGGTCGTCAATATGTTTGAGGATCTGCAGCAGGAGATGGGTTTGACCTACCTGTTCATCGCCCATGACCTGAGCGTTGTCAAGCACATCTCCAACCGCATCGGCGTGATGTATCTGGGCAAGATGGTGGAGCTGGCCGACAGCTACGAGCTGATTACCCACAGCATCCACCCCTACACCCGCAGCCTGATTTCCGCAATTCCGGTGGCAGACCCCATTACGGCTCGCCAGTCCAAGCGTATCGTGCTGCAGGGCGATGTGCCCAGCCCCCTGAACCCGCCGTCCGGCTGCCGTTTCCGCACCCGCTGCCCCTATGCAGACGAGCAGTGCGCCAACGAGGTGCCCGAGTTCAAGGAAGTCTCCACCGGCCACTGGGCAGCCTGCCATCACCTTGACCGCGTGAAGTGAGAACACTTCATACCAGTAAAAGGTGAAAGCAATTCAACTTAGCGCTGAAATGTTGTCACAAAATGGTTACAGTCCAAGTTTTGGACTTGTAACCGGCATGAGAACGCATTATAATCATTCGTGTTCCTCCGGTGTACAAATTATTTGCACCGGATCGAATATAGAGGCGGCTGGGGCAACCTGGCACACTCAAAATTTGATATAAGGGAAGGATATTATTATGAAACGCATTTCTCGTCGTAATTTCCTCAAGGTTGCAGGCGTGGGTGCCGCTGCTCTGGGTAATGCTGCTCTTCGCCGACGGCCGGGCGATCGATGCCGCAGGCCGGATCTCCATCG
>ERZ772882.3894-NODE-3894-length-11304-cov-5.727354_pt1 | contig 11304 bp, 11 predicted proteins | sample MGYA00580576_ERZ772882 | MGnify/ENA primary metagenome ERZ772882 (study PRJEB29015, sample SAMEA2737658) | human gut metagenome | biome: human gut; feature: human-associated habitat; material: faeces | place: China | collected 2012 ... | reverse complement strand
CCCCGATTTTATCGGGGTTTTCACGGGCTATATCTTTTTTATAGCCTCTTTATGGTGCGGGTAAGAGGACTTGAACCTCCACGACCTTGCGATCATTAGAACCTGATGGTAACGCCACCTCGGTGAAATAGTAATTTGCAAGTAGAGCGTTCCATTCAAATGCTATTTATTGTGTTCCAAATGTGATTTTTAATAATAATCCTAATAACTTACAAGCAAATTAATTTACATCAATGCAAAACATATCCGCAGTATGGAGCCCATCAATAGTTTGAATTTCAACATATATATATCAACTACAGATAATGTGGACAATTAGAATATATCGATTTGTACTACTCTCCACGTTTTTGAAATGCCACCTTTCTTTTTCCCAACTCTTCATCTATTGTATTAAATGAAAATACATCGTTTGAATTTTTATATAAATCCGGTTCATTGGCAGGTTTAAATCTCATCAACTTATTATTCTGATAATAATACCGGCCCATAAAAGAACCTATTTGTACATATGCACCTGTAGGAAACGGTTTTTCATCTTTAATAGGAGGAGACAAAAATAACACATACTTATCTCCGACTTTTGTCAACGGTTGACCGGCCCCCGTAAACTTTATTATAGTATCGTCGATTTCCTTTTGAGAGTAGTCTGAAAATTTGCCGTTCCCGAAAACTTTTATATAATTTTTCAAACGACAAAAGCCTCCATTTGTCATTATTGAAATCATATCGTTTTCATTCAATTCTCCCTTATATACTTTTTCAATAATAAAATTAAAATACGTTAATGCAACCCCAGTTTCATCAAAATATTCTACACTTTTCACAGTACCATAAACTACATTATCAGCTTCATTATATAAGTCATCAATGTTATTATAGACTTTTTCAAAATCGGTTTCTGATGGTGCTTCTAAAACCTTTGAATAATCCTCAATATCAAAAGATTCTATAGGTACAGATTTATCAACAATTAACTCTTTTTTGACACTTGTTCCTTCTTCAACTCCGCATCCTGTTACCATCAATGATAAAATCATACCTAATATAAAAACAGTAATATTTTTTTTAATCATAATATCCCCCACTTTTAATCATATAAATGATTTATTGTATCAAGATCAACATATGACGGGCTTGCTACCTCTCTTGTTTCTGCTGTACACATTACACGATTTGGATTAGTGGAATGGGCTATTATACGAGGAAGAATATAGAGGAAAATATGAATTAGTGTGTATTTAAAATTAAGAAACGATTTTTTCTTGCACTTAATACAATCTTGCACAATGTGTTTTTGAGAATAGCTCATGAATTTGTGTCACCTTACAAAAAGTTTTTGTAATATATTGATTGTAATCCATAATTCAGCAAATATCAGAATAGTCGATGTAGGTTCCGTTATTTAAATTTATGCATACAACATCTTGATATGCAAGACCAGCATCATTTTTATAAGTTGAATAGGTTATTCTAATCGGTATAACTTCACCATTAATCTTTACATATGCATTATGTGAATCCGATTCAACCAGTTTGTTATAAATCATCTTGCCTATCTCAACTTCTTTTTTTGATAAATATGTATATTTGTCAAAAGGAATTTCTTTAGAAATACTACTTATATCATCACTTGAAATTTTAATATCGGAATGATATATTTCTGTGCCGGAATTATCAAACGTATAATATTCATTGGTTATAATACCATTGATGGTTTTATAATATCTAACTGTTCCATTGGGCATGTCAAATTTTGAAAAAGCGATATTTCTTTCATACGGATTCAAAGTATTTGTTTGACTATTTTCTCTTACTTGTTTGGTATTGATAGCTGGCAAGTTAATTCTCACAGAACTATCGCCAAATATAACATAGTCGTGTATATTATCCCAAGGCCAAATTATTGTATTGCTTGCCTGTTGTGCTGCCTGTAGAACAGTATTAGAACTCCCTAGCGACTCGAATAGCTTGTCTGTAAAACTAGTGGCCGAAGATACTAATACACTATCTGTCCAGCCAATAGCAGAACGCGCACCATTAGTAACAGAGGCCTGAGCCAACGATTCATGACCTTCCTCCGCCACAGCAGAATAACAAGCAGACCAAACTGCTAATTTAGTATTTGAAATATCCGGAAAACTCACATCAGCATATGCAGAAGAATCAGGGAATACTGCTACTCCGGCTTGATGACCATGACCAGAATAGAAAAACACTTCACTATTGATTCTTGCTAAATTAGAATCATCAGCCTCATTTAGATGTGATGCACCACAATTTTGATAACTTTTTACATCGTAACCACAATTGGTTCTAAGATAATGCAAGGGTATAGTTGCATCCCCTGTGGTGTTAATATCACCATCCCCATAATTGAATGTGTATATTTGTGCTCGTTGTCTGCGTATGTGTATAAGGTAATCGCCAGTACCTCCTGTAGCGTGCGTTACTGTAATTATCAGAATGCCTTGATTAGTTGCATTTTTAGTAGCATAAAACCCAACAGCCGCATTTAAATCATTTCCAGAATCATCATCTGAATATATATTTAGACCATCTTTAACTTGAACGAAAGTATCAGTTTCTCCATATGTTTCTACAACATAAGAGTAAGATTCATTTTCCGGCAAGCGAAAATATAGTGTATCAGTTGGATTTGTATCAGTGAGTGACGAACGATATATTTCCTAATAATATCATTCCCTCAACAGCAGAAACATTAAAATTAAGAATCACAACCGAAGACAAAATAATGCTAAATAATACGACCATACTTGTAATTCTTTTTCGTAAATTTATTTTCATAAAAACATATTCCTTTCGTTGTTTGAATTTTACCTCTTCCGATTAAGCTGTTTTTATTCCACAAATTAAATAGTATATTAATTTATTTCCAGTTGCTCTTTATACCAGTTCATTTTCATAAAGTTGAATGGGAATAAATATAATTTTGTGGTTTCAAAGAACTTTCTATTGATATGTTTATCATTTGTAATAAAGCTTTTTATTTTGAATTGATTTATGTCTTTATCATTTGAATCTATAATTTCTATATTTATTGGGATTTTCCAACAAATTATTTTATATGTCAAAGATGTATATGTAACTGTACCGCCATCTTTATAAGTGTTTTTTATAGGAAAAATCAATAATATAAAAATAATAAAAATGATGATAATTCTTTTTTTCATAAAAAAATTCTTCCATTTCTAAAAAAGATTATTAAGATTATTAAATTACTATTATTTCCACATTTTTATCACCCTCTTATCTGTATTGAGCAGATTAAAGAATTCAATTACATCATAATTCTTATTTTCCCCTCTATATATACAACAATCAACAATCAATATTAGGTGACAACTTTTCTGAAAATTTTTTATCAACAAAAATAAATAGCTTAAGAATATCGAATTATTGTCATATGATGAAATTTCTTTTTTTCACATTCGTCAATAATTTTAATAAACTTTTTAATTACATTCTCATCGCTTGTAGATTTGCTTGTAGGCGGAGATGGCAACATTTCAATAGTCATCGCTTGAACATTTGATTTATACTGAAAAATGGAAGAGTCTGGCATATTACTTTTTTTACATCCGCAAGTGATTAGAAGTATAATTATAGATAACAAAATAACTGAATAAGTTTTTTTCATAAATATCACCGGGTTTGTTTGAAATAATTGAAGTTTAATTTTTAATTAATTGTGCTTATCGCACCTCTAAACTAATAAAGAGAATTGGTGTAAAAACAAACTTTAAGTCAGATACTTTTCAGATTTTCATAACATCATCCTCCGTTTTTATTATTGTTAATCAACTTTACGAATATATTATAACAACTAATGTGCAATTTGTCAAGATTATTATTTAGTGCATAGTATTGACATTAAATAATAATTGCGGTATATTTTATACAGTGGTGAAAAATATGGCTATTTCAGACAATTTAAAAAGAGGAACGGTGGAATTATCCGTCCTCACATTACTGCAAAAAGGCGATATGTACGGATACGAGATTTCGCAACAGCTTTTTGAACAAAGTGGGGAGTTATATCAAATTCAGGAAAGTTCATTGTATCCGACTCTTTATCGTTTAGTTGAAAAGGGGTTGATAACTGACCGATCGGAAAAAGTCGGCAAAAGGCGCGTTAGGGTTTATTATCATTTGGAAAAAGCCGGAGAAGAATATCTCAAACAGCTTAAGCGCGAATATATTTCCCATACGGCAGGAGTTTTGAGAATTTTAGGCGTAAAGGATATCGAGGGGACTATTAATGACATCAACTGATAAACTCATAAAAAAATATCTGAAAGAAACAAAGAAAAATTGCCCGTATGCATTAAGAAAACATCTCGATGCCGAATTAAAGACAAGCTTGATTGACTTTTGCGAATCACAAGATGATCCTACAATGGGAACTATAGAAAAGCGTTTCGGAAATCCAAAGCAATATGCGGCAGAGTACATTTCGTTATGTGAAGCAAATGATATCGATAAAAGGATTAACCATTCCAAAAAAATTAAATTAACACTACTTATTGCCACGCTGGTTCTTATTATTGCTACGATATTGACAGTAGTATTTGTTGTTCAATGGAACAAGAAAAATCACCCGACCTATGTTTATACGGACGTTATTGACGAGGAGAATGGAAATGAAAAACTTAATTAAAAAATCAATGGCTCTAATTACTGCGATTGTTTTATGTGCAATTCCCACGGTTCAAGCAAAAGAACTTGATAATCTGTCATCATATCAAGAACTTATAAGCGAAGAAACGATAGAAAATGACGGATTGTATATTACAGTTTCGGTTTTTGAAACTAAAAATACTGCAACTAAGGCAATTCCTTACACAACCGTTTATGAAAAGACCGGTAAAAAAACATATACTGCAAAAAATGCTGATAAAGAAACTCTGTTTTCGTTTACCGTTCACGGAACATTTTCTGTGAATTCCGGTGTTTCTGCATCATGCACAAAGTCTTCATATTCATATTCAATAACAAATAAAGCGTGGGAATTAAAATCCGCATCGGCAACACGCTCTGGAAATAAAGCCATTGCCAATGCAGAGTTTATTAAAAAATTAGTATTTGTAACAGTAGATACATTTGATGCTAATATTGTTTTAGCGTGTGACAGCAATGGTAACTTGTCTTAATACTTAAAAATAATATTTAGATTTAAATAATAAAAATATCCTTTCCGATCACAACGGCAGCAGCCGTGTGATAAATAAAATTTATGTGCCGATGAGGTCACAACTGTGTGACCTCAGATTTCACCGAAGCTCCTAAGGCAATCAGCTGTAGATAGGATAAACCTTGAAGTCAACAGTTTAATGGTGCTGTTTCGGCAGCCCTGTGACCTTTCCCACGGCGGAAAGGAATTCATTTGGGGAATACCATTGTTAAGTACGGCGAAAGTACGGTTTCAGTTTCAAAAGAGGTTGCGGAATTTTTAGAGACTGATAGAAAAAGGCAGGCGGCGGAAGGTCGGAGCGACCGCCGGCACATTAGTAAGAGTGATTCCGAAACAGTGCTGTCAACTGCTCAGATTACGGCTTTCAGCGACCCGACTTTTGAATCGGCATTTAAAAACCTCTGCTTTGAAAAACTGCAAAAAATTATTGCCGATCTTGAACCCCACGAACGCTTTTTGATTTGGTGCTACTTTTTTGAAGAACGCACTATGCAACAAATAGCGGATAAGCTCGGAGTAAGTAAGATGGCAATATCAAAGCAACTGAAAAAACTTCTTAGCCGGATACGGGAACTTATGGAAACATAGGTTTCCGTATTTTTTTGCAATTTTTTAAATTTTGGTTTACAAACTGCGTTTAACTGTCCTAATAAGTAGAGGGATAAATTTCGGAGCATAGATAGCACCCATTGAATGTGTCTGATGCGTACCGAGATTTATCTCTCTTATTTTTTATATAAAGGGAGCTGACGCCGAATGATTGTGCCGCAATCTAAAAATGGTAATTTCTTTATGGTTGCCAACCGCATATTTAATTTTAAATTAAAGCCGCGGGATTTTATTGTATACTGCTGCCTTGTAAAACACAGCGATAAAAACGGTGTCTGCTTTCCGTCACGGCGGCTGATTGCCGAGGAGTGCTGTATTGATAAAAAGACGGTAGACGCAGCGATTATAAGTCTTGAAAAAGCAGGGCTTGTAAAAAAGAAAAAGCGCCGCAGACAGGATGGATCGAACACAAGCAACGCCTACACGGTCAAGTTATTTCGGTAGTGTAATTTTTTCGTACAGGGTGGTGTAAGAAACGGTATCGCAGAACTATACCCATAGAACTAAACCCACTGAGTATATATTACAGCAGAATAAAGAAATAAGACAGCAAATTATTTCCTTTGCCGAAACAGCCGCAGAAAACGCCCTATACGCCGAGCAAGCGAAAAGTCGAGCAAACCCCCGACCGAGCCGCGCAAAGGCGAAATACGGCGCTGTAAACGGCGTGTGCGCCCCTTTTTTCTTTTCTGCTGTAGTAACAGACAGAATACCGCAGGGTGACACCTTTGCACTCTCCCTTTGGGGAAGAGTGCGAGCATCGCAGACGGCTGGTCGCCGGCAAAGCCGCCCCCTGCCGCTGCTGCTCGGCGGGCAGAAGCCCTGCACCCACTTACTTTCTTTGAAAAGAAAGTAAGCAAAGAAACTTTAATCTTCAATGAAAGGAATTTTATGAAGGATAAGAAACTAAGCATCCGCATCAGCGAACAAGACCTCGCCGCCATACACCGAAAAGCAAACACGGCAAAGCTTTCCGTTACGGACTATGTTACACGCTCCTGCCTTAACAAACAAATCATTGTGGTGGACGGGCTTGAAAATATTATCCGAGAGCAAAAGGCAATCGGCAAAAACCTAAACCGACTCACACTGCTTTGCAATATGGGCAGAGTGTCGGTTGCCGATCTGTCCGAAGTCAAGGGTGAGTATGCAAGGCTGAACGAACTTCTTTATTCTCTGCTTGACAGAAAGCGGTGGCAGTAATGGCAACGGTAAATTTAATACAAAGCAAGCGTTCTCAATCGAAGACCGGATTTAAATTTATTCTTTCCTATTTGACGGAATGTCTTTTCCTCTTATCAAATACCGTTACACCTGTCAGAACACCGCCGCTGATAAACAGCAGTGCGATCCAGAGGATCATATTGCTGTTGTCACCGGTCTGCGGAGAATCCGGACCAGTCGGCTTGCCCGGCTCAGTCGGTGTTCCGGTAGCCGGAATCTCAACTGCCGCCTTCTTGTAGCCGCAAACCTTGCACTCCTCATGCTTGGAGCCCTTTTGCGTTGCGGTCGCTTCCTTGTCAACAACCCACTTGAAGTCGTGCGCCGCCTTATCGGCCTTATCTCCGCAAGAGCACTCATGCCAGTGGTTGTCGGCATCGTACTTCCACTCGCTGCCGTAGCTGTGAGTATGCTCACCGCCGCCGGTTGCCGGGATGGTTTCGGTTGCCATCGTATAGCCGCAGACGGTGCATTCCTTATGCTTTGAGCCGCTTGTGGTAGCTGTTGCCGGGGTGTCGATAATCCATTCGCCGGCGGTATGCGCCGCCTTGCTGCCCTCGATGATCACGCCGCAGCCGACAACGGTGCACTCTTTCCAGTGATCGGTATTATCGGACTTCCAGTCGGAAGCGCTATGACCTGTTGCCGCAAGGATTACGCTTGTCTTGTCGGTAATTTCGGATGCACCGGTTGCATCCTCAAACCACTTGTCACAGCCATCGCAGGTGTAATATGCTGTGTTGCCTTTCTCCGTGCAAGTAGGAGCCTTTGCGGGAACGAGGGTCAGATTGTGCGTATGCGGTACGGTCTTGTCATATCCGCAGGTGTCGCAGATGTTATCGCTACCGTAATCGTGAGCCGCCTCGTCCTTCTTTTCGTGGCAGCGAGAGCATTCTTTCCAATGATTGTCTGTGTCCTTGCTCCAATCGCTTGCCCATGCGTGCCCGAGCTGTGTACCTGCTGCCGTAAAGGTTTCTGTTGTGCTGATCTCTCCGCAGGAGCAGCTCTTGAAATATACTGCATCGTTGGTGCAGTCGGCAGCCGACTTGAGGGTTTCCGGCTTCTGAATTTCCTGATCGTAGGTATGGGTATGGGGAATTGTGTAGGTCGCTTTCACGCTGACTTCACTGTCAGGCATTATGAAAGTAGTGGTTTCACTGTTCGCATCTTCAAGAGTAGTGTTGCCGCTTTCTACTACCCACTTATCAAACACCTTACCGTCAGGAGCCGCATTTGCGGTCAGAGTAATGGTTGTGCCTTGCGCCGCTTTACTGATTTCGCTTCCTGCACCGATTGTCGCTTTGCCGTCCGTTACGATGATGGAATACTCTTTACTCTCCCAGATTGCATAGAAGGTAGTATCCGAGCTTACTTCATAGGTCGTGCCGGAAATAACCGAACCGTCGGCACTGGTTGACCAGCCCTTGAATTGCTTGCCTTCCGGTTCAGTAAAACCGCAGGCGGGCAGGGTGTAGCTGCCGGAAACGCCGGTGACATCTGCCATTGTGCCGCCGCCACCGTTGGCATTGAATCTGACGGTATACTCGGCAGGCGCGTCTTTGGCTATCGTAATAGACAGCTCCTTCTTATCGTTGCCCACGCTGTTGAGAGCTCGAACGGTAAATTGGGCGGTTCCTTCCGCAGTGGGCGTGCCGCTGATCTCGCCGGTGGTTTGTTTCAGCGTCAAGCCATCGGGTAGCTCGCCACTGAAAAGCTCCCACAGAATGAAGCCTCCCCCAGTTGCCTGAAGCTGATGGTGGTACGGCGTGCCGACCGTGCCGCCGGGCAGCGTCGTGGTAGTAATCGCCGGCGCATCCTCCGAACCTAGGAGCTTCACCCGGATCGCGGCTGTTACCGCAGGCTCCGGCTGCTGATACTTGTGCTCGTCGTTAGCGTCGAATACCAGCGTACCGGGGATGGTCTGCCAAGCCGTGGACTGCGCGTCATAGGACGATTCCTCCCACGAAACCTCCATGCCAACCCTGAGACCGTCGATGGCCTCGACGACCACAATTTCTGGCAGGTTAAGCCCTGCAAAGGTCGTGCCGAGTTTCTTCTCCGTAATGGGATCCGGCTCCTCGCAACGCTTGAAGGTATTTTTGATGACGTTGACCTTGATCGTTGTCTCCGCCGTCCTGTAGCCGTGCTGGTCAGTCGGCGTGAATACCACCGTCACAACGTTCTCGCCCAGCTCGTCAAACCATCCGGGCGTACCCTCCTTGAAGGAGAACGTGCCGGGGACGACGGTATCCGTTCCCTTGACCTTTGCCATGCCGTCCACAAGATCGGCGGTTTCCCCGCCTGTGGCTCCCATCTCGAAGATCCGATTGACGAACATGGTATTGTCGGGCAGCGTAAAATCGCCGTTTTTCCACCGGAAGACAGGCAGCTGCGTGATCTCCGTCTCGGCCGGGTCTGCCTGCAGCGTGACCTTGATTACTCCTCTGAGGTCGGCGCCCTCGGGTACGATGTAATACTTCTCAAATTCGGCGCGGTTGACCTCGCCGTAGATGGTCTGCTCCTCATAAGAATTGGGGTCGTAGTTTGAATCGTCCCACTTGATGATGCCGGGCACATTGCCGTTCAGCCCGCTTCCCTCGTGGTTTGGTTCATCGGCCTCCGCGAAGAAATAGAACGCGTTCGGCAGACCGAGATCCTCAAAGGCTGTTCCAATCTTTTTATTGTCAATATACGATGTATTGGCTTGCCTGAATTTGCGGGGAATGACGTCCACGTTGACGGTACATTCCGCCGTGGTGTACTTCTGCAGGTCATCGGGTGTGAAGGTGACCTTGAGCGCTAGCGGTCCCACCTGAACAAGCCCGCCATCTCTCCGCCAGTAGCCGTATAATTCCTGCTCCTCGTTCAGAGTGAACACGCCGTTAACCGTTTCGCCATCTGCCGTGGCTTTTCCGCCGGAAAGATACTCGTCGGAAAAGGCAAGCTGGCAAAAATCGCCGCTGTATATCTGCCTGGAGTAGGTGGGCTGCTCCAGCGTTGGCACAATGGGCTCGTCGCCAATGAGCGTGATTCTGGCAATGGCCTTGACCGTGCTTGTCGGCTCCAGTTTATCCGTGTAGCGACTCTGTTCAACATGCAGCTCACCGGTAATAATTTGCTCGCCATAAATGTTCGGGTTATAGGTGGAGCCGTCCCATGTCACGGGGATGGGAAAGAAGGTCCTGCCGGTGTTGGTCTTTACCTCGACGTCGGGAGGAAGAGGCCACAGATCCTCAAACGCCGTGCCCAACGGCTTGTCGGGGAGGTCTACCTCTCTGACGCTTGTGATCGTGTACTTGATCCCCGTCACGGTGACGATACATTCCGCCGTGGCGTATGTCTCCGCGTCGTCGGGGGTAAAGAGGATTTCCATGCGGTTTTCGCCCGGGTATACTCTGCCTCCCCAATTGTGCTTGAAGCGGAACGAGCCGGGAACAACGGTGTCCGTCCCCTGAGCCTTTGCTTCGCCGCCTTTGAGATCCCCATCAAGGTACCACTCACCGACATACCCCTCAGAGGGCAGCGTGGGCGGGGTGGTGATGACCGTTTTGGTGAGCGGCAAAAGCTCTCCGTAGGCCGTATGACAGGTTTCGCAAATGGCCTTCTCCGTGCTGGTGGCCTTGCCGCCGGAGCAGTTGCCTGTTTCGGTATGGCTGCTGTCCGTGATGCAGGTGCGCTTATGGGTTCCGTTGCCGTTGGAGGTCCATTCGCCCCAGCTATGATTGTGCACCTCCCATATGGCGTAGATGGTTGTGGAGTTAGTCTGCCCATTTACCACATTGCAATACCAATGATAGCCGTCCGCACGAAGATATTTCGGCTCCCCATACGGGCTATCCGCCCAGCCCTTGAAGGTATATCCGTCACGGGTTGGAATTTTGTCCGATATGAGGAACGATACTTGATATTCCGAGCTGGTCATGCTCTGACTTGGCGGCGCGCCGCTGCCGCCGTTGGCATCGTAATGCAGCGTATAGGTGTATTGGGTGGCAGCGGGACGGACTGCCCCGAGCAGAGGCATTGGCGTTTTTCCGTCCTTGGAATCGCAAATCTCACATACATAGGTGCAGGGGCTCCCCATGGCAGCCGGTGCGTAGCCGCAATCCTTGCCATGCGCGTGCTTGCAGTCTGATGTTTGAAGGATACAGCCGCTTTCCTCGGTGCACGCGTGAACGCATTCCGTCGGTGCTGCGTTCTCTGCCTCCGATAAGCCGTCGGCATTCTCCGACACGCTTTCCGCCGTGTAGCATTCCGCCGTA
>ERZ772882.3892-NODE-3892-length-11306-cov-2.186828_pt1 | contig 11306 bp, 8 predicted proteins | sample MGYA00580576_ERZ772882 | MGnify/ENA primary metagenome ERZ772882 (study PRJEB29015, sample SAMEA2737658) | human gut metagenome | biome: human gut; feature: human-associated habitat; material: faeces | place: China | collected 2012 ... | reverse complement strand
ACTGAATGCACCGGGAGCCGGACAGTTTGAGCATACCCTGATCATTGTGGACGAGGGAGCAGATCTGCATTTCATAGAAGGCTGTTCTGCACCGAAGTACAATGTAGCCAATCTCCATGCAGGATGTGTGGAGCTGTTCGTAGGAAAGAATGCAAGACTGCGTTACTCCACGATTGAGAACTGGTCCAAGAACATGTACAATCTGAATACCAAGAGAGCACTGGTAGAAGAGGGAGGAACCATCGAGTGGGTTTCCGGATCCTTCGGTTCCCACGTATCCTATCTGTATCCCATGAGTATCCTGAAGGGAAAGGGTGCCAAAATGGAATTTACCGGTATTACCTTTGCCGGAAAGGGACAGAACCTGGATACCGGTGCCAAGGTCGTACACAGCGCACCGGATACCAGCTCCTATATGAATACCAGATCCATTTCCAAGGATGGAGGGATCAGTACCTTCCGTTCTTCCGTAGTGGTGACAAAGGAAGCAAAAAATGCCAAATCAGCAGTTTCCTGCCAGTCTCTGATGCTGGATTCCATTTCCAGATCGGATACCATACCGGCAATGGATATCAGGACCAAGGATGCCAATATCGGACACGAGGCCAAGATTGGCAGTATTAGTGACGAAGCAGTATTTTATCTGATGAGCAGAGGCATGAGCGAAGAGGATGCAAGAGCCTGCATCGTCAGCGGATTTGCCGACAATGTTTCCAAGGAACTCCCGCTGGAATATGCAGTGGAGATGAACAATCTGATCCGCCTGGAAATGAAGGGCAGCATCGGATAAGGGAGGATAATAATGGAGCAGAACAGAGAGATCAAGATCAATCAGCTTCCTTCCAAAACCTGGCACTGGCTTCATATGAATGAAGCTGTTGTTACGGTGCCGGAGAAGATGGAAGAAGCAGCTATCAAAATAGAAGAAACAGATCAGCTTGTAAAAGTAAAGGTGGCAGCAGGGGAAGGCAGCCTTCCTGTGAAAGCAGAAGCCGGAAAAGAGATCACTGTCGTAGAGCAGCTTGGCAGTCCGGAAGAAAAGGAAACTGGAATGCTGAAATTCCACACGGAGCTGGAGCTTCAGGAAAACAGTCATATCCATCTGATCCAGATATGTATGCCCTCAGAAGGACAGACACTGATCAATAAGGTTACGGCAAAGGCAGAAAAGAATGCCAGGGTATCTGTAACTCAGCTTTTCCTTGGAACAGGGAATACCTACAGTGAAGTGAATGCAGGACTTCTTGGCAGGGAATCGGATCTGACAGCAAAGATCGGATATTTCCTGCAGAAAGAGCAGAAACTGGATATTAACCTGATCGCCGATCACAGAGGGGAAAAGACGACCTGTGATATTACGGCAGAAGGAACCCTGAAGGATAAGGCACAGAAGCTCTTCCGTGGAACCATTGATTTCAAAAAGGGCGCCTGTGGCGCGAAGGGAAGTGAGGTAGAGGAGGTACTGCTTCTTTCAGATGATATCGTCAATAAGACCATACCGCTGATCCTCTGCGCAGAGGAGGATGTGGAAGGTAACCATGGGGCAACTATTGGTGAGTTGGATGAAGAGACACTGTTTTACTTTGCAGCAAGAGGCATAGGCAGGAAAACAGCAGAAAATATGATGGCAAGAGCAAAGCTTGAAAAGCTCTGCCCTGAGATACCGGATGAGGAAACCAGGCAGCTTGTGATGGAGCAGCTTGAAAAGCTTATGCCTGAGACAGCAAGGGAGGAAAATGCAGATGAAGCGTGATTACAGAGAAGATTTTCCCCTGCTGATGCAGAATGAGACAGCCTATCTTGATAATGCGGCAACAGCCCAGCGTCCGGCCTGCGTGATCGAGCGGGAAAAAGCCTTCTACGAAACAGAGAATGCCAATCCCATGAGAGGGTTCTATCCTTTAAGCCTTGCAGCGACAGAAAGCTATGAAGAGGCGAGAAAAACCGTGCGTGATTTCCTGAACGCAGCCCACACAGAAGAGATCATTTTTACCAGAAATACAACAGAGAGCCTGAACCTTGTGGCATACAGCTATGGCCTTACCAATCTGAAGCCGGGAGATGAGATCGCCGTATCCATTATGGAACATCACAGCAATCTCCTGCCCTGGCAGATGACAGCCAGGGTGACAGGGGCAAAGCTCCATTTCCTTGAGTGTGAACAGGATGGCACCCTTACAGAGGAAACCCTGACAAAGGGGATCCACGAAGGAACGAAGCTGGTAGCTGTGGCTCAGGTATCCAATGTCCTTGGCTGTCAGAATCCCATAGAGGAGATCTGCAAAAGGGCACATGAGGTGGGAGCGGTCGTTGTCGTGGATGCCGCACAGAGCGCACCCCATATGCCGATCGACGTGCAGAAGCTGGATGCTGATTTTCTGGCTTTTTCCGGGCATAAGCTGCTTGGCCCCATGGGAATCGGTGTCCTTTACGGAAAGCGGGAGCTGTTAGATGCTATGCCGCCCTTCCTGACCGGCGGTGAGATGATCGAGTCCGTGACAAGGGAGGGAGCGGTCTTTGCGGAGCTGCCTCACAAATTTGAAGCTGGTACGGTGAATGCAGCCGGGGCAGCAGGCCTTGCTGCAGCGATCGAATATATTCAGGGTATTGGCTTTCCTGAGATCATGGAAAAGGAAGAAGCGCTGACCAGACAGGCCATGGAAGGAATCGCAAAGCTTCCTCATGTGAAGATACTCGGGTCGGAAAGACCGGAAAACCATACCGGTATCGTAGCCTTTACCATAGAGGGGGTGCATCCGCATGACGTCAGTGAGATCCTTTCCTCTGACGGGATCGATGTAAGAGCCGGTCATCACTGTGCACAGCCGCTGCTGGCCTATCTGGGAGACAATGTGGCAACAAGAGCCAGCTTCATGTTTTATAATACCCCGGAAGAAGTGGAAAGGCTCATTCAAAGCGTAGCATCCATCAGAAGGAGAATGGGTTATGGAGAATAGAAATTTTTATAATGAGATACTAACAGAGCATAATATGCGTCCGGAATTCAAGCATGAGCTGCCGGATGCCAATATTGTTCTGGAAGGGAAAAATCCAAACTGCGGAGATGATATCTTCTTGAAGCTGAAGGTAGAGGACGGTGTGATCACAGATGGTGCCTTCACCGGAGACGGCTCTGCCATTTCCAGCGCATCTGCGGATATCATGCTTGGCATGATCATTGGAAAGACAAAGGAGGAGGCTCTGCAGCTTGGAGAGCTTTTCTTAAAGATGATCAAGGGAGAAGCTTCTGATGAGGAGATCGACCAGCTTGAAGAAGCATCGGCTCTGAAAGATATCGCTCATATGCCTGCCAGAGTCAAATGTGCGGTTCTTGGATGGCATACGCTGAAGGAGGCGCTGAAGGATCAGTAGCTGCACGGAAAAAATAACAGAAAACATGCTTATTGATTATGTTTCTCAATAACGAAAAAAGAATGGAATCTTTGGCACGGTGACGCTATAATAATTTTTTATAAAAAAAGAAAGGTACGGTGCAAAAGATGAAATTAAACCTTAAGAAAATTGATGGAAAAAAGACCGGTATTTTCGCAGCCGGAGTCCTATTTGGAACAGCAGGGATTAAAATTCTTTCCAGCAGGGATGCCAGGAAAGTTTATACCTACTGTACAGCTGCAGTACTCAGAGCGAAAGAATGCGTCATGAAAACAGCAACCAATATCCAGGAGAATGCAGAAGATATCTACGCAGAAGCACAGCAGATCAATGAAGACAGAGCTGCTAAATATGATGAAGAGTATTCTGCAGAAGCAAAGGTTGAAGAAGTGTCAGAGGAAGCTGCAGGCGAATAAGTAAGGCTATGAGATTTATAATAAAGCATGAAATCAGAGGCAGGATGCGGATCCATATCCTGCAGAGCAGAATGAGCTTTGAACAGGCGGATATCCTGCAGTATTATCTGGATGCAAAGGAACAGGTCATAAATGCAAAGATCCAGGAGCGTACTGCAGATGTAACGGTCAGCTATCAGGGAAGCCGGGAGGAGATCCTTTCTGTGCTGGAAGCATTTACCTATGAAAGGGCGCAGGTGCCGGAGGTATATCTTAAGAATTCCGGCAGACAGATGAACCGGGAGTACTGGGACAGGCTGGTCAACAAAACAGTGATCTATTTTGGAAACAAGATCTTTCTTCCCTATCCGATCCGGGCAGGGATCACCATGATCACTTCCGTCAAATACATCTGGAAGGGACTGACGACTCTTGCCAAGCGAAGGATTGAAGTGCCGGTACTGGATGCCACAGCGATTGGTGTATCTATTTTTAGAGGTGATATTTCTACGGCAAGTTCCGTAATGTTTCTTCTTTCACTTGGAGAGATCCTGGAAGAATGGACACATAAGAAATCAGTCGGAGATCTGGCACGGAGCATGTCCCTGAATATCAGCAAGGTATGGCTTGTCCGTGATGGGCAGGAAATTATGGTTCCTGTTACCGAGATCAGGAGTGGGGATCCTGTCAGGGTACATATGGGAAATGTCATTCCCTTCGATGGCTGTGTGACAGACGGGGAGGCCATGGTCAACCAGGCATCCCTGACAGGGGAATCCGTTCCTGTCAGAAGAGCAGAAGGCAGTACCGTTTATGCCGGAACAGTTGTGGAAGAAGGAGAGATCACCTTTAAGGTAAAGGAGGCAAACGGCTCCAGCAAGTATGAGAAGATCATGGCGATGATCGAGGAGTCCGAGAAGCTGAAATCCTCTCTGGAAAGTAAGGCAGAGCATCTGGCAGACAGACTGGTGCCGTATACCTTCCTGGGAACCGGTCTTGTATGGCTGCTTACCAGAAATATGACAAAGACGATCTCCGTACTGATGGTAGACTTCTCATGCGCACTGAAGCTGGCGATGCCTCTTTCCGTATTGTCAGCGATCCGTGAGGCAAGCACCCATGATATTACGGTAAAGGGCGGCAAGTATCTGGAAGCCATGGCAGATGCCACAACTATTGTCTTTGACAAGACAGGAACACTGACCAAGGCGCAGCCTACAGTAGTAGAAGTGATTTCCTTCAATGAGAAGTTACCGGATGAGCTGCTTCGTATCGCAGCCTGTCTGGAAGAGCATTTCCCTCATTCCATGGCCAAGGCCGTGGTACGGGAGGCTGAAAAAAAGCACCTGGTACATGAGGAGCTGCATTCCAAGGTGGAATATATTGTAGCCCATGGAATTTCTTCCATGCTGGAGGATAAAAAGGTAGTTATCGGCAGCTACCATTTTGTGTTTGAAGATGAAAAGGCACAGATCCCGGCGGAGAAGCAGGAGCTGTTTGATCATCTGTCTGCAGAGTATTCCCACCTATATATGGCGGTCGATGGAAGGCTTGCAGCCGTGATCTGTATTGAAGATCCACTCCGTCCGGAAGCAACAGAGGTGGTAAAGGAGCTGAAAAAGACCGGAATCACCAAGGTAGTCATGATGACAGGTGACAGTGACAGGATCGCAAGGACGATCGCAGAGCGTGTCGGTGTGGATGAATATTATTCTGAGGTTCTGCCGGAGGATAAGGCGGGCTTTGTAGAGAAGGAAAAGGCAGCCGGACGGAAGGTGATCATGATCGGAGACGGTATCAATGATTCACCGGCTCTTTCCGCATCAGATGTGGGAATTGCCATCAGTGACGGTGCCGAGATTGCACGGGAGATCGCAGATGTGACCATTGGCGCAGATAATCTGTATGAAGTGGTTACATTGAAGAAACTGAGCAATGCACTGATGAAGCGGATCCGTAAGAACTATAAGGCGATCGTAGGAATCAATGCAAGTCTGATCGTCCTCGGCGTAGCCGGTGTGTTCCAGCCTACGACATCCGCACTTCTTCATAATACCTCAACGCTGGTGATCAGTATGAAGAGCATGAAAAATCTGCTTGGAAAAGAAGAGAATGAAGAGGAAGCTGCTCACGGGGAAATGAATCTGGAACTGGCAGTACAGTAAAAAGAAATGAAAAAGAAATATAACAGGCAGGCGGAGCTTTTGCTCCGCCTGTTTTCCATATATGAGATTTACTGCATCCGGAACTGTCTGGGTGTCATGCCGGTCAGCTTGCGGAACATGGAAGTGAAGTGGCTGGCATCAGCAAAGCCTACACGCTGTCCGATCACCTGGATCTGCAGCTGCCTGTTTGTCAGAAGCAGCTCTTTGGCACGGCTGATCCGGTAGAAGGTCAGGTATTCATAGACAGAACAGCCAAGAAAACGAAGGAAGAGCCGGGACAGATACTGCTGGGAGACATGCAGGGAGGCAGCAATCTGTGAAGCAGTCAGCTCTTCGTTGAAATGTACAGCGATCAGCTGCAGGGCAGGTGTGATATAGGACTGGTACAGAGGATGATCCTTGGCAGAATTGCCGCCGTTTTTGTCAGAAAGCAGGAGCATGAGGTGGTAACCTGTGACCGACAGAGCAGCGGTATCAACAGGAGATGCAGCCATAAGATCAGCACCTTCCCGGATCAGCTCCCGGATCGTTCCGGTATCAGAGGAAGGAAAGAAACGTACCTTGTCCTGGATCAGAGACGGAAAGGTATCTGACAGGGTGCCGGTGAAGGTGACAAAGGTGGTGATCCAGTCCGCACCTTCTGCATGGTAGGAGTGAGGAACAAAAGGGGCGATCAGAAGCCCATCACCCTCTGTAAGCAGGTATGTCCTGCCGCAGGCAGTAAATGAGCCACAGCCCTGTTCGGTTTGTAAATAGTGATAGAGTGGATAACCCTCCGGTCTGTCCCAGGGCTCCTGATGCCAGTCAAAACCTGCGGAATCAAGCGTAAAAGGCTCTTGCAGCGGAGTGTTCCTGAAAAAAATAGGCATAGTACTTCTCCTGTTTCAAAATGTTATAGTTATTAGTTTATCATGTTACACACGAAGCTGTAAAGAACAGTTATAATCAGCATTAAGAGAAGCTGGAAAGAACAATAAAGGACATAAGGAGAAATAAATATGGCAGGTAAATTTCAGAGAATTTTGTATGGCGGAGATTATAATCCCAATCAATGGCCGGAGGAGGTCTGGAAGGAAGATATGAGAATGTTCCGCAAGGCCGGTATCAACAGTGCCACGATCAATGTTTTTTCCTGGGCGAAGCTTCAGCCCTCAGAAGAAACTTATTATTTTGATGAACTGGATAAGATCGTAGACATGCTTTCTGCAGAAGAGGATGATATTGTCATGGCAACCTCTACAGGTGCCCTTCCTGCATGGATGGTAAAGCGCTACCCGGAGGTGGCAAGAACTGATTATGAAGGCAGACATCATAAGTTCGGACAGCGTCATAATGCCTGTCCTAATTCCCAGGTTTACCGGAAGTTTATGGTCAGCCTGACGGCAAAGCTGGCAGAACGCTATGCACATAACCCTCATATTACCTGCTGGCACATCAACAATGAGTACGGTGGGGAATGCTACTGTGAGAACTGTGAAAAGGCATTCCGTGTCTGGCTGAAGAAGAAATATAAGATGATCGAGGCTGTCAACAAGGCATGGAATACTGAATTCTGGGGACATACCTTCTATGATTTTGATGAGATCGTACTTCCAAATGTCCTGGGTGATGGAATCGGGACCGAGGATACTGCATTTGCAGGTCTTTCTATTGATTATAAGAGATTTAATTCCGACAGTCTGCTGGAAACCTACTGTATGGAGAGAGATGCCATCAAGGCAGTCAATCCGGATGCGCTGGTGACCACAAACCTGATGGGCACATACAAGGGACTTGATTATTTCAAATGGGCGAAGGAAATGGATATCGTTTCCTGGGATAACTATCCGGCACTGGATACCCCCTGGAGCTTTACAGCCATGACCCATGATCTGATGAGAGGATTAAAGAAAGAGCCCTTTATGCTGATGGAGCAGACACCCAGCCAGCAGAACTGGCAGAAGTACAATTCATTGAAGCGTCCCGGACAGATGCGGGCACAGAGCTACCAGACGCTTGCTCACGGAGCAGATACCATTCAGTTTTTCCAGCTCCGTAGAAGTGTGGGCGGCTGTGAGAAATTTCATGGTGCGGTGATCGCCCATGCAGGAACAGAGAATACCAGAGTATTCCGTGAGGTATCGCAGCTTGGAGAAGAACTGGCAAGACTTGGCAGGCATATCCTTGGAACAGAGAACCGGGCAGAAGTAGCCATGATCTTTGACTGGGACAATTACTGGGGGCTGGAATATACAAGCGGACCTTCTGAGGATCTGAAGTACGTGGATCAGATCCATCAGTATTACCGTTATTTCTACGAGCACAACATTCCGGTAGACATGGTATCAGCAGAGATACGTTTGCTGGCTACAAGGTAGTGGCAGCGCCTGTTCTTTATATGGTAAAGGAAGGCATGAAGGAAGCACTGACTGCTTTTGTAAAGCAGGGTGGTATCCTGATCCTGACTTATATGAGCGGTATCGTAGATCAGTCTGATAATGTATATCTTGGCGGATATCCGGGTCCCCTTCGTGAGCTTGCCGGCGTGTGGGTAGAAGAAATTGATGCCCTGTTCCCGGATCAGAAAAATCAGATGATCTTTGCAGATGGCAGAGAGGCGGAATGCGGGCTTGTCTGTGATATCATGCATCTGGAAGGTGCAGAGGCACTTGCTGTATATGGCAGTGATTTTTATAAGGACAGCCCAGTCGTAACAAGGAATGCTTATGGAGAAGGAAGCACTTATTATATAGGAAGTGATCCGTCAGAGGAAGGAATAGAAATGATCCTTGACAAAGTCAGGGAGGAGGCCGGTATCAGCGGTGCATCTGGGGAGAAAGCCAGACTTGAGATCGTCAGCAGATGGAATGGCGAACAGGAATACGGCTTCCTGATGAATTTCACCGATCAGGTGCTGCCGGTTCCAGAGAGGTTTGCAGGAAAAGAAGACCTTCTTACAGAAAAGGCTGTTGAAAGTGGTGAAACCATGAAGAAATATGATGTAAAGATCGTAAAGATGTAATAGAAGAGTTCCAGGGCTCCTGCCATACGGCGGGAGCCTTTTTCGCGGAGAGCCTTTTTCCTTCATTTTTATAATGACACAAAATAGAGGAAATGCTATAATAAGACTGCTTTACCGCGTTCACCGGCACAAAACGGGGAAAACTGTATAAAGTGAATAATAAAAGGACTTCTGTTTTATGAAAATAAATGTGAATGGATATGAAATTGCCTATCAGATAACCGGAGAGGGCGAGGATACGGTAGTGATCCTGCAGGGCTGGGGTACGGAGCTTGCTACCTACAATTCAGTAGCGGCCTGTGTTTCAGACAGATACCGGGTAGTGCAGTTTGATTTCCCGGGCTTTGGGGCAAGCGATGAGCCAAGAGAACCCTGGGCGGTAGAGGATTATGCAAAGTTCTTTCTGGATTTCATGGCTGTTCTTGGCATTCAGAAGGCAACACTGATCGGTCATTCCTATGGAGGAAGAGTCATCATACGGCTGGCAGCAAGAGAGAGCCTGCCCTTTACCATAGAGCGGATCGTACTGATCGACAGTGCAGGGATCCTGCCAAAGAAAACCTGGAAACAGAAAATGAAGATCAGACGTTATAAGGTGCTGAAAAAGATCGTAAACCTGAAGCTGGTATATGCCATCTGTCCGAGACTGATCGATGAATGGAGGAACCGTCAGGGATCAGCCGATTATCGGAATGCATCGCCCATGATGCGCCAGTGCCTTGTGAAGGCAGTCAATGAGGACCTGACAGAGCTTCTGCCCAGGATCAGACAGGATACCCTGCTGATCTGGGGAGATCTGGATACGGCAACACCGATCGCTGATGCGAAGCTCATGGAAGAAAAGATCCCCGGGGCAGGTCTTGCGGTGATTCCCGGCACCGGACATTTCAGCTTTCTGGAGAACCCGGCGCTGTTCCGGAGCATTATGCAGGCATACTTTGCCTAGGCGGGGAATAAAACGAAAAGAAAGGTGCTTTTACCATGATAACCATTACAGCCATCAGTATCCTCTGCGCCGTGCTGACACTGCCGGCATTCTTATATGTGCTGCGCTATAATCTGCATATGTTCCAGTTAAACGGGTACAAAAATGGAGAACATATCCACTGGCTCAAGAAAAATATAAGCAGACAGTATCTGCTGATCCTGATCGGGATCTCCGGCATCCTAAGCATGTGCCTGCCGGGTATCGTGACATTGCTCCTGCAGACTGCCGCCGTCCTGATCTCCATGAAGTATTATCTTTATCTGAAGAAAACCAATACCAAGAAGAAGCTGGTTTATACAGCCCGTGTGAAAAGGCTGATACTGACGGACAGCATCCTGGTGATTTTACTGCTTGTTCTGACAGGAGTATTTCTTGGAGTCGGCAGGATTGCCGGTGCGTTTGCCGTCCTGACTACGCTGCAGATCATTGCACTTGTGATCGTAAACTGGATCAACAGGCCGGTGGAGGGCATGATCAACCAGCACTATATCAATGATGCGAAAAAAAAGCTGCGGAGTGTGCCGGATCTGACCGTGATCGGTGTGACCGGAAGCTATGGCAAGACCAGTGTGAAATATTATCTGGATACCTTATTAAAGGAACATTTCGAGGTGCTGATCACACCGGAGAGCTACAATACCCCCATGGGTGTTGTCAAGACGATCCGCAGTTCCTTAAAGCCCTCCCATCAGATCTTTATCTGTGAAATGGGTGCCAGACACGTAGGGGATATCAAGGAGATTTGTGATATCGTTCATCCTGAACACGGGATCATTACTTCCGTAGGCCCCCAGCATCTGGAAACCTTCTTTAATATGGACAATATCGTAAACACCAAGTTTGAACTGGCGGATGCCCTGCCGGAGGTGGGGCTTCTTTTCCTGAACGGGGATAATGAATATATCAGGAACCACAGTGGTAAATACAAAAATAAGATTTTTTATACTACTGGAGAATGGGCGAAGGCCAGGGAGCTGGAAAGCCAGATCGAAGAGGGAGAGGTTCCCCAGTATTATCAGACAGGGGATGTGAAGCTTTCCCGTACCGGTACGGAGTTCACTGTGACAGCTCCGGATGGAGAGAAGGAAACCTTCCAGATGCGGCTCCTTGGTGAGCACAATGTGATCAATGTGGCAGGTGCTGTTGCGGTGGCGAATACACTTGGTATTCCGCTGAAGCAGCTCAAGGTTCCGGTCCGCCGGATTCAGCCGGTCGCACACAGGATGCAGCTTCTGGAAAGAGGAAATTATACGATCATTGATGATGCGTTTAATTCCAATCCGGTAGGCTCCCGGGCAGCGGTAGAGACATTGAAGCAGTTTGAGGGTGTCCGTATCCTGATCACACCCGGCATGGTAGAGCTT
>ERZ772882.3887-NODE-3887-length-11309-cov-6.511196_pt1 | contig 11309 bp, 10 predicted proteins | sample MGYA00580576_ERZ772882 | MGnify/ENA primary metagenome ERZ772882 (study PRJEB29015, sample SAMEA2737658) | human gut metagenome | biome: human gut; feature: human-associated habitat; material: faeces | place: China | collected 2012 ... | reverse complement strand
AACAGCAGCAAGATCCGTGCTACCAACGTTACTGTTGTAGCTTAATAGCAAGACAAACTAAAAGGATCAGTCCCTTGGGGCTGATCCTTTTTTGTAACTATTTATAGGGCGAATGCGGTTCTGGTTTCAGATTTTCTTTTGTATACATGATTTTTTCTGCTACTTTCTCGCCTCAGGCACGAAACTGTCAAAGATAAAGATATCGAAATGCTTTCTCGCTTCATCCAGCTCCTGCTGGCTCTTGATAGTCCAGGCCGCTGCGGTATTATGATACAGGCCTCTGCAAAGCTTTCTTGACAGGATCTTTGGATAATGGTGATTGTATGCCACGAAATCCGGCTTTGTCATGAAGTTCAACAGCAGATTCTGCAGGATAAAATACAATACTCCCACATACTCTCCTTCCTTCAGAAAAGCATCGGACAGCTGTCCGCGCACCAGTTCCGGATGATTCTTACGATACCACCGCACTCCCAGCGGATTAAAGGACTCCATGCAGTACATTCCCTTGTAGGCCCGAAGCATCTTATCCGCAATAGGGCACAGGGACAGGTCGGTACGCTCGATCTTGAACTCCACGATCAGAGGTACTTTTCCGTCCACCATCTTAAGCACATCCTCGAACTTCGGGATCTTCTCCGTGGACTCACACAGATGGAACTGCTGCAATTCCTCATAAGTGTAATCACAGATTTTTCCTTCGCCGCCGCAGACTCTTTTTAAGGTAAAATCATGGAACACCACGGGAATCCTATCCTTCGTCAGCTGAATATCCAGTTCGATACCGAAGCCTGCGTCCACCGCCTTGCGGAATGCTGCCATGGAGTTCTCCGGAGCCTCTGTGGCATTGTCATGCAGACCTCTGTGAGCATAGAGCCATTCCTTAAAAGGGGCTGTGTCCGGTTTGTGCAGCATCCTCGGCATGATCATGAGAAAATACAGAACTGCGAGAACTACCAAAACAATCAATAAGATTCCTAATACTTTCATTCCTATAACCTTCTATCTTCCTGTAACTTTTTACAGCGAATCCATACCGTTTCTATCACAGTATAGATTCGCTGCCTTTTACTTTAATCCACTACTCTTTTATTTTCAAGTAGGTATTTCTTAAGATTCTCCAAAGAGCTTACAACACATTTGTCAAATTGTATCGTCCTGCCAAGTATATACCGAAGTTATCCGCATCAGTCATCTACATCAAAGTTCTCCAGAATGCTCTCCTTCTTCTGGGGCTTCACATCGCCGTGACGTACCTGTGTCATAGTAAGGAATGCCATCAGTGAGAAGAACAGGGCATAGGGAAACAGGGTGTTATAGGACACGTTTTCCAGCAGGAATCCGGAGAGTACCGGAGTCAGGATCTGCGCTGCCATGGAGAACGTATAATAGGTTCCAGTAAATTTACCCACATCGCTGCCACTGCTCATGGCCACGATCATCGGATAGGAATTCACGTTGATTGCCGCCCATGCCACACCGATCAGGGCGAATGCCACATTGACGAGGGGGTGATATTCTCTTGCAAAAATAGCGGCTCCGTAGCAGGCTGCCATCAGCAGGACACCACCCATGATAGTCTTCTTACGACCAATCTTCGCAGAGATGTTTCCAATGGGAATATAGCTCAGAATAGCAGCTACCGTCGCTACCATCAGGCAGTTGGCGAAGCTTCCGCCCTCCATCTTCCATACTACCTTCGTATAGCGGGAAAAGGCTGTGGTCACGGCATTATAAGCGGTAAACCATAAGAAAATGGACGCCAGCATGAAATACATACTCCGCTTCACTTCCTTCGGCATCCCCTTGGTGCCTTCCGTCTTTCCTGTCTGTTTTTTCCCGTCGGAAGCTTTTACCGCTCCGGTATCTCCCACTGCCTCGATCTCACCGACAGCTTCCACGCCCTCAGCCATCGCTTTTTCTTCTATTGTTTCTGCAATTGCCGCCTCTGCCTTCTCGACTTCTTCCCGCAGCTTATTTTCCCGGATGGTCATCACGAGAATTCCCACAGCGATCGCCATGACTGCTGCAATACTTGCAAATAAAGGCAGATAATTCGGTGTTTCACCTTTGCCCACCAGAACTTTGATCATGATCAGAGCATAGACACCGCCCACAGCTCCCATGAGATTGATCACCGCATTGGCACGGCTGCGCAGATGGTTCGGGGTTACATCCGGCATCAGTGCTACTGCCGGGGAACGATACAGTCCCATGGACACCAGGGTGAAAAACAGCACCGCCAGGAAGATCACCTGGTTACTGAAGGACTCTCCGGTGCCCCATCTTGCCTTTTCTGCATTGTCGATCATCGGCAGTAACATCATGAAGATCACTGCCAGGATCGTACCCGACACGATAAAGGGCATTCTTCTGCCAAGCTTCGTATGTACCTTATCTGACAACGTACCGAACACCGGCAGCAGAAAGATCGCCAGCACATTGTCTAATGCCATCACCGCTCCCGTCATGGTCTCGCCCAGATGATAGGTATTCTGCAGGATCAGGGGGATGATGTTGTCATACATCTGCCAGAAGGAACAGATGCTAAGAAAAGCCAGTCCGATCAGAAACGTTCTTTTGTAATTTAATTTTGTCTCCATAAGAAAACCTCCCTTTGATAAATTCATTTTATCAAAGGGAGGTCCTCCTAGCAATCATTACTATGTAAAATTTATGTCTTTAAAATCTATATTGCTTATCCTTTCACACCGCCTGCCACCAGTCCACTCTGGATAAATCTCTGCAGACACATGAAAACAATCATAATTGGCAAGGATGAAATCACCGCTGCTGCTGAAAACAGCGTCCAGTGAGCAGCAAACTGATCACTGATAAAAGACTGTAATCCCAACGCCAGCGTCATTTTTCCCGGTGTCTGCAAAAAAATCGATGTGATTACATATTCGCTGTAGGTTGCTATAAAAGAAAACAGGAAGATCACCGCAAGCTGCGGCATGGCAAGCGGAATGATAATCTTGTAAAACACCTGAAACTGATTCGCCCCGTCTACCATTGCTGCCTCATCCAGTTCCACCGGCAGACCATCAATATAGGATTTTAACAGCCAGATATTGTATGCACTGCCTCCCGCCAGCACAAAGATTAACGCAAGACTGCTGTCAACCAGCCCAAACCTATAGATCAGAATATAGTAGCCTGCCACTGCCATACTGTTGGGAAATACCTGCAGCACCAGCAGCGACATGAGTCCATATTTTCTCCCGATAAAACGCAGTCTCGCGAATGCATATGCCGCCAGAGAAGTGATCACAAGCTGGATCGTCGCCACAATAACGCAAAACTTTAGGGAATTCCATACCCATACAGTAAAATCCGTCTCCCGAAACAACGTCACATAGTGTTCCACACTGAACTTTTCCGGAAAGAGAGAGGACAGAAAAAAACTGTCGCCCGCCGAAAAAGAAGACATTACGATCCACACTACCGGAAACAGCACCAGTATTATGGTGATCCAGATTACAATACGGCTTCCCCAGAGCGCACGCATTTCCGAACCGTTCATTTTCTCTCTGCCAAGCATTTAATCCACCTCCTTGAATGAGCCGGACAAATGCATGTTCACCAATGTAAATGTTCCGACAATAATAAAGATCAGTACACTAAATGTAGCAGACAACTCGTACCGGTTAGACCATGTAGTCATTTTGTAAGTCGTACTTGCCAGAATATCCGTATAACCGGCGAACTGGTTGTCTACTCTGGCAGGACCGCCCTGTGTTATCATATAGATATTTCCGAAATTGTTGAAATTCGCCGCAAATGAAGAAATCACCAACGGGATAGAAAGCTTCGTCACCATGGGAAGTGTAATACTTTTAAAGCATTGAAACTTCGATGCCCCGTCAATCTCCGCCGCTTCATAATATTCCGTGGAGATGGATTGCAAACCGCCCAGACAGACATTCATCATATAAGGAAATCCCAGCCATACATTGACAATGATCAGCCCAATCCTCGCCCAAAGGGGATTCGTCAGCCATGGGATGTTCCATGCAATTCCGATTACATGAAGCAGATTATTGATCCCGCCGTATTGCTCATTTAGCAATCCCTGCCATGCAAGAATAGCGATTGTGGACGGCAATGCCCACGGTACGATCAGTATTGCCCGATATATTTTGGATTCCTTCATATGCGGATTGTTCAGAAGAATTGCCAGCAGCAGTCCCATAGCATAGGAACCCACCGTACTGAATATCGCAAAACATATCGTCCACCCAAGCACCGGGAAAAACACACTTTTAATACTCCCGGAAAAAACTGTCAGATAATTGTCTGCTCCCACAAAAGTGTAATCTCCCAAATGGTACATATTATAATTCGTGAAAGACAAAATAACCGTATACAGAATTGGCAGACAAGTCACCAACAATATGGTAATCAGTGTGGGTGCCAGATAGGCATATGCCATACCATTCTTTTTCTTCTTCATATCTTCACTACTTTCCTGAATTCATCAATTCAACAGCTTCTTCCAGTTGCGCCACCATATTTTTCGCCGCTTCCTCTGGAGTCTGCTCACCTGACCACATGGAACGGATATTATTGACATGAATGCTCCATAGCTGACCCATCTCGGATACGGTAGGCATCGGTTCTCCCTGATTGATCTGTACGATAAATGCTTTCGCGTAAGCATTCTCCCTGATCTCTTCCAGTTCCTGATCGGACAGTCTTGCAGGAATGCGGTCACCTGCTTCATACAGATCTTTTGCACCGTTTTCAATCAGATATTTGATAAAACTCCATGCCGGCTCCTGTTTATCACTGTCCTTACCCACAAAGCTTACCTGGGTTCCCACCGGTGTTACGAATGCCTGACCGTGAAATGTCGGCATCTCCGTGATGCCAAAGGGTGTCTCTGCCGAAGTAAAACCGTCAATATCCCAAGGGCCTCCAATATAGTACGCACATTTTCCGTTCTGGAAATTGCTTCTGGCAATATCTGCCGTGACATCTGCCGTAATCAGGCCATAACGGTTGCACAGATCATCAAGGAAATGATACGCCTGTACTGCCCCATCATTTGCCAGGCCAATGTCCGACGTATCATAAGCACCATTCTGATAATTAAAAATATAGCCGCCGCAGGCTCTGACAAATCCCAGATCATAATAGATACTGGTGGCATCAAACTGCACACCGCCGTTCTCCACTGCCTGTTCCACCAGTTCCTCCCAGGTCGCAGGCACTTTTTCTACCATGTCCGTATTATAGAATAAAGCGGTTGTCTCCACAGAAAGAGGTGCTGCATATCTTTTGCCGTCCACATAGCATGCCTGAACTGCAGCTTCGGAAAAATCCGCATCATTATAAAGTTCTGCCGGTACTTCCGCTGTCAGGCCTGCATTCACATAATCCGCAAGCTGGTCATTTGGGATACCCACTACAGCATCCGGTCCTTCAGCACTTTTCACCGCCTGTGCAAACTGTTGCACCGACGGGGACTGGTGGATCACCTCCACCTCATATCCATTCTGTTCTCCCCAGGTATCTGCATATTTCTGGAGCGTATCCACTTCCACGTTCATATTCGTCCAGATCACCAGTCTGTTATCCTCTTTTTTACTTCCGCATCCGGTCAGTGTCCCCACCGCCAGTGCAATGCACAACATCGATATGATTCCTTTTTTCATAGTCATTCCTCACCTACATTGTTTTCATATGCAGCAGGGCACTGTTGGCATTGCCGGCTGCATCAAATAATGCCATATTCGCCATGGCGTTGCCGGCTGCCATTTTTTCCTGCATATACTGACTTCCGCTCGTGCTCGCCCAGGTACAATCCGGAATCGGGAGCCATGCGGGTTCCCAGTAAAACACACCGATTCCTCTGTCCTCCTTGACCTTCCTGACTGTAGCCATCAGATCCCTTAAGAACTGCTCCTGTCCTTCCTGTGTGGCAGGATATCCGGTAGCCTCTTCTTCCTTCTCGGAATAGACGATTCCTTTACATCCCAGGGTATCCGTAGTATAGCCGATGGAAGTCTCTACCACCAGTACATTCTTGCCGTAACGGGCACTGATATCGTTCATATTATTCTGCAGTTGCTCCAGAGAGCCGTTCCAGTGCGGATAGTAGGACATTCCGATCACATCATAATCCAATGCAAACGGTGCGATCCGGTCGAACCACTGCCTGTAAAGCTCATTGTTGGTGCCGAAATCCAAATGCAGCACAATTCCTGCCCCGGGGCACTCTTCCCTCACTCCCCGGATCCCTGCCCGCAAAAGCCTTGCCATATTCTCCGTCTGCTCCACATAACCGTCCGGCCAGAGAAGACCCTTGGTAATCTCATTGCCGACCTGCACCATTTTCGGAATTAGCTTGTGATTCTTAAGTGCCTTCAGCGTATTCACGGTATGCAGATACACTGCAGTCTCCAACGCTTCTCCCCGCAGCTTCTGCCATGCCTTCGGCTTGATCTGTTTGGCGGGATCTGCCCAGAAATCGCTGTAATGAAAGTCTAACATAAAGTCCATTCCGTTTTCCACAGTTCTTCCGGCAATTTCTATGGTAGTCTGTAAATCATTGCCCCCGCCACCGTAGGAGTTACCCATCTCATCAAACGGGTCTGACCAGATCCGGAGCCGTACCATGGTCGTTCCGCACTCCTTCAGGATACGAAACAGATCCTCCTGTTTTCCGTTTATGTAATAGGACGCTCCGCTGACTTCCAGTTCCTTCACCATAGAGATGTCCATACCCTTGATAAATTCCATGATCACTCCTTCACCAGCGTGAGATCATCGATGGTGCCCCATCCGCCGGGTGCTGTAGTAACACGTACACCTACCGTGATTTCTCCGTCCGCAGGCTTCAAATCCGGTATCTCTGCAGTGTACCAGTTCACATAGCCGTTCAGTTCTCCGTCCACTTTGATTTCTTCCCCGTTTACCACAGCGTAGAAATACACCGTTGCGTTTTTATCCCCTGCAGCATCTCCCTGGATATGTGCCGTCAGTTTGTAAGTGCCTTCCTCCAGTCCGTTCACCGTCTGTTCTGCGGAAAAATCCACATTACTGCTACCGGAATAAAAATGCAGGGACTGTACCCCCTCGAAACAGTCAGTATCACGATCATAGATATCCAGTTCCTCTGTGGAATCGTTCACATTATTTACCGTCCATCCGGTAAAATCAGCCTCTTCAAAGCTACCATTAATTAGATAATTACCATTCTCATCTGCTGTTGCTTTCTCACCGTCTACATTGTTTGTGCTTCCGCATCCTGTCATTGCCGCGATTACTCCTGCCGCCAACAAAATCCCCAAAAATTTCTTTCTCATTAATTTTCTCCTTTCAATCTTTCTAAAGTTAATGTTTTACTTTTATTATAGTAAATTATTTACCTTTAGAAAAAATATAGCATCATTACCTCTTTTCGTCAATGCCTCTTGTTCTTTTTTTACCCTATTGCCAAATTTGGCAGGTATCTTTTGTCAGTTTTATACAAAATAAGCATACAAAAAGAGAGGTCTGTTCCGTCACCTCCCTTTTAACTTTTTTCTATTTATTGTTCATTGACTTATTATTGATTTAGCAGCTCTTGCGAAAAATTGGAATCCCGTTCACAAAGATAAGCTTTGTCACTTTGCCACCATACAGCACCCGGTTTCGCAGCAGATCCAATGCCGTCTCACAAATGCAGGGAATATCAATATGTATGGTTGTCAACGGCGGAGACAGATATTTGGCTATATTCACATCATTGATGCTGAAAAGCGCCATCTGCTCCGGCACCTGTATCCCTTTTTCATTCAGTGCCTGCAATACTCCCACTGCCAGTGTATCGCTCGCAATGCACAATGCGGTGGGCAGGGAACTTTTTTTCAGTAATTCTTTTCCCATGCGATAACCTTCATCCACGGTGAATTTCTCCGAGATCAGGATATATTCCTCCTCCAGACAATGATAATATGCCACACTTTGCCGAAAGGACCATTCTCGGATATCCATGGAGGGCTTCCCCGTATCAATATTCCGGTCGCTTCCGCCAATAAATCCGATTTTTTTATGACCCTTTTCCACAAAATAATCTACCATCTGTGTCACGAAGGAATCCATATTGGGTCTAACCGCATCAAACAATTTTTCATCCGGTGATGTGCCGATGAACACTCCTCTGGGGCAGATTTTATACAATTGATTGATCTCTTTGCGGGTCAGCCAGCCTACGGCAATAAAGGCATTCAGATCTCTGGGGATCACGCTCATGCCATCTCTGCGGTCATAAATCTGCAGTCGGATATTCATTTTTTTTGCCTGCTTTATAACTTCCTCCCTGACACCGCGGTAAAACACATCCTCCAATTCATCCTCATTATCTGTAAAATACAAAAGTGCAACGTTTTCAATTTTCGGATAAATAACTTTTTTCTTATAGCCAATCTTCTCCGCTGTGGCAAAAATAGCCTCTCTCGTTTCCTCACTGACGGAAATTCCTTCATCGTAATTCAATACTCTGGAGACCGCTGCGCTCGACACACCCACGATCTCTGCAATCTCTTTAATCGTTGCCATGCAAACCTCCATTATGCCAATGAACCTTGTTCATATCTTTTAGTAATCATTTTACATAAATATTTTACTCTGTCAAGATTTCACACTTTTTCCTTGAAATATGTGGGCTTTTATGTATAATGGAAGAAGTGACTTTGTAACACATATAAATAAGAAGAGGTTTTTAGAATGATCAGTGCAAACAACGTAACTTACCGTGTGGGTAAGAAAGCATTATTCGAAGATGTCAACATCAAGTTTACCGAGGGCAACTGTTACGGTCTCATAGGAGCCAACGGTGCCGGTAAATCCACCTTTTTGAAGATCCTGTCCGGTCAGCTGGACACCACCAAAGGTGATATCGTCATCACCCCCGGTCAGCGTCTCTCCGTGTTGGAGCAGGATCATTTCAAATACGACGACAATGTGGTTATGGATACCGTTATCATGGGTAACGCGCGTCTCTTCCAGATCATGAAGGAAAAGGATGCCATCTATGCCAAGGAAGATTTCAGTGATGAGGACGGCATCCGTGCCAGCGAACTGGAAGCAGAATTCGCTGAAATGGACGGTTGGGAAGCAGAGTCCAATGCCGCCATGCTGTTAAACGGTCTGGGCATCGGTACCGAGTTCCACTACTCTCTCATGAAGGATTTAGACGGCAGTCTGAAGGTGAAGGTCCTGTTAGCGAAAGCACTGTTCGGTAACCCCGACATTCTGCTGCTTGACGAGCCTACCAACCATCTGGACTTAGACGCGATCGCATGGTTGGAGGACTTCCTGATCGATTTCGAGAATACCGTTATCGTGGTATCCCATGACCGTTATTTCCTGAACAAAGTATGTACCCAGATCGCCGACATCGACTACGGCAAGATCCAGCTGTATGCCGGCAACTATGACTTCTGGTATGAGTCCAGCCAGCTGCTGGTGAAGCAGATGAAAGAAGCCAATAAGAAAAAGGAAGAAAAGATCAAGGAATTACAGGAGTTCATCTCCCGTTTCTCCGCAAATGCTTCCAAATCCAAGCAGGCTACTTCCAGAAAACGTGCCCTGGAAAAAATTGAGTTGGATGACATTAAGCCCTCCAGCAGAAAATATCCCTATATCGACTTCCGTCCCGAGCGTGAGATCGGTAACGAAGTACTGGCTGTGGAGCATCTGTCCAAGACCATCAACGGAGAAAAGGTATTGGATGACATCTCCTTTACTCTGGGCCGTGAAGATAAGGTTGCTTTCGTAGGAAGCTGCGAGCTGGCGAAGACCACACTGTTCCAGATCCTTGCCGGAGAGATCGAGCCGGATGAGGGAACCTACAAGTGGGGTGTTACTACTTCCCAGTCCTACTTCCCGAAGGATAATACCGCAGAGTTCGACAATGATATGACCATCGCCGACTGGCTGACCGGTTACTCTCCCGTAAAGGATGCCACTTATGTCCGCGGTTTCCTGGGACGTATGCTGTTCGCCGGCGAAGACGGTGTGAAGAAGGTCCGCATCCTCTCCGGTGGTGAGAAGGTTCGCTGCCTGCTGTCCAAGATGATGATCAGCGGCGCCAACTGCCTGATCCTGGATGAGCCCACCAACCATCTGGACATGGAGTCCATCACCGCGCTGAACAACGGTCTGATCAAGTTCCCCGGTGTGGCACTGTTCTCCTGCCATGACCACCAGTTCGTACAGACCACTGCCAACCGTATCATCGAGATTCTGCCGAATGGCAGTCTGGTAGACAAGATCACTACCTACGATGAGTACCTGGCAAGCGATGAAATGGCAAGAAAGCGTACTGTATTCACCGCACAGACCGAAGACGACGAGAACTAAGATAATATCAGAATGGATAGAAATATGGTAGATCTTCACGTACATTCCACCTGTTCCGACGGTACCTTTACCCCGGAAGAATTAGTTGATTATGCAATTCAAAAAGGCTTAACTGCCTTCGCTCTCACCGATCACGATACGGTCAACGGTCTGGAACGGGCGATCCGGTATGCGGAGGAACTGCGGCAGGCTCAGGCTGCTTCACCGTCTGACGCTCCCGCCTCTCAGGTGCCGGAAGTGATCCCCGGTATTGAACTGTCTACGGAATATCAGGGCAAAGATATCCACATGGTTGGCCTTTTCATTGATTACTGCCAGCCGAAGTTTGCCCATTACTTAGAAGATTTCATTCGTTCCCGCGAGAACCGCAATGCAAAGATGTGCGCGCTGCTCAGAGAGCATGACATTGACATTACTTATGAAGCACTTTTATCGGAATTCCCCGGTGCTGTCATCACCAGGGCTCATTTTGCAAGATATCTCCTCTCCCACGGCTATATCCAGAGTATGAAAGAAGCCTTTGACCGCTACGTGGGCGATCACTGTCCCTGCTTTGTTCCGAGGGAAAAGGTGACACCCGCTCAGGCTGTGGAACTGATCCTGGGGGCCGGCGGCGTACCGGTGCTGGCACATCCGATCCTCTATCACATGAGCGATGATCGTCTGGATACTCTCGTAGCGGAATTGAAAAAGATCGGTCTCGTGGGCATCGAAGCCATCTACAGCACCTACAATACCGCTGAGGAGCGCCAGATCCGCGGACTTGCCTCCAAATATGATCTGAAGATCAGCGGCGGTTCCGACTTCCACGGCGCCAACAAGCCCAAGATCGACCTCGGAACCGGCTGGGGGAAGCTGTATGTACCGGATGAAGTATTAGAAAATCTACGCCCAGAAAAGAAATAAATTGAGAGTTAGTGAAATACCACCCGGATGACTTTGTTGTCTTCCTGGGT